>Ga0182030_10003319_pt1 | contig 34323 bp, 36 predicted proteins | sample 812S3MmetaG_FD_121299 | JGI IMG/M metagenome (GOLD analysis project Ga0182030, IMG submission 121299) | Permafrost microbial communities from Stordalen Mire, Sweden - 812S3M metaG (Illumina Assembly) | ecosystem: Environmental > Terrestrial > Soil > Wetlands > Permafrost | place: Sweden...
TAATACAATTATTTTATATATTTATTTAATCTGTTTACTAACATATAATTTATTTTAGTACTTCTTATTTTAGTTTTCAAATATAAATTATTAATATCTAAATAAGTATATTGAAATTAAAATTTAATCCAGATTATTTCTTACCTAATTGGGCTGACCGCTTTCCTCGCCGCCTAACAAGCGCCAAAAATTGCGGACACCAGCGGTTTGAACCGCTGGTGTCCTGCGGCTGAAACGACTCCTCTCGACAGGATCCAAAGAGGAATTTCATGAAGGGCGGAGGATAAGCCATTGGGAACTTCCATCTCACCCATAATTTTCTTCCTTCCTCATATATATTTGGGCTCTGAAGGTTTGAACTATCAAATATCATTAGACAGTATCGGATTCTTTCAGCACCATGGAATCCCGAGATCTCAGAGGCTCTTATAGTCGCGATGGCTATGATCTCCAATGCGAACGGCCACTGCTCCCAATACTGAATTTTCCCAGAGGAGCCCAAGACAACCAACCTAATGATCCCGATATCCTTGAGATCACTAAACTTGAGAACGCCCTTCAAGATCTCGTTAACAAGAGGAATTCGTCTCTGAACGAACAAAGTCGAGACCTCAAAAAATTGATAGACTCAGCGCATTTCTTTTTCGATCGCCTAAAAGAACTGAATCCGAGCTCAATCTTAAATACATCACCAGACATGTTCCAGAGAAGGGTTTTCAAATCTCGGCACGATGCATTCAACGAACGCGCTGTTCTTCAGGAACGAATTAGAGAGGTCACTATTTATCGAAATACGCTCAAGACGAAGCTCGAAACTTTTCTTTCTATTAAGTCTAGGAACTTTCAGGGAGTGAAGGGGGGGCACGGAGATACTCTCCTATATCGAGTCCAAGTACTCCGTAAGAGTCCCACATGGTCCACGCCAACACCAACACCCTCTCTTCAACCATCTGCCTGTGAATGCTGTGAACTGGGACTTCGCTGTTCAGGATGGGAGGCTTTCAGTGAAATCACCGACGAGGCAATCATAAGTCATATGAACGGAGATAAAGTCCAAAACCATATGAACGGAAAGCAAGAAGGAACGCCTTTGATTTCAGTATCAGAAAGTCCCGGACGCCTAATGAAACACTTGAATAAGCCCCTTGATAGGGGGGATGGACATGCAACTGTGATTGAAGCGATCAGTCTCCGAATGCTTCAACACATTGGGGTTCTTCAAGCTCGGAGTACGGAGTTATGCGACGATCGTGGGATTCAAAGGGTGAGTGGCTATAGCCAGGAAGGTGTTGCGCGATATACGACGCCTACGCATTGGGTGATTATGCACTGGATTCCCGATGAAGCTCTCGTGGCGACGATGGCGGTGGATGAGTTCCTTGCACTAGCTCAAAATCGACGTGTTATTGGAGGTGAGAAATAGTTCAACGCCGTTAATGCGAAATAGTCAACAATGCTAAACTATGCTAGATTTCGGAACCATTCTTGACACAAATGACTGCATCAGATTTGATGTATCGGACTTTCCCAGGGCCTCGCTAAGAAAATTACATCTGCCAGCTCAGTTGCAGGTAAGTGACCATCTAAACAGTATCTTGGAGAGGCTAACTTAGTGGCAGACCTCGAATGCAGTGTCGCAGCTTTCTGCGTTGACCCAGAACTTGGGATTGCATTGAGGAAATACTAGTCAAGGCATTCAATTTAACTTGACTCTTGCGTCATACCATTCTATAGCCAGCCTCCACAGTATTGGCCCCGGAAATTGCTGAGGTGGTTGGTGCTCCCCACTTTTGGGGGGGGGGGACGAAACCGATTCTGCAAACGACTATAATGTGTTTTGATCTATCACCAACCACAATTCCGCGTTGCTGAAACCAAATCGACCGAGCCTAGCGTATTTCAAGGGAATGTTTCTTCTTCCAAATCAAGAACTCTTGCGTCTCCTTAGGATCTTCAGCGACTGTGGTAGCCGCCAGTCCTTTACTCGTCCCGACCCTGCCTTCCAGGCGAGCATTTGGTGTCGAGCCTATTGCCATTGATTCTATTTCATTTCGTCTTCTACTCTTTCTTTAAAAGTATGTTTCGCAGAATTAATACCCACTTCGGATCCTACAGTGTTTCTTGCAATATGGTTGTTCTTTCGATTTAGTGCCTCAAGCCTCTATAAATCGCAACATAGTCATTTCAGTTCGTATATCACGTGCCTAGTCACTAGTCCCACAGTAGGTACTTCGTACCGCTATACTGCAGCTTATAATTAGTCTATCAAGTAAAAGGATTGGCTTCTGACTCAATGTGTCTCAAGTGGGTTAAATCATAACGGGGGCAAGAAGGGTGAAGATGAAGGAGGGGAAAGAGAAGTCAAGAGATTCTTTCGGTTGATTTGGGCACAGTGTTATATTAGGGCAGATGGCTGGAAATGGCCATGTGTATCCGTTTGAGGCAATAAGCTAGTGGTTTGAGACATATGCTCTTAAGTCATGACTAGTATAATGCGCGCCCGCAACCTATCTACTCCCTACAAGTTATTGCATTTGTAAAAGAATTAAATCTAATCTGAACAAGTAGAACATTACGCTCACCCTTATCGAGATCTGGCAATTCGATGGCTGTCAGGCCCCCCAGGCTTAAAAGTCTCGAGCGGCAAAGAGGTCCTTTCCGATCGTATTAATCCCCAATTCCACGGCGGAACAGCATCCACTTCTCCCATCAACCTAAGTCTTTTGACGGAAAGCAAGCGGAGGGCCTCCGCATACTTCTCCCCACAATCATACCTGCGCTGCGTTTCGACGGCAACGGCTACATAGAAATTACGAGGAAGCTAGACACACATGATGTATCACGCTACTATCTTCTCTCCGACTGCACAACCCAGACTGTGTTGCCAGAAGCTAGCTCCTAGGGGCTATATATTCATCAATACTTTCTCCTCATAAGCTACTACTCCTTGCTGATGGCTTCTTGGCATAAAATGCTCCCCGGATTTAGCTCCTTGGTGCTTCGACCTCATAGGCGGAATGATCTATAGTCGATGTCTTGCGCTTAGCAGCTGGAGTTTCGGTGGGTTGTATAATAATGTACGAAGCAAGGAATCAGCGACACTCACTCTAAAACTTCCCGCCACCATCGCCTACGGACCACTCGAACTGGTCTATTATAGCGATAACCACGACTAATTTTGCTTTTCTTGTCGATGGATCTGCAGTCCTCTTTGTCAAATCCCTAAGCAAAATCGCGAAATGACGGGCATGGATTGGCAGACTTCTACGATTGTGTTCTTGGCCTCTGGCCTTGGTTGGCACAGGTGTGCTAGAAGACGGTTTTAGAAGGTGATGCGCGTTGCGCCCCCCCCCCGGCCGCTTGCCGTCCTGTCTCAACGCAGGCCCACTATCGCCTGACTGCGGGATGACGATACTCATAGACATAAATCCAAATCTCAAAATAACCGAACTGCTCCATCGTTTTTATGAAACTACGATACAATGGTATCATGAATCAATTTTCTCTTTCTTAAGTGTTTAGTAAGCTTGCTGCTCTTACTCAGGGCCTCGCCTCACCCTCGCCTCAGTCGACTCGCCTGCCAAAGAGACCCTCACATCTCGTATAACGAGATACTTACCGTTGCCATCACACTTGAGGAACGTGTTCAAACCCAATTCTGCATCGGAAATCATCGCATAGCCGCCAAGGACCTTGACAAAACGCTCCAGCTCTTTGTAAATATTGAACTTCTTGGAGTTGTATGGTCCAGCTCGGTTGAATACCCAAAGTCGCACCATGCCTCTGTAGATCGTAAACCCAGACACGATTCGCCGCTCCGGTCAACTTCCAAACCCTTTGCGTGCATACCCTGCCAACTGCACCAGTGTTTTTGCAGATCGATCCTGTCACGGGAAAAAGATCTCTGTAAAGGGTGTTTTGATGTGCTTAGACATTGGCTTAGAGAGCAGGAAACAGGGCAATTCCCGCTCCTTATATAGACTATGGTAGGTAGAAAAAGAGGTTGTATCACGTGATTACTAACGTGACAGATCCTCATCAGACTGCTTCGTGGATGCGCAGTGCTGTTATGATGACTTAGGCCTGAAGAATGGAAGTCTAGTCATATGCACGTGTACGTGCCGAACGCGCGTGCGCTAGTCCGTAATAATATGGTTGGCGGGAATGTGGGAGCGAAAGGGGGTTTCAAAAAATCAGAGATACCTACCCCTCCAGTTCTGCTCTGCTACACAAAGAAGTTCATGGGGATAATGTTGCTGATTTGATTTTTGGTTGGTCAAAACACCCTCTGCTTCACAAGAGTCTGTCGATGATATCTTGAAACCTCGCTTCGCACGAAGAGTACAATGTCCAACAATGTTTTAGAGTCGTTTAACCGAACAATGAAACAAAATTAATGTACAAAGGTGTACCCGCCTTCCTAATACAGTGCTTACTCAGTTTCAAGGAAAAAGGGCAGCGTATCAAAACTCTAATTTTGGGGAGGTATTATACAGAGGCCAGGGTTCTGCTCACCCGTTAGCAACAACCTCCTCGTCAGATAAGAATCTGGATGCCCACTTTAAAAGATGGCTCAGATTTTGAATTCGTATGCAATCAAGCTGACTATTTTTCACCCCCCAAAACAATCCCTGCACCCCATCTTGACCGATCCCCGCCTTCGGAAGTAAATATAATCACTTGTGCATCGCCACAGAATACCATGACCAAAGGAGACAGCGCATCGGAGCGAATGCAAGAGGACCAACAGTTGATGCAGAAGCTCGGGATCTACCCCGTTTACCAAGATGAAGCTTTTCCAGTACATCTTTCCCACACGTTTGAGCAAGTCAAAGAATTTAGAAGATTCGGGTACTTGACCTATACAACCGACGCTTCTTGGGAATCTCCGCATCATTTGGTTTGGCGAAAAGAGACGAAATGCCGTGCGAAAATGATTGCAGATACCGCTGCAAAGCTCAAAGAAGAGACAGTCAACGAGATGGAATGGCGACTTCGCATAGAGGAGCTGGTGTTGTTTCGGTTCAGGGTCGAGATCGAGTGGTAAGGTTAACTCCACTCTCGCATCTTCAAGTACTAACCCGCTCAGCCCGGATTGTTCCTCCAAGACTCGTCCTAGAAGACGGTGGAGATCGGAGGTAGAGGCGATAATCAGAGGCCCCAGCCTAATTGCCGAAAACCTGAAGGGCAGACGAAGAAATCGGGAACCATGTATATGCGATCTAGAGGCAAGAGAAATGAGGCTGTAGGTCGCATTTATACCCTGATATCTTTGTAGGATCTTACCGCTAATCAATTTTCGTGTGAAGAGATGGTGTCAAGCTAAACACAATCTTTTCGAGCCGAGCAGACGAAATGATTCTTTATGTTTCATCGAAAACAGAACAACAAAAATTCCCAGAAAGGTCGAAGCTGCGTAAGAGGCGACCAGATCGAATCCTAGGGTTCCAGCATACTGATCAATTCGATAACCGACTCAATGAAATTGCGTGCAAGTTGCAAGACGAGGCCGGAACCAAAACCATCCGGGAAATGGTTGAGACTACCGTTGCAAAACACAAGAACAAACTCCTTCTGTTCCCGTTTTTAGTAATCGAGGCTAAAGCGGAGGATGGAGAAGGACCCCACGCTTGTGACATTCAGACCGCTTTCCCAATTTGGAAGATGCTCAAGATACAAGAAGAGCTTCAGGAAAAGACCGGAAATAGTCTGAACTATGGAGGTCCTTTGTTATGGTACATTTCGTACCAGGGAACGAACTGGGAAGTATCTGGCTGCTATACTGCGGAAAGAAACGGGAAACCATCCTATGTAAGTTAAATAGATCAGCCACTTGTGTACCTTATCGCTAATTAATACTAGCATATTCGAAATCTTTGGCATGGTCGCGTGAATGAAGATGACGGGGCTCTGCAAATCCTCCTGATAATCGATTTCATCTTTGATTGGGCTCGCGATGTTTACAGACCCACGATCATCAGCCAGTTAAGAACTCTTTCGGGTCATCAAGGGGATACCTTGAGTGCACTAGCTGACAACGATGTCTCCTCACTAGCAGGAGACGAGTGGACGAAACAAATTGAGAAGTGGAGAGGCTCTATTCAATATCCTGATCAGACCAACACAGAGGACGACTGTAATATTGAAGCATGGGGTTTACTTGATTCTAAACTCGGCCCCGGACTCGGGGTTTTCCGGCCTGCATGGGTCATTGAATCGGTCTTCCAATGCCTTTATGTGACTAAACACAACGTCAAAGACCTGCTGAACTCTATTCCAAAGGGACGTACGCCGAATGCATTGGCGACCAAAGCCGAGAGCTCTTTGTCCCAAAACTATGTTCTTATCTCCGAAGATGTACTCAGCACTATGGAAGAGATTTGGACTCACAAAGCTAGACGGCAGGAAACCCACGGCATCTCAGAAGGAGAGAAGCTTTTCGCCACAATCATATACCATACCGAGATTTCCAGCACCTGGGAGCCGCGAAGATGTATAAGCTGTGCTGTATTTGACAGAGAGGCTCTCGATGAGCTTCGGTCTTTCACAAAACGGAAGGGCGGCAAAGCTGCTCTTCTAGATGCAAAAGAATTCAGCAGAGAGAATGCAGTGAATTTGCTGCATGGCCTACAGCGCTTGAATATCGAAGCTAGTCTAGCAGCAGCAATTGCTTGCAGGAGACAGCACCTTCGCGAAATAGCGGGCACTCCTTCCTCCAAACAATGTCCAACCTTCGAATTCGTTGATACAAACTCCGTTGATACATTTCAGCCAGCGGTGCTTGCTGAGTGTGAATTGATATCCCCGATATATGAGTGGAGGAAGTTTGCCAGCAGTCCTAAAGAGCCGGCAGACTCATACCTTCGCTTTTCACGACACTCCAATTCTCTAGAAGATACACTCGCGACTCCAACCGTCTCATCTTATTTCTTGGATTCTGCGCCTTCAAAGAACGAGAAATACATTTTGGTACATCAGAACAGGGGAGATAGGAGGTGGATTAGCAACTGCCTTTGTTTGTACCAAATAAAACCTACGGAAGGGCCACCGAGTAAGAAAGAGCTTGCGAAAGCTCTGTGGAGAGCATGCAAAGACGATATTGTGCACTCCCTGGGAGGCTATAATAACTGGAAGGCACAGCAGAAACTCAAACCAGCAACGCCTGGAGAGTCTCAAAAAGTGTGGAATATCATAGAAAAATGGTTGGGGGAACTACAACCACTTCTTCCAGAAACAGAAAATATCGAGGCTTCATGTACAGCAATTAGGCCCGAGGATACGCTTGTGGGTGGGGACCGTCACAGCTCCAACCAAACAAACCCCAGAACCTCCAGTTCATCATTTCAGGCATTGCCTGCAATCAGCACCTCTAGCGATGCTGCAAAACAAACAAACATTGCATTACCAGATTCTGCAGTTTCAGAGTCACCTAGCTTAGGGTTTGAGGAGGATGACGATGCAGAGTTGACAGCTACACTCCACAAGTCGGCTCTCACATATTTCGCAGAGAAATGTGCCGAGAATCTGCACAATGCTTCTAAAGAATCAATGGTCCAGGGAATACAAGAAAATTTTTCATCTGATGTTGGTCAACTGGCATTTTCAATTGCCGGGAAGACACATTCAGAACAAAATCCGCACACAGAGCCTAAAAACGTCCTGACTGCTGCCAATACCGACGCACAAGCGAAAGTTGACGAACAGGTTCAAGCATCAAGAACATTACCGTCACCCTCCAACTCTCCATCTTGGAGATCTGGCGCCCCCTCGCCAGTTGATAGCGAAGTTACAATGCCACCATTGAGCATGACTGCACCCTATACTTCCCCGCATTTACTCAACACATGGCTCGGCAGCTCTAAACGGCCAATAGAACTCGAAGACGATGAGGATCCGGCTCCGGTGTATGAGAAGAAAGCGAGGTCTCATTGACGTAACTAGGTTCAGGTTGATCGAAAGACTGTTTGGAGCAAGAGGGAGCAGAAATTCAAGTGATAGAAGTCAACGAGGGAAAGCAAGGAGTGTGAGTGTCTATGTAAAACAATAACTATACTGCTAGGAGAAGTAGAATGAACGTTCGTATAAAAGCTCGAACTTTTGAGTTCGGCATTCTGCAGAGATCAGAAAAATGTGTTGAAGACAGAGAGCTCGCCTGAACCCTGCAAACTTTGAAGAGAAGGATCGTCTCGTATCACTTGCTATTCTTTCGCAAGTAATGTGAGATCGAGATCAGAACAAATCTCCATTCGAAATACAGCAATTTACAATACACTGACAGTATTCGGATCTTAGACCAACTGGATTCTGTTTGTGTTCTCCAATGACAAGTACATTGGACCAGTCGTACTGTAAGGCAGTGCCGGCGGGGGTGAGGAAAATGTCAAGCTTGCGATTAGCCTTTGAGCCCTTTAGTACTTTGTTTGCTAATGTGTAGTATCTGTGGCGAAGTCCGCTGAGAATAGTGTCCTGGAACTTTATGAACTACTCAAAAAAAAAAAGATTCTAAATTAAAGGTTCTACTTTAGCGACCTTTTGTATAATGGTCTCTCGGCTTTTTGTAGATATTCCTTGTATTGTACATAGAAGACCAAAATAGGGTTCTATATTATAGTGTGTAGACTAACTTAGGTGTACTTAGAATTTTTAGAATACTTAGGCTCTGCTCAGGCTATGCTCCAGTATACTTACGTTTGACTCAGGTTAAAGCAGTAGTTACTTATGTCTGCAGACTAAAACGGAACCAGCGAAAGGGAAAATTAATCCTGAGTCTATCGGTATCCTGTTCATATTGCTCCATTTCGCAGTCGTGACAAGTAGAGAAGCTGGACAACCACAAATGAGTCTAGACCGTCTGCCATCGCTTTCATGCGGCGCTATCAATCAAACTAACCGGGAGGTTTCACGCATGTGGATCTAGATCTAGACCTATTGAAGTCAGTGGCTGGCTGAGATTCTTGCAACTTCCCCATAAGGAACTTGATGGCAGGCAGGTGGAGATCGTCGCGAACGAATTCTCTATGGCTGGCTGACGGGACGGCGCGTGAATCGTTAATGACGCGCGGAAATTCTAAGCGATTGGAGGTTCGTTATATCCGCGCCTAATACAGAGCGCTTGGACTACCCCAGAGATGTGACGCTACCTTCATGTCGAATACTAGTGACTACTGGTGCGTGATGGCGTTGTCATTCATTCCGCATGGAGAGTTGAGAACCATTTTATGCACACTAGCTTTGGCTCTACATATGATAGATATTTTGCAATAATAGTTCAGTCGCTAGTTGTTCCTACCGTCGCATTGGGGCTAACCGAGTAGGTAATAAGTTGTCAATGGGAGCTGAGAAATGATTTTTGCGCATGATTGCGGGGTCTTGTCACAAAGCCAAGCCGCTTGTCATCGAATTATGACCTCAGCGCCTCAATCCCGTGGCATAAAGTCGAGAAAAGTCGATCAGGTCTATGTACTATTCAGTTATAGTTTCTGTATCACGATTCCCTTGACTTTGCGCGACCTGCATTGTCTCATATGGAAATGTTGTATAGCGAAGTCAGTATCAATGATATCTATCCAACTGCCAAGTCTTGGCAAGAATTCTTGGCAGGCTCGGTCCACTAGAGGCCCGAAACGACAGTACATGAAGGTAGATTTATATTCTATTAGAAGCATTTACATAAAAATCAAGGCTTCTGAGAAGCTCAATGTCGACAAGAGTCGTCACAAAATTAACTCGTCAACACAAGATTGAACAAAGTGTATTGGCGAATACATCGTGAGCGTTAGAAGTCACTGCCGATACCGAATGATGGCCAAGCGTACAAAATGCTACTATAGAGGTGTCTAAAGTTCAGCTGCACTTGGGACTGCACCTCAGCTTGGCCTGCTCAATCCTTGTCTCGTGCTAAGTTGGAAAAGGTGCGAGCTGGAAAAACGTCTTACCCTAAGGCCATACTCTAGTGTGCAGGAAAAGTACGCGCTCTCAGCAGCTAACCAAATCAAGATTCCCATGGAAGTGCTTCCTGATAAGCTATTTGCTTACCAGACCGAAACAAACATCACAGTAAAAGCGGTCTGGTAAATACCGAAAAGTACTATCCTATCCTCGACCAACTAGGCAATGGCTATGTATCGCTAGCTCGCTCGTACAAAGTATAAAGTCTGCAGAATCGCATGCAAATCAGGACTCAATTGTCAACTCGAATACCAAAATCAAATATTCACTATTGCGATCTCCAAGTTTCACTGGAGCCTAATCAGAAACACCCTCAATTATCAATTATGTCTCAACCAAATGACCTCGACAAAGACATGTGGAAGGCCTACGCAAAGGTCATCCAAGGATGGGCCGGCGATGGCTTCAATCCTAAGTCCCATACTTTCTTCCCTGCTTCCCTGGCCACGCAGGGAGTTGTGGCTGGCAAAGGGTTCTCCCGCGCCATTACGAACTACCAACTCTCCCTACGTGGTAATGGTTTGCTACGCGATGGAGACGCCTTCTACCGTCTAGGATCGGAGAACGGATACATCTAGGAGATCCGTTAGTGAGTACCTTCCGTTTCCCCTTTGCTACCGTGGCTAACTTGTGCCTGGAGCTTCCTTGATCATGTCAAGCTGGTGTGTGAAAAATCACACGCACACACTATTTAATAAGAAGTATTACTGACAATAAAGTAGAAGAAGGATGTCAGCACAGCTGCACAGACGGCCTATGATAACGCTCAAAAGCGGGCGAATGCAACGCAGGCTGACCTGAATAAGGTCAAGAAGGAAGTCTCGGCAGCCTTCAAGGAAGACGACTTCAAGGATCCCGGTACCACAATCAACGATTGGGCTTTCAACAACTACCCATCATTGCAAAATTCTATAGCCGCGAATGCCGGTGCTCAACAGTCTTTGTATGAAGCTTTAGTGCAACGTGACGGTCCGGGTGCTGTGGAGGTCAATCGTAAGTATTAGGATTTTCACGTAACATTCCGTCAAATCACCCAGAGTTGTGCTAGCCTCGAATCATTTTCTAGGATCAACAGGACAACAATCGTAAAACGTAAAATTGAATGCTCAAAGGATCAGCTGACATTTTCACTTACAGAAATCAAAGATGCCGTTGCTGCTACAAGATTCGGCCCCGGTGCGAATTTGCTCAAAGGGTATTTTTAATCCAAGAGTCTCACAATATAAGTACTAACAAACCGCAAGCGTCAATGTCTATGGTGATCCGAGCCAAAATTTCGGCATGGAGGAATATATCGAAAAGCTCCGGAAGGGGGTTGACGTCTCTACACCGGCTGATGACCTCTCCAATTCTCAGCTGGTTCCTCTTTACACAATTGATCCCAACTATGCCTCAGTGCTTGACGAGTGGGCTCGAGACTTTCCCAAGGCCCCATACACAAAGTTCGGTACCATCGACAAGGCGAGCGGCTCCAGCTGGAGTAGCAAGGAGAGTGGTCACGAGACTGTTGAAGTCGAAACCTCTTGGTTTTTCGGCTGGTTCAAATTCAAGCACAGCGAAGAGAAGCCCTGGAGTCGACAGAGCTCTGGCAGCGAGCAGAATTCAATTAAAGTCAAGATCGAAGCTAAAGATGTCAGACTATTCAACGTTAGCCCTTCGATTGGCTGGGACTCCCCCGGAATTCGGTACAAGTACCCTACTGATGGCGAATTACGTGACACCGCCAAGGATTTCGTTCGCATCACCCAGTTCGTCTGTGCCTCTGGCGTCAAGCTGACCCTATCGGTTGATTCAAAGAAGGATTCGAGCCTCTTTGACCAGCTGGAGGAGGCTAAGAAGACCAATGGCTCTATCGAGCTACTAGGCTTCCAGGCACGCGCAGGCGAGAGTCGCGGAGAGTCAAAGGAGACTCACAAGGCTACATGGAACAAGGACAAGGGTGAAATTATCATCGAGCCAACCGCCGTGTACGGGACTTGCACCCTGTTGGGTGCTGTCGGTGAGAAGTTCCAGCCACAAAATGTGAAGCCAGATAATTAGGCATGGCTGGTTCCACAAAATGCTCAATGGTAAAAGAACATGGATTGAAGTTTGATGCACATATTTACAACACTATACACTCTTTTTCGAGTTTCTGTAGCAAAAGACACTCCTTGAGCACTTTGATACCCGTGATACCAACCCAAACACGCCTTCCAGAGAGCTCTGCGGCGTGAAAGAGCCTTGTCCAATAAAGCTTGATTCTACAGATTATTACCTGTTCAAGTTAAGCAGCGTTGGGGATGATTTGATTTGTTGCCCTAGCCATACGCTAAGCCAATTGACGAGATAGTCTAACTATAGGGGCATTAGCTTTTACCTGCCGGATGTGATGCCATTTTCCATCCGCACATTCTATATAAGGCAGAAGATTCCCAACCTGTGCCTTAATTTGCTTGCTCTTCCTTCACCACACTGATCTCCAACTATTCTTAATTTCCAAGTCTGCAATTAGCTGTCGCAAGTTCCAATGGCAGGGATGTTTGCTTATAGTGCCCTAGAAGCGCTCGGCATCATTCAAAAGGTATTGCCCGAAGACGAATCCAATGCCACAGAGGGGAAAACCCACGCCAATTATGATGTTGTTGAAGACCTTCCTTACCAGCCTATCTTCTCAGCGCCGTCACAGAAATACTACTTGCCATCCGAACCATTGCCTCCTCCCATTTCGTATCACAAGGGGGCTCAGAGAAACTCACCAATCCGTCCCTCTCCACTGGTGAAAGCATATGCATACACCCTGAGAAGCCATTTGACTATCCAGTCGAACCTCTCAAAAGCGGATCAAGCTATATTTATCGCAAACCCAATGCATCTGGGAATTCCCATAGCTGTCGAAGAAGGTTACACCAATCAAGCGATATACACCAAGGCCGATGCTGTTCAGAGCGATAAAACTCCCGAGTTCCGGGATGGTGCTGGAAGCTTTGTAGACTGGCTTGCCGAATATATTGAAAACGTTAAGGAGGTATGTCTCACCAGGGCACCGTCCCTATTGAACTGAGAATATGTCATTTCGGATGCTAGCTGGAACCTCAACGACTGACCCATTCGATTTTAGTCATCAGAGACAGACTTGAAGAAACTTGCCGAGACTCGTACACGGTACGAAGCAGCCAAGCGGGAAGCCAGCATTCAACTTGAGCTTACCATATCTCGATACAAAAATGTAGCTCAATTTGACAAAGAGCTAACGTTTGAATCCTGGCTCGGAACCCACGGCTTTGACTACACTGATGCCGTAGAAGATAGAGCAGAGGCCAAGAAGGAGTTACGGGAGAGAATGAGCCTAGCATCAAACGACGTTAGACGCTGCCGTGAGCAGATTTCAGCGGCTCGAGATGCAAAGATACACCATCCTGGGTTCGGTAGGCCGTGAAAAGTTGGTGTAGAAACATGCTGACAAATATTTGGTATAGGAACAATATGGTCTGCACGGTTTCAGATTTGGACGCGAATCACGTTGCACGAGGGTCTACACCGCCAACGACTGTCAACGCACCACTACACATGTTGCCAGGATATCAAAACTCGGGCATGCAGTGGCAGCTAAGGAAACGAGATGAAAAATCTACGACTGAGTCGGTAGAGATCAATCTCGTCGAAGGTTTGAAATGTTCGTGGACAGAGCTGGGTTTCCCACACCTAGACTCTGACGACAATGACGAAGAGATCAAAATACCAAAGGGTTTGAAAGTGATGTTAACATTCTCGGGCATGGCTCCGTTTGATGTCACCAGGGGACTTTGGTAAGTTATCTGACACTAGTTTTGCTCTATAAGCTTTAAAATCTAGCCCCCGGTTCTTGTCATAATGCTAAGTACAGCCCAAACAGGAACGTATCTGACTTCAGGAATGTTCTCCCTCCCCTGGCAAAGACCGCGCGCGGTTACCTTCGCGAACCGGTCCATAAGACCATTCGGATGCTTCTGGCATACAACGTGGATATCGTGATCAAGCTACCCACCGCCAAGGAATCGACCAAGCTCGCTGCAGCGGGTGCTGATGCAGTCGGCGGCGAAGGTGGCATTGAGTTCATGCCAGATTTCTTCGGGAAGGGGTTGCCGTTCTCCGCTCAGGGAAACGAACTTCATGCGCGACTTGATGCCAATAATGATTACCCGGTTCTGTTGGCGGTACTCACACAGAAGATGTAGACAATGATCATTATGACAAAGATTTTCTTATGTTTTTGATGAAAGCGAGAGAGTAGCTTCCGGATGCAGGGGAAGAAAACAAGGGGTTTTTTTTTAAAAAAAAAAAAGAAACCAGAGGAAAGCTTTTCGGGAGACAATTCATTTTATATTGAACACCCAATGAAAATGGCGCATATCTCACTTCTAAATGGCAAAATTTTTGAGAGTGAGGCAATACCATCGCAACCTAGTTGCATGCGGAGTAATCTATATGATTGCACAGTGGAACATTTATTTGACGTAAATATTAGGCGTCAATTTATCTATATTAGATGCTGCAATGGGGAGATGGGTGTCACCTACAATTTTTCTCAGTAGGATTAGCTTGGTTGAAAATGTGAATAGCAGACTTCGGAGCGACGCTATATTTCGATCTGGAGCTGCCTACCTTTCGGTTTTTAAACCTATCAACACTATGAGTGTATCCTTTCCTACGCTGTAGTACCTATGCGGTGCTTATTACGACATATTTTAAAACAGAGCAATAGAGAGTGAGGATGCCGAATTACTGGCAGCTGGGGAACAAGCCCGATCAGGCGCGTCGTACAATGAAGAGATGTATCCATCCCGGGAGGGGGGTGGTCAGCATCGATATATTGAGGGAATAATGCGTATGATAAGAGAAACGACTATTTGAAAAAGGTGCTTAAGACTTCAAAGGAGGAACTGTATAATACTGAACATTTTCCAGGGCATGGAAGGAAGCCTTACTATCAGATATAGATTTGAAACTATGGTAGATCTACTACTATAACCGCGAAAAAAAAATTGAATCGCGTAAATATTGTTGTTGGGTGTACCCGCCCTCAACAAATATTTCTACTATACATAGGTAATTATTTTTACTACGTAAAAAAAAATTCAACCGCTTAGAGATTTTCAACCACAAATAAAAATTTCAACCCTAAACCCAAAAAATTTAGCTCTTTTTTTTCTTAGTTAAATTTGTCTTCTACAGTTAAGATTTTTTAACACTACATTGAATTAATTTTTTATATTTATAATAGATTTTTTGTAGTTGAATTTTGACTTACGCGATTGGATTTTGATATACATAATCAGATTTTAATATACACGGTTGAAATTCTATATACGCGACTAGATTTTAATTCCTATAGTAGATCTACTATAGAAAATAGTTATATACGGTAGATCTACTGTGGTTTAAAACCCACATCTGATAGCTAGGAAAATTAAAGGGGAGTTATCAAGCCCTCCGAATCCGAGTGAGTAGTAGAAGATGGAAATGGCCATGTGTTTCGTGAAGAAAGGATTAAAGAAATTTAGGGTCGGTTCCTAAATATGTCCCAGCTTTAATATTATAGTCGCAATATGCACATGTCATTACAGTAGCACAGCCCAGACAACTTGAAGGGTTCAATTTTGAGCGTCCTATCTTCTTGTCCTGCCACCCATATAGAAAGGTGCTTAAGTCCTTTCAGAAATATGATTGCAAGAAACGAGAATAGTGTAGACCCTTCATCAACACTTCTCAATTAAGCCTCAGAATACGTCACTTCTATTGCGTGGCACTCGGAGAATTTTTTGCCTGATCACCCCGTACGTATTTTCACGGTCTTCGAGGTAAGCTCATTGCGAAATTCTGAAGGAAATTCTTTTGAAGATGTTGTTATCTGGGATAGTGCGATATCTACGTCGACTATGCAAGGTATCACGGGTGTGGAGCAGCTTAGGGAGACACCTCAACTTAAAGAATGATTTTTAAAAGTCTTCATAGCTATCCACAAGGTAGGAACTCTCTAAATAGGGGTCCTGGTGACACCTTCCGTAAAACAAGGAGAAGAATTATAGAGTTTTCTTAATTCCCCCGCATACGTCGCACTTAATATCAGCCTCCTTCGAGATATCGAGGACATTTCCATAAAGAAAGCAAAATTGAGGAGTTATAAAGAAATCGGAATGAGGAGAGTACTTAGCAGGATCTGCCATTGACTACAACATTTGATCACAAAGTTTGAAGGCGACCGGCATCCAACATATGAGATCTGCGCCTCCATGTTCTTTCAAATAATTGAATATCCTTCATTAAGCTCATGAATCCTCAAGCTATTCTTCTATTCCTACTGTTTTCGTTTAGTGCTGCAATTATCTGCCCTGTCTCTGACAATTATTGACTCAATTCCTCTGCGATTTCATTATGGAGGACTGTATAGAGACGGCCTTAAACATTCATGACGCTCCTACCCCTGAGTAGGTTGAAGAACACTCACACCATTTATCAACCTCGATCTACTCTCCTTGACTACCACAACTACGCCACTGACTGAGGAATAAAGTTCGTGTAGAATATTTCATTACCACACCCAGTCAAAAACTTACTTACACTTTGAATGTGTTACGCGAACTACTCATGAGCCTTACGTCCAACAGGGTTTCGTTGGTGGCTGAAAATTGCAAGGCTATGTGCTCTGCATCTAGGTAGTTGTAGCATCAATGTTTGCACATGGAAGTCTGCGCGACACCTAAATCGAAAATAGGATAGCATCAATATTATTTAGCAATCAAGCTAGCGTTCTGCGCCTCGTTTATTCTCGTGCAATCATCATAAAACTGTAGAAAATGCAGAATGAGGCAACTACTCTCTTCATGTGCTCTTCTCTGTGTCTTCTATTACGTCTCTACTTCACTTCATCCTTCAGTATAAGTGCTCACTGCTCCTAGCCTTTTTCTGAAAACGTGTAAGTTTCTGGTGCAAAGAATCGATCCGCAATTCTGATATTGTGGATTCGTGGTTGGTGAAGAGGCAAAATGCTATCGATTGTGATGATTGGACACCTGAAAACCCATGACCAACTCGGTCTACAAACCAATGCGTGCGGTTCGGTTAATACCGTCTGCTGCAGCAGCTAACCCGGGAACCTGGTAAATATTTGCCTAAGATGGTAATGGCGCGGGCGTTTCACGAAATTTAGTCGCAAGGCCCGATTATCGAAAAGCTAGATGCTTATAACTAAGATGAATTCCTTACTCGACAAGTAATCTGTGAGTTCCTTCAATTCAGAACCACAAATCAACATCAATACCTTGCGTCGAAGTCCATCCTAAGAGAAAGTAAATACGAACCTATTGAAACATGCGTATGCGCCACACCTCCAACCCCCAGCCTGCGCAGCAATGCTCGCTTCACAAGGTCACTCCTCCGTCTTGCTGATTCTTTTTAGATGGTCCCGATACATCAATGACGCTCGCATTCGGCCTCCTCGGCCTCCTCGTCAATATTGTTGGACTCCTTATTGCCTTCTTCACGCTTCGCAGCATGAGAGCTCAAGCTCGTAAGTATTTTAGAACAATTTATGGCTTTACTAATTCTAGTAGCAGCTGATACACCGCATATTCTTGAATCGGGTCTTTTTCACTGGCATGAACATACATATCGTCTACCTTCAGTTTTACGGAACGCGTCTCATGCTATGGGAAGCCCTGGAAACGATATTAGGTCTGACAGGTCTGGCTTGCAGACTGAGAATGAGCTCGATGAGGAAATGTAGCTTCAAAGTTAATTACTTTGCTGGTTATCCAAAGCACCACTTGCTTCTTGTGTGCGCTCAACGTGCGAAATCATCATTCCATTTTTAGCTTGGGATTACAAATTTTGGTGCTTTTTTTTTTGGTAGTTGGAGCTTTGTTGAGTATGGGACGAAAGCTTGGGGTATATTTGTGGATAGATTACCGGCTTGGCTTGTTTGAAAGCCTCGGTATTGTTTTTAATATCATACAATTGTTCGATACGTTCTGGCAAATTGTCGTGACTGCATTCAACCAGATTATCAATTTATCACACCATTGTCCAGGGTTTATTACTTTCATCTTCAGCTCTCACTAGTTTCTGGTTTCGTTCATATACGGCTGTGGCACTCGTCGGCCCTAGATGTTCAATTCTCGAAGTTATCGTAACCTGTTGAATTTGCGTTATATTAGCACATAAGTCTCTCGAGTATCTAGTATGCCAAGTGTACTGAGACGTGGAGTTAAAGGCGTATACACAACCGCCCCGCAAGAGCGAGCTCATTTAGACTCGTAAGGCTGCTAAATAATATTATTCAGCGATCATCTCTTTCCAACTGGGAAGATTAAGACTAAGAAGTAAGACTCTGGAGGCCTGTTATGTAACAGCCTCAGCCTTACCAGCACACGAGTTAACCACTCAAGAAGCATTACTCAGAGTTATGAGCTAGGAACTTCGCATCGTGACAGTGGAGACAGGGATTGTGAACAATTTTCAAGACCAAAAATAATCAATCCTAGGCCAAGCCAAAGTAGCCTCGTCCGAACCATTGACCGACATAATGAAATATAAAAACAGGATGCCTCTCAGTGAATTGAAAAGGAAACCGAACGATCATATGTTTTTCTCACTTGGCCATCGAGGCACCGAAGGTACAACCAACAATCAAGATATAAGACCACAACAATCAAGACTTCGATACAGGCCGAGGGGACCACGATGCGTAAGTAGCCTCGCAACCAGCTACGCCCAACAATCACGTGCCTCAGCCTTGACCAACCTCTATTAATCTCAAGTTTCTTTAGATCAGTCAACGGCAATTGCTTTCGGCGTACTCAATATGTTAATTTAAGTATCATTGGTATACTGATTGCCTACTTTTCCCTTCGAGCAATGAGAATTCACCCCCGTGCGCACCTATTTTCTTTAATCTTCTCCGTCTTTACTTACAAGATATTCCCATCCTTGAATCCGGGCTTTACCATCTCCATGAGAACATATATAGCCTTCCTACTTTATTCATCGAGATCCCACCAATACTAGGACCTGGAGCGAGATAGGTCTCGTTGTTGATATGGGTGCATAAACTCGGAGCTTTTCTGCTTTTCAAGTCTTGAAGCTCTTGGAGTTGTTCGTCATGGAAGAACGATAGCCTTTTCCCTAACGGTCTTGATTATTCCATACTTATAAGAATCAGAATAAGATGTTTCAACCCAAAAGGCTAGGTACTGAGTTACAAAAGTACTTTCCTCCACGTGATCATTCTTCATGGAATTCCGAAATTTTCCATTTGAATAAAGCCCAGCACTTTTCTATCATCTCGTAAGCTTTCTCCTCTCGCAAAAATGTTTGCGTGAGGTTGACGTAGAACTTTCAACGTTTGCCTGAAATTGAATGGGGGCCTCAGATCCCTGTCCTTCACCTCTCACCTCCCCCTTGTCTTTGATCTTCTGCATCCCCCCTGTCTTTTATCTCCCACCTATCCTCCACGATTCCTCTACCCCTGTGCATTCGACTATGAAGAGTAACGTCGAAGAGCGGCCGGACGCTGTATCTGCAAGCCATGGCAGTAAGCCGCCTTTCTGCGAGCATCGAAACCGAGGCCCAGAAAGGGCTAGCTCGTCAGCCATCTGCACGCACACCTTTACGAAACCCAGATTATGGGAATAATGTAGTCCAGAGATAGCTTTCAAGCACGAGTCTCTACCGGGGTTTTAAGCAGGGGTACTCTACCAAAAAAATCACGCTAGTCTTCCAGTCAGGGCCCGGGCATAAAGGAATCGGCGTCAGTTCTCTTACGGCGGTCCAATCATCTTCAATGACACAACACGGTGGCATTTTGCACAGCCTCAAGCCGAACTTTTCGAATCTGCCTACCCGCTTTTTGGCCAACCACTAGCCAAAAATGACATGAGATGCAGCTTCTTGAGGGCTTTGTAATATCAGGGCTCTTGTGGGGACTTGAGAATACTTGTGTAACGTCAAGATTCCTGTGTAACAGTAGGTTTGGTTTTGTAAGAATAGGCTGTTCCTCATATTCAGTTCAGGGATGCTGCGGAGTTGGCGCGTCACTGGCAAGGAATTGATTATGCCCGAGGAGTGTTGAGAAGCCATGATGGATTATAAGAAGCAGACGGTCCGCAGGTTGAAATCAGGCCCAAGAGAAAGATCATTTGTTCTTCCTTCAAAGTATATCGAGCTTTTGATTCGAGGCCTAACGGGAGCAAATCCAAACCTTTTGATTCGCCGAAGATTGACAACGCAGCAACACGCGATGGGTATGCAACAGCCTCGCTGCTGTCTTACTTCAACTCCTGACCATTCTCAGCCTTGCTAACCTGAGTGGCTCTTTAGCCTTGTCCAACACCGTAATAGCAATTACCTTCGGACTCCTCAATCTACTGATCAGTATCATTGGTGTATTCATTGCGTATTTCACGCTTCGAACAATGCGCGTTCACCCTTGTAGTTATCCAACTTTTGCAACTTCCCCCTATGCACCCTCATTGACAACTTTCTTACAGCACCAAATACTCCCCAACTCCTCGAATCCGGCCTTTATCATCGCCACGAACATATGTATCACCTACCCTTAGGTGTTCACTGCGAAATACCCAACGCGCAGACGCCAGAGAGACTTGGGTTCGATGCCGGATCTGATATACAGCATGCGATTGGCAGAGGGGCGATGGTTGAAGGAAGTTAATTATTTTCATTGGATGGTCATTGCTGTTTCTTATATATCATTCTTTCCAACGTACCTTACTTCAGGTTTCCTTGTCTCATTTCATCGTCAAGGAAAAAGAAAACTTGGGACTTCTCCTAGCTCTCAGTTTGGAAGCGAAATGAATAGATGTGCATTGCAGAGAGTTTACGGACATGCGAGAGATGTTACTTTAATTCCTTCCCAGCATACCTTTCCAATTACTCATCATTTAAAAGACCCTATACTTCGTGAAAGCACCAAATATTGTTCTTCTGCGCCATTCCTTGCTTCCGCAGGTTATGAATCGATCATGTGACTACCATCTAGTTACTTACCTACCTACCTACAGAGATCCAGGATATATCTTCTAGATGCGCACCGGCATGAAAATCAGTAGGAAAATATTCCAGGCAGAGGAATTAGTGTGCACAATCTCAGGGTAGTGTCTGTAACTCGAAGTACTGTATCGTCCGATAATAGAGCTTGCCTAATACAAGTGTCATGGAGCAGGTAAATCACGTGCTACGAGCACGTGACACGCTTAGCGAAGCTCTCTATAAATACTCTCGTTTCACTCGAGCACCACTTAGTTCCATAGAATATTATCACATACTTCACTTCATTTGCAAGAGCACTATAATACGTGACAACAAGCAAGGGCCTGAGGCAGGGGCCTGCTAGTCTATAACATCATTGACGTGTTGAGAATCTTTCTTTATTTTGAATCCGATACGATATTCAATAACTTGCGGGGTCAAGACTAACGGGAGCAATTGTGAACTTGAGGAATCGTCTGATCCTCTGACCCCAAGAAATCATTAAAGTCATATGGATTAAGCATCATCAGCAACAAGAAGCAGGTGTCTGAGGACAAATTCTCATCTGTTATCCATTGGGTTGAATTGGAAGAGGGAAGAATTTCGTGTGACGTAACCAAGCTTTTTGTCTCTCATTTTTCAGCTCCACAGCCATCCTTCCGTTGATAGTTTGACTAAATTATACATCATACAACACAAAAGCCGACTCGTCGGGATACCAGAACATGTAAGTTTACTAAATGAACTCATATTCCCTCAAATTCCTTGATACAATGCATATGCTCCTTTCCATCAAGTGAAAAGTATTGTTACAGAAGTCTTAAGTGGGTCCAGAGCAGAAATAGGGGGGCGTTCGCTTACTCATCATCGAGCTTTGGAGCTCGGAAACCAGCAAGATTTGGATTCTGCCATGGGCGGTGAGAAAAAGGTTCCGCTTCGAAAATAATTTTGAACCAAGCTCTTCACGAGTTGACTTGCGCAACTTCATTTAGCACCTCAAAACGCACAAGGCAATGGTGACGAAAAGTAAATTAAAGATGGCCCTTGCGGCAGATAAGGGTACTGATTACAAAAAATTGAATCAGAAGAAACAGCAGAAGGCTGCAAGGAAAGAGAAATCCAAGAAAAGTGGTGAGGGGAAAGGAAAGAATGTTGAGGAGGATTGGGAGGATGTTGATGGCGAAAGCGAGGATGAAGAGGATCGAGTAGCACTCAACGGAGAGGAAGCAGAGAGCTCAAGTGAAGAAGAAGTTGACGGTCCTATGCAGGCAAGTTTTCCGTTCTCACCCACTACAATCCTGACACTTTCGCAGATTGATTTCGCAGCCCTCGACGAAAGCGACAGCGACTCCTCCGCCGGCGAAAACGACCAAGAGCCAGGTTCGGGCGACGAAGAAGACATCCCAATCTCCGACCTCGAAGACCTCGACGAAGAAGAAAAAGAAGACATAATTCCTCACCAACGCCTCACCATAAACAACACCGTCGCGCTCACCGCAGCCTTAAAACGCATCTCTCTCCCAATCTCCAAAATTCCCTTCTCCGAACACCAATCCATCACTACGTCCGAACCAGTCTCTATCCCCGATGTGTCAGACGACCTTAACCGCGAATTGGCATTCTATTCACAATCTCTGTCCGCCGTCCAAGAAGCTCGGAAATTGCTGAAAGCAGAAGGCGTACCGTTTACGAGACCGACGGATTATTTCGCCGAGATGGTAAAAGCGGATGAGCATATGGCAAAGATAAAGGCGAAGTTGATCGACGAGGCGGCAAGTAAGAAGGCGAGTGCAGAGGCGAGGAAACAGAGGGATTTGAAGAAATTTGGGAAGCAGGTGCAGGTTGCGAAGTTGCAGGAGAGGGATAAGGAGAGGAAGACGACGATGGAGAAGATTAAGGTTTTGAAGAGAAGTACGTGCCCTCTCCTTTCCTTACTTCTATGTGGGTGCTAATATAATGGGTCTAGAACGCCAGGGAGGAGACAACGACGCAACAAACGAAGCAGATCTCTTCGATGTAGCGCTCGAAGACGAGACGGCCTCAGTCAAACCCTCTAGAAAAGATCGCAATGGACCGAATAAGCGACAGAAAAAAGATGAGAAGTTTGGGTTTGGAGGGAAGAAGAGGTTCGCGAAGAGTGGTGATGCGATGTCAAGTGGGGATTTGAGGGGGTTCTCGAGTAAGAAGATGAAGGGTGGAGCAAAGCAGAGACCAGGGAAGGCGAGGAGAGCGGGTGGGAAGAGGTGATGGTCTGGAGTGTGTTTGGCTGGGAATCAAAATGGTAGACTGGCGTTTGGTATGGTCTTCGGATTGGGTGTGGCTGCAGTCACGACGCTTGATGATATATCAAGCTTTACCATGTCAAAACTCTCCCTGTTCATTGGTTATCTTACATGAATGCCCTATTCTATACAGATCTTGCCCGCAAGTGCGCTCACCCACTTTACTATCATCTCGACAACGAAGCTATCAACTATCCGACATGAATCCTAGTCCTCCTATTTTCTGGTAAAATAACACCACTCCCATTTCTGACCAACCTCGTGACCCCATCTCCCTCCAACTCTCGAGTCTATAGATTTCACGGCCACGGCGAGACAAAACCCGCAGGCATGACATAAGTGTGTTCATGGCAATAGTGCATTGCTATCGTTTGATTTTCGACCGTTGCCGCTTGGGCGTTTAATGCTATTACGGTATTTTAATCACGTAGATTAAACCCAGATTAGGAATTTGAGTAGACGATAAGGGAAGGAAGGAGGAAGGAAGGGGATTTTGCGAATGTTTTAAGGAAGGTAACAAGAGACGTACCCACATACCTCGCTCAGTATTCATTCTTCTCAGTGTGAGATACGCAATGATGATCGTGGAGACGTTTGTCAAAAATCCAAGAATACCGAAGACGATAGCAAGGGTGTCTGATAAGGCTGTGTGTGCATCAGCCATGAATCAGAATGCATCATACCTGATTGTCTGGATTGTGTGTACAACAGACCAGGGTTGCTGGTGCTGCATGGCACAAGATACGCGAGTTGGACTTTAAATCGAAAGAAGCCGTTTGCATACTCATTGTGTAAACTTGTTGGGGTTGCGTCGTGGTGTGATTTTCTCTGCTTCGTGACATTTGCAGTGAGGTTGGGAGGGAGTGAAGAAGGAGCATGGGCGATGGAAAGCGTTTTAACGGCGCGATCTAGCAGGAGGTGTAGGCTAGAACATGGTCTCAAAATTCCGTGAGGCTGTCCTGCCCCACAACTGACGGAGAAGGACAATGCGCAACTATTATCGTGGCAGACGGCTATGAATGACATGAGAATCATCAAGCGGCAGCACACGCGGGATGGCAAGAATTTTTATCCCATCCATTTATCAATGGAGGTGTCGGTGAAGAGCCCATCTTAAGACCAGATGAAAATATGATTTGGCCAGTAAACCTGGATCAATTGTCAAGTCTGAAAGAAAATGAACAAATGAGCCGGACAAGATTGAGGATGGCGCCATGCTGTACGCCGCATCACTTCTACTCCAGAGAAGCATTGTATATTGAAGGGCTTCTCAAAGCGTTGCGAATGATGTTAACAGACGAATTAGAAGTTAAAATTCCCGAGCACAAAACTTGCCGGGCGTGAGATGATGCCTTCTTTTTGACTATGGAGTCAGGAAATGCGTATGCCAAGCCCTGGGCTTTCTGCGTCTAGTCGAGTTTCAAAATAAGATGTGCGCACAGTAACACAACAGAATCCAGGTATATGCTCCGACGGATATTTGTAGAAACGGCCCATTGATCGAACCTGGCTTCTTACTGGAACGGCATAAAAGTCTCACAGTAGCAGAAAGCACCTGCATATAACGCTCATGGTCTCTGAATCAGAAGAGAAAGTTGAAGCATCAAGCCTTGAGAGTTCTCGGTTTGCCACTATCATGGCATTCTGGAAGCCCCAAAAATTCGGACAATATCTTAAGATTAGAATTAGAATTCTCTTCTATTCTATTCGTTGAATCGTATGCACCCTGTCGGCCCCATTCCTGAATGCTGTAGTTCCACATTTCAACTGGTAGCTTGTCAGGACTTGGAAGAGCGCAAACTTCTCGGATCAGCCTTGTGATCCATCCGAGTTTGGGCCACCTTGCCCTATTCAGCAAGTTCCAATACTTGCACTAATATTACCTATAGATTATATAGGGCTGACTGCTCCTCACCTCGCCAAGCATACGTTTCGAGCGTATTTCTGGCTCTATAAGCTCAATATGCATGTTGGCACACGTACCTACCTAAGCAAACTACCGCACTGATTACTTGTCCTGCTCTCCTCGGCTTTCACTGAGCTTCTGCCTTGAAACGGTTAAAAAAGGGCCAGCTGACTGTCACTGTTACACATTACACGCGGTACCGGAACCCAAGAGTATTCAAGTCCGTCACATCATCATAATCCTCAGCCGTCAATTGCCTCTTGCCCGAAGGGTCCTCTTCAATCTGTGCTGCGCCCTCTACTCTATCACGTCTTCGATTTACAATAATCAGATAAAATCGCAATCCTATCGAAACGAGGACGACCAATCCATAACAGATGAGGATTGCCTTGAAGGCTGTGGGATACCCTCTGTCCACAGATTAGCAAGAGACTGAGCAGAGATACAGAGATGGGTGCGAACCTTTTCGCCTCGGTCGAGATGAAAGTCTGAGGACCTGCTATATTGCCTGCACAGTATGTCACAAAGACAATAGCTGTCACAGTCATCTTCTTAGTCACTCCTTTGAAGTTCGAGGAGATGAGCCCAAGGGCGAGTGGAATGGCACCGGGGCCGGTTTGGAGCTTCCATTGTCAGCAAGGTAATGAGTAGAGAGGATTTGGCTTCTAATTTACCAGATAGTATGCAAAAAGACGAACGCCTCTTGTTTTCACAGAGAAAATCAACGCGCTACCGATTACGGGAGGGATGACCACCGCGATAATCAGGAATGTTGTGATATTCCGAAATCGACTTGCAAGCCACCCGGTGGAGAGGATAGTACACATTGAGATGACAGAAGCAGGAAGGGAAATAAGCGTTGACTGCAGACTTGTGAATCCAAAGCTCTTGATGGCAAGATTCCCAAAGCTACCTGTCCCACCGTTGGGGATCTGCGTCAAGACTGAGATAGCAGCAAAGAAATATGTCTTTGGATCTAGTAGGCATTCGAATACCTGCTCCACCTTCCATTGACTGTTAAGTGGGTCAACTCGTCCGGTACCGCCCATCACGACTCGATCTTCGGCATATTGCTTCTCCTCTTCTGTGAGAAACCTAGCGTCGTTGATGGTGTCTGGGAGGAAGAAAAAGACCACAACACTCCAGAAACTCGTCACCGTCCCAAAGACCTTCGAAATATTAGCTTGTGCCAAAACTCATACACCAACTACTCACAATGAACATCCACTGCCACGGGTGAAGCGGATGCGTAATCTGTCCAATCCCATACGCAAGCAACGAAGCAACGAAACCACCACAACTATTTCCCGCAAACCAGACTCCTGTCCTCGCAGGGATTTCATCACGTGTGTACCAAATACTCGTGACATACACGAAAGCCGGGGAGATCGTAGCTTCCTGTTCCCATCAACATCCTCTTTTCTCCCACTTGAGTACTCATACATACCGCTACACCCAACAAAAACCTTACAGTCGCCAAGCCACCAAAGCTCGAACACGCCGCCGTACTGGCCACAATCGCACCCCACGCCAAACACACCTCTGCCAAATACTTACCCACCGGCAACCGCTGAATCAAGATCGTAGTTGGGTATTCGAAGAATAAATACCCGAAATAGAAGAGTGAACCGACCCAGGAATATTGATTCCCGTGCAGGTGATTGTCTTCGGTTAGGCCGAAAACGGCGGCGGATGAGAGGATAGTTTTGTCCATGAAGTTTAGGTTGTAGGTTATGAACATTATGAGGAGTATTCGGGTGTCTATTTTACGGAGGACGCGTTTTGCGAGCGCCTGGGTGGAGGGACTCACTTCCTGGATATCGGCCGTGGTGGAAGGGATCGCCATCTTGATTGTATCTTGCGGACGAGCATTCAAGAATTCAAAGGTGCGGTTCGTTTTGCATTCGTTGCGAAGACAGAGAAGATATAGTAAAATAGGTGGTCCGTGGCTGATAAGGTATCTATGCAACGTCCAATTAGGTGCATCCAAATCGTTTCCGTCGGGTAGTGAGCTGCAAGAATGGGGGATTGGTGGTGGCCAGCCGGCTTGGCATCTCGAGTTTGGGTTCCAGCACGTGATCGTCTTGGAATGTTTTCATGGTGAAGTAAGGGGTCCCTTGAATTGCTGCTTATCCCGTTGCCTCAGTGTCCTTTCTTTGAAATTTATATATAATAGGGTCTATTACCAGCCTCCGCTAAAGCCTCGCCACTGGCTGCTTCTGCCCTGCCTCCAAGATGGAATTTCCTTTGCTATCTAACCTTTCTTGATTCGTCTGATAAATACGTGGTACTCTATATTCAGCAAAACCTTTCGTTCCACAGTCATCGAGGCAATTCTTCTCGCAGAAAGGAATATTTGCGGCATCTCGTGCCGGCTGAATTCTGCCACTATAAATTGGTCAGGCTTCAATAATACTCCCGTCCGTCCGCGGAATCCAATATTAATAATCTGCCGGACCCCAATGCAAGATATACAAGTTGGAAACATAGGGAGCTAGTTGCTCTTGGGTTACTATTTGGCGATAGATGCCTTTTACGGGTATTATGGCGTTTCTGTAGGAGGGGGAGGATGGAGGAAGTGTAGGCTTTGCTGGCATAGACGATAGTTTTGGCGGCTACTTGGCCGCGGGGGGTTGCTGATAGCCCAGCGACCTCGGCTATCTTGGCTTGGGGAGGTCTTTTGCACTATAATTTTGGCTGTTGTGGAGAGAGTGCCGGTTGTTCGGTGGCTGTCTAGGGGTTGGGGCGGTGTGCCAGAAGGATTGGGTGCTGTGCGGTACTGAAAATGGTGGAGCTGTGATGGGAATTTTGAATTGCTGGTCTTTATAGACACCCTAATACTAAGATTATGGTAGTTCCTTTATGCTACTTGCAAGAGAAATAGATGGGTCGCAAAGAGTAATAGTGGACTAGGCAGGCCGGAAATCCATTCAACAAAGGTGAGTTCAATCCACCTTCAACTTTCAATTAGGATCTACTTCTCAGAGCAACTATGGTGTATTTCTTAGAGATCCATTTAGAGGATTTCTTATCGTTCGTGTGGTTATCCCCAAGAGTGGGTGGCCCGCAGTTAGCCAGCTGCAGGTACGCGGCCCCCTGACCTATCCGGTCGCCTTAAAAGATCCGCTTTCGATTTTCAGACATGTCTAAAGGGACACCTGCCAAAATTAGTTTATAATCTGTTCCAAGTATTTCGGTCTGTGCACATTTTTCCTCTCCTTGGAACCGAGCCCCTCCAATTGCATGCGTGCTGATTAGTGGATTATATAAATGCTCCGGGGAAAATATATGATACGGTTGTGGTGCATCTGCATTGTCATTCCGCCCATCATTAAACTTACACTTGCGGCGCAAGCGTACGCAAAGTGAATAGTGAATACCACCTCAGTACTTTTCTTTCAGTCTCCTGCATCGATCGCAAGCTCTTATTGCTCTTTTTCGATGCTCATCGGCAACACATGCCCGTCTGTGCAAAGCGCTGGGTGTGGATTTCCAGACGATCTCCATAATTTATCCATCACATTGATTGCAAAGGTGTAAAGTTATCGCTCTAATAGACAGGTATCAAGTGCATGGCAATGCTGTATGCTAACGAAAGTGGGGAGGTTGATGAAGATTAGTCAGACAATCCAACCCCTTTCTAGTAAGCGAGCTCCCACCTCTGCGAGCAAGCTTGCATTTCAGCGAAGCCTTGAGAACAACTACGCCATTTCCTCTCAAAACGCAACCCATGTTAGACTTTCCACTCTACCAAGGAGAAGATAAGTCTGAGGTGCATTAGTCCTTGAAATGTCAAACAATCAAGTCTCAACCCACGAGCAGCGCCAAGAGTGGAGAGCCCATCACCTCCACTCCGCCTCCCCCTTCCTTACCCAAATGCCAAAAATTGAACTCCACGTCCATATTGAAGGTACAATGACTCCAGAGCTCCGGTGGAAGCTCTCCCAGCGCAACAATATACCCCTCACCATCGGCCCTCAAAAGACACCCCTCACTTCCCTCAAACAAACACATGACGCCTACAAACACATCCGTGGCCGCATAGGCGCTGCTTCCACAAAACCTCAGGAATCATTTACGTTTTACGAGGCGTACTACGGAGGGATGGAGTTACTAAGGACTGAAGAGGATTTCTATGATTTGGCGTGGGAGTATTTTGATAAGTTCGCCGGAATGGGGGGAGTGTATTGTGAAGTGTTCTTTGACGCGCAGGGCCATACGAGGAGGGGTTTAGAGATAAGTGTAGTTATGGGCGGACTTAAGAGGGCACAGATGAATGCGGAGAGGGAGTTGGGTGTAAGTTACTCCAGCTATGACCCTTTTCCAAACCCGGTAGCTGAGTGAAAACCAGGTCAAATCCCAATGGATAATGTGCATACTCCGTGACATGCCTCCGGAATCTGCAATGCTGCAATATGAAGAAGCATTGGCGTATAAAGATATGATTATCGGTATAGGACTCGATGGGGATGAGCTGGATCATCCACCTATGCTTTTCGCTGAGCTATTTCAGCGTGCAAGAGAAGACGGGTTTAAAATCACTAGCCATTGTGATTTCAATCAGAAGAACACGTATGAGCATATTCGACAGGTTGCAACTAAAATTGGTAGGACGGGAGTAGATCGGATTGATCATGGTTTGAACGTTACTGATGACGATAAGTTGATGGGCATTATCAAAGAGAAGGGGATTGGGATGACAGTTTGTCCTTGTGCGTATATTAGGCATACGCCTGTAGAGGATATATTCCCAAGGATAAGGAAGTTGTTTGATGCTGGTATCAAGGTCACTGTTGCGAGCGATGATCCAGCGTATATGGAAGATAATTGGGTGTTGCAAGGTTTGCTTATGATGAGGTATAAGGGTGGATTCACTGATGAGGAGGTGCTGATGTTGCAGAGGAATGCGGTTGCGATTTGTTGGGGGACAGATGAGGTGAAAAATGAGCTGATGAAGAAACTGGATGAGTTCGAGGGGTCGCGTAGATACGGGAAGTTCACCTCATAACAGATGAAATCCTAGCACAGCTGTTAACAAAGTGATACCCATAGCTCAAAGCAATTTCTTAACGTGGAGAGTGGAGATCCATTGACTAATCCAAACCCAAATATCCATGCCTGTGCTCATAGGTCGAAGACGGTCAAATTCAACAACCTCAAACGCCAAAGCGCCTGCATCCCGCCCTTTTATACGACGCACTACTCTGAGCACTCATTCCAGACTGCCTTCTCATTTCCCATTCCCCACCCACCAGTCCCCTCGCACCCCACTAAGCCACCTACTCCTCTCCCTCCTTCCAACCATACCCCCTCCCATCATGCAACTTCAACCACTCCAACTGCCTCATCTGTTCGTAATACCTACACTCCTCGCACAACGAACAATCATAGAATCTTTCTTCGCGTACGCTGTAGAGGTCTTTGCCTTCGCAGAGAAGGGGGTTTTGGTGCGCGCAGAATTTGCGGATTAAGAGTTTGTGTTTGCACTGTGAAGGTTGATTAGCGGTGAATTCAAGGGTGAAGAAAGAGGGAAAGGTGGAAAGGGGGAAAAGTACCTCGTAGACGAAGACGATTACGTGACACATTGTGATGGGTTGACGGGGTTTTAGAGGTATCTTTTGATTGCCGTTCATAAATTGGTATTCAAGAGAGCCGATTTGCGGAGCTTGAGATGTCTGTTGTTGTGGAGGTTGGGGGAAAGGGAAATATTAACGATGCGACGACAATATGGGAATCACGGTTTCGCGCCCAAGCCTATCGAGTATCAACTCTGAGTTTTGATATTCACTTTAGGCGTATCATTTTGAATACCATCTCTATGTAATGGAAAAGGAGAGTAAAGACACTGTACTTCTCAAAATACAATTTCAGCCTACCTACCCCTCCTTACTTTAACCCTAGGGAGGGCCCATAGAAAGTATTCCACGACGAAGGCCTTTCATTGTCTCATCTGTCATCACCTTCCCAGACTTTCGGGACAGCCTCTAGAGTCATGGCCAATTTTAAAGCAATTTGAACACTTTGTCGGTTTACGAGTGTTTCTCAAGACCGCTAACGTCGTATTAGCTTTCCTCTTGAGCTTTGTTGGTGGTTGCTGTCGGCGCTTCATCCTCGGAACATCATAACGCATACTCAACATGGTCCGAGCAGCTGCTCGGTCTTTTGACGAATATGTACTTATTCTTGCTCGTCTGGTCGTATTGCCTTACTAAATATCAGTATATGATATAGAATATCGAGGGTAGAAATACCTTGTGGTGTTTTAGGCCTTATGTATTATCTTCTGCAGTTACGCACTCCGCTCGTCTGCTAGATCTTGCCTCAAGCTAGTAAGCAATCATGACCATAATCAATGGGAAAAACCTACCAGATGAGTTGTTCCCCGGGTGATCCACTACAATGGTATCATCATCGACCTCCATCGCACCATTCCTCTTGTCCGGTAAATCCTGAAGCATTGTGACTCCGGAGTTGGCTACATCTGCTCTCGTATCCTTGTTTTTGTTGCCATTATCTGACAGTAGATTATAAGTTGCCTTCACTACTCCTCTCATCATCCCTGGATGGCCATTCTCATTAATGTTTCGAGTCCTTGATGGACCTCCATTTGAGGAGCTCTCCATTATGGTGTCCTCGTAGACGATCCTCCTCGTGGCGAATCTTCAGTGGGAGAGTCTACTTGTGGCGAGTCTCCAGTAGAAGGGTCGCTGGTCAAGGACGTTCCCGAAGACGAGCCGTTGGTTGAAGATGAACCACTTGCTGATGAATCGCTCGCCGATGATCCGCTCGTCGACGAAGCCTCTCCGATTACGCTTTCACTTATGGGCCCGTTTCCGTTCAACTGAGCCCGAGCTCTTCCTTCGGCAGCCCGAGCTCTTCTTGCAACAACAATTTCCGGGTGGTTTCGCTCGTACACGACGCAAAGATTGCAACTTCTCCTCCTCCCTACAGCCGTTGTGTGGTTGAACTCTGGAAGGCAAACGTATCGATTATTGAGTGGGCAAAAAGATCTGGACATTACTGTCAAATTTTTAGCAGAGCTAGGGAAGATGTTGAATGGAAATACATCTGTGGCCGCAGTTGTAAACTCGGATTGTTGTTCTACACATGGATAGAAGCGAAGCAGTGGGGATATTTGGAGTGTATAATAATGAAATTGATGAAGATGAATGGTGTGAATGATGAAGAAAGAAATACTCAGATCTCGTTGAAAATGGGGTTTACGTGGCTTCGTTGAAGGTTCGACTGTGATGTGGAGTTGGAAGGTGCGAGGGACCCCGATGGGCTATCCCTCCACATGTAAGAACAACATATTCCTTCATGGACAACGTCCAAAACAATGATGTGCTCTGTCCTGCAAAGATGCTTCCATGAACAAAGCTCATGGATTGGCAACAACGCTCTTGTGCTGTTCAATTCTTTGTCTCCATGTCGCTTTTCAGGAACATGTGTAGAACAATACTATTGCATTGTTCTATTCGTTCTGTTCAACTTTCTCCCCTAAGAACATGTCCAAGAACATGTCCAGGACAAATCGATCTATTTGCATAAATATCTCGACAGACCACTGACAGAATATTGAAACTTCTCATAAACACAACCACAAGCACAAACACGGGCACGGGTCTTCAAAGCAAGATACCAAGCAAAATCTTCAAATCACAATCACGAACAACATCAATCTTTCCAGATACAAGATTCAACAGACCGCAATCATGGGTCTAAAACAGTGGGAGGAAGACAAGCGCTCCCCCGCTCCCAGCGACCAAGACATCAGCGAAAGGAACATAGAAGAGTGGGTTAATAACCGACGTCTTCACCCCTTTTCTGAACACCATTTCGACCGTGTTCGAGCGGAACTCCATCCCGACCTGCACGCAGGGTGGATGGAGTGTGTTAGACGCCAACGGGAAATCGACGCAGGTCGTCGATTCACGGAGGAGGATAACGAGTTTCGGTTGCACAATCTGGACCAGCGTGTCCCAGTGCCAAGAGATAGAGGTTTACTCTCACTCTGGGTCCTAGCTGAACTAATACGCAGCCACCCCACAGTCAACCCGGCCACGGTCAACCTAACAACGATCGACCCAACCACGGTCAACCCACCCACGGTCAACCCAACCACGGTTCACCAAACCACAGTCAACCCAACCATTTCACGCGAATCCGCCAACCATCCAGAGCTCAACCACTCACGACGCAGACGATCCAGAGCAGCGCGAGCGGAGCTAGCAGTGAATAGCCTGAGGCACGCAGCCATCGGGCGGCCAGCAGAAGACCCTATCATGGATATCTTGGGTTCGATCACCAGCTTATTGGCGGAGAGTCACTTTCTTATCAGTCAGAGAGTGTCGGACTTGATCGATGAAGACCTTCAGCAAGGCTGGGACATGTTGTCAGAACCAGAGTAATCATTCCCATCTCATTTCACCTGCGATCATCAACAGGTATCGGAGGACATTTTAATTTCTTTGTACACATCACTCAATAGTACTTGCATACAGACAACATGTATGTTAAAGCCCCTTCTCATAATTAATAAATATTTTTGCGATAACCCAATGACCCACAAATGAATGTGAATAAGTTCCAAAACACTTGGACAAATGCAATGGACAAACGTGATGATTGTAAAATAACTGTTCTAGACTAACCTTTATCTTCTTTATTATAAAGAACCCAGAACCCTTCATTCCATCCTCCTATCACACAACCATCATCTCCCACCGTGCTATAAACCAATCAGCCAAGAATTCTCCATCATCAACTCCCACCCACAGTCCAAAGATCATATACCCTCCTCCCCAAACCCCATCACCACCGCGCCAACAGGCGCCATCATAGCCCCCCTCAACCAATCTACATACTCCTGAAACGCACTCACACTGCCCACGATCTTACACCTCCTCACCCGCCTCACCCCCTCCAACAATCTCAAATTGCCGTATCCCGAACTCCCAAACTGCGCTTGGAAAACCTCAATCGTCAGCTCCTCTACCCCGGTAAACGCTTCCGTGGCTTTCTCAGCCGTGAACCCTGGGTCACAGTCGAGTCGCACCCGGAGATGGTATTTGCGGATCAGTGAGATGAGGTGGGCGGTGGGGATGGTGCGGTAGTTGAGGCGTAGGCGGGGAAGAGAGGTCAAGAGGGAGGGGTGCGCAAGATAGGTGTTGGTGGTATAGA
>Ga0182030_10003321_pt1 | contig 34318 bp, 34 predicted proteins | sample 812S3MmetaG_FD_121299 | JGI IMG/M metagenome (GOLD analysis project Ga0182030, IMG submission 121299) | Permafrost microbial communities from Stordalen Mire, Sweden - 812S3M metaG (Illumina Assembly) | ecosystem: Environmental > Terrestrial > Soil > Wetlands > Permafrost | place: Sweden...
CTCCGGCCGAGGTGCTCGAGGAGGGGTCCTTTCGGGCCGCGCGCTTCGGCGTCAAAGCCCGGCTGCCTGATGCCGAAGGACGACTCAGAGCCGTCAGCGAGTTGCTCGACGATGTCCTCGCGAACACGCGCGGCTACGCCCGGGAGCTCGACTGCGCGGATCAGCTCGACGGCCTGCCGGCGCTGCTGGAGCGCAGCGGCGGCGCCGGGCGTCAGCGCGCCGCATATGAGATCGCCGGCATGGGTGGGCTGTTACGCGAGCTGACGCAGCTCACCGGCGCCGGCATGGTGGAGACCTCCGCTGCCAACTCCGACTGAGCATGCGCAGGGTCGCGACGATCGGCGCGCGCGGATCTTGTGATCGATCTGCTGCCGGGAGGATTACCTACGCGCAGGGCGGGTAACCCTCTTCCAAGGAGCCTCGCGCTCGAGTATTGACTCGAGGTGGGGTGGCGGCGTCAATCGAATGGAGCCACGATGAGCGACAAGTACGCAGACGAGGGCAAGGGCCGTCTCAAGGAGGCCGCCGGCAGCCTCACCGGCGATAGCGACCTCAAGAAGGAGGGCAAAGCCGACCAGGCCAAGGCTTCGGTGAAGGACAAAGTCGACAAGGCCGCCGAGAAGGTCAAGGGCGCGCTTGACGGCGGCGACAAGTAGCCTGACCTCAAATCGGTCGCAGCTCTGAACAGGACGAAAGACAATCGATGGCCAAGCTCTTCTTCATGCCCTTCAGCATTGGCACAGGGCTACTTGCCGGCCTGATCAGCAAGAAAGCCTTCGAACTGATTTGGGAAAGGATCGACAGCCAGGATCCCCCACAGCCCAAAGATCGGGAGGCCGGCTTCGGCAAGCTTGCGTTTGCGCTCGCGCTCGAGGGCGCCTTGTTTCGCGTCGTCAAGGGCCTCGTCGATCACGGCTCGCGACGCAGCTTCGCCTCGATCACCGGCGCATGGCCCGGCGATCGGGCTAAGTCGCCCGAGTAGGCCTTTAACCGCCGCCGAGCGCGGGCGCAGACGCAGGCGGATGCCTGGGCAGGTGCGCGCTGAGCGGCGGACGCTCCTCGATCGGCACCCTGCGCATCTCCATCGGCTCGCCGAGACCCTGCGGCGGCAGCGCGATCGAGCCCGCGGCGTGACCGTCGGCGAAGTCCGGCCCGAGGAAACGCGCCGAGGCGGCGACAAGCACCGCGTAGGCCATCGCGGAGAGCTCGCGCAGCGACTGGTGGGCGTTCTGGCGCGAACCGAGATCCACCTGGGCGAGGCCATCGAGCCCGACCGCGCGCCATGCATCGATCAGCATCGCGATCTCGACGCCATAGCCGACGCTGAACGGCAGCCGCACGAGCAGCTCGCGGCGCGCGGCCATCTCGCCCGCGAGCGGCTGGTCGAAGACCGCGAGCTCGGGCGCGTGGAGATTCAGCAGCGGGCGCGCCAGCAGCTCGGTCACGCGACCGCCCTGTCCGGGGCGAGGAATCGATTCCGATCCCGACCCCGCTCCATCGCGAAACGGACGCTGAAAGCAGCCCTTTACGAACTGGATCTGCGGCTCGCAGATCGACGGCCCCAGCAGACCGAGGACAAAGCCGGGGTGGAAGTTCTCGGTGTCGGCGTCGAGGTAGGCCACCACGTCGCTGCCCACCACCGAAAGCGCGCGCCACATCGCATCGCCCTTGCCCTGCGCGGGGCCGCACTCGGGTAGCAGTGCATTCTCCTGCACGACGCGCAGGCCGGCGGCGGCGGCGATCTCGGCGGTCCCGTCGAGCGAGGCGGAGTCGACCACGACGGCCTCGTCGATCAGCCCGACCCTGAGCAACTCGGCCACGCACTGCGCGATCGGGCCGATAGACGCCGCGACCTCGCGCGCCGGCAGCACGACGGCGACAGACTCACGCTTGGCGGCGAGCAGGCGCTCGAGCGGGAACTGGTCGGCCCGGAAGCCGCGGCGCGCGCGCCAGTCGGTCACCGTCAGATCGTGCGCGAGCCCGCGCGGGGCGCGGCCCTCGGTGCGCGCGGAGGTGCTCACGCGCACCAAACGGCTGCGGTGGATCGGGATACCGCGATTTGAGAGCTCGCGCTCCAGCGCCTCGTCCTCGAGCGCCGCCGATACCGGCAGCCCTCCGCATTGCCGGTAAACGGTGGCGGTGAGCGCCAGCGAGGCGCCGCTGAACTGGTGGTGCTCGGCGATCCGATCGTTCCAAGGTATACCCCCCTCCCGCACATGCCGCAGGCGCCTGACCGCCTCGGCGCCGCGCCGCTGCAGCGCCTCCCGGGAGAGCTCGCCCGCCTCGACCGGGTCGAGCTCGATCAGGCCTCCAATCGCGCTCGCGCCGGCGCCCGCGAGCGCGCGTTGCGCCTCGAGCCAATCTCCGGCGACGACGCTGTCGGCGTCGGTGCTCGCGATCAGGCCCCACGGGCGGTGAACCGCGAGCAGACGCTCGCAGGCGAGGTCCATGCCCATCCGCCTGGCTCGTCCCACGCCGCTCGACACGTCCAACTCGACCAGGTGCAGCCGCAGCCGCGGATGACTCGCGCCGACCTCGAGCGCCAGCTCACGCGTGGCATCGCGACAGCCGTCGAGCACGACCACCACCTCATAGGCGTCGTGGCCCACGCCGCGCTGCTCAGCGAGCGCCCGCAGGCAGGCGCCGATGCGCTCGGCCTCGTCGCGCGCCGGCACCACCACGACCGCCTCCAGGCGCGGGTCGGGGGCCGGTAGGGCTGGACCGGCCTTCTCCGCCGTGGCGCTCATTCCAGCGGAGCTCCCGCGGCCACGCGCTCGCGGCCGCGTTCGTAATCCTTGTCACGCTTGTGCGTGAGCACGCCGACCGTTGCGCCGCCGCGCCCGCCGCTCGCGCGGTGGGAGCGGGCGGTCAACAGCCCTGCCGGGCCCGCGCCGACGATCACGATCTGCTCAGCTGCCATCGCCGTCGAAGCGGTCGAGACGATAGCCGGGCTGGCGACCCTCCAGCGCATGCCAGGCCGCCAGCCGCTCGCGCAGCAGCTCGTGGACCTCGTCCCCGTCGTGGGGCTCGGTCGTGGTGGGCCCGCGCCAATCGACCGCGAGCACCGTCGCGCCCGCGCGCAGCCGCTCGCGCAACCATCCCGTGGCCGCTTCGAGCGCGGGGGGATCGAGGTAGTAGAGGACCTCGGAGCACACGACCAGATCCCATTCCCCCGCGGGCGCCTGCTCGGGAAAGGAGGCCTCGAGGATGCTGACGTGTGCGCGCTCGCCCAGCCTCGAGCGTGCCAGGCCGACCGCCCGCGCGGAGAAGTCGAGCGCAGTCAGCGCCCCGCAGCGATCGGCGAGCAGCTCGGTGAAGGCGCCGATCGAGCAGCCGACCTCGAGCGCGCGCCGGTAGGAGCGCCCGTCGAGCGCGGCGAGCGTCGCCGCGTACTTGCCGCGCTCGTACTCGCTCGAGTCATATCGCCATGGATCCGGGCTCGCCGCGTACAGACGCTCGAAGCTCTCGGCGCTCGCCCGCTGGGGTCGTCTGCCCGACGCTCGCGCGGAGCCCTCCGGAACGTCGCAGGCCCCGGTCCCGGCGAGCGGATTCAACGCGGCCCCGCAGCAGCGTCGAGCGTTGAGCGCCCCAGCTTCGCCAGCTGCGGCTCGAGGCGGTGCTGCAGCACGAACAGATCGAGATCGCGTCTGCCGCGGTCGAGCTCACCACCGGCGATCAGCGACCGCGACCCACAGGCCTGCGCGGCCTCCTCGGCGACCGTGCGGCTCGCCGCGATGATCGCGGCGCGACATGCGGTTGCCAACCCCGCCGGATCCGCCACGTCCTCGTCTTCCAGCAGTGCCCCCGCATGTTCCAGCCAGCGGTCGATCGTGCCGCGTGCCACCCGCATCCTCCCGAGCGCGCTCAGCTGATGCGCGTCGGGCTCGCGTTCGCCCAATGCGCTCGCCGCCGCCGCGAAGATTCCGTCGGCGATTCCGGCCCAGGTGGCCGCGGTGCGTACCCCGTCGCGGGCAAAGAACGGCTGGCGTGCGAGCTCGTTCTCGCCGCCGAGCAGCGCCAGCACCGGCGTGTCGACGAGCTCGACGCGATGGCTCTCCGATGAACGCAGGCCCGAGGCGCGGTACCAGTCGCGGTCGATCTCCACGCCCTCGCTCGTGTCGACGTAGGCCAGACGTCGCCCGCCCGGCGCCGAGGAGTCCGACCCGCCGCCTTCCCGCACGACGATCACCGCGCGCTGCACACCGCCGGCGCCCGAGCAGAAAGTCTTCACGCCCCGCAACACCAGCGATCCGCGCTTGCCGCGAACCACCTGCGCCGGCTCCCCCTCGCCGGGCCCCGGGTCGGCGCCCCACACCCCCAGCAGCAGCTTCCCGGCGGCGATGCGCGCGAGCTCCGCCTCGCGCAACCCCGCGGGAGCGCCCAGCGCCAGCCGCTCGACGCCGTTCAGGTGGCCGTCGAAGATTCGCGCGGTCGAGGCGTCGGCGCGCGCGAGGGCGCGCACGAGTGCGATCTCCTCGCGCAGCCTCGCCATCGCCCCCGCCCGATCGGCCGTGAGCTGCAACATTCCGGCGCCACGCAGATCGTCGAGGTTCTCCCTCGGCAGCCGCGGCGCGGCATCGAGCTCGTGCGCGCGCGAGGAGATCCGTGCGAGCGCCTCGTCGAAGCTGATGCATTCGGGCTCGGCAGCGGGAACAATCGCGATAGGAGAGGGAATAGCACTCATGCCCGCGCCTCCAGGGCGGGTCTCTCGATGGCCGGCGCCGCCGCGCCGCTCGCCTCGGGTGCGTCGCTCTCTGTCGCCCCTGGAGAGTGAGTCCGAGAGAGCGCAGCCAGCTGTAGGCCTCGGCCTCGCGCAAGCGCCGCGAGCGGCGCGATCAGCCCGACGGTCTCATCGATGCCCGCGCGCAGGGCCCCGGGCCCGAGGGCATCGTGCATCAGCACGATCGTTCCGTCCCCAAGTAAGGCACCGGCCACCTCAAGCATCGCCGCGCTGCCGTCGCCGCGCCAATCGTGCGTGTCGATCGTCCAATCGACCAATCGGAGTCCATGCCTCGCTGCCACGCGCTCGGTCGCAACGGTGCGCACGCCCCACGGCGTCCGCCAGTGTCGCGGCCGACCCAACCCGGCCCGCTCGAGCTCGGCCAGCGCGAGGGTTGTGTCGGCTTCCAGCTCCGCCTCGTTCAGCTCCGTATGCCGGACGTGGCGATGGCAGTGCAGCTCGACCTCGTGCCCCGCCGCCAGCGCGGCGCGCGCCGGCGCAGGACCTTCCGCCACGCGCTCGCCGACCACGAAGAACGTGGCCTGCACCCCGCAGCGATCGAGCTCGTCGAGCACGCGCAGCGTCCAGATCGGGTCCGGTCCGTCGTCAAACGTAAAGGTGCAAACACCCCCCGCGCGGCCCGGGCCGCGCGGGGCTCGTTCGGTGTCCATGGCTCTTCGCCCGGCTCGTCTAGCCGCCGTTGGCCGTGGCCCCGGCGTGCGCGACGTCGTGCACGCCCTCGGCGAACTCCTCGACGATCTTTGCGCAGAAGGCCGGCAGGTCATCCGGCTTGCGGCTGGAGACCAGACCCTCGTCGGTCACGACCTCCTCGTCGACCCACTCGCCGCCGGCATTGCGGATGTCGGTCTGCAGCGACGGCCACGAGGTGAGCTTGCGATCGCGCACCAAGTCCGCCTCCACGAGCGTCCATGGCCCGTGGCAGATCACGCCGACCGGCTTACCTTCGGAGAAGAACGCCTGCAGAAAGCGCACCGCCTCCAGCTTCGTACGCAGCTGATCGGGGTTGGCGACGCCCCCCGGCAGCACGACCCCGTCGTAATCGCCCGGCCGCGCGTCGGCGATCGTCTCGTCAACCGAGAACGTCGAGCCCTTGTCGAGATGGTTGAAGGCCTGCACCTCGCCGCTCTCCGGGGCGAGCAGGACGGGAGCTGCACCCGCCTCCTTCACAGCCTCCCAGGGCTTCGTCAACTCGACCTCCTCGACGCCCTCTTGGGCGACGAGAAACGCGATCCTCTTTCCGCTCAACTCAGCCATCGAATCCTCCTATCGGTCGTGGGAAAAGTGCCTGCTCGTGAGCACTCCTCGCGTGGTTGCGTGTTGCTGCGCAGTGGCTCAAGTCGACCCACTCACGTCACGCCCACGAGTTCAGCTCTCCATCCTGGGTGTACCCCGCCTGCTCGCCGTCAAACCGTCCGGCCACAGGGGCGCTGCTATGGATAGAGCGGTGCCGAGGCTGCGACGATCCGACTGCGCGGCTCCCGGGATCGCGCGCCGCCGCCGCGGTCGCGGCTTTGAATACAGAGATCCCGCCGGCGAGCGCATCGACGACCCCGAGGCGCTCGAGCGGATCTCCCAGCTCGCGATCCCGCCGGCTTGGAGCGAGGTGTGGATCTGCATGGACTCGCTCGGCCATCTTCAGGCGACGGGGATCGACGCCGCCGGGCGCAAGCAGTACCTCTACCACCCCCGCTGGCGCTCACATCGCGACCGCCTGAAGTTCGACTCGATGATCGCCTTCGGCGAATCGCTGCCGCGCCTGCGCCGCCGGCTCGGCAAGGATCTCGCCGCCACGCCCGCCGCGGGGACCAAACGCACCGCGAAGGCCGCGTCCTCCGCGGAGTTCCCCCGCGAGCGAGTGCTCGCCTGCGCGGTACGGCTGCTCGATCTCGGCTTCTTCCGGATCGGCTCCGAGGACTACGCCGAGCGCAACGAGTCCTACGGCCTCACCACGATGCTCAAACGCCACGTCTCGATCGCCGACGGCGAGGTGATCTTCGACTACGTCGCCAAGTCCGGCGTCCGACGCGTACAGGCGATTGCCGACCCGGACGTGCTCGAGGTGCTCGCGGCGCTCAAGCGCCGCCGCGGCTCGGGGCAGCTGCTCGCCTACCGCGAGGGCAGGCATTGGGTCGAGGTGCACGCCGAGGATGTCAATGCCTACATCAAGCTCATCAGCGGCGGCGATTTCACCGCGAAGGACTTCCGCACCTGGAACGCCACGGTCCTCGCCGCGGTTGCGCTCGCAGGCGCAGACGTGCCTACGAGAGCGGAGGGACAGGACAAAGCCAAGCCCAAACCCAAGCGCCCGACCGCGACCTCCCGCCGACGCGTGGTCAACGTCGCCGTGAAGACGGTTGCCGCCTATCTCGGCAACACGCCCGCCGTCTGCCGCGCCTCCTACATCGATCCGCGCGTGATCGATCGCTACCAGGCAGCGGTCACGATCGCACCCACACTGGAGCGCCTACCGGAAGGTCCGGAACTGGCCAACCCGCGCACGCGCGCCCGGATCGAGGCCGGCGTGCTCGAGCTGCTCGCGGACGCGCCCGCCGTGAAACCAGATTGAGACAGTGCCATCTTGGGTAATCAGGGGCTGTGACAACGGGGACTTCGCTCTTCGACATGCTCGCCTGGGGGCCACGACGGCGTGTCGTGCAGGATCCCGTGCGCGGACCCGGATCCTACGAAAATCCCTCGCTGCGCCCCTAGACTTCGCGCATGCCACGCTCGCTGTGGAACGGCACGATCGCCTTCGGGATGGTGCGGGTGCCCGTGAAGCTGTACTCGGCCTCCGAGTCCAAGGCCGTGCGCTTTCGCGAGCGTCACGCAACCGACGGAGCCGCGATCGAACACCGCCGCGTGTGCGTCCAGGAGGGCAGGGAGATTCCCTACGGTGAGACCGTGAAAGGCTTCGAAGTCAGCTCCGGCTCCTACGTGACGCTGTCCAAGGAGGAGATCGCCACGGCGGACGGGCCCGGCGCACACATGATCGAGATCGAGCACTTCGCCGGGCGTGAGGAGATCGATCCGGTCTACTACGACCGTGCCTATAACCTCGGCCCCGGCAAGCTCGGCGACGAGGCCTACCTGCTCCTACACGCGGCGCTGAAGCGCTCTGACCGGGTCGGGATCGGGCGCTTTGTCTTCCACAACAAGGCTCAGCTGGTGGCGTTGCGCGCGCTCGAGGATGTGATCGCCCTGCACACGATGCGCTTCGCCGACGAGCTCGTCCCCGTCGGTGACCTCGAGATCCCGGCCCCGCAGCGCAAGCCTTCGAAGCTCGAGGTCTCCGTCGCCGGGGCTTTGGTCGAACAGCTCAGCGCGAGCTTCCAGCCCGACGATTACGAGGACACCTACCGCGCGGCGCTGCTGGAGCTGATCGAGCGTAAGGCGCGCGGCGAGACGATCGACGCGCCGGAGGCCGAGGAGATCGCGCCCGAGGCCGACCTGCTCGAGGCGCTCCAGGCGAGCCTCGAGCGCCAGGGCGCCCGACGCCCTGCAAAGGCAAAGGCAAAGGCCAAAGCCAAGAAGAAAGCCTCCCGGACGCAGGCGAGCAAGCCCGTAAGGAGCGCGCGCTGATGGCCAAACCGCTGTGGACCGGCTCGCTCAGCTTCGGGCTCGTGAACGTGCCCGTCGCGCTGTTCAGCGCCACGCGCGATCGCGACATCCACTTCCAGCTGCTGCACGCGTCCGACTGCTCGCCGATCGAGACGCGCAGGGTCTGCGCCGCCGAGGAGCAGCCGGTGCCGTGGCCGGAGATCGCCCGCGGCTACGAGCTCGAGAACGGCGAGTGGGTGCTGCTCTCCGACGAGGACCTGCGAGCGGCCGCCCCCCGCCAGAGTCGGACGATCGACATCGAGCGCTTCGTCGAGGTCGGGGAAATCGATCCGGTCTACTTCGACCGCTCCTACCTGCTCGTGCCCCCCGACGAGGGCGCCGCGCGCGCCTACGCGCTGCTGAGCGAGACGATGGGGGACTCGGGCAAGGCCGCGCTCGGGCGCTTCGTGCTGCGCGCCAAGGAGCGCCTGGTCTGCATTCGCGTTCGCGACGGCGCGCTCACGCTGACGACGATGCTGTTCGGAGACGAAGTCCGCTGCACCAAGGAGATCGCCGAGGGGATCGAGGGCGCCGCGCCGACGCGCGAGCAGGTCGAGTCCGCCGTCGCGGTGATCGAGGAGCTCAGCGTCGAGTTCGACCCGAAGCTCTACCGCGACGAGCACCGCGCGCATCTCAAGCGGATCATCAAACGCAAGCAGCAGGGCAAGAAGATCGCCGCGCCGGCACCCGCGAAGGAACCCATGACCACGACGGCCCCCGATCTGATGGGCGCGCTCGAGGAGAGCCTCGCACGGATCCGGGCCCAGGAGAAGGCGAAGAAACCACGCGCCGGCGCCAGCGCCGGCGCCCGTTCCGGCAGCAAGAAGACGCCCGCTCGTCAGGCCTGAACCTCGTCCCGGGTAATCGTCTCGCTCCGTTCACTCCGGCGCCGTTTCCGCGCCCCGGCGAGTGGGTGCAGCGCCGGGACGATGATTAGCGAGCTGCCGCGGAGGGCATACAGAGCCCCATGATTCAGGAGATCGTGCCGGGGATCGTGCAATGGGACGCCTTCCGCGAGACCATCGGTCGCAGGGTCCACAGCACCTTCGTGCTGTCCTCGGGAACGCTGATCGACCCGATGGAGCCGGACGACGGCCTGGATGCGATCGCCGAGCTCGCCCCGCCGCGACGGATCGTGCTGAGCAACCGTCTTCATTACCGGGACAGCGCTCGCTACGCCAAGCACTTCGGCTGCCCGGTGCTGTGCCACGAAGCGGGCCTCTCGCACTTCGCCGACGAGCGGCCCGTGCAGGGCTTCTCCTTCGATGAGCAGCTCGCCGACGACGTGCGGGCGCTCGAGCTCGGGTCGATCTGCGCCGAGGAGACGACGCTGCTGCTCGATGTCGGCGGCGGCGCGCTGGCCTTCGGCGACGGCCTCGCCCGCGACGGGGACGGAGCGCTCACGTTCATGCCCGATCAGCTTCTCGGCGAGGATCCCGCCGACGTGCGGGCGGGGCTCACCAAGAACCTGCGGCGAATGCTCGACGAGGAGGACTTCGACGCGCTGCTGTTCGCGCATGCCGAGCCCGTGCCGAGCGGCGGTCACGCCCTCCTGGGAGACTTCCTGGAAGCCGATCGTCGGAGCAACCGAGCAAGAAGGAGCGAGAGCGATGGCCAGCACGCCTAGATTCGAGCGAGAAGAGGCCGACGCGGCCGCGGCGGAAGCCGCCGGGATCGGAGGGGTGACCGGCGAGGAGGAGCTCGACCCCGCCCAGCTCCCCGTGGCGGAGGCCGGCGGTGGCGTTGCCGAGGGCTTCGAGGAATCCGAGCGCGCGTTGATCGAACACGCCTCTCACGGCGACCAGCAGTCTGCCCACACGATTCTCCACGACCAAGGCCTGCCCGAGGAGAGCACCGCACGCGAGGACTCGGAGTCCGACCACGAGCGCAGCAGCGAGCTCGGCGAGGACGAGTGAGCGTCGCGGCCGGCACCGAGGCGGTGTTCGAGTCGGTCACCGGGCTACGCTCCGAGCTCGAGCACACACCGCTTCGCTGAAGGGTCCCGGTCCCGGAGGAGGAGACGATGCCAACAGAGCGCACGCTCGGCGAGTACAACGCCAAACGGGACTTCGCCGATACGCCCGAGCCCGCGGGGCGGGACGAGGGGCAACGACGCTTGGACGCGGGCAAGCCCAAGCCGGTGGGGCGCGCCGGCGACGCGGCGCGAGGGTCGCGGTTCGTCGTGCAGGAGCACCATGCGCGCAGCCTGCACTGGGATCTGCGGCTGGAGCGGGATGGTGTGCTCGTTTCCTGGGCGGTCCCGAAGGGAATCCCGGACGATCCACAGCGCAACCGTCTCGCGGTCCACGTCGAGGACCATCCGCTCAGTTACATCGACTTCGCCGGCGAGATACCCGCCGGTAGCTATGGCGCGGGCGAGGTGCAGATCTGGGACGCGGGCACCTACGACTGCCACAAGTTCCGCGACGACGAGGTGATCGTCACCTTCCACGGCGAGCGTCTGGAGGGTAAGTACGCGCTTTTCCAGACGAAGGGCAAGAACTGGATGATCCACCGCATGGACCCGCCGCAGCAGAGCGGACGCGAGCAGATGCCTGAGCAGCTCGTGCCGATGCTCGCGCGCGCCGGGCGCCTGCCCGCCGACGACGAGCGCTGGGCGTTTGAGATCAAGTGGGACGGCGTGCGCGCGATCACCTACTGGCGGCCGGGAGAGCTGCGGATCGAGAGCCGCAACCTGAACGACGTCAGCGCCCGCTATCCCGAGCTGCGCGAGCTCGGCCCCCAGCTGGGCTCTCGCGAAGCGGTGCTCGACGGAGAGATCGTCTCCTTTGACGAGGATGGGCGCCCGAGCTTCGAGCGCCTGCAACGGCGCATGCATGTCGCGTCGCCAAGCGCGATCCGCCGGCTGGCGCAGGAGGAGCCGGTGAGCTACGTGATCTTCGACCTGCTCTACCTCGACGGGCACGCCACGATCGAGCTGCCCTATCGCGAGCGGCGCGCGCTGCTGGAGGAGCTCGAGCTGAGAGGGCCCACGTGGCAGACCCCCGCCTACCACGCCGGCGAGGGACGCGAGCTGCTGGCGGCAGCCGCGGAGCAGCACTTGGAGGGCGTCGTGGCCAAGCGCCTGGACTCCCCCTACAGACCCGGCCGGCGCACGGACGAGTGGCTGAAGGTCAAGAACATCAACCGCCAGGAGCTCGTGATCGGGGGCTGGCTGCCGGGCAAGGGCGCCCGCGCGGGGCGACTGGGGGCGCTGCTCGTTGGCTACTACGAGCCCGGCGCCCGGAACGAGGAGGAGGGCGGTGACGGCAACGCCGGGCGCCGCCGCGCGACTTCCGAGGCGCTGCTCCTGCGCTACGCCGGGCGCGTCGGTACGGGCTTCAACGAGGCTGAGCTCGAGCGCCTGGGAGGGGAGCTGGCGGCGCGCGCGCGAGATACGAGCCCCTTCTCGGGAATCCAGCCGCCGCGGGAAGCCCGCTTCGTCGAGCCGGAGCTCGTGGCCGAGATCGAGTTCCGCCAGTGGACGCGCGATCGCATCCTGCGCCACTCCGTCTACAAGGGCCTGCGCGAAGACAAGCCTCCCGAGGCCGTACTACTCGAGGAACCGATGACCGAGGCTCCCTACGAGGTCGTGCACGAAACCAAGCGCGCTGTCGAGATCGAGGTGCAGGGGCGCACCCTGAAGCTGACCAACCGCGAGAAGGTCATGTACCCGCGTAGCGGCTTCACGAAGGGCGAGCTGATCGACTACTACGCCGCGGTCGCGCCCGTGCTGCTGCCCCATCTCGCCGGCCGGCCGCTGACGCTCAAGCGCTATCCCGACGGCGTCGAGGGAAAGTACTTCTACGAGAAGCGCTGCCCGCCGCATCGCCCGGAGTGGGTGCGGACGGCGCCGATCGCGAGCGAGCGCGTGGGGGGCACGATCGACTACTGCCTGGCCGAAGACCTGCCGACGTTGATCTGGGCCGCGAACCTGGCCGACATCGAGCTGCACACCAGCCTCTCCCGGGCGCAGCGGATGGACCGGCCGACGGCGATCGTGTTCGACCTCGACCCCGGCGCTCCGGCGGCCATGAGGGAGTGCGCTCGCGTGGCGCTCTGGATCAGAGAGATATTCGAGTCCTTTGGGTTGGAGACGTTCGTCAAGACCTCCGGCTCGAAGGGCCTGCAGGTGTACGCGCCGCTCAACAGCACCGCCGGCTACGAGCAGACCAAGCCGTTCGCGCGCGCGGTCGCCGAGCTGCTGCAGAAGCGCCACCCGCGGCAGGTCGTCTCGCGCATGGCCAAGGAGCTGCGCCCGGGGCGGGTGCTGGTCGACTGGAGTCAGAACGACGAGCACAAGACGACCGTCTGCGTCTACTCGCTGCGCGCACGCGAGCGACCCACGATCTCGACTCCGCTGAGATGGGAGGAGCTCGAGCAAGCGCTGCGTGGCAGGCGCGAGCCCAACCTCAGCGCCGAGCCGGGGGAGCTGCTGCAGCGCGTCGCGCGCGACGGCGATCTGTTCGCGCCGCTGCTCACCCTCGTCCAGGAACTGCCCGACCTGGCGGGATCGCCGCGGGCCGCGGAGGAGTTTGGATCCCCACCCGCGGCGGGTAGAACCTCCGCCGGGAACGCGGCGAAAGCAAAAGCCGGCAAGCAGAAGAAACCGGGCAGAGGAGGTACCGAGATGCCGCCACGCGGAGTTCGGAAAGGTAGCAAGCGCGAGCGCCAGTACAAACACATCGTGCAGAGCGAGAAAGAACAGGGCGCCTCGACCAAACGCGCCGAGGAGATCGCGGCGCGGACGGTCAACAAGGAGCGCGCGCGCAGCGGCGAGTCGAAAACGAAGTCCCGCTCCTCGACCGAGGACATCTCATCCGGGCGCCGCGGCGGCCTGCGCTCGGGCCGTCCCGGCCCGCGTGGGCGTACGCGCGAGCAGCTCTACCAGGAGGCCCGCAAGCTGAACATCGACGGGCGCTCGGAGATGAACAAGGAACAGCTCCAGCGCGCGGTCGATGCTCGCAAGTGATCGCTCCGGGCTACAGGTCAAAAGCCTCGTGACGAATGGTCACATAGCCATCATCCGCCGTTGACGGGTAAGTTACCCGGCCCATGTCCCAGAAAACACCACCCGACGCGCTCGTTTGCGTCGTCGAGATCCCGAAGGGCGTGCGCAACAAGTACGAGTACGACCCCGAGCTCGGCGGGATCAAGTTCGACCGGCTGCTGATGAGCGCCGCGACCTACCCCACCGACTACGGCTACCTGCGTGGCACGCTCGGCCAGGACGGCGACCCCCTCGACGCGCTCGTGTGCCTGTACGAGCCAACCTTCCCCGGCTGCCTGATCCCGGTCAAGCCGGTCGGGATGTTCATGATGCGCGACGAGAAGGGGATCGACGACAAGATCATCTGCGTCCCCCTCGCCGATCCCTACTGGAACGAGTACCACGAGCTAGAGGATCTGCCGATGCTGCTGCGCCAGGAGATCGAGCAGTTTTTCTCGATCTACAAGGACCTCGAGGGCAAGACCGTGACGATCGATGGCTGGCACTCGCGCGCGGAGGCCGAGCAGGAGATCGCAGAGGCGCGTAAGCGCCTGCTCGACAGCTGACGTTTTCCGCCGGTCGCCTCTGGGTAAGTGCTGTCTGAGCACTATCTCCCAGGCAGACAGACGGAAGGAGGAAGTCGACGTGACCACCGCCTCTATCGCCGCTCCCTCGCGGCGCAACGTCCAAGACGAGCAGGGCGACCCCCACGAGCTGCTCCTGCGCTGGCACAGGGACCGCGACACGCGGGCGCGCGAGCTGCTGGTGCGGCGCTTCACGCCGCTGGCGCGCAGCCTGGCGCGACGCTACGCCCATACCTCCGAGCCGTTCGAGGATCTGATGCAGGTCGCCTCGCTCGGACTGCTGAAGGCGCTGGAGCGCTTCGACCCGGAGCAGGGAGCCGCGTTCGCCTCGTTCGCGGTGCCGACGATCCTGGGAGAGCTGAGACGCTATTTCCGTGACTCCAGCTGGGGAATTCACGTCCCGCGCGACCTGCAGGAACAGACGCTGAAGGTCGGCGGCGCCCAGGAGGAGCTCACCAAGGAGCACGGGCGCGCACCCACCGTGAACGAGCTCGCGGTGTATCTCGAGCTCGACACGGAGAAGGTGCTCGAAGCGCTGCAGGCGGCACAGGCCTACGAATCGCTGCCGCTGGATGCGCCGGCCGGATCGGCGGACGGCGACGAGGGCATCACCTATCTCGATGCCCTGGGGTCCGAGGATGAACATTACGAGCTGGTCGAGCTGGACGCGACCGTCGCGACCGCGCTGAAGAGCCTACCGCCACGCGAGCGAGCGATCGTGCGCCTGCGCTTTATCGAGGAACTCAGCCAGGCCGAGATCGGCCGGCGTATCGGCATCTCCCAGATGCAGGTCTCGCGCCTGCTACGCCGCTCACTCGAGGAGTTGCGTGTCCTCACCCACGCCCAGGCCGGGGCACCATAGGATCACAGGCCTCGGGGCGCCGGCGCGGCGCAAGCAAACACCCGAATCGAGTTCGCTCGTGGCAATCGCTCAGATGTCGACCACCGAGCCAAATGTCCGCCTGAAGCTGAGCAACCGTCCCGAGAACGTCGCGCTGGTACGCGCCGTGCTCGCCGGCGTCGCCGAGGCGATCGACCTCGACGCCGAACAGCTCGACGACATCAGGACGGCGGTCACCGAGGCGTGCAACAACGCGGCGCTGCACGCCTACGAGGGAGGCGAGGGTCCGCTCGAGGTCGACGTTCGCCTGCCCGCCGAGGGGCGCGTCGCGGTTGTGGTGCGGGACGCCGGGATCGGCATCGAGCCTCGAGACCAGGCGCCGGCCGCAGAGGAGTCGGCCGCAGGTACGCCCCGACCAGAAGCGCTGGACGGAGACATCCAGCCGGGATCTGGGATAGGAGGGATGCCGGATGAGGAGAGCCTGAAGCTCGGGCTCCCCGTGATCCGGGCACTGGCCGCCGAGGTCGAGCTCCGGCGCCCGGCCGATGGTGGGACGGAGGTGCGGATGACATTTGCCACTCCCGGGAGCCGGGTGCCCGAACGCGGGGAAGGGAACCAGGACGGAGCAGATCCCTCGCTCGAGCTGCTACCGGCGATCGGTCTCGCGGACGAGCGCCCCGAGCTGATCGCCGCCGCCACGATCGCGATCGCGCCCGATCGCCTGGCGCGCACGATCCTGCCCCGCCTCATCGGCGCTCTGGCGGCACGCGCCAACTTCTCGACCGATCGCCTCTCCGACGCGCAGCTGGTGGCGGACGTGATCGCCGCCGAGGCCTTCCGGGCGATCATCGGCAGTCATCTCGGGGTCGGGATCGCGGTCGAGCCGCGCCGCATCGAGCTGCGCGTCGGCCCGCTGCCGATCGGCCGCGAGAGCGAGGCGGCGGCTGCCGATGCGGCGCTCGGCGAGCTGGGTGCAGTGGTCGAGAGGCTGATTGACGATCACAGCATCGCGCCGGTAGGCTCAGCGGCGGTGCTCGCCCTGCAGCTGATCGACCGACGCTAGGTAACCCCGTGGAGACGGACGCCGGCACCCCCGCCGGGCGGTCGAGACGAGTCGACGCAGCCGAGCTGCTGGTCGAGGCCGGCGCGGCGCTGGCGGGCTCGCTGGATCCCCAGACGACGATGCGCGAGGTCGCGAAGCTGACCGTGCCGCGGCTGGCCGATCTCTGCGTGATCGATCTGCTCGACGAGGAGGGCGCCATCAACGACGTCGCCGTCGTCGCGGCGAACGAGGAGATCGCCCGCGGTCTCGAAGCCCTGCGCGCGCGCTCGCCGCTGGATCCGGGCGGCGAGCACCCGGTCGCCCGAGTGATCCGCAGCGGAGCACCGGAGCTGCTCGCGGAGATGGCCCACAGCTCCCTGAGAACGTTCGCGGAGGACACGACCCATGCGGAGTTCATGATCGCCAACCACTACCGCTCGGCGGTCGTCGTGCCGCTGCAGGCGCGGGGCCGGACGCTCGGCGCGATCTCGATCCTGCGGCTCGAGCCGAGCAAGCCGCTTGGCCAGGCGGAGCGACCCTACGGCCAGGCCGACCTCGAGCTCGCCGGCGAGCTCGCGCGGCGAGCCGCGCTGGCGATCGACAATGCCCGCCTGTTCTCAGCCCTGCGTCGACTCGAGCAACGTCTGGAGGCGATCCTCACCAGCCTCGCTGAGGCGATCACGGTAATCGATCGCGACGGCCGAACGGTCTTCGCCAATCAGGCCGCTGCGGATCTGTTGGGATTTCCCACGCCCGCCGAGCTGACAAGTGCGCCCCCGGGAGCGATCATGTCTCGTTTCCGCGTCTGCACCGAGCAGGGAGACGAGCTCGATCTGGAGTCGATGCCGGCGAGGCGGCTATTCAGGGGTGAGCATCCAGAGCCGTTGCTGGTGCAGAACGTCGTCCGCGCGACGGGAGAGGAGCGCTGGCTGATCGTCCGCGCCTCGCCGATCGCCGACCCGGAGACGGCGCGCGTCGACTACGCCGTCAACGTCTTCGAGAACATCACCGAGGTCAAGCGAGTACAACTGGCGGAAAGCTTCATGGCCGAGGCCAGCCGCGTGCTCGCCTCCTCGATGGATTACACCGAGACACTGCAAGAGGTCGCGCGCCTGGCTGTCCCGCAGATCGCCGATTGGTGCGCAGTTGACGTACTGGGCGAGAGCGGGGAGATCGAACGTGTGGCCGTTCATCACTCCGACCCGCGCAAGATCGCGCTGGCGGAAAGGCTCAACCGCAGCTACCACCCCTCGCCGGATGACCCCGCGGGGGTGCCGGAGGTGATCCGCAGCGCGCAGGCGCGCATCTACTCGGATATCGAGCCGGATGCCCTCGCCGCTTACGCGCGCGACAACGCGCACCTGGAGTTGCTGCGCGAGGTGCAGGCTACCGCCGTGATCATCGTGCCACTGGCCGCGCCGACACGAACGTTGGGCGCGATCACGCTCGTCTCCTCCGGTTCGAGCCGACGCCTGACGGAGGCCGATCTCGGACTCGCCGTGCGGCTCGGCCGACGCGCCGGCACCGCCGTGGAGAACGCGCGTCTCTACACCGAGCGAGCCCGGATCGCGCACACCCTGCAACGGGCGCTGCTGCCGGAGTCGCTGGCGGAGATCGACGGCGTCGAGGTGCAAACGCTCTACTCGGCCGCCGGTGAGCTGAACGAGGTGGGCGGCGACTTCTACGACGTGTTCGACTACGACGAGAACCGCACGGTGCTCGTGATCGGCGATGTCTGTGGCAAAGGCCCCCGCGCTGCCGGCGTAACCGCTCTGGCCCGTCACACTCTGCGCGCGGCGGCGATCGACGGACGGTCGCCGGCGGAGATGCTCGCGACCCTCCACCAGGCGCTCCTGCGCCAGCCGCCGGGGGCGGACATGTGCACCGTCTGCTTGATCGTGCTCACGCGCGCGCAGCACGAGGTCCGCTTGACGATCGCGCTCGCCGGGCATCCGCCGCCGCTTTTGATCTCCCCCCGAGGGGATGTCGCGCAGGTCGGCCAGAGCGGCACGATCCTCGGCGTCGTCGACCCGCTCAACATCTCCGAGCGCGAGCTCGCGCTCGGGGCGGGAGAGACCCTGCTGCTCTACACGGACGGCGTGATCGAGGCGGGCAGGCCGGATCGCCTGCTCGGCGAGGAGGGCCTGCTCGAGCTCTGCAGGGCCGCGCCGGGCCTTCCGCTGGGCGAGTTTCTCGAGCACATCGAGCGGGCGGCGCTCGACCGCGCGCAGGGTCGCCTGCGCGACGACATCGCGCTGCTGGCGCTCCGCATCGAGGGCTGAGCGCCCGCGCGGGCGATACGGGCGGGAGTACGCCCGGCCGGTTGAAATCCCGCGCGCAAGCACGCGCTGCAGGCAGGTACGGCGCCAAACCCGTGCGCTAAGGTCTAACCGATGCGGGATGCGGGCAATCTTCTGATTGGCGTGAGCAGCGAGGGGGAGCGGGTGGTGCTCCGACTCGATGGCGAGCTCGACCTGGCAAGCGTGCCGACGCTCGAGCATGCGGTCGAAGGCGCGCCGCTCGACGACGCGACGGAGCTCGTGCTCGACCTGCGCGGGTTGGAGTTCATCGACTCGACCGGTCTGCGCGCGATCCTCCTGCAGGACAAGCGCTCGACCGAGCGCGGGCAGACGTTCGCGCTCGTCCGCGGCCCCGAGCAGGTGCAGCGGCTGATGAACATGACCCACCTCGACGAGCATCTGAAGATCGTCGCCTCCCCCGAGGAGATCCTCCCTTAGCGGGCCTATCTTCGCCGGGCAGCGGTGGCGATGAGGTCCCCGCCCGCCCGCCGGCCCTCGGCCGCCCGCGCCTGCACCTGCGCGAGACCGGCTCGACGAACGACTGCGCACGCGAGCTGGCGGACGCGGGGGCGCCGCACGGCACGCTCGTCACCGCCTCCTCACAGAGCGCCGGGCGCGGGCGCCAGGGCCGGAGCTGGTCGGCGCCCGCGAACAGCTCGCTGCTGATGTCGCTGCTCCTGCGCCCCGGCGCTCGGGATGGCATGCGATCGCCGTCGACGCTACTGGGGCTGCTGCCACTGATCGCCGCGGTGGCTGTCTGCGACGTCGCGGGAGAGGACGCCCTGATCAAGTGGCCGAACGACATCGTGCTCGCACGCCCCGGCCCCGACCGACCGCTGGCCAAGCTCGCGGGCATCCTCGCCGAGGGACGGCCGCAGACGGGCTGGGCAGTGCTGGGCATCGGCCTGAACGTGGCCGTCCGCCTCGACGAGCTGCCCGTCGAGCTGCGTGCCGGCGCCGCCACGCTCGGCTGTGGCCGAGACGCGATCGAGCCCACGCTCGAGCGGCTGCTCGCCGCACTCGAGCGACGGCTGGCCGAGCCCACGGCGCGGACCCTCGATGCCTGGCGCGCGCGCGACGCGCTGCATGGGCGCGAGATCGCGTGGGGCTCCGGTAGTGGGCGCGCGCAGGGGATCGACGCGGCGGGACATCTGCTGGTGGCGCTCGACGGCGGCGGGCTCCTCGCCCTCGATGCGGGGGAGGTGCACTTGAGGCCTCCCGGCTAGGGGTAGCCCCGTTCACTCCTCGGCGTGGTCGAGCGCATCCTCGACATTACGCTGCAGCTGCTCGCCCGCGCCCGGGGGCAGTCCGGCGCCGTTGCCATGGTTCTCCTTCGCCGACGCGCTCGACAGCGCCTCCGTCAGCACCGCGTCGCTCGGCGTCTGGGCCTGATCAGGGGGTTGGGGCTTGGTTCGCTTGCCACGAGATCTCCCGCTTCCAGGCTGCCTACCGTTGCCGGCACCCTCGGCGCCGTTCGCGCCGGCGCCCTTGGATCCCTTGCGCCGGCGGCGCGCGTTGCGCGCGCGGCGCTTGGGGAAGTTGCGCAAGAGCTCGCGGGCCAGCGCCGGGGGCTTGCGCGCCATCCGCGTGCGCGCGCCGCGCAGCGCCTCCTCGGCCTCGGGCGTATGCGCGAGCGCGGCGGCCAGCAGCGCGGCGGATAGCCGCCGATCCTGCTTGCGCGCGGCGTGAATCAGCCGCCGCGCGTTGCGCGCGTGTGCGCCGCCGGCCGAGTTGACGAGCAGACCGAGCAGCCGCTTGGTCTCCGGCCAGCGCTGCACGGCGTACTCCTCGTGCACGTCGCGCGTGTACTCCGCTAGGCGCCAGATCCAGGCGTTGGCCTGGTCGCGCCGGCCGATGCGTCGCTCGACGAGGGCGCGGAGCATGATCTTCGACGCTTCGCGGCGCTCGTCGCGCGGCCAGCCGCCGATGATGTCGATCGCCGTGTCGAAAGTGTCGGCATCGCCCAGCGCGGGGATGTCGGTGAGTGCGCGCAGGCGCAGCTGCGCGTTCTTGTTGCGCTGTACCGCCGTGATCAGGAAGCGGCTCTTGAGCTCGCCCGTGCGGTCGAAGTGGAGCATCGCCCGCGCCCGGCGCCAGCCGTTGGGCGCGACGCGCGCGCCCGCGAGCGCCGCCCACACGTGCTGCTCGCCGTAGTCGAGGTGCTCGACCGCGATCCGCCAGAGCTCGCGCTCGAAGACCTCGAAGCGCCGCTCCTCCTCCGCGCACACCGGCAGCACGCGCCGCTCGACGCGCATCCGCCGTCCGCGCCCGCGGCGCACCGGGCCAACGACGATCGCGCCGCCTCGGTAGACGTCGCGGTCGAGCAGCGAGTGGAGCGTCACAACGGGGTCGTCGTGCTTGGTCGCGGGATGCACGAAGTCGACGACCAAGCCCGCCTCCTTGCCGGGGTGCCGGCGCGTGACGCGCCCGACGCGCTGCTGGTAGATGCGCTTGGACGCGGTCGGCGCGAGGTGCACGCAGACGGTCGCGCGCGGGCTGTTCCAGCCCTCGGCGAGCAGCTGCGCGTTGATCAGAACGTCGATGTCGCCGCGCTCGTAACGCGCGAGGATGCCAGCGAGCTCACGCTTGGGCGTCTCGCCGGAGACCGCCTGCGCCTTCAGGCCCTCCGCGCGGAACGCCTCGGCGAGGTTGTAGGCGTGGCGTACGCCGGCCGCGTAGACGACGCCGGGGACGCCGTTGAAGCGCGTCTTGTAGAGGTTCGCGGCGGCCATGTTGAACGGCTGCTGGTCGAGCAGCTCGGCGAGCTCCTCCTGGTCGAACTCGGTGTCGACCTCGCCGCGGCGCAGTGGCACCTTGGCGATCGTGCGCACTCCCGTCCCCGGTGAGATCCGGATGCAGCGCAGGGGCGAGATCACGCCGCGCCGCGCCGCCTGGGCGAGGTCGAAGCGCGAAGTCTGGGTCGGGAACAGATCCGTCACGTGGCGCGCGATCAGCGCGCCGGTGGCGGTCATGCCGATGAAGATCGGGCCCGTCCACGCCCGGATCGCGCCGCTCGTCTTTTCGCCGAGTGCGGTGTGCGCCTCGTCGCAGATCACGATCGTGTAGGCGCTCGAGATCTTGCCGGCGTTGCGCACGAACCACTGGTAGGTCTCGACGGTTACGGGACCCCCACCCCGCCCAGTCGAGTCCTCGCCGGCGAGCAGCGGCCGGGAGATGCGCTTGGAGTAGCCGCGATCGCGCAGCTCGCCGTGGAACTGGTCGACGAGGTTGCGCCGGTGAGTGAGGATCAGTACCCCGCCGGTCTGGGAGGCCTCGACGAAGCCGAGCGCCGCGACCGTCTTGCCGGCGCCGGTCGCGTGCTCGAACCAGAAGCGCTTGGCCGCATTGGGGTCCTCGGGCTGCTCGGCAAGCGCCTCCTCGTCGTCCTCTTCGACCCAATCGCGGGGCTCCTCGTCGGAGTCCGCCTGGAGCTCGGGCTCCTGCTCCTCCCCCGCGAGCGGATCGACCTCGTCCTCGAGCTCGTCGTCCTCGTCGTCCTCGTCGGGTGCGGCGCGCTGCACGGGGCCGAGCTCGTCGTCGTCCTCTTCGTCCTCGTCGCCTTCGTCATCGGGCTCGTCGTCCGGCTCGTCGTCGTCCTCGCCGCCGAGAGCGGCGCGCGCCGAGTCCTCGGCCGGGGACTCCGCGGCGGGGTCCTCCACGGGAGCGACCTCGTCGGGGCCAAAGATCTCAGCCGAGGCGAGCAGCTCCGGCGAGGCCGCGGGGCGACCGTTGCCGCCGTTCTCCGAGGTGCTGCGCAGCGCCTCGGCGAGCAGCGCGGTGAGCGTGCCCGACAGAGCGTCGACCTGGTGGGCGGAGAGCACGGTACCGTCGACGAGCTTCGGCTCGTCCTCGGAGAGCACGCGTTCGAGGCCGAGCAACAGCGAGAACTCTCGCCGCCAAGCGGTCGAGGGGCGCTTGGCCTTCGCATCGAGCTCGGCCAGGGCCTGATCGAGCGCGCGCCGGCGCGGCGTGCCGGCCGCAAGCGCGACCGCGGGATCCTCGCCGTCGTGGAGGAAGCGCTCGCGCACGAACTTACCCGCGCGAGCGATGTCGGCGGAGGAGGGAATGGACGCGGCCACGAGGGCCACTGAAGTGGGCTCGGCCATAAAGGCTCTGGACTACGAGACGAGCCGCCGTAGAAGGAGCTTCGACGTGGCTCGGAAAGGCCGGCACTCAACCGGCGAGATTTGCCGGGTGCTGAGAGCAACCCGGCCCCTAGTGCCCTTCAGGATATAGCAGGTCGGGGTGCGATTGCGGTCGGTGACATCTGCGACCCTTACCGGGATGTCAGCAAACCGCCGCCCACAACGCGCGCTCATGGCGCTGGGCGGGCTCGTCGTGGTGGTGCTTTTGGCGATCGGCATCGTCCAGCTGACGCGCTCCGCACAGACGCCGCTGCCGCCGTCGGGGCTGACCGTCGCGCAGATGCAGGCGCGGCTCGCCGGCTCGCCGGCGCCGCTGGCTGCGCTGCACGCCCAGGCCAGCGAGTTGCTGGGAGGCGACGCGCGCGCCCTGGAGGCGCGCCTGGCGGCGCTACGCGGATACCCCGTGGTGATCAACAAGTGGGCCTCTACATGCGAACCGTGCCGCGCCGAGTCCGGCGTGTTCCAGCGCGTCGCGGTGAGCCTGGGACGCCAGGTGGCGTTCATCGGCCTGGACTCCGCCGACCCCACGCGCGCCGAAGCCGAGTCGTTTCTGCGCACCTTCCCGCAGAGTTATCCGAGCTTCTACGACCAGAACGGACAGCTCGGGGTGGCGGTCACCGACTCCCCGTTCACACCCGTGACGGTCTTCTTCGACCGCACGGGCGGACGCTATATCCACCAGGGCCCCTACCTGAGCGTGGCGAAGCTCGAAGCCGACGTGCGACGCTACGCGCTGGAGGTCTGAGCGATGCCCGAAGTGAGGATCGACCCGCTGAGCGGCCACAAGACGATCGTCGCCGGCGAGCGCTCCAAGCGCCCCGGGGGCCAGCCGACCTGCTCCCCGCCCGAGCCGATCGACGCCGAGCGCGACCCCTTCGCCGACGGCCACGAGGACAGGACCCCGCCGGAGCTCTACGCGGTGCGCCCCGGCGGCGGGCCGGCGGATTCGCCCGGCTGGACGGTGCGGGTGGTGCCGAATCTCTACCCCGCGCTCACCCCGGCGGACACAAGCGACGCGGCGGGGGTCGGGGTCGGCCAAACGGAGAGCGCCGCGGAACCGGCGCGGGGCAAGCCGGAGCTGTTCGTCGCGCTGCCGGCGACCGGCGCGCACGAGGTGATCGTGAACGGACCGCAGTCGGTGCTGTCGCTGGCCGAGCTGGGAGTCGAGCAGGTGATCGCCGCGGTGGAGGTGTGGCGCGCGCGCATGCGGGCGCACCCGGAGAGCTCCTACCTGCAGCTGATCGTGAACGAGCGCCGCGAGGCGGGAGCGTCGCTGCCGCACACGCATGCGCAGCTGTACGGGCTGGACTTCGTGCCGGCACTCGTCGCCCGCGAGCGTGAGCGCGCGAGCGCCTATACCGCGCGGACGATGGGCGGGAGCCTGCTCGGCGATCTGCTCGCTGAAGAGGTGCGGCTGCGCGAGCGGATCGTCGCCGTCGACGAGGAGGCGGTGCTGCTTGCGCCATACGCGTCGCAGCTGCCGTTCCAGCTGATGCTCGTCCCGCGGCGCCCGCGGGCGCGCTTCGAGGACGAGGGGCCATCCGGCGCGGCGCTCTTGCACGACGGCCTACGCCGGCTGGCGCGGCTGCTGGGATCGAGCCCGCCGCTGAATCTGTTCGTGCGCACCGCTCCGCTCGGCGCCGAGCACTTCTGCTGGCGGATCGACATCCTCCCGCGGCTTACCCACCTGGCGGGACTCGAGCTCTCGACGGGTATCAACCTGAACATCGTCGCGCCCGAGCACGCCGCGGCTTTGCTACGGGACGCATAGATAGGCTGCCGGAGCAGATGCCGCCCGAGGAACGCTTCGTCCCCCGCTTCGCCGCCGAGCCGCCGCTCGAGGAGCTGCCCTACGGGCGCTGGGCCGAGCGGTTGAGCGCGGAGCTCCTCGGCGCCTGCCTGGCGCTCGACGTCGAGGAGGCCGATCTGGGCGAGCCGGGCGAGATCAGGTGGTATCCCGACCGCACGTGGAACGGGCGCACCTACGTGCCGGGGACATCGATCACGGCGAATGGGTACGAGCTGTTCGGGCACGTCAGCTTCGTTCCCGCGATCGAGGGCGACGACCCGAGCGATTTCACCGCGCAGGTGGACTTCACCGAGGAGACGGCGGAACGCAATCCCGACTGGAAGCTCGACCTCTGCGACGAGGTGATCGGGTCCTGGCGCGGACACAACGGGGCGGTGGCCGCGATGACGCTGATCTGGGGACGGCCGCTGATCTCCGGCGGGGCGATCGTGACCGCCGAGCTGGCCGGCCTCGCCGTCGACCAATGCGAGCTCCACGAGGAGCGCTTCACGCTGATCGCGCCCGACGACTATCGCCACGACCTGCTCGAGATCAAGCTGTTCGCGGCGCGGGGCGAGGAGCTGGCATGCGAGTCGATGTATGCGGGGGACGACGACGAGGAGGTCGCACAGGACACAGTTGACTCCGGCGAAGAGCAAGACGCGGTCGCCGGCCCGGGCGACGCATAGAGCAAGAGCCACATGTAGCGACGCAACCATCGACGCAGGCGAGGAGAACCGATGACAGCAGAGCACCACGGCCCGGTCAAGACCCAGAATCATCTCGGCAAGGCGCTGCACCCCAGCCCATCGGTGATCAAAGAGGCGATGGGCGAGGTCGACGGCTTCAACGCGAAGTTCGCCGTTTTGATCACACGGCTGGTCGGCACGATGTGGTGCGCGTATCTGTTCGCCTTGATCGCCCTGATCGGTCTCGGTCCCGCTCTGAAACCCGGCGGCGAGGGAATCATCGCCTGGATCGCCCAGACCTTCCTCCAGCTGGTCTTGCTGTCGGTGATCATGGTCGGGCAGAACGTCCAGAGCCTCGCCGCGGACGCCCGCTCGGCGAACACCTACAAAGACGCGGAGACGATCCTCGACCGCCTCGACCTGCACACGCAGGGAGGCCTGAAGGCGATTCTCGACCGGCTCGACGAAATCGCCCCACCGGGGACGGCACTCGGGAACGCCCCCGGCGCCCCGCCCCAACCTTCAGGCGCGGGCGAGCCACCCGGGGCAGGACACTAGGCCCGACGTGGCAGCACCCGACGGGTCCCCCCAACCGTCACGATCTGCCTAGCGGCGCCCGGCCGCTCCCCGACACAGGGGGATGGCGGGACGATCCCTGCCCGGGCAATACCCACTTGTCGGGATCAGCCCAGGGTCGCCGCGAAATCGTGGAGTCTCTGCGTGGCATCGGTCAGGGGCAGCCCGTGACCGAAGAACACGACTCGCGGCTCGAGCGCCGCGAGCCGCCGCGCCGAGGCCCGCACGGCGGCCGGGTCCGGCTGGTCGAAGCGCGGTGGCAGTCGTAGATCCGGCCGTCCGCTCAGCGGGTGCAGGCCCATCAGCGCGTCGCCGGCGATCAGGACGCGGTCAACCGCGCGCCACAGGGAAACGTGTCCCGGGGTGTGCCCGGGGGTGGGCACGACGACGAACCCCGGCCCCACCGTCTCTCCGTCGACGAGCTCGGTGGCAGCGACCGGGGTGAAGCGCCCCAGCGCCCGGCTCAGCGGTTGCAGCCGCGGTCGTAGCGCCAGTTCAGGCGAGCGGCCCGCTCGCAGGTCGGCGAGGTCCGGGCCTCCACACGCCGTGCCTTCGAGACCGAATGCCCGGCACACGCGGGCGCTGCCGCCGGCGTGGTCGAGGTGGGGATGCGTGAGCACGTGACGGCTGACGGGCCGCGCGCCGAGCACGCGGACGATCGCGCCACCCTGTCCCGGCAGCCCGGCGTCAACCAGGATGTCGCCGAGGAGGTACGCGTTGAGGGCGCCGCGCGGAGCGAGCGAGAGGCGCTGCACATCCTCCACCGGCGTGGCGTGCAGCGCGCTCACCGTCCAGCCCCTGCGCATCCCGCAGATCTCGCCCGTGGTCGTGCCAGGTGTGCCATGCGGTAAGCGTACGGCTCCACGGCGTCCCGTCGGCGACCGGTTGCGGTTTATGGTCTGCGGGCATGCTTATCCGGGATGCCGATCCAGAGCGCGACGCGAGTGCGTGTGCGGCGATCTACGGGCCGTATGTTTCTGATTCGGTCGTGTCCTTCGAGGAACGGCCGCCGGCCGTGGAGGAGATCGCGGGCCGCATCGATGCGGCGTACGCCTGGGTCCTCGCCGAGCACGAGGGCGTCACGGTCGGCTACGCGTACGGCTCGCCTCACCGCGAGCGCGCTGCCTACCGCTGGGCGGCGGACGTTGCCATCTACATCGACGCGGACCACCACCGGTCCGGCATCGGGCGCGCGCTGTACACACAACTCTTCGAGCAGCTGCGAGCGATCGGCCTATGGACGCTGTGCGCCGGGATCACCCAGCCGAACGAAGCGAGCAACGGCCTGCACCGCGCGATCGGGTTTGTTCCCATCGGGACCTACCGGCGCATCGGCTGGAAGGCCGGCGCCTGGCACGACGTCCAGTGGTGGCAGCTAGATCTCCACCCCGGAGAGCCGGGACCCCCGCTCGCGTCTGCACCGCGAGCTCCCTGAAGGTCAACGGCGGCTTGCCGCGCGCGGGGGATGCGATGCTCTCGGCTGTCCCGTTTTGCGTCGCTCGTCGGAGTAGGAGGAAGACCCCACGACGAAACGGAGCCAGGCATGGACCTCACGCGCGAGCTGCTACTGCCCTACCAGGGCCTGGACGCCTTCGACGGGCTCTGTCACGTCCGTGTCTACGAGCAGCCCGGGCGGCAGCCTGTCGTGATCGCCGGCGGGCTCGACGACAACCCGGGCACCTCGCTCACGTTGGCGATCGAGATAGTCGCCGCGACGGTGCAGCGCAGCGAGTTCTCAGACGGGCGCGAGTTCCGCCTGATCGAGCACTACCGCGACGCGCTCGACGGCCGGCGGGCGCCCAGCTACTCCCTCGTTCACTTCAGCCATCGGCCACTGGAGGAAAGCCCGGAAATCGAAGGAGAGTTCCGCCACCCGTACTGGGAGCCGATCGACGACGTCGAAGAGCTGCTCGGCTGCGAGGTCGCAGCCTGGGAGCGAGGCCTCTACACGGCCCGCGCGATCGGGGGAGAGCAGGGCGAGCGGCTGCGCAGCGAACTCGCCGAGAACGGGAGACACAGCCGCGAGGAGACCCTCGGGACAACCATGCACCCGCCCGCCGTGGGCGCCCTCTCAGTCGATCTCGGTGTGGGGCGATCGCGCGTGTTCGATGGGTGGCACTGACGGTTTGCCCAGCCTGCTGAGGAGATCGGCTGGAGCGGGTCGCCGAGCAACCTCGAGATTGACCCGACAAGTGACCTGGAGGTCGACCTCGACACACACGGCTGGGCACTGATCGAAGCGCTTCAGGACCAGATCAGCGATCACGCCGACAGGCTCCGCGACATCGACCGGACGGGGAGCGAGACGAGCAGCGGCGAGACCTCCTCACACGCGACATGAACGCACTGAGCACCTGGCGCTGATCGTGCTGCTGAGAATGCAGGCTCGCGTGCCGCGACCGGCAGCGGGGACACCGCGTTGATGGGTTGAGCCCTCATCGATATCGCGCTCGATGCCCCCGCCAGGAGTCGAACCTGGATCTACCGCTTAGGAGGCGGTCGTCTTATCCATTGGACTACGAGGGCGCGGACCTCAGGGATCGTCGAGGCCCGTCCGGAAGGCTACCGGCGCTCCTTAGCTGGGCGAGCCTCGGCTCCCATCCTCGCGGCGCCCTGAGCCGCGACCCGCGCGAGCGCCTCGCCGTCGAGGCGGTGGGTGATCCACTCGTTCATCGTCTGCGCGCCGATCTTTCTATAGAAGCCAAGCGCCGGCTCGTTCCAGTCGAGCGCCGCCCATTCCAGGCGCTCGCCGCCGCGCTCGCGCGCGCGTGCCGCGACCGCCTCGAGCAGCGCCCGGCCGACGCCCTCGCCGCGGTGGTCCGAGCGCACGAACAGGTCCTCCAGCCACACGCCCGTGCTCGCGAGGAAGCTCGAGAAGGTCGGAAAGAACAGGGCGTAGCCGAGCGTCTCGCCGCTGCGCTCGGCGATCAGCGCCTCCGCCGCCGGGCGCTCCCCGAACAGCGCCTCTACCAACTGCGCCTCGGTCGCCCGCAGCTCATGCTCGAGGTGCTCGTACTCAGCCAGCTCGCCGAACAGCTGCAGCAGCAGCCCCACGTCCTCCGGTCGAGCGGGGCGGACCGTCGGCGGATCCACTACGCCGGGGGCGATGTCGATCAGCCGGCCGTTCGATCGGGGCGATCCGGATAAACCTCGTCGATCGTGCTTAGCGCGACGTACGGCGCGCCGGCCTCGCGCTCGATCGCCGCGCCGCCGCCGGCGAGCCGGTCGAGCACGCTGATCACGCCGCAGATCTCGAGGCCCGCCTCCTGCAGGGCGGCGATCGCGGCGAGCGTCGAGCCACCGGTCGTGACGACGTCCTCGACCACCACGCAGCTGTCCTCCGGGCCGAGCGGCGGGCCCTCGATGCGTCTTTGCAGCCCGTGAGCCTTGGCGTCCTTTCTTACGAAGAACGCCTTCGCTTCGGCGCCGCCCGCCAGCGCCGCGCAGGCGACCGGGTCGGCGCCCATCGTCATGCCGCCCACCGCCGTCCCCTCCCAGCCGGTTACCTGCGCCGCCACGAGCGTGCCGAGCGCGGCAAAGCCCTCCGGGCGCAGGATCGCGCGCTTGGCGTCGACGTAGTACTCGGCCTGAGCCCCGCTCGTGAGCGTGACGGCGCCGAGCACGAGCGCGTGCTCGCGCAACTCCTGTACGAGCAGCGCGCGGGCGCGCTCCAGATCGCTCGTGTATTCGTCGGAGGCATCCACTGCTAGGTCTAATCTAGCCCGATGGCGAGTTCCGGCGCATCCTCCTCGCTTGCCTCGGTGCTGCGCTTGGTCTCGTGGGTCATATGCCTGATCGTGCTCGCGTCGTTTGTGATCTTCGTCGTCGAACAGACCTCCTCGGCCTCGACCCATCAGCAGGAAGAGGTCAACGAGCACCCCTCCTCCACCAGCGCCCCCGCGTCCAAACACGAAAGCACCGTCCACAAGAAGATCGACGAAGCCTCCAACTTCTTCACCTCGCCCTTCGCCGGCATCGTCTCCGGCTCCTCCAGCCAGTGGGTGATCCACCTCGTCAAGACGGCGCTCGCGCTGCTCGTCTACGGCTTCGGGCTCAGCTACCTCGCGCGCGTGATCCGCGTGCGTGTCTAATTGTAGACGTCCACCGGCGTGCCCACCTGGACCCAGCCGTAGATCGCCGGAGCATCGGGGATCGGCACGCGCAGGCAGCCGTGGCTCGCGGCGTAGGTCGGCACTTCGGCATAGCCGTGGATGGCGTAGCCGCGGATGAAGTAGTTGGAGTCGACCATCCCCTCGCTGTTCACGGCCGGGGTCTTCTCGTAAACGCGGAAGCGCCCGAGCACCGTCGGGGTCGAGGGCTTGCCCGAGCTGATCGTGTAGATGCTCCGCACGCGCCCGCCCGGTTCGATCTCGGCGAGCACCTGTTTGGTCAAATCGGCCTCGACGTGGCGGCCGTCGCTCCGGTAGCGCACCTGGAACTTGCCCGCGCCCCGGAGCAGCAGCTCGAAGACCTGGCGGCCCGCATACGGAATCCGTTCCAGCCCGGTCATCTTGCGGTAGGCGATCAGCGCGCGCCCGGTCCCTTCGTCGAGCACGCCGCTCAGCGGCACGGCGTAGTGGAGCTCGTCGAGCTCGGACTGCAGCAGCCTGACCGACTGACCCCGCGCGCCGAGACCGAGGTTCGCGTTGACGAAGCGCACACCCGGGGCGCTCGCGCTGAACACGCCCTGCTGGGGCGTGGCGGCGTGCGCAACGCGCACCTGCAACAGACCCGCCGTGCGGCTGGAGAAGCCGACCTGGAACCGGCCGGCGCCGCCACGACCGGGAAGCACGCTCGCGCTCTCCGCCCCCACGCTGCGTCCGTCGAGCGAGAAGCTCACCTGCACCGTCTGTCCGGCGACGTACGGCGTGACGATCCCCTGCACGACGATCCGCCCACCGACGAGCGCGAACCGCGGGCTGCCGCCGACCTTCTCCAGCGCGAGCCTGACCTGCCCGGCGACGGGGGGCGCGCTCGGCGCGGGCGCCGGTGTTGGTGGGGCCGGGGCCGACGTGGGCGCCGGGGAGGATGGCACGGCGGCGCTCGCGCCCTGCGCGGCGACGGCGCTCAGCAGCGCAACAGCGGCGAGCGCGATGGCGGAGAGGAAGCGAGATCTGCGCATCCCACGATCCTATTTACTCGCGGCGACGGTCCTGGCCGCGCTCGGCTACGCGCTCGCGGCTACGAGTGGGGCCGGCGAGGCAAGCGCCGGCACGGGCGTGATCAGGCCGACGCGTTTCCCCGTCAGCGCGAGCGCGCCGATCAGCAGCAGCGAGCCGGCGATCAGCGCGATCACCTGCAGGAACGTCCAGCTCTCGAGGCTGCCATACGCGATCGAGTTGTTCAGCGAGTGCGCGGCGATGCACGGGTACAGCGAGCCGGTGACCCGGTAGAGCAGGCACAACCCAAACCCGAGGAAGGCGAGCGGCACGAGGTCGACCACCGGCGCCGAGCCGGCGTGCACGCCCCCGAACAACAGGCCGGTGATGATCGCCGCCGGCCACGTCCCCCTCCAGTTGCGCAGCGCCGTGAAGATGAAGCCGCGGAACAGGAACTCCTCGCAGATCGGCGCGATCACACACGTCAGCGCGGCGCTCAACAGCAGCAGCGACGTGCCTTCGTTGGCGCCGAGCTGTTCGAGGATTTTCTCTTTCGTACTCTCGTCCAGTATCCCTGCCCAGATCACGCTGAAGATCAGGAACACGAGGAACAGGCCGAGCGGCAGCAGCACCACCCACAGCATTCGCAGCCGCGGTGGACGCAGCCCGAACTGCCAGGAGCGCACCTTGCGACCGCCCATCCGCGCGAACAGGACCGCGGTGAGGATGAAGATCAGATCCTGCACGACCGTATCCGCGATCTCCACGCCCCCGGGGATGTGCGAAGAGGTGATGCTGACCCCGAACGCGACGGCGGGCAGGTCTACGATCAGCCCCCCGACCGCCGCCAGCACCAGCGCGCCGATCAGCGCCGCCGGCGCCATCCACGGCGGCCAGTCGGGCGTCTGGCCCGCGCGCTCCACCGCAAGCGCCCGCTCGAACGAGTCGACCGCGGGCGGGGTGGGCTCGCCGGGAGCGGAGGGAGACTGGAGACTCGACATCTGACTCTGCTCAGCTTACGTGGCCGAGGGCACGGCTCACGCCACCCAGTGCCAGGTCGCGAACTGGGCGACGAAGAACGCCATCAACAGGGCCGACCCCACGAGCACGGGCGCCCGCGCGGGGGGGTGCGCGGCCAGCCACGCCCCCAGCCAGATGCTCAGTGGGAACAGCACGACGAGGAACCGCGGCAGCGACATCAGCGGCTGCGAGGCGACCGGGTAGGACAGCCCCAGCGCGAGCGCCGCGATCACGTACACGCCATACGCGCGCGGCAGCATCCGCCACACCCCTACGACCATCGGCACGGCCGCGCCCAGGAACGCGAGCAGCATCAGGTTGTGGCCGGCGACGATATCTGGGCTACCACCGGCCGCCGGGAAGTAGACGTGCGCGCGCTGGCCCGACAGCAGCTGCCGCGCGCCCGCGAAGGCCGCCTTCACCCCATCCCACACGCCCAGATATGGCCCCGCGAAGTGCCTCCCCCACACATCCTGCGCGTGAAACGGCATCAGCGCGTCGCCGCCTGAGAACGCCAGGTAGGCCATGTACAGCCCCAGGCCCGCGGGCATCACGCCCAGCCACAGGAAGTCCTTGCGCAATCTGTAGCGAGGCGCGATCCGAGGGGCGCTCCACGACCACCCGATGCGGATGTAACGGGGCGCGATCCGCTTGGGCGCTGTGGGGAGCGGCGTGGAGCGGCCACGCGCTGCTCGCCGGCCGGGGCCTGTGATCCACGATCGCCCGGCTTGGAAATCCGGCTCGCGATCCTCGCGCGGCCCGTACAGGTAGAGCATCGCCGCCGGCGCCAGCAGCACGATGCCCGCACCGCTTGTGGCGGTGGCCAGCGCGCCGAGCGCGCCGACCCAGGCCCAGCGTCCCCGCCGGGCGCACAGGAAGAGCCCGACCGACAGCGCCAGGTAGAGCGACTCGGAGTAGACCGCGGAGAAGAAGAACGCCATCGGCGCAAACGCCGTCACCAGCACCGCCAGGCGCGCCGCCTCGGCGCTGCTCGCCACCCCCGCGCGCGCCAGCTCGAGCGTGGTCAGACGGTGGATGGCGTACAGCGCGAGCGCGAGCGCCGCCACCGACAGCAGCACCCCGGCAGCGATCGGCGGTACGCCGAGCCGCGCGATCGTGCCGAGGCCGAGCGGGTAGAGCGGGAAGAAGGCGGTACGCGGGGATGTGAACGCGCCGAGGTCGGGACGGTAGCCGTAGTGGGCGATCACCAGATACCAGGCCGCGTCCCAGCGCGCGGCCGGCGCCGCGAGCAGGCCGCCGAGCGAGCCGAGCCCGCGCGTCACCCCGGGGGGGTCGAACGCGTTGCGCACCGGGCCGAAGCCGAACGCGAGCATCGCGCCGATCCCGGCGAGCCAGACGAGCAGCCGCGAAGTCCAGAGCGCGCGCCAGACCGCGCGGATCGCGAGCGCCTGCGCGGGATCGATCGCGCCGAGGACAGCGTGCGGACCCACAGGCCATCGCGGCAGCGGAGCGGGGACGGAAGGCGCTCGAGAAGGCGGCGGCGTGGCGGGGAGCCGCGGAATCACGGCGTGGGCGAGCGGCGGATCGGTGGCCAGGTCGGCGGTGTCGAGGGTCATATCGTTGGACCGGCGGGCGCCGCGCGAGTGCACGCGCGGTGGCAAACCGGCAGGAAATCACAATCCGAGCGGTAATCTCGGCGATGTATGTCTCGCCAAGCTCGCCAGCGCCGGCGCCGCCACCACCGGGCGGGTCCCGCGCGGATATTCCTGATCGGTGGTGGCGTGCTCGCGACGACGCTCGTGCTTGGCGTGATCGCGGCGGTCGGCTACGTCCTGCACGTCGCCGGAACGGCGCCCGCGCTCGCCTCGCTACATCCGATCCTCTCCGACGGCTCCTCGCAGGTATTCGCCGCCGACGGCACGCGGCTCGGATTCATCCAGTCCGACGACCTGCGCAGCCCCGTCGGGTGGAATGAAGTACCCGCCGATCTGAAGAACGCGACGGTCGCGATCGAGGACCAGCGCTTCTACAAGAACGACGGCGTCGACCTGACCGGGATCTTCCGCTCGGCCGTCAAGGACATCACCAACGGCGCCGCCCTGCAGGGCGGCTCGACGATCACGATGCAGCTGATGCGCAACCTCTACCTCGGCGGCGACCAGCGCACGCTCAAGCAGAAGATCATCGAGGCGAAGCTCGCGATCGACTACACCGAACACCACTCCAAGCGCTCGATCCTCACCAGCTATCTCAACAGCGTCCCCTACGGGACCGTCGGCGGGCAGACCGCGACTGGCGTGCAGGCCGCGGCGCGGATCTTCTTCGACAAGCCTGCCTCGCAGCTGGATCTCGAGCAGTCGGCGCTGCTCGCCGGGCTGCCGCAGGCGCCCTCGGAATACAACCCGTTCCTGTACCCGGCCGCGGCCCGCGAACGGCGCAACGAGGTGCTCGCGAAGATGGCCGAACTGCACTACATCACCGCCGCGCAGGCGCGCGCGACCGAGCGCGCGCCGCTGGAGGTGCACCTCGGCACGTTCTACTCCCAGCGCAGCGAACCGTTCTTCTTCGAATACGTGCGCGAACAGCTGATCCACCGCTACGGCGCGCGCACCGTCGAACAGGGCGGCCTGAGGGTGTACACGACGATCGACCTCGACAAGCAGCGCCTCGCGCGCAAAGCGATCGCCGAAGTGCTCGACGAGCCCGAAGACCCCGCCTCGGCGATCGTCACGATCGATCCCCACAACGGCGACATCGAAGCGATGGCCGAGTCCGAGTCATACGAGCAGTCCCAGTACAACCTCGCCGCCGACGGCCATCGCCAGCCCGGCTCGACGTTCAAGGCGATCGACCCCGCCGACGCGCTCTCTCGGGGAATCGACCCGAACAGCACCTACTACCTCTCGCACACGCTCGAGCCCGGCTGGTTGCCCACCTATCCGAC
>Ga0182030_10003322_pt1 | contig 34315 bp, 20 predicted proteins | sample 812S3MmetaG_FD_121299 | JGI IMG/M metagenome (GOLD analysis project Ga0182030, IMG submission 121299) | Permafrost microbial communities from Stordalen Mire, Sweden - 812S3M metaG (Illumina Assembly) | ecosystem: Environmental > Terrestrial > Soil > Wetlands > Permafrost | place: Sweden...
CATACGGGCTGGAACAGTCCATGCGGATTTTTCCGTCGTGATCCACCGTCATGAATGCGAACTGCGGGTCGAGCTTCGGGTTCACGACCTTGATGTCCAGCTTGTAAATGGAATTGATCGGTTCCCAATACGGCAGCGCCGCGCCGCCCAGCGGATCCACGCCCAGCTTCAAACCGGCGGCGCGGATGGCGTCCATGTCCACGACGTTTTTCAAATCCTCGACGTAGGGCAGGACAAAATCAATTTCGTGCGTGGTCGCCAGCTTGAGCGCGGCGGCGAACGGCACGCGCTTCACGCCGGAATTATTGCCGCGCAACAGTTCATTCGCGCGGTCCTGCACCCACTTGGTCACGTCGGTGTCGGCCGGGCCGCCGTTGGTCGGATTATATTTGAAGCCGCCGTCCTCCGGCGGATTGTGCGACGGCGTGATGACGATGCCGTCGGCCAGTCCGGTCTTGCGCCCACGATTGTGGACGATGATGGCGCGCGAGACGACCGGCGTCGGCGTAACGCCATCGTATTGTTGGATGACCGTCTCGACGCCGTTGGCTGCGAGCACTTCCAGCGCGGTGCGCTGCGCGGGCGTGGACAGCGCGTGCGTGTCCTTGCCCATCTGGAGCGGGCCGTCGGTGCCGTGACTCGCCCGGTAATCACAGATCGCCTGCGTGATGGCAAGAATGTGCGCCTCGGTGAACGTGCCATTCAGCGACGAGCCGCGATGCCCGCTCGTGCCGAAGCTCACCAATTGGTTCGGGTCGGCCACATCGGGCTTGCGCTCGTAGTAGTCACGTTCGAGCCGCGCCAGATCCACCAGCATTTCCTTGGGCGCCGGTTTGCCCGCAAGCGGAGAAATCGCCATAACAAATTTTCGCAATGCTACCGGACGCCGTCCGGCATTCAACCCTCTTTTACGCCGCCGGCTTCCGCCACATTGACGGCGGCACGCCCAACTAATTTCTATTTTGCCGCCTCCTTTGCTGCTTCCTTGCGTTTGTCCTGGGCAGGCTTGGCCGGATGCTTCCATAGCATGAACGGCTGATGTTGAAAAGGGTTTGGCCGCGTTGGCCAGGTTTGAAAAACCATCATCGCCATATCACCGCCACACAGACCCTTGCGGAACGGTCGATTCATTTAAAATCGCCGCGCTCAATAATGCCCTGAAGGACATCCTTGCCTTTTAGAATGGGAAATTCACCCGGATTCAGCGGGTTGTATATTTTTGGTGTTTGGAATTGCAGGTTCCCGATTAACGACGCATAAGACGGCAGAAATGCAGATGTTGTCATGCTTTTGCCGTTAACCCAAGCTTCGTCGCCTTTGAGAACAACGACATATTTTTCTCCGGGTGCCAAATCAAATGCCAGTGTGCGGCGGCTTTTGTCCGGCACAAGAAATTCCATCGTGCCTTTCCGGCGGATGGCTCCGTTCAAGGAAAACGTCCACCGCTCGCCGCCACCAATCCGTGTCCAGACTACTTGCAATTTCTCTGCCTGGCCGAAAGGCAGGATGGCGTCAAAGTTGTTCCATGCGGACGGAATGGCGGGCATGAAAATCAGGCTGTTTTCCAGCAGGTTCGGCCGGAAGCCTAGAAAGTCCTGATATCCATTCCGGGCAAATTCGGCAATGCTCCACGCCTGCGCAAACGTTCCGGAGGTGTGGATATTGCCGTTCACGTCGGGCAATGCATCAAGCAATTCGCTCATATTGCCCGCTGTGCCAAGGTGGAGAATCTGGTCACTTAAATTCTTTGCCAGCCGATAGGCCAAATCTTGGTAGCCGAAACGGTCGAGTGCAGTGATCGTGAACCCGGCATTCCAGCCCCAAACGGTGCCGTTGTGATAGGCGGCGTCGAAGTAAAAGTGTTTGTCGTCGTGATGAACCGGATGAAAATAAGCATCGTTCTGGCTCAAGGACGCGATGCCATAGGGATAAAGCAGTTCGGAAACCGCGTTCTTTGTCACCATCGCCTCGACGCCACCGGTGGTCAGACGGTTTTCAAAAGGCACCGAAACCGTCATCAGTTGATTTGGCCGGACCTTTACGTCCCGCGTGCCATCAGCGCGCAAACGGTCGGCCATCACGCGCCCGTCCCAAAACCTGGCGGTAAAATTTGACTTTAGAATTTCAGCCTGACGCTGCCATTTTCCGGCGGCGATGGCATCACCGTTCGCCTTTGCGAGCGCAACACCAGCCTCGAGTGCGGTGAACCAAAGTGCCTGGATTTCGACCGCGCGGTTGCCCCGCGCAGACCATGGCTTGTCACCGTTGATTCGTGCGTCCATCCAGGTATCGGCATCGTCATGTGTCAAAAAACCTTCCGCGTCCAAATAGTTCGTTATGGCGCCATTCAGTGCGGTCTTTATGACCGGATAGAGTTTCCGAGCAAATTCCCGGTCGTCGGTGTAACGCAAATATTCATACGCCTCGCGAATCATCCATGGCGTTCCGTCGGTCGTATTGTAAATAATGTTCTCCATGGAGCTGACACGATTGGGAATGCGACCGTAATTCCGATCGGGACGCAAATTTTGAAACCTGGCGAAATTTTCGAGCACGTCCCGGGACTCGATGAATGAACCGGAGACCAACAGCGCACCGGGCAGCGAGATAAACGTGTCACGACCCCAGTTGTTTTTAAACCACGGAAGTCCGGCCCAGATTCCTTTACCAAATTCCTCTACCACGAAGAGATGGCTGGACGACTTGGCCCACATCAGCGCCTTGTTGTATTCCGGGTCGTCGGTCCAGAGGAAGCTTTTCGTCAGATAATCGTAGCAGGATTGCAACTCCGCGTTGATCGGATCGGACGAGGCAATTTCTGCGGCCTTCTTTGCCGCTTCTTCGGCCGTAAAACCGAACGCGACCGTCACTGTAAAGTTTTTCGTTTGCGTCCGGCTGGCCACAAATATTACCGCATCGCGGTCAGAAAACTTGAGCACTTTAGACGCTTCAAATGGAGCTTCATTGAGAGTGGTGGACAGCGTGAAACTCTTATCCGCGCACAATGCCATGTATTGCGGGTAAGAGCTGTTAGTCATCACGGTTTTTGGCGAAATAACCAAGGCCCGGCCAAGCTGCTTGAACTCCACCGAATCCAGCGAGCATCGGAGGAACGGGAGCACGCCCAGGATTTGCGATTGCGTGGAATGCTCGGCAATTGAGACGGCATATTTGCCAGAGTGGACAACCATTTCCTCGGAATGGCCATCGGCGTATTTGACCAGATTGCCACGTGGCAGAACGCTCTCAAGCAAATCACCCCCCTCCCGGTCGTTAAGTTTGCCCGCAGCAAACGTCGCGTAACCGGCGAACAACGTAGTGTCCTTCATCAAATAACCACCGCCCTTATGGAAATCGTGCGTGTAACCCTCGAAATAGCCCGCAATATTATCACCCACCAAAAACTGTCTTTTCTGGCCCGGCATCACGGTGATTTTAATCGCATCAAAAAAGGATTTTACGCCAGGCAGCTTCCCTTGTTTTTCCGACAAAGACACCATATCACCCTTTGGCACCGAGATGTTAAAATCCAATCCATTGTCCAACGCAGGATGAATTTCAGTGGCCAATACGATGCCTGCACTACACCAGGCAGCCAGCACGAGGAAAACTATTTTCATAACTTTGCTTTAATGGCGAACTAAACTCCCGCTCCGATAATTACTCGAGGGGACAGTTGGTCGCGCATAATCCGCGACGTTAATCAGGTAAATGGCGGAGATATTCACATAATTATAGCTCGCCTCGCCACCACCGACTCCTGCAGTGTAGCGTTCGTTGTTCTTCAGATAGCTCATGTTGCGGGATGCGTCACCCTCGCCAATGCAGATGGCATAGTCCTCGCCTGCGTTCAGGTTTGCGATAACCGGCGACGACAACTCCCAGTTGTTCCAATCACCGGACTGCGGCATGACCAAATAACCGGAAGCAAGCACCTGTTTGGAACCGGCTCTGTAGATATCCAGCTTTTTCACGGCGCAGGTGACGCCCGTATTGACCGGTCCAGAGCCATTGGAAAATTTTGCCCTAATGGCGTAGCGTCCACTCCGGCTGACGGAAAAGGACTTGATGGAAAGTTCTTCCCCGCGGTGTCCCCAGTTTTCGAAATGATCGCCGGCCACCAAATTTCCACCACGGTTTTGCATCTCCTTGGCTGGAATCACCAGCAGCTGGTTGTCACTGAAATAGCCGTGCGACGGAGTCAAATGCGAAGTGTTGCCGTTACCTGGATTGACGGCCTCAACCGCGTAATAATGCACACGTTTGAAATAATCTCCCGATGCGGCGTCCACCCAATTTGTTTCACAAACGGCCTTTGCATCAAGCATGCCGTCACGGTAGATGTTGAAAACCACGTTCGCGGCATCGCCTTGCTGATAATGTAAAACCAGCTTGCCGTTCTCCAAAGTAATACCGTTTTGCCCCATTCCGGCCCAAACCGGCTGCGCCGGCCCAAACAGAGCCGCTTCATCCGTCACATCCACCAACCGTAATGGAGTTGGATTTCCTGATGGGTTCGGCATAGCGAGATAAACGTCCCATTGATTTGAGCTTTGTAATTCCGTAAGAGGCGCAAACGCTTCGCCAACGCTCCGGCCGTTAAGTTCAATCCGGCTCACTGGGCACACCCCTTCATTGGTCGTGGTTTTTGGCGGGAAATGGATGCGAATATTGTTGCTGGCATCCAGATATATGAAATGCCGGAGTTCAATTTGATCGCTGTTGCCGAAAGTTTCATTCCGAAGCTTCGCCGTGATGAACGGTCGGAAGCGTATTCCGTCCCAGGAAGTTTCCAGACCGAAAACTATATCCTGCACCATTGAGAGATAGCCGGCCACGGACCATAGTTGACGGCGTGAATTGATGACGGGGCCATTCCGTTGCTGGCCTTTGACTTCGGCCAAACCGGTGACGAAATCGAAGTTTTCCATGTTGGACAGATTGAAGGCGGCAAGGTATTCCAGAGAATGGATGCCCAAGTCAACAGCCTCGGCGTTGTTCGACTTGCGTGCGGCCTTGATCCAATAGGCGGTGACAAAAGGCCAAATGGCTTGGTTATGATATATCGGCACCGTCCATTCCTGCGGCCAGACGACCGGGGGACCATGCGTTCCCACCGGATAGTTTTTCAATATGGCTTCCGCTTTGGGTTGATCCGCAATGCCAAACAGAATTGCGAGCGATTCTCCGAGCAGATCATAACGGTGAACCCGGATTTCACTTGCACCATCCGAAAGCAAATAAGTGCAATAAAGCCCTGCTTCAGAATCGAAGAAATGATTGTTTATAGCACTCTTTAGATCCTCGGCCCATTGCGTGAAACGGGTTTCGTCAGAGCTTTCACGCAGCCGCCCGGCATATCCGGCGGCAGTCTTTAGCAGAAAATAGTTGGCTGCGTTCACTGAAAGCGCCTTGGACATGGCAATGGGCAGCACGTTGTCCTTCGTCCAGCCAGAATACGTTTGCTCACGCCAGTCGAGAAAGGATTGTTCGCCACGGTAAAGTCCGTCCTCGGAGTCAAAGATCAGGCGGCGATCCTGTTCGATGGTGTCATGCAAGATGGGATAAATGCGTTTGAGAAATTTCGTCCGTTCAGCCTCTGGGAGATACTTCAGTGTTTCGTCCGCGCCAAGCGCCCACACGACGCGATCGCTCGAAACGGGATAGCTGCCGCCCGATCCAGTGTCTTGAATAATCTGATTTCTGCAACCACCAACGACAGAGGGTTTCAAGGTTGAAGTTTTGAACAAGAGCGAGTTGACCGCGCGCGGCGTATCGAACCCTGCCAATGCCAGATAAACCGAATAGGACAAGTCGCGCGTCCAGACATAGGTCCAAAATTCTCCTGTCTGGTAGGCCTCAATCTGAATGGGGGCACCGTTGCCGTAGGCACCATCCTTGATCTGTGATACCGAATTCTGCAACGCCTCATGAACGGCCATGGCATAGAGACCATCGAACATCACGTTTCCCGTCCTCACTGTGGCATGGCCGGTCGCCTCAGAAAATGTGATTCGCTTCTCCGGCGGACGGTTTCCCCGTAATTCCGCGTTGCTTGTCAATTCATAGGTGCGAACGCCATCAATTTCTTTGACCGTCATCGTCGCCTTGGTCTTCCCATCGAATAAGGACATGCTGTCTTGTCCCATCACGCACCCAATTGCCAGCCAGCCACAAGCAATGGATGCCCGCATTGCAAAAGTATTCTGTAAAAATTTCATAACAAGATCCGACAATTGTCTGGTCACATCCTATGCGGACCTGCAGCACCTGAACGCGGCCTGAAAATTTATCTTCCGTTGGCGTGAATGGCCCGGCTCAAAGCATCGCTGAACTCGTCGGCCTGCTGCAATGCCTCCAGGGTCAGGTGCATCCGGTAACACCAGTGATGTTTCGAGTTGGCCGGCACGTTGATGCGTTCGGCGTCCACATCTTTCCGGCGCAATTCTCCGTCCATGCCCAGCAAATCCTGCAATTGAAAAATGCTCCACATGGCCGGGCTGGCGAGGTGCTGGCACACAACCGCCTGGTTGATGCCGGGGTCGCAATGTCGCGGCGCGTCCCCCTGCCCTTGCAGCTCCGAATGATAAAACTTCTGCGTGAATAACCGATCCTCCTCCCACCAGCCGCGGATGGTGCTCATGTCATGCGTGGACGGCGTGACGACGCTCAAGTAGGGCGCATCCGCCGGACGGGAAAACGGCACGCCCATCGCCTTGGGCATCCGCTGGATTTCCAGCGTCAACAGGCCGAGCTGCTTCATCAGCTCCGGCACGCATGCGGGCACGAGGCCGAGATCCTCGCCGCAGATGAGCATGTTCGTGACGCGCTTGAGCGCCGGCAGCTTTTGCAGCGCCTCCTGCCTCCAGAAATCGTCCTGCCGCCGGAAAAAATAATCCACATAAAGCTCCTTGAGCTTCGCCTGCGTCGCCGGATCGAGCGCCTTGAACGACAACGTGTCCATCATCGCAAACCGGAAATGGAATTCGTGGCCGCCGGATTTCTCCGCCTCGAACAAAATCACGTTGCTGATGAGGTTGAACAGGCCTTCCTTCAGTTTCTGGTTTTGCGCAGAAGCATCCAGCTTCGCAAAATGATTTTCCACCTGCCACTGCGTGGCGAATTCCAGTTTCAGGAAATAATTGTCACCGGCCTGCTGCACGAGGAATTCGCGCTTCACCCGTTCCGCGTCCGCGCCGAAAATCTCCGCCAGGACTTTTCCCGTGATGAACGGCTTTACGAAGCGGTCGTGATTGAAATGGATCCCGCGCTGGCTGAACTCCGCCAGCTTCACCGGAATCGCCGGCACAAAATAGCCGAGGATACCTTCGACTGCGTGCGCCGGGCTGCTCCAGATGCGGAAGAAACCGAGTATGTGGTCAATCCGGAACGCGTCGAAGTAGCAGCTCATCTGCGCGAACCGCTGCTTCCACCACGCGAAGCCGTCCTGCTTCATCTGCGGCCAGTTGTAGGTCGGAAAGCCCCAGTTCTGTCCCTTCACCGCGAAGGCGTCCGGCGGCGCGCCCGCCTGCAGGTCCGTGTGGTAAAGCTCCGGCTGCTGCCAGACATCCGCGCCATGGCGATAAACACCGATGGCGATGTCGCCCTTCAAAATCAAGCCGTGAGAGTGGATGTATTCCGCGGCGTCCCGGAGTTGGAGATGCAGATGAAACTGGATGAAATAATTCAACTCGATTTCGTCTCGCATGTCGGAATCCTTTTCGACGCTCGCGGCCATTTCCCGCGCGTGATAAACGCGGTGCGCCAGCCACTGGTTGAAGTCGGCGGTTCCAAATTTGTCGCGCAACGCGCAAAACGCGGCGTAAGGCACGAGCCAGTGCCTGTTCCGCCTGAAAAACTCGTGATATTCGCGGCCGGCAAAAACCTGCTCCTTTTGCTCCGGGAAAATTTTGCGGACGAATTTCAGCTTGGCCGACAACACCGCCGGGTAATCCACCGCGTCGAGCGCATTGAGGCGCTTCCGCTCGGCCTCCAAAGTTTTCGGCAGGCTCTTTTTTTTGCCGGCGACGATCTGGTTTAAATTCAGGTAAAGCGGATGCAGCGCGAAGGCGGAAATCGCCGCGTATGGATACGAGTCCGCCCAGGTGTGCGTCGCGGTGGTGTCGTTGACCGGCAAAATCTGGATGAGCTTCAGGCCGGTGCGCTTCGCCCAGTCGGCGAGCGGTTTCAAGTCGGTGAATTCGCCGACACCAAAACTGTTTTCACTGCGCAGACTGAAAACCGGAATCGCCACGCCCGCACCTTTCCAGGTGGCGGCCGGCAGCCGGACGAAGCCGTCGTTGACGATGGTGTGTTTTTTCGGCGCGACGGCGTCTTGCAAAATCCGATTGTCGCCGTCTTCAAAACGGATGAATTGCGCGTGTTCAAAATCATAGACGCCGTATTTGTATTGCACCGGAAACGCTTCGCGGCCCAGGTCAACCTGCACCGACAAAAAATCTTCGCCGGCAATCCGGTTCATCAGGAGCGGCGCGCTGGTGCCCCAGTTTCCGAGCGACGCACATCCACCCATGAGGCAAAGCGTCTGGCCTTTCCGCAGCAGGGGTGCCTTAACCTTGAAAGTGTGGCTCGCACCCAGCGTTTGGAGAATGCGGACTTCGACGTGGCAGGGCCGGAGCAAAACTTCCTGGAATGGCTCGGTGTAAAAGGCGTTCTCCACCGCACCGGCCGGGTTCCATGAATCAATGATTAAAACTTCTCCCTGCTTGAACGAAGCCGGATTGATGGCGCGGTCATTGCCCCAATCTTGAATGTTCGAACCGTCGGCGTTGTGCAAAATGTAGTTGTAAGTGATCGCGGCGTCGGGAATGGCATCGTCGGGGAACTGAAGCGTGGCCTGCCAGAAGTCCGCGTTGAGATAATGCAGCGCCACCGCCCGTTCAGCCCGGCTGTCACCAAGCAGCAGATGATTGCCGGTGAGCCAGAGCGACTGTCCGACTTTGGTGCTGAAACGAAGTCGAAAAATAATTTTCATCTTGTGGCAAAATTGTTTTGGCCGCGCGCCTGTTCAAACTGCCGTGACGCGCAAACGGCGGGAAACAGATCAATGTCCGCCACCGCCGCCGACCGGCAGCGGCCCGGCACCGGTCTTTTTAAAAGTCACCACCAGCAAGGTCAACAGCGCGGCGAGTCCCATGCTGGCACCGCCGAGAACGAGCACGTTCACGGGTTCGTTGTGCAGGAAATTTTTCAGGGCGAAGCCGAGCAGGCTGGACGCGACGATCTGCGGCAGCACGATGAAGAGATTAAACATTCCCATCATCACGCCGACCTTGTCCTTGGGCAGCGAAGGAGCCAGCATGGCGTAAGGCATGGAGAGGATGCTAGCCCACGCGATGCCGACGGCCGTCATGGAAATCAACAACTGGTGTTTGTCTGCCATCAGCGGAACCGACGCCAGGCCCGCTGCGCCGACTGCGAGGCAGAGGACATGCATCAGCTTGGGACCGGTGTATTTCGTTCCCCACAGCAGCACAAAGGAAAAGATGAAGCAGACGGCATTATAGGCGGCAAAACAAAAGCCGGACCACGCGCCGGACGCTTCCATTTCCGGCGAGCCGGGCGCGGCGTGGAAAATATTTTTGGCGACGGCGGGCGAAAAATAAACCCACATCGAAAACATTCCGATCCAGGTGAAAAATTGAACCAAGCCGAGTTCCCACATCCGGCGCGGCAGGTGAAATACGAGCGTGAAGATGTCGCCGAGGCCGAGCGTCCAGTCGAATTTCCGCGCCTTGATTTCTTTTAGCTCCGCTTCAGTCGGCGGATATTCTTTGGTGCTGAAAACCGTCCACAACACCGCGCCAATGAACGCCGCCGCGCCGATGTAAAATGAAAGCCGCACTGACTTGGGAATGTGGCCCTTGCCGCCGGCGTCAGCGGCGAGACCGAACCAGTTGGTCATCATCCACGGCAGCGCGGACGCGATGGTTCCGCCGAGGCCGATGAACAGTGATTGAATCGCAAAGCCCTGCGAATTTTGTTCATCCGGCAGATTGTCCGCCACCAACGCGCGAAACGGCTGCATAGAGGCGTTGATGGTTCCGTCCAGCACCCAGAGCAATCCGGCCGCCATCCAGACCGACGGACAGTTTGGCATCAAGATTAAGGCAAGCGAGGCAAGAATCGCGCCGCCCAAGATAAACGGACGCCGCCGGCCCAGCCGCGTCCAACAGCGGTCGCTGGACTGGCCGACCAACGGCTGGATGATGACGCCGGTAACGGGCGCGGCCAGCCAGAGGATGGCGAGGAAATCCGCGTTCGCGCCGAGATAGCCGTAAATGGCGCTCATGTTGGCCATCTGCAGTCCCCAGCCGAACTGGATGCCGAGGAAGCCGAAGCTCATGTTCCAGATCTGCCAGAAACTTAATCGTGGTTTTTGCATAAATGGGCGGGTGGGCTTCGTCAAATTGTATGCGGATTATTTTAAAGCGCGATGGTAAATCCGCCATTCAAAGCCGTTCAAGTGAAACAACGGCAGACTGCTGTCGTGCACATCAGGCTGCCCCGAAATTTTCACGAGCTGATAGTCGGGTCCCTTTTCGAGTTTGACCGAGCCGGTGATGGGACGGTTGGAGAAATTGATGACCACCACAAACTCGTCATTCTTGCCGGAACGCATCAGCGTCACGAGGTTGTTTTCATCTGAATTCCGCAGCCAGATGACCCGGTTGTTGGTGAAGGCGGGATATTTTTTGCGAAGCTGGATCAGCGAGCGGTAAATGTCACGGAACGGCGGGCGTTCGCGCGGAGCCCAGACAATCGGCAGTTTGTTGAACAACGCCGGGTCGCCGGATTCGGTGGCGTCGCCAACTTCCATGCCGTTGTAAAGAACCGGCACGCCGTCGAGTGAAAACATCAGAACCTGCGCCGCCAGCGCGCCGTTGACGCCATAGCGGGCGATGGCGCGGGACTCGTCGTGGTCGTCGGAAATGCGCATGTGCAGGGCGTCCTGCGGAAATTGACTCACGTCTTCCTGCCATGTCGCCTGCAGTTTTGAAGCGGGCGCGCCGTGCATCAGCACGTCATTCAGCGAATGCAACAGTGGCCAGGAATAATCGAGGTCAAATGCGTTCGTGAGCAGATCCGGCTTGTTTGCCTCGGCCAGCATCATGATGTCCGGCTTGGTCTTTTCGAGCGCGGCGCGCGCCTGCTCCCAAAAATCCGTCGGCACGCCCCACGCCACGTCGCAGCGATAGCCGTCAATGTCGCAAGTTTGAATCCAGTAGTTCATCATCGTGATCATGTATGCCCGCAACTGCGGATTGGCATAATTCAGCCCGGCCACGTCCGACCAGCCGGGCTGCGGCGAAATGACATTTCCCTGCGCATCCTGCTTGTAAAAAGCCTTGTTCGTCATCATCACGCTGTCCCACGACGTGTGGTTGGCAACGAGATCCATGATCACCTTCAGGCCGCGCTTGTGCGCCTCGGCGACCAGGTTCTTGAAATCATCCAAAGTGCCGTAATTTGGATCCACCGCGTAATAATCCCGGATGGAATACGGGCTGCCGAAATCACCTTTGCGGCCTTTTTCGCCGATGGGATGAATGGGCATGATCCACAGCACCGTCACGCCCAAATCCTTCATCTGGTCGAGTTTCGCCGTCACGGCGTTAAGGTTGCCGGCGCCGGAAAAGTCCCGCGGAAAAATTTCGTAAATGACAGCGTTGTGCAGCCAGACGGGCGAGGTGCGCGCCAGCTGGTTGGTGATCTCGGTAGCCTGAACCAGCAGCGCGGAAAGCAGCAGGATGGCGGCGGGCAGGATGAAAATCTGGCGGACGTTGAATCTGGTTTTCATATTTTGATCTTTTAAGTCCCGTGGGCGGCGCGGCACCCAGAAGCTATATTTATAATTTGTATAATTGTCATTGTAAAAGTTGGGTGTGGCAAAACCGCTGGGTCGCGTTGACGAAGGTCGCGTCGGTAAAATCAAACCGTATTGGCAACGGGCTGGGATCGTCGGACATGCCAGCCAGATGGTTGGCTTGAACCGCCAGAGACAGCGGGAGTGTAAAAAACAGGCCCTTGTCAATTGGCGTTGAAGCTTCATTGTAATTTATTTGCCGTTGGCGGCCATCAACAAAAGACGGCGGCCACCTGAATTCGTCATTGTCCAGCAATGAGTAATACCATACTTGATTTCAGAAGAGAAACCACCGCACGAACATGCGGTAGCGACTCCAGCAGTGGCGTGGTATCTATGCAGGATGTCACCCATCGGGCCATGTGAAAACTTGTGTGTTGAGAACACCGCCGCTGACATTCGCCGCCATTTTCGGGTTGTTTTTCCGGAGCCGGTGCAATTCGCGCTGATGACTTTCCAATTTAAAAATCACTGGTGAAATTCACATGAATCCATTTTTCCGCCGCCGATTCACCAAGCATTGTTCAGGTAAAGCGCCGCGCCGGATGACCGGTTGTTCACCTTGGTTTGTGGCGTTGTTTTCAATCTGCCTCTTCGGCAGCGTGACCTACAGCCGCGGCGAGGCGATGCTGGAATTGTTCAACGTGCCATGGGCGCAGTTGACGCAGAAAATGCCGGAAATCGCCGAGGCCGGCTACGACAGCCTCTGGCTGCCCAATCCGGCCAAGGGGAACAGCGGCACCTATTCGTATGGCTACGACCAGTTCGACCCGTTTGATTTGGGCGGCACGAACCAACAGGGCACCGTGGCGACCCGTTGGGGCACGCAGGCTCAATTGATCCAGATGGTGCAGACGGCCCATCGTTTTGGCATCCGCGTCTATTTCGACAACGTGATGAACCATCGCTCCAGCACGGTGCCGGGCTATCCGGGTTCCGGCACGCCGACCAACTATTATCCTGGCCTGCTTCCGGCTGATTTTCATTTGCAGACCGTTTCCGGCGGATACCAGAACTGGCCGTCTGTTGGCGATCCCTATTGGTGCACCACGTCGGTGGTGCAAAATCAACCGCTGCTGGGTTTGTGCGATCTGGCGCAGGAACCGGGCACCGTCAACTGGAATTTCGGCAATAACATTGGCAATACGACGACCAAGCCGGTGTTCATCCGGTTTCCGAACCGGCCGGATTTATACATGGATACCAACAGTTCGTTTTTGGGCGCGGGCTGGGGCGGCAGCGGCTGGCATGGATTCAATGGCACCAACGGCCAGCCGGTGGCGGAAGATGTTTCGACTTACCTCTGCCGCGCGGTGGCGTGGACGCTCTACACGACCAAGTGCGATGGTTTCCGGCTCGACGCGGTGAAGCATGTGCCGGTGGCTTTTTTTGGATCGGAAACCGGCCAGACGGATGATTCGTCCTTTGCCGGCTACACCGGAGCCATTCAGGCGATGTATGATTATGTCCATGGTTACGGCAACAACGTCACCACCAACGGCTACATCGAAACCGACGGCAATCGCAACAGCCTGTTCAACACCGAGGCGCCGCGCAACGACGCGATGATTTTCGGCGAACATGTTTCACCGGCGCCGCCGTTTGTGGATTATCTCCAATCTGGCATGCGGCTCCAAAATCAGCCGCTTTACTCCCAAATGAACAGTGCATTTAACGGCGGTTCATCTCTATCGGGCATGGATGGCCGTGACTATGCGCCCAGCTATTTGAACTGCGACGGCACCGGCAACTATAGCGCGGCGCAAGGCGTCAATTTTCCGATGAATCAGGACTACGGGTTTAATGCAAACCTCGGATTGGAGGATGCCTATCTGTTCATGCGCGAAGGTTTGCCGATGGTTTATTCGGACGGCTTCAATCACAATTTTTCCGGCGGAACACCGGTGGTCAGTTACGCCAGCTACCTTGGCGAGTTTGGTGACGCCACCATGCCGGACACGATGTATGTCCACAACCAGCTCGCGCGCGGCGGCTCCTGGTCGCGGTGGAGCGATCAGAACATCATCGCCTTCGAGCGCTATGACTATCGCGAAGGCAACGGTTCCCAACCGCAGACCCAAGACGTGGCGCTGTTCGCACTGAATACGAAGACCGGCTATCCCGCCGACATTTCATTCGACGACGGCGTGACCCGGACGAACGACGGATATTATCTGAATCCCGCCAACACGACGTCCACAGCGGTTTCCAATTCGCGTGGTCTGGGCATCGTGGTGGGTTTTGCGCCCGGTACCGTGCTGGCACAGCTCGCGAGTTCTTCGCCAACCGGCGGGCGCGCCTATCGCCAATTGCTGGTGCATGGTGCAACGCAAAGCTTGTCCGAAGCCCAGGCCAGCGCGAATGCCGCCGATCCTGCGCAGCGTTTGATTTATGTCGGCGGGCAGGCTCTGGCTCCGGGCGGTGGTGCAATTGAACTGACCATTCCCACCGTTAGCTGGGTAATGTATGGCTACCAGTGGCCGGAGGCGAGCCGCGCAAACATCTCAACCAACGCCATTGTTCTGCGGCAGAACGGCGTTGAGGTGCCGCGCATCATGGTTTATCGCACGGATGGCACCAATGGCGACACGGGTTTCAGCCCGACTTATCCCTTCAAGATGCGCGGCAGCGTGGATCCCTACACCGGACTTCCGGTCATGATTTCTGGAGAAGGCAACGCATCCAATCTCACCTATGCAATCAGCGTTCCGGTCGTGACCAACGCAAATTTAGACATTCTGGTCCGCAGCGACGCCTCCTGTTCCAACACGCTCGTCAAGCTCGACGGCGGCATTGACCTCAACAGTCAGATGGGACTAGGCCCGACGAATTATACCGGCCTCGCACCGACCAACTTCCTCGATCTGCGTGACAACCCGCCCGGTTATGCCACGGACGTTTTTCTCGGCTACGAGCAGACCGCCTTCCAGTTCCGCAACGGTCCTGAAAAATTTGCGGCAAAGAATACATTAAGCAACACCATCGTCTCGCTCGGCGCGGAGACTTACTATTACACTGTCGGTGGCGGCAGCAACATCGTTTCCGGTTCCGGCTTCGGCCAGTCCATTGGCCAGACTGCAAGTTTTGTTTACCATGATCCTGCCGCGCCGGTGACGGCCACCAATGGTGACATGGCAACGCAGCGCGTGCCGTTAAGCCCGGCCGGCGGCCAGTCGGCGGACATTTATGTGAAGGTCGGCTACCAGTTTCAAGTCAACACCTGCTTTATTTATTACACGACGGACAGCTCCAATCCGGAAGGCTCGTTCGGCATCGGCAAGGGGACGACGCAAGTGACACAAGGAAGCTGGGTCAGCCACGACAGCGCGGACAGCACGATAGACTGGTGGAAGGGAACCATTCCGGCGCAGCTGAATGGAACGACTGTTCGCTACAAGGTGGCGCTCTTCAACGGCGGCAGCTACGGTTACTCCGTCGGCAACGCCACCAACTGGCCCAGCATCCAGCCGATTTCCGACGCCGAAACCACCGGCGCCAAACTATATGGCGTCAACCAGGCGGTCATTACGAATTTCAATCCGACCACCGCCACGGTCTGGCTGCACAACGACCTTAATCCGGCCAACACCGTGACCGGTTTGCAGAGCGGTTTCCACATCCTCCGTGCCCGCACTTTCCTGCCGCGCCCCGGCCAGTCGAGCGTGTATAACACATTCTCGCAGACATTTTATTACGACGGCGCGCTGCCGGCCGGAGTGATTGCCTATCCATCCACGGGCGACACCATGGGCAGCGGTAACTACACCGTGGTCGTGCGGGCCGACAGCACGGTCACCGGCGTGGACTTCAACATCCAGGATAGCAACCCAAATAACGACGACAGTTTCACCGGCCAGCCGAATGGCAATGGCAACAACACAAATGGCATGCCTATTTTCGTTGCCGTCGCACCGGTGGCCAACCCCGATCCCACCTTGAGCGCCAAGTATCCAAACGATCCTCAGGAATTTCGCTTTGTTTACAACAATATCCCAACCGGCGGCACGGCGACGATTTATGTGCGACTCAAGGAATTCGCCACAAGCGTCTTTACCAATCGTTTCACCCTGCTGACCGCCACCGTAAACACCCACGCGCCCGTGCAGGAGATATACATTTCCAATCCGTCAACCAGCGGCAATACGGTCACGATTGGCAGCAACACGATTTACCTTGTGCAGACATGTTATACGCCGAGCTTGGATACGAACGATCCCAGCCTGTTCTCCATGACCATCAACGGCGTGCCGCAACTGCGGTCGGCCTTCATCTTCCGTCCCGTGGGTGCCGTGGCCGGCTGTCCCGGAATGAATTCGCTGTTCTACAATTGGACAGCAAGTTCGCCCGGAACAACGTCCGGCACCAATGTCTACCAAGTTGTTTATTCCAACAGCACCTCCGGCGTGACCTTGAGCGACACCCGGACCATCGTCATCCCGCCGCCGCTGCAGATTTCCGGCTTGAACCCGGGCAACCAACTGGTGATCTGGGACAGCGCGCCCGGCGTGAACTATCAGGTGCTGGCCACCACCAACCTGGCGCAACCGTTCACGCCCATCAGCGGCACGATCCCCGGCACCGGCATCTCCACGTTCTATTACGACAACTCGACCACCAACTCACCGCAGAAATTTTACGAAATTGAAGTGATGCCTTGAACCCCAGGTTGTGATGCCGCCCAGAAGAATTCCCGCAAAACACTTTTCGTGGTTGCCGGCATGGCGTGCTGTCGTGCATAAACCCAAGCGCCCAAGCTGCGCTCGCCAACGCGTGGCCATTTCGGACAATGTCGGCGACCTGTTTCGACCAACATGTGCAGCCCCGAGTTTGAAATTGGAACCAGCACCACGGCCACGGTTTGCTCCGGGAATCAAAAATCCCGCTGTTTCCCTGAGATCCATACCGCATGAACATGCGGTAGTCGGCACAGACCGGTTTTGATAAATTTCAACAAATCAGACAGCATTATGAATACAAAAACAATTATTTCCACCATCGCAGCAGTTGCTTTTAGCTTCACGGTTCAAGCCACCACCTATGTTGGAAACGGAAACAGCACATGGGGTGGAGCTGTCGGTCTGGGCACATTGACTTTGACCGACGACGGAACCACGGTTTCCGGGAGTTTGACAACCGGGGGAAATTTGAACGGAAATGCATTCGTCCTTTATCTCGAAGCCGGCGTTGGTGGATTCAGTTCGACATCAGGATTTAATGATTCGGGCGATCAATTACGTAGTGCGATTTCCCAATATACCGCCACCGGCAATGGCGGCGGGGTGGGACAAAGCATTTTGAACTTTTCCGGCGGATTTGCACCGAACTATGCCATCGCCATGCAGCCGGACAGCGGCATCAATTTTGGCGGTCTATGGCAACTGGCCAATGGCGGTGCCAACAGCCTTCCCTTCATCAGCAGTGTGAACTTAAGTCCGACCGGCGCTGACACTCAAGGGACTTATACTTTTTCATTTAATCTTTCCAGCATCGGCCTCACTAGCGGCCAAAGCTTTGAGTTGTTTGGGATGCAGATTTCTCAAACAGGCTACAGCTCGCCTGAAGCGCTGGGTGGCAACTTGTCTGGTGCGAATGGCTGGGGCAATACACAGACTGAAACCTCGTTTGCAACCTACACGACTACCGCTGTTCCCGAACCCACGACGCTGGCGTTGGCCGGTTTGGGTGGACTCGCGACGCTGATCGCCGCCCGCCGCCGGAAATAATTTTCCCAGTTTTCTTTCAAGCCCCGCAAGTGGCGGGGCTTTCTTGTTTCTGGCATCTCTTGTTTCTGGCATCGCTGTAGAGTAAACCGGGTGACTTTTCCAACCGCCTAAGCTGAGCTTGCCACCCGGTAATGTCACGTTACCACCTGACAAAGTGACTTTGTCAGGAGGTTGTGCGACTTTGTTAGGAGGTTTGCTGACTTTTCCGGGAGGTTTGGCAACGTTTCTCCCGGTTGGCGGCGGATGATCCGGGACCATGGCCGGCTTCGCCTGCACTTGAACCAAGCCTTTTTCTGGGATTATCCGAATGACAAACAATTATTCAACCGTCGAAATTCAGCTTTCTCAAGGCACGACTTTGATCTCGTAAAACTTCTGGGCTGTCGGCGGGGAGTTGGAAATGTCCTGATAGGTCGTGGAAAGTCCTCTGGCCGGAATGACGCCGCTGATGGGCGTGAAGGACTGAGCCAGATTGGTGGTGCCCAGGACCATGTAATTGCTCCCCGGCGTGCTGCTCCAGACCACCGTCTGGTTGTTGCTCGCCAGTCCGGAAATCACAAACGGCGGCGGCACAATCACTGTCCGCGTATAGCTCAACACCAAGCCGCTGCTGCCATTTGAATACACGACCTGAAGAAAATTGGTGCCGATTATCGTTCCGGGCGAACTGCCATTCCAGTTGTAAAACAGCGAGCACATTCCTGGACAGCCAGCCACAGCTCCGACGGGCCGAAAGATGAATGATGACCGTGGCTGCGACACGCCGTTGATGGTCAGGGTGAACAGGCTGGGGTCGTTCGTGTCCAGCGTCGGCGTGAAACAGGTCTGCACGAAAAAGGTCGTATTGCTGGTCATCGTGATGACGGTCCCATCGCTCGCCGGACTGGAGATATAAATTGTGGGCGGCGCGGCGGCGGTTTGGAACATCAAGGAATACGGTGCCACCAACGTTTTGCCTGAAACAGCTACGTGTGCAGAACTGCCGACCGTGATCGTGACGTTCGTCAACGGAGCAAACCCGGGTGCGTCAGGCGTGAAGGTCATCGTGTCGCCGGTGACCGACCAATTGAATGCACCGCCGACGGCGGGAGTGCTGTTGAAGGCAGCTTGCACGCTGTTCGTTACCATCGGCTCGCTGAACTGAATTACAACGGGCGAAGCGGTTGAAACGCCGGTGGCGGCATGAGCGGGTAAATTGCCCACAACCACCGGGTCGAGCGACTGCCACTGCGATTGGGCGAGGAACAATTTTGCCGTGGTGCCCGGCACGGTGATCGGCGGCGTTTGCGAACCGGAGGCCACGACGATGGTTTCATTGGTGTTCATCAAATTTTCCAACACGGTGCCGGCAGGATAGGTGAGAAAACGGGCCGGCAGGGTCTGGTTTGTGGCGGCGGTGTTGAAGACCACGAACACTTCTTGGGTGTTCAGCACGCGGGAATAGGCGAAGAGTCCGGGGCCGCCGGGAGTATACCATTGGTTGACATGCGAACCGAGAGACAACGCCGGATAGAGCCGGCGGAAATTATTCAGCTTGGCGACCAGTTGAAACAGCGGGTGGGTCATGTTGAAGCTGTCCACACCGGCCGGCCCGTCCTTAAACTGCCCGGCGAACATGTCTTCGCGGTCGTAGGGATCGTTGCCGCCGTTGAACGCCTGCTCGGTGCCGTAATACAAACACGGAATCCCGCGCGAGGTGTAGAGAAACTCCAGCGCGACGGCGAGCCGGGTCGTGTTGCCGTTCGCGTTGCCAGAACTTAAAAACCGCGCCTGATCGTGGTTGTCGAGAAAGGTGACGAGCTGCATCTGCGCCGCCGGATCGTAGTTCGCATCCACATTATGGTAGTGGTCTTCGATCTGCTGGGTGTTGCCGGTGGCCGTGGCAAAAACGCTGTTCACCATGAAGTAAAGCGGATAGTCCACGACCGCATCCAGCAGGAACGGCCCGCCACCTTTCGTGCCGGTGTAGGAACCGCAGAGCGCCTCGTTGGCGTCATAGACTTCACCGACCATGAAAAAATTCGGCACTCCGTTCGTCGCGGCGAAGGCATGCACCGCCGGACACCACGAACGCCAGAAGCCGGTGTCCACATGCTTTACCGTGTCAATGCGAAAACCATCAAAGCCGGCCTGCTGGATCCAATACTCGTAGATGGCGGCCATGTTCGAGCGGACGTAATCGGATTCCGTGCGAAAGTCGTCGAGGCCGCTCAATTCACCAAGCTGCACCTGGTTCGTGTCGTTGAAATTCTGGATGAGGCCGTTATTGTGAAACAGGTTCGTCAGCGCATTGTTCGCGGAGTTGTAGGTTGCATTATAAACATCAAACGGCGGCGCGAACATCTTGGCGCTACTGCGGTATTTGAGCGTGTAGCCGGCGGGCGGATAGATAAAATTGCCGTAGCCGGCATCCGTGCTGTAGATCAGGTCGTCGCCGTGATTCACGATGATGTCGTCAATCACCAGCAGCCCGCGCGCGTGGGCTGCCTGCACGAAGTGCTGGAGGTTTGATAGGCTGCCCCAATGCGGATCCACATGATAAAAATCGCGGGCGGCATAGCCGTGAAACTGGCCGCTGCCGTTCAGGACAACCGGCGAAATCCAGATGGCCGTGGCCCCAAGCCCCTTGATATAATCCAGCTTCTGCTCGAAACCCTTGAAGTCGCCGCCGTGGACGGAATGATTGTTGGATGGGTTGTAATTTCCGTCGGCATTGTTGTTGGATGCATCACCGTCGAAAAATCGGTCAGTCATGACCTGGTAGATGCTCTGCGCCCGCCACAAGTCATTGGCGCGGGCGGAGGCTTCAACTCCCGCCAAACCCAGCGCGACCAGCAGCGCCATGGTCTGAACATAAGAATTCTCGGATTGAATGACGCGGAGCAGATTCATTGGGTATCATTTCAATAACCGGCAAGAAAAAGGGCTGTTCATCGCCTCCGACAAAAGCCCATTTTAAATGGAATTCTTTAAGTAAACCCAACCGACTCTCGCCATTAATTCGCAGGTGTATGCAGGGCCAGCCAGGTCAGATCATTCTTGCTGGCGGCATCACTACAGGGCACATTCTGCAACCAAGTGCCTGGAGTGGTCATGTTGGGATTAAAAGGCGTGGTGGTTGCGCCACCTTTCCAGACATGCACATCCGCATGGCCATCGGCATAGACGACCCCGGCACCGTTGCCATGCAAACTTCCCGGAAGCTCCGTCCACGAGGTTCCACTGCCATTTGCCAGCGACGGGGCGATGAAAAAAGTGGGGTCGTCGTCACTGTTGGGATGTTCATCAAACATTACGAAGCAATCCGACGGGCCGGGGGAGTGCATGTCCGTCAATTTTTTTGCATCGTAGAACGTATTCCAAATACCGCTATGGCCGCCATTGGGAGTACCATCTGACTTCATACCAAACCACTTTGAACCGTCGCCCACCGCCCCGTTCATGACACAGGTGCGCATGCGGTAATCCCATCCCAAGCCGCGTTGGGCGGTGGTCAATTTGTTGTCCGCCGGACAGACAAATATCTTCAATGTGTTAGCGACATAGCTTCCAATCAGCGCCGTATACTGCTGCCCTACCAAAACCTTATCAATGGTCAAATACAGCGTATTGGTGTTAATTGAACTGGCAGAGCCGTCCAGCGAAACACCGCCGGGGCAAATCCAGTTTTGGTAATCTGGAGGCGCATTGTTCCTATCAGAATTGGTCACCAGCTTGTCATTGTTGTCGTTGCCATACATGAACCACGCCAGCCCCAGTTGTTTGTAGTTGCTCATGCACGAGATGGAGTATGCCTTCATTTTCGCCTTGCTCAAGGCCGGCAACAGCATCGCCGCCAGAATGGCAATGATGGCAATCACCACCAGCAGCTCAATCAAGGTAAAACCACCTTTTGCATTTCTGTTGTATTTTATCTTGTTCATATTTTGAATCCTTGGTTCTGCCGGCTGACTAAAGGTTCTCCGGCTGGGGCTGTAACAACCGTCCAATGCGCCCAGCCGGAGAAGTGTTCACCCTTATTGCTTCTTCAGCAAGCGGAAGAACTGCTGAACATTCCCGGCGGCCGCCCAGTTGGTGGACTGGGTGCCATCGGTCCCGCTGTTGGGATTCCAAATGCCGGTCGTCAAACTGGCCCTGTTCAACAATTCCACTCCCGGACGGCCGAGCCATGTGATGGGGAGATTGCCGGCTGACGGAGTTCCAATCGTGAGATATCCAAAGTCCGGTTCCACGATGTTCGTGCTGCTGATTCCAGGATTAGGATAAGGGGTTCCTGGCGGACATACGAGCAGAGACCAAGTGTCTTGCGGCATCGTATAGGTCGGCCCGTATGAGCGGATTTCACGGACGTGGTTGGTCTGGAAGCCATTCTCATCGTCCTGTGAATCAATGCTGTATTTGTAATTAAGAGTGACTGGATTGCCCTTCGGGATGATAAAAGTATTGGTGTAAACATTCGGAATCGCAGATAGAAACATCTGTTGTCCCGCCGGAAAGTTGCCTATCGGCCCCGGCCAAGTTCCACCATTCCAACCATTCAAAAAGTCACCGTTGATCCAAAGTGTATCACCATTAGAAGGGTTGAAGGCATAACCGCTAATGTCCAATGTTCCGGACGGCATATACACGCTGAAATTCACCGTTATTGGTGCAGGCATCAAATCATAGACACTGTTGTCATTGTAATACACCAAGGGCAATACCTGGGGATTGTTGGTGATGACAGCCGTGCGATTATTTACCGATTCCCAGCCACCGTTCATGCGGAATTTGTAGTTGATTGGGTTGATGGGCAGAAAACCTAAAGTTGGAACAATACCGCTGTAAACATTCGATAGATTACCGCTTAAGTTTGGGTTGTTGGTCAACACATAGTTGCCAGCGCCCCATTGATTTGGAAACGAATCACCCGCGACTTGAATAACGCCGTTGACTGGATCTCCTGGAATAAAATTTCCCAAAAGAACCTGCGCGGACATATCAACTTGAAAAGTGACATTGTTGGTGGGGACTGGCCAGGTGCTGACGCCATTCCATGTCTGCAAGGGCAGGATTTCCGTTCCGGGAGTTGTGGTTGTGTCGCCGGTGGTTCCCAGCAGGAACTCGTAGTTGTTAACGCTTGACCAGCCAGTCGTGTTATCAGTAAACTTGACCTGTTCAATCGTACCAACAGGGTCATTTAAGGTGAACGTGTTGCTCCAAATGGTTCCCGTGGTATTGATCATGAGCAATGAGTTGGGGGAATTCCATGGCCCAGCCTCGGGGAAAGAACCGGTAGTATAAACCGCCGTAAACCCTGGGGTTTCAGTGGACATGTCAACCATGAAGGTGACTTGTGTAGATGCTTGCGCGGCCACAGCCGCCATGAGAGATAATCCCACGCCGAGCCAGCGGCGGGAGATGCCATTCGTATTGAATGATTTCATAATATAGTGGATTGGGTTATCTAGTTGTTGATACATAGTTCGTGGAACTGAATCACTATTCACTTCTTTTAATTTTTCGTCTACCGCATGTTTGTGCGGTAAGCCGCATCTGGAATAGAACCGTGAATCCGCAGGAAGGTGCAACCCGGTTTTGTGAAAACCGTGGAGTTAGGGATTTCCGGTCTTATGGGCGAGAACGGAAGCAAGATATTCCCGGGCCGTGCGGTTGTCCGGCTCAAGTTTAAGCGCATTCTGGAAACACGCAATCGCCTCGTCCAGCCTGTTGAAACGCACCAGCAGCACGCCGAGATTAAGATGGCTGATGACATGCCGGGGGTTGATTTTGAGCACGGCGGTGTATTCGCGGGCGGCTTCTTCCGGCTGATTGACGGCGACGAGTTCGCCGGCAAGTTCAAAATGCGCCTCCCAGGAATCCGGATTCATCTCAATGGCCCGCCGGTAGTGTTGAATCGCCTCGGAATGCCGGTTGAGTTTGCCGAGCATTTGGGCGGCATAACAAATATAAGCTGGATCCTGCGGGCGCAGGCGGGCCGCTTCTTCCATGCAGTCCAGCGCCGGCGCAAACTTTGATTGTGCGCCCAGAACGGAGCCGAGTTCAAACCAATTGTCCGGGATGCTCGGTCGTAAATTTGCAGCCTGCTCCAGAAACGGCTCGCCCTGATCCGGCTGCTTCTGTTCGCCCAAGAGCCGGCCCAGTTGCAGGCAGTCATAATAACTGTCCGGCTGCAATTCCAGCGCCCGGCGATAAGCCACGATGGCACCCTGCGGGTCAAGCACTGATTCAAGAAAATTTGCCTGGCCTTGATACAAATACTTGTCCGCCGGGGCTCGCTCCATGGCGGCCGCGAATTCGGCGCGCACGCGCTGGACGGCACCGGTCTGTGCCTCTTGCTGCCGGAGGCTCAACTCCCCGGCGCGCACCTTTTCAAGCCGTTCGGCATTGTTGAATTGTGTGCTCAACGGGGGTGTTGCCATCCGCCGCATCACCGACTGCAGCACAAACTGCCGGTTCCAAATGGAAAGCCCCAGCGCCCGCTCACAGTCGGCCTGCGAGAGCCAGTTTGTCGTCCCTGGTGTTTTGTCCGCAGATTGCATCTGGGCGATGTGTTCCGCCCAAATTTTCCCGAGCCGGAAATTCCCAGCGAAATTAAAATGAACGTGCTCATAAAAAGTCTCGTCGCCGGTGATCTGCTCCGGACTGGACTGCATCAGTTCACGCTCGGCGTCGCACAACACCAGGCGGTCGCCGGGAAATTCCTGCGCCACCTGCCGGATGGCGCGGTTGATCCGTGTATCGGAGCGGAACGGCAGCGCGTCGTCATCGCACCCCAGTTGGAATTGATCGGTGGCGGTGGCGAGATTGGTCAATGCGAGATCGCACTGGCCCAGCCGAAAATGAGCCTCGGCAAATTGCGGATCCAGTTTCACGGCCTGCGCAAAACCTTCCGCCGCCGCGGTGAAATTGCCCTGTGCCTGCAGCGTCTTGGCTTTGGTGAAAACCTCGCCAAAATGTTCCAGATCCGCCGCCGGCAAATTGCTGTTTGCGAGCGAACCAAACGGCGGACAATCCTTCAGGTTGACCGACATCGTATTCAAAATCACTTTCGCACCTGAATCCACGCCGGCGGCAACGATGTCGCGCAGGTTGCCTTCAAAATTGCGATAGACCGTTTCCTTGCGCGGGTCGCCGGGCGCAATGCGATTTTCCAGAAACATTTCCATGCCACCCCATGAGGTGTTCTTCGATTTGCCACCAAATTTACGCAGGCAGGATACCAGCAATTGCCCGGTGCGGGTGGATTGCAGCGCGATATTGAGCTGTGCCAGCTTGCGCGGGAGCGCCTGTGCGCCAAACACCGTCGCCGCGCCGAACGGCCCGACCATTTCATTGTTGCCCATGTAGATGATCCAGTAATCGCCGTCATGCCGCGCGCACTCGCGGGCGATCGGCAGGATGACGTGCGAATTGATGGCGGTGATGCCGAGATTGATCATCTCGATTTTTTTGCCGGGAAATTTCTGGCGGAGCTGCATTTCCAGATACCGGCTTGCACCGAACGCCGGTTGCGGATCGCCCATCGCTGCGGATTCGCCGAAAATGAAAACGCGGATGGTGTCCGGCGCCTTTTGCGCCGGGAAAATGAACGGATCCGGCCAGCGCGCCAGTTGCGGTGGGAAAAAGCGAAATGTGAAGTTTTCGTTGTTGACGTAATAGTCCCTGCCATCGCGCTTAATTTTTTTAAAAAAATCCGGCGAGTAGCCGTAACCTGCCAGCCGCAGGCCTGCCTCCAGTCCGCCCAGCAGCACCGCCGGCAGCACCAACAGCAGGATGATGCGGAACAGCCATCGCTTGCCTGGAGACAGCGTGACCGGCGCGGCGGCTGGTTTTGGCGGCGCGGATTTGCGCGCAGCCGGTTGATTTTTATTTTTCTTTTTTTTCACGGCTAGAAAAGCCGGTCGAGCGGGCTGCAATCTTTGGCCGGATGCCAGAAAGTCTTCGCCTCATGCGAACGGTTGAGTTGCAGCGAATCCTTGACTGCCAGCCGCAGCACAAATCCAATCGGCGTGATCACAACAATAAAAAACAGCAACAATACGCCACGGCCAATGAACTGGCTGGAGTAAAATCCCAGCCGCAACGACAGCCGATACCAGCCACGAAACCAGCGCGGTTGCAGCATGGCGCAAATCGCCACAACGGCCAGCACCGCCAGCACGCCGCACCAGGCATTCACCGGCAAATGTTTTCGCCAGCGCAGCAGCGAACTTAAAATCGCCACGCCCAGCGCGGTCAGCAGCGTGGATTTGCGCCATTCCTTCGGGTCTTCTTTGAATTTCAGCTTCATCTCAATCGGCTTGTGGCAAAATCCGCCGCGAAATTGGTCGCTGTGGCTGCGCGGTGCGTTCGATCACAAAACTTCCCAGGATTAAATAATCCATTTCCGTGTTCATGAAGCAGCGATACGCGTCGTCCGGCGTGCAGACAATCGGCTCGCCGCGCACATTGAACGATGTGTTGACCAGCACGCCGCAGCCGGTCGCCCGCTCGAAGCGCTGGAGCAAATCGTAGAGCAGCGGATTGCCTTCGCGCGCCACAGTTTGAATCCGCGCCGAATAATCCACATGCGTGATGGCCGGCAGCGTGGAGCGGATTTCCTTCAGCCGGTCCAGACCCTTGATTTCCGGCGAAACCGCGCGGCACAATTCTTTTTTCACTGGTGCGACCAGCAGCATGTAAGGCGAATCGCAATCCAGTTCAAAATAATCCACCACGCGCTCGCGGCGGACAATCGGCGCAAACGGCCGGAACGACTCGCGAAATTTTACTTTCAAATTCATCACTGACTGCATCTTGGCCGAACGCGCGTCACCGAGAATCGAGCGGTTGCCGAGCGAGCGCGGCCCGAACTCCATCCGGTCCTGAAACCAGCCGATGACTTTTTCGGCTTTCAAAAGCCCGGCAGTGAAATCCAGCAACGCATTCTTTTCCAGTTTTTGAAAGACCGCGTTGTGTGAATTCAGCATCGTTTCAATTTCTTCGTCGGAAAACCCGGGTCCAAGCAACGAGGACTGCATCGAATCAGTCGGGACGGCGACGCGCGAATTGTCCTTGTTCGCATGCCACGCCGCCAAAGCTGCACCGAGCGCGCCGCCCGCGTCACCGGCGGCGGGCTGAATCCAAATCTGCTCGAAAATCTTCTCACGGAGAATAATTCCATTCGCAACGCAGTTCAGCGCGACTCCTCCAGCCAGACAAAGGTTTTTCAGGCCCGTGACTTCGCGGGCGTGACGCGCAAGCAGCACCATGATTTCTTCCGTGACTAACTGGATCGAACGCGCCACATCCATGTGCCGCTGTTCGATTTTCTCCTCCGGCTTGCGCGGCGGCCCGCCGAAAAGGTTGTGAAATTTTTCATTCGTCATCGTCGTGCCGCGCAGAAAATTGAAATAATCCAGGTTCAACCAGAACGAGCCGTCGGATTTGACGTCCAGCAGTTCGCGGCGGATCACAGCGGCGAATTTTGGCTCACCATACGGCGCGAGCCCCATGAGCTTGTATTCGCCGGAATTGATGCGGAAGCCGCAGTAGTCGGTGAACGCGGAATAAACCAATCCGAGCGAATGCGGGAAGCGCAGCTCTTTCAGCATCTTGATTTCGCTGCCGCGACCATGGCCGATGGTGGTGGTCGCCCATTCGCCCACACCGTCAATCGTCAGAATCGCCGCCTCGTCAAACGGCGACGGATAAAACGCGCTGGCCGCATGCGACTGATGATGCTCGGTGAAAAGAATTTCGCAGTTGGGCCGCAGCTCCGGCAGCTCCGCGCGGATGGCTTTGCGTAGATCCAATTTTTCACCCAGCCAGTTCGACATCACCGTCGGAAATGTCCGCCAGCCGCCCGGCGCGACTGCCAGATAGGTTTCCAGCAGCCGCGCAAATTTTAAAATGGGCTTGTCATAAAAGACCACCGCGTCGAGCTGCGCCAAGGTCAGGTTTGCATGGCGAAGACAAAATTGCGCGGCGTGGCGCGGAAAATCAGAATCATTTTTTTTACGCGTGAAACGCTCCTCCTGCGCGGCGGAAATGATTTTTCCGTCACACACCAGTGCGGCGGCAGAGTCGTGATAATACGCCGAGATGCCGAGGATGTTGCGCGGCGCGGGCATGAATCAGAAAAACGGATACATCATCCAGGAGATGCCCGCGCTACCGCCAAATATGATGATGGCACCCACCACCAGTAGCAGCAAGACCAGCGGGATGAGCCACCATTTCTTCTCCTGGCGGGCGAATTTCAGAAATTCTTTGAGCAATGACCACATTAGATTATTCGTGAACGTCTCATTTCGCGGCTGTTCTGGCAACGGAGAAATTTTCATGCGTTCGGGAAATGTTGGCGGGGGGAGGCTTATGGCTTGTTCGTTGAGGTTGGCGTAGTGTTCATGCATGGTTTCCAAACGGATCATTGTCGGCCTGCTCGCCTTGAGCCTGCAAATCGGTTTGGGCCAGGAGTGCCTGATCCTGAATGAAGTGGTGCACTCGCAGCGATTGGGCGCGGGCCGCGTCATTCATGTGTATCTGCCGGCTTCATATCAAATGGATCCCCGCCGGCGGTATCCGGTGCTTTACGTTCAGGATGGCCAGAACATTTTCAGCAGCGCCGGAACCAACTGCGCTTTCGGCTGGGGCGGCTGGCAACTCGACAAGACGGCGGACGAACTTTCCCGCGCCGGAAAAATGCAGGAAATCATCATGGTGGCCGTGGACAACAGCGTGAATCGTCTGGACGAATATGACGGACGGCTAAACTCATCACAAGCCGGTACGGTCACAACCAATACAACAACCGCCTTTCAAAACTACGCGGCCTTTCTCATCACGGAACTCAAGCCGCGCATTGACCGCGAGTATCGCACCCGGCCCGACCCGGCAAACACCGGACTGATGGGCTCGTCGTTGGGCGGATTTGCCAGCCTGACGCTGGCGTGGAACCATCCTGACGTTTTTGGCCGGACAGCCTGCCTGTCCGGCTCGTTCCAGATCGCGCGCACCAATTTTCTGAATGAAACTTTGCGCAACTATCGCGGCACGCCAAAGCCGTTCCAAATTTATCTGGATTCGGGCACGCTTGATTTCACCGGTGGTGATGACAATCGCGCGCTGACCGCACAAGCCGCCGCCGAACTGCGTCGCATTGGATGGAATATCAATCTCATGCTGTATGTGTACGAAAAACCGCTCACGCCCGAAGCGATGTCAAAGGCCGGCCTTCGCCGGGACAAATGGAACGAAGCCCTGACCAGCCAGCACAACGAATTTTACTGGCGGCTGCGGGCATGGCGGGCGCTGGTGTTTCTTTTTCCGCCGGATAAAAAATGATTCCACGACTTGTCATGTCGGCCGGCCCGTCGCATATTGCCGCCATGCCTCGACCCGCCATCCAGTTTCAGACAATTTGTCTGTTGCTGGGCGCCGCTTTGCTGCTGGCAATGCCGGCGCGCGCCACGATTTTGTGGAGCGAACCGGGCGCGCGGGTCGTCCACGAGACCGGCAAAGGCGTGGACATTCTGGGCGGCAAGGTGAAGCGGGATGACAAGGCCAGCGACACGCTTTATTTCAAGTTTCATGTGGATCCGATTTCGGACGTGGACTCGGAACCGTATTTCGCCGGGATGCAATTCTTCGAAGGCAACCAGGAGCGCCTGGGCGTTGGCAACGCGCTGGAGGCGTGGGGCTACTCGGCGTTCAATACGGCGGACAGAGGATTATCAAACAGGATCATCGGCGAATTCAACTTTAACTCCGCGCATCCCGAACCGGCCAACTTGGGTTTGTTCTGGCCTTACGAATTGGTTCGTAAGGGCCACGAGCGGACCATTGTCTTCAAAGTTCAATACGTCCCCGGCAGCGACGACGTGGTGACCGTGTGGCTGGAACCGGATCTGGGACGCGGCGCGACGGAAAAAAACCAGCCGGAAAACATCACCACGACGTTCAAGGCCAAGGCCACCTTCGATGAAATCCGCCTGCGCCACGAACGCGGCCCAAAAAATCCCGATGCCGGCAACGGCTGGAATTTCAGCGACATGGCGGTGGCCACCTCGTTTGAAGATTTCGTGGTGGTGCGTTTCTGGCAGACATGGTGGTTTATCACGCTGGCGGCGTCCGCCGTGTTGATCGGAGTGGGCACCACTGTGCGTGTCATCGAACGGAGAAAATTCCGGCTGCAATTGCAACGCGCCGAGCAGGCCAGCGCGCTGGAACGGGAGCGCGCCCGCATCGCCCAGGATTTGCACGATGATCTCGGCTCTTCGCTGACACGCATTTCGCTGTTGAGCGGCTTGCTCCGCGCCGACAAGGATCATCCCGATCAGGTGGAGGCGCACGCGGCCAAGCTGATCCAGTCTGCCGACCAGACGGTGCGCGCGCTTGAGGAAATTGTCTGGGCGGTGCGGCCCGGCAGTGATTCGCTGCAAAGCCTGGTGGATTACATCGCCCATTTTGCCACCGAATTGTTTGAAGGCACCGCGACGCGTTGCCGGCTGGATCTGCCGCACGATTTGCCCGCGCGTCCCCTGCCACCGGAAGTGCGTCACAACATTTTTTTGATCGTCAAGGAAGCGTTGACCAACGCGCTAAAACATGCCTCGGCCAGGGAAGTCACCGTGCAGGCCAAAGTGACCTCGGATGTGCTGGAGATCAACATTCAAGACAATGGCAAAGGGATCGCTTCGCCAACGCCAAAGGTGGAAGGCAGGCGGCATGGGTTGGAAAACATGCGGCAGCGCGCCGACACCATCGGCGGTGCCGTCAGCTGCCAGTCTTCGCCCGGCCAGGGAACCTGCATTAAGTTCACAGTGTCGCTGCCGGAGCACCGGAACGCCGGTTAAACTTGAAACCCCGCCGGGTTGAAGACATATTCATGCTGTTCCCGGGCTTGAGTGTCAGACCGATCCAAACCTGCCAGCCAATGCAAATCAAAGTTGCCATCGTGGATGATGATGAAGGCATCCGTCAAAGCCTGGCGACGCTCATCCGCCGCTCCCCGCTGTTTGAGCTGACCGGCGACTATCCCGACGCCGAATCCGCCATCAAGGAAATTCCGCGAAACCGGCCCAACGTGGTGCTCATGGACATCAACATGCCGGGAATGAAAGGCATGGAATGTGTCCGGGTGCTAAAGTCACAGCTGCCTGCCGTGCAATTCCTGATGCTCACGGTTTATGAGGACAGCGACTCCTTGTTCGCCTCGCTCAAGGCCGGAGCCAGCGGCTATCTGCTCAAGCGCACCGCCTCCGCGCGGCTGCTCGAAGCCATCCGCGACGTGCATGCGGGCGGTTCGCCGATGACCCCGCAGCTCGCCCGCCGCGTCGTCCAGTTTTTCACGAAACCAACCGAACCATCCTCGCCAGTGGCCCAGCTCACGGCTGGCGAAAAGGAATTTCTCGACCAGCTCGCCAATGGTTATGCCTACAAGGAAATCGCCGACCGCATGAAGATCAGCATTGATACCGTGCGGAGCTATGTGCGGACGGTCTATGAAAAACTCCACGTCCATTCCCGCACCGAAGCCGTGGTGAAATACCTGCGGAGTTGATGCCGAAAGATTTTCTCTTTGCCGCCTGAACCAAGTGCACCAACATTAGCCTGAACTGCTGGAATCACCGTCATTTCACGTCACTGCCGTTGCTCTTGAGGAACGGACTAATATTATGGCAACATCTTTTGCTTTTCATCCATGATTGACTTATACGGCGGTTATGGCTGTCCGTAGTTCTGCGGTGACTTGGGCAAACTCATCACGCAGGCACAAACGGAGACTTCCAAACCGGCAAAAATACCAAAAGCTTTAATTTGAAGCAGCTTTCTTCCCGGCCGTGAAAAAATCCAGATACGCGATGAGCTGGGCCTTCATTTCCTTGCGCGACACGATGGCGTCAATCAGGCCGTGGTCGAGCAGAAATTCGGCGGTCTGAAATCCCGGCGGCAGTTCCGCCTGCGTCGTGTCCTTGATGACGCGCGGCCCGGCAAACCCGATCATTGCGCCCGGCTCGGCCAGAATCAGGTCGCCCAGCGTGGCGTAGCTCGCCATCACGCCCGCCGTGGTCGGATGCGTCAGGATGCTGATGTAGGGCAGACGGTGTTGCGCGTGATAGGCGAGCGCGGCGCTGGTCTTCGCCATCTGCATCAGGCTGAACATGCCTTCATACATCCGCGCGCCGCCGCTGGTGGAAATGATGATGACGGGCAGTCCCTTTTCCGTGCCACGTTCAATGAGCCGCGTCAATTTCTCGCCGACAACCGACCCCATCGAGCCGCCCAGAAAGCTGAAATCCATCACGCCCAGCGCGACGCGATGCTCGCCGATCTTGCAAAGGCCGGTCACGACGGCGTCCTTGAGCGTGGTGTTTTTCTTGTAGGCGTCCAGCTTGGATTTGTAAGTGGATGCGCCCTTGAAACCGAGCATGTCCACGCTGGACATCGTCGCGTCCATTTCCTCGAACGTGCAGGTCTCGACCAGCGAGTGGATGCGTTCGCGCGAGCCGATGGGGAAATGTTGCTGGCATTTCGGACAGACTTTCAGGTTAATGTCCAGTTCCTTGTCGAAAATCATCGTTTCGCACGACGGACATTTTGTCCACAACCCTTCGGGGATGTCGCGTTTCCTGGTCTTGGATTTGCCCGTGCCAATCCTGGTTTTCTTGGCAAACGTCGTCTGCGTGGTCGCAATCGGCGGCGGCGTCAACGCCGGCTCAACGATTGCCATCCCGCCGATTGATTTCTTCGTGAACGAAGTCGTGTCCATTTGATTGATATCATCCTACTAAAGTCCACGCGCCACTGTCCAGACGCAAACCTCGCCCGCGCCGGCCTTCCGCAACGCATTTGCGCAGGCACTCGTCGTCGCGCCGGTCGTGAAAACGTCGGTCCACCAGCACCACCCGCTCGCCAGCCAGTTTGACCCCGCCCCGCACGGCAAACGCGCCGCGCATGTTTTTCGCCCGCTGTTCCCGCGTGAGCAGGGTTTGAGTCATGGTGGGCGTGACCCGCCGGAGCAGGTTCGTATTCAGGGGGATTTTTGCCGCCTCGCTCAAATGCCGGGCGAGGATTTCCGCCTGGTTCAATTCGCGCTCGCGTTGCTTCAGCGGATGCAGCGGCACCGGCGCGATGAAATCCCAGCCTTGACCGCGCAACGCCGGCGCGGCTTCGCGGACGAGCAGATCGGTGAGAAAATTTTCAAACCATGCCGCGCGCTGGTATTTGAAGCGGTGAACCACCTCCAGCACGACCGTTTTGGCGACGACAGCGGAACGTGCGGAACTGAAATGTCGCTCCATTTCGCGGCAGTTGGTGCATTCAAAGGCGGTGGTCAGATCACCGGCAAACGGCAGCCCGCAGCGCTCGCAGAATGGCGGACGGATGAAGCGGACCTGCGACCAGCATTTCGCCCCGACCAGACCTTCCCTGGCCGTGGCGGGTTCCGCCTCGCAAAGCTGGCAGATTTCGGGATAAAAAAAGCCCGGACCGGTGTTCAGCCAGCTTTTGGCGGGTGCGACGGATCGCCACATGCCGCGAAAATAATTTTTCTGTCGCCAAATGCAATCCGAATGCGTCTATCAGGATGAACGCCGAACAATTTTATTCGCGCGCGGAGGTGCAACGTGATATTGAAAGAACAGATGGCAAGTTTATCTAAAGAGACGGCATTGGACGATCCGAAGCAAAAAAGTTTTGCGGGTAAATACTATCCGCAGGAACTTCTCAACAGCGGCGGCATGTCAGAAATCTGGCTGGTCACGGACGGCCGGGGCAAACCTTACGCGCTGCGCAAATTGAAAAAGGAGCTGCGCTTCAATCTGCTGGCCCGCCGCCGGTTTTTTCGCGGGTGCGAAGTGCTCTCGAAACTGAACGAAAGCAACTACATCGTCGGCTACGTTGAACACGGCAGGGCGGACGGCACGCCTTACATGCTGATGGACTACGTCGAGGCGGAAAACCTCAAGGAGCTGTTCGCGAAGCACGATCCGATCCTGACCGAAAATGTCGCCCAAATCCTGATTGACGCGGCGTTGGGGCTGCTGCATGTCCACGAAAGCGGCTTCATGCACTTGGATTTCAAGCCGGAAAACATTCTGGTCACACGCAACGGCAGCGTGCGGCTGATTGATTTCGACACCTCCATTCCGATTCCGGCAAAACCCATCAGGCAGTCGAAAAATCCCGGCACGCCAGGCTACATGGCACCGGAACAGCTCCAGCGCGAGCCGATTGACGCCCGCGCGGATATTTTTGCCTACGGCGTCACCGCCTACGAAATCCTGACCAATCACAAGCCGTTTCCCGGCGAGACCCCGGCGGAGATTCTGGCCGCCCAGCTCGACCCCGCCGGCCCGGTGCCGCCGCGCGAACATAATCCGGCAATCCCGGCCGTGCTGGAAAGCGTCATCCTCAAATGCCTCGCGCGCGACCCCGACCGCCGCTATCACTTCATGAGCGTGCTCGCGAATGACGTGCAGAAGGCGCTTTACGTTTAAGCGGAAACCCCCGCGGTAAAAAAATCCGCATGGCTTACTTGGCGACTGTCATGGCGTCCCTTGTCAGTTACCGCGCATGCTCCTGTAAATTGATTTTAAATCACAGCCATCCCATAGGATTTTTGAAAAAAGTGCTGGAACAATTTGTTTAGCCCTGCCACACGGCAGGGATGAATAAAAAACCAACCGTCCCAGCGCCGTCAAAACTGAATCTTCTGCGG
>Ga0182030_10003323_pt1 | contig 34310 bp, 30 predicted proteins | sample 812S3MmetaG_FD_121299 | JGI IMG/M metagenome (GOLD analysis project Ga0182030, IMG submission 121299) | Permafrost microbial communities from Stordalen Mire, Sweden - 812S3M metaG (Illumina Assembly) | ecosystem: Environmental > Terrestrial > Soil > Wetlands > Permafrost | place: Sweden...
CACCCCAGTGGAGCTTGAGATCCAACATCAACGAACGACGACAGCTGCCCGAGGAATCCAGTAATCCGCCTCTACGAAATCCGGGGCATGCCAGAGTCTCTATGAAACCCGGGGCGGGTCAGGGGATGTCACCCACGAGACGTGGGTGCTCGATGATGGCGACCGCTCCGAGGTCCACACCCTCGCGGCACAACTCGGCGCCCGGTATCTCACTCGACCCGAACACATCAACGCCAAGGCAGGCAATCTTAACCACGCGCTGTCGGTGATCCACGCCGATTTCATCGCAGTGTTCGACGCCGATCACGCGCCGGCGTTCACTTTCCTGGAACAGGCACTCGGGTACTTCGCCGCGATGACCAAGCCGCGACGCGACCGCCGTTTCGGGCGTTGACCTGGTGACGTGCCAGGCGGTGATGGGCCGTAGCGCCTTCGCCACGACCGGGCGCTACCGACATGTGCGGCCCGCGCCGGACCAGGCGGCGGTGTTCACAGACCCTTCGAGCCCTCGATAGCAGGACTCGGCTCACAGACGAGCACCGGTGCGCTGGGGTCGGCCTGAATCGGTCTCAGACGACGGGGCGTCTCGGGTGGCGCCGGACACGGTGCTCAAGCCCGCGAGATCCAGCTCGGAAGGATGGATGTGTTGTGACGATGGCGGATATGGGTGTTCTTACTGGACCTGCCGGGTACGGCGTCAAGTACCGTTTCTCCTGGCAGGATCACCACGGCGACTGAGTTCGCGTGGAGGGGGCGAGAGGCCGCCAGACCATGCTCCGTCGAAGTGTGTTGAGGACGATACGGGTATCAACAAAGGTGGGCCCATGGCGAGTCACGCGATCGGTGTTGACATTGGAGGAACGGGCATCAAGGGGGCGCGCGTCGATCTGAGCTCAGGTCAACTGGCCGGGGACCGCGTTCGCATCGAGACACCGCACCCGGCCACGCCGATGGCCGTTGCTGACGTTGTCAATCAGGTGATCGAGAAGGTCGGTGGAGGTGGCCCGGTGGGCCTGACGCTTCCGGCAGTGATTCGGGGCGATATCGTCCGCACGGCAGCGAACATCGACCCAGGATGGATCGGGGTCAATGCCGTCGAATTGCTTGGGGCTGCGACCGGGAGGCAAATCGGTGCGGTCAACGATGCCGATGCCGCCGGTCTTGCAGAGATGCGCTTTGGCGCAGGTCGGGATAACCGGGGCGTCGTGATCATGATCACCCTTGGGACTGGCATTGGCAGCGCCGTGTTCGTCGAGGGGAACCTGGTCCCCAATTCCGAACTCGGTCATCTGCCCTTGCACAACGCCACCGCGGAGGAATGGGCTGCCGACTCGGTTCGCGAGAACGAAAACCTCTCGTGGAAGAAATGGGCGCGCCGTCTGGAGGTTTACCTCAATCTGCTGGAGCGCGTGATGTGGCCGGACCTCATCATCATCGGCGGTGGCGTCAGCAAGAAGTCCGACAAGTTCCTCCACCACATCGATGTGAAGACCAACGTGGTCCCCGCCACATTGCTCAATGACGCTGGGATCGTCGGGGCCGCCCTCCGCGCGCCGACGGCCGGTGCGTCCCCGAACAAGGACGTTTCAGAGTAGCCCCTGCCAAACGGGATCCCGCGGTCCGTGGTGCGGTCGCCCGGATCGACGACGTTCCTTCACCGTTCGGCAAACGCGATTGACGCATTCGCCAATGGCGTTACGGAATGCGACGGCACCCGCACGAGCGGGGACGCTTAGAGGAGCGGCAGACGGGATGCGAACCTGCGACATTCAGCTGGGAGGGCTGCAAAGGCGGGGGACAGGACCGGACGAGGTGGGAACACGCACCCCAGAAACAAGCGATTTTGTGGCTGCGGGGATCCCGGGTGAGCCCGCTGGTTCCCGGGCTCATATGCACCCGCTGCGCGCCGGCCCTGACCTCGACGCCGCCAAGCCCGGCGCGCACATCGCACACCGGCCCAGGTTTACGCTGCTTCCCAACTCACCTGCCTCACAACAACCCGAGTCCACGGCAACCGGTCAGCTCCAGGCCGATGTGGCGGTTGCGGTGCCACGACGAAGACTGCGCGCGTGGCGATCCGCTTTGTCCCGAGTTACCGGTATGAGTGGGCGGTGTACCCCAATTGGCAGACGCCGGAGCTCTGGTGCCGGGGCACCACCCGGGCGCCAAGAGCGCTCGCGCGCATCTGCGGTGCCGTTCGGGACCACGGGATTGCGCGTGCTGGCAACTCCAGAGCGGTGGGCCCAGCGGCACGCCACCGCCCTGAATACACACACCTGCCCGGTCCAAATGGATTCAGGCAGTGGTCGAGACAGGGCGGCAATCTGTGCGCTGGACGTGTTCGTTCAATGCGCCGACCGTTTGTCCGGGGCATCTGTCCGGATCCGAGCGCGCCACGCAGCGACCTCTGCGAGCTGCGCAGTCGGAACGTCCTCGAGGACATCGATCGCCCCGGCGTAGACAGAGCCAGAGTTGCCGTCCAGGGATATCGGGTCGCCCTCGAGGAGTTCGCGTCCCGCGATCGTGCATGAGCGGTGTTCGAGGTCCACGTCGAGCTCGGAGCACCCGACCAGGCAGACTTTGCCCAGCTCGCGAGCCACCACCGCTGCATGCGAGGTGCGGCCGCCGGCTGCCGCGAGGAGACCCTCGCTGACGGCGACCCCCGCGACGTCGGCCGTCGAGACATCTTCGCGCACAAGCACGACCGGGCGCCCCGAGGCCGCGACCTGCTGCGCGCGGGCGGCGTCGAGGGCAATCTCCCCACGTGCGACCCCGATCCCTGCCGAGGTCGCATGGCAGAGCAGCGCGTCGTCGCGAGCTCCCTCGAGCCGCGCAACCCGAATGCCGTCCAGATCGAGGTCGGAGATTCGCTGCAGGGCGGTCTCGGGGTCGATGAGTCCCTCGCGTACCTGATCGACTGCGATCTGCAACGCGGCAAGCGAAGTGCGCTTGGCGGTGCGGGTTTGGAGCACGAACAGTCGGCTGTCCTCGACGGTGAACTCGAACTCCTGCGCGTCGCGGAACTCCGCCTCGAGGGTGCGGCGCACCTCGCCAACCTCCGTGAGCACCGCCGGCGCGATTCGCGCCATCTCGTCCTGGTCGGGTACCCGATGCCGGCCCGCGACCACGTCCTCGCCCTGCGCGTCGAACAGAAAATCAAAGTAGAGGCGATTCGCGCCGGTCGACGGATCGCGTGTGAAGCCGACCCCGGCACCGGACACCCCGCCGGCGTTACCGAACACCATGCGCTGGAGCAGGACGCCAGTGCCAAGATCGTTGGGAAGCTCGTGCAGGCGGCCGTAGGCAGTGGCTCGCTCGCTTCCGAGTGACCGTAGGACGGCCTCGACGGCCGCTTCGAGCTGTTCGAGCGGGTCCTGCGGGAAGGGACGGCCGGTCTCGCGCGCGACCAGCGCGATGCCCTCGTGCGCCAGCGCAGCCAGCGCAGGGGCGTCAAGCTCGCGCAGATCCTCGCGGCCGGCTGCGGACAGGTGGCGTGCGGCCAGATCGTCGAACGGCTCATGGGCGCACCCAAACACCGTCTCGCCGAAGGACCGCACCAGGCGCCAGTAGGAGTCCCACACCAGCCGTGGGTTCCCGGTGAGCCGCAGCAGTCCACGCGCGGTCGCGTCGTTCAACCCGACGTCCAGGATCGTATCGAGCATCCCCGGCATCGATACGGGTGCCCCGGAGCGCACCGCCAGCAGGAGCGGTCGCCGCTCGCTTCCGAAGATCAGGCCACTGGCGTGCTCGACGGGCTTGAGCCACGCTGCCAGGCGCGAGCGGAATCCATCCGGGAGGGCGCCTCGCATCATGTATTCCCGACTAAGCGAAGTGCCGAGGACAACGGCCTCTGGCACCGGTAAGCCGATCGCGGCCATGCGCGCCAGGTTGTAGGCCTTGGATCCCATGCTCTCGGGGTTCCGTCCCTCGCCCGTACCCTCGGCAATTTCGTACACCGCTGCTGATCCGGGGCGTGCGGGTTCCGATACCCGGACGGGTTCCGCGCGCGCTGCCGGCGTCGCCGTACCGACGGCCAGAACGCTTCCGAGCACGTGCGCGCGAAGCTTCAGGCCGACGCGCATGAGTGCATCGGCGGCCTGCTCGAAGCCTTTCGCCACCTCGGTGACCGCGAGCACAAGGCGCACGTCGCCGTCGCCGGTATGTAACGCCTCGGTGACCCGGCGCTCGGCGTCGTCGGTTTGGTGCTCAAGGCTGAGGATTCGATGGATGGCGGCGAGGAAGTCGTCCACGTCGATCCGGGGCGAGGCCGCCGTGAGTGCACGCGCGATCTCGATTGCCTTGAGGTACTCGCGGGCCGAGAGCAGTACATCTCGCGCCAGGTCGCCGAGGGCGGTCTCGACCTCGATCGCCAGCGGGCCAGGTGGCATCTGCCTGAGCTGAAACGCGGCCTCTTCCAGTTCATCGGCAACATCATCCGCCACCTCGAGAAGTTCTCGGCAGGGGCGCTGCTCCGAGGTCGCTCGCTCGGCGGCGCGGACCCGGTTGAGGATCGCGTCGGCCGTCGACTCCCACTGCTTGGCCCGGGCGGCTGCCTCTGCCCGGGCGGCTGTGGCTGAGGTTGAGTGTCCCCGCAGCAGCGCATCTTGGAGGGTGCACGACATTTCGATGATGAGCTCCGCGTGCTCTGCCAGCGGCTCAAGGTTGTCCCGCCGCGCCCCGCGCAACGTGGCGAGGAGTTCGGTTGTCACCTCGTCACGGGTGAGCGAGGAGGGGCGGCCCGCGGCGGCGTCTTCTGAGCACCGGCGGAGCACCTCCTGCAGGAACGCCGCCGCCGCCTCACGGCCGACCGTGTCCTCAAGCGTTGCGCCGGCCCGTACGGAGTCGCGCGCCACAGTGTCGAGCGCGTCGTAGATGAGGTGCTCGCCGCCGAGGACGAGGAATGCCCGATGTCCGATCTCGTGCTCCGCCGCCCACCGAAGGAGCTCGACGGCTGCCCGGTCGCGCACGAGCCGACCCAGACGCTTACGGGCCCGGTTCCAGTCAATCAGGAAGACCAGCCGGGAGCCCAAATGGCGCAGGTATCGCGCGAGCTGCTTCTCGTCGGCGGCCTCGAAGGTCCCGACGGTCATGAGATATTGCCCGCCCTCCACCGATCTCGCGGCGTGGCTGCGCGCGCCCTCCCAGTGCACCGACCACCCGGAGCCGACGATCTCTTGGAAGAACCGCATGCGCGCCGGATGGATGTCAGTGTACGTCGTGGTGGCGATGAGTCCGGCCACATGGATCACGACCACGTGTGCATCGGTGAGGCCGATGTCGTTCTGGATCACGAGGCGGCCTGCGCTGCGGGTGGCAGTCGTGTCGAGGCCCGGGTGCTCGAGCCGGAGCGCCGATGTTTGCTTGATGCCCTGCATGAATGCCGCCACCAGATCGCGGTCAGCGGGCTCGGTGCCGAAGACGCGGGCACCATCGACGACGTCCGTAGCGAGGCGGCGGTGCAGCTGGTTCAGTGCCTTATGGACGTCCATCACCAGGAGGTGAAGGCTGTCGCCAGCAGCAGGGTCAGCGGAGCTGAGCACCGCGACCTGCTCCACCGTGATGCGATCACCGTGAACCGCGTCGAGACGCGTAGCGAGCCCGGCGAGGCGGTGCGCCATTGGGGCGCATTCGTGGTCGTCGGCAAGCGGCGCGAGCATCTCGCGCGTCTGGTCGAGCGCGAGTTGCACAATGCGTGCGGCGCCGGGGATGCGGTAGATGGACTCGCTCTCGAGCGCGCTGATGCCCACCACCTCGTCAAGGGTGTCATCACGAACACCTGCTGCAAGCCGCTCTGCGCGGAGGGTGGCGATCTCCTCATCCGGGGCCCCGGCGTGCTGTCGTGCGGTCTGCGCGAGCGCGATCAGGTACTTGACCCGGTCGTTGGCGGCGAGCGCGCGCTCCAGCAGGGCGGGCAGTAAGAGGTGCGTCTCGCCAAGCTCACCGAGGATCGTTTCCTTCATGAGACCCTTCCCTGACGGATGGTCGGTGGCCGCAGGTGCGAAACCTCTGTGCGTCCGGTGCGAAGCCACTCACGAGGAATCCTGACAGGCCGATGCAGACTCCACAGCGGTGCACGCACCGGTGTTGCAGACCAGGAACCCGAGGGCGGCGCCGGCGCCCTCCTCGGCACGCCAATTTGGCGGGCCGGGCGGACAGCTTCGAGTCCTGATTTGAGTGAGCGGCCCGCGAGCAACTCTCGCCGGGCGCCTGCATCGGGACTGGAGCTTTTTTGCCCGCGGGAGAGGGGAGTTCGCGTGTCCGACACGTGGCGGGCCCCTGATTGTCCCAGCAGGGCACAGAACAACGATCCTGGCCATTTGTTCGGTGTGCTCGGCACCTCAGGGCGGGTCCGCGACGGCCGTCCGGCCGTATCACGGGTTGGACGGCCGGTTGGGAAGGACGTTCGGTTTCGACTCAGGTGATGCGGGGACGATGGGCCAGGGGAAGACGAGGCTCCTGATTCGAGGGATTGCGATCGCTGCCCGGTCGCCGAGAATGGCGTGCGCATCGCCCGTTGAGGTCGTCTGGCCAGTCTGGGAGCGCCTTTGGGCAGTTGCTCTGGCGGGCATCGACCCCGAGAAACGGGAGGGCTGTTTCCGAATATGCTGAAAACACGGGACAAGCCTCTCCACAGAGTTCTCCCAGCATTATCCAGGAGCCGATGACGACCACCGCGAGCGCCTCTTGCACACTCCCCGCTGCCTCCAGGCACTACACCAATCCATCGGTGAGCCTGCTGCTGGCGTGCGTCGCACAGTTCATGGTCGTGCTCGACGGCACTATCGTGAGCGCCGCACTGCCGTCGATGCGCCGCGATGCGCAGCGGAATCTGGAACGCATCCTCTCGGCCGCGCATGAGCTGTTCTCCGAGCGGGGGATCGACGTCCCGAAGGTCGAGTTTGCGCGCCGGGCAGGAGTGGGTCAGGGAACGCTGTATCGGCGCTGTCGCCACCGAAGAGATCTCTTGGCGACGCTCATCGAGCGGCGCATCCGCGAGGTGACGGGCTGGGCGGATGCATTCTGCCGGGACGAGGATGCCGGGCGAGCCCGTGTCGAGACTATGGCTCGGATCATCGCCGCGCGCCAGACCGATCGTCTTCTGCGGGAGGCAATTGAGCAGCCCGGAGTGCGCAACGAGCGCCTCGTCGCGTTGAGGGGGGCGCTCTTGGAGCCGGTGGGCTATCTGCCTGGGCCTGCTCGGGCCGCGGGTCAGATCCGCCGGGACCTGGCGCCCCAGGACATCCCGCACCCGATCGCCGCCGCCGCCGAGCCGGCGCCGTGCGCGGGGGATGGACGGTTGGAGTTGTGGCGCCGCTATCTGGCGATCAGCGCCGCCGGTCCGGTCGTCAGCGCCGACCAGCCACTCGGGCCCATCGCGGGCGCTGCGCAGGTCGATTCATCGGCGTTGCCGCGTGCATTCATCGAAATGGCGAGCCGGTCGTGACGGCCAACCTCAGCACGTCGGACCGCTACAAGTGGATCGCGCTCTCCAACACGACCCTCGGCATGTTGATGGCCACGATCGATTCGTCGATCGTGTTGATCTCGCTGCCGGCAATCTTCCGTGGCATCAACCTCAACCCGCTCGTCCCCGCCAACACGAGCTATCTGCTGTGGATGCTCATGGGCTACATGGTCGTGGTCGCGGTCTTGGTCGTGACCTTCGGGCGAATCGGCGACATGTTCGGCCGGGTCAAGATCTACAACGTCGGCTTCGCCATCTTCACCGTTGGCTCTCTCGCCGCCTCGCTCACCTACTTCGGCGGATCGGGTGCAGCGATCTACCTGATCGCCATGCGCATCGTCCAAGGGGTCGGCGGGGCGATGATCATGGCCAACTCCACCGCGATCATTACCGACGCATTCCCCGATGACGAACGTGGCATGGCACTCGGCATCAATTCGGTGGCCGCCATCGCCGGATCCTTTATTGGGCTCATCGCCGGCGGTTTCCTGGCCGCAGTGGATTGGCACCTGATTTTCTACGTCTCGGTGCCGATCGGGCTGCTCGGGACGGTCTGGGCGTTCATGAGCCTGCGGGAGGTTGGCACGGTCGAGGGCGGTCGAGTGGACTGGCCGGGCAATGTGCTGTTCGGCGTCGGCCTCGTCGCCGTCCTTGTGGGGATCACCTACGCCCTCCAGCCCTACGGCGGTGCGTCCATGGGCTGGCTCAACCCAGTCGTGCTCGCCCTCCTCATCGGGGGCGTGGCCATGCTGGTGGCCTTCGTGGTGGTGGAGACGAAGGTGGCCCAACCGATGTTCGATGTCGGCTTGTTTCGGGTCCGGGCGTTCGCGGCCGGAAATATCGCCGGGCTGTTGGCCTCGGTCGGCCGGGGCGGACTGATGTTCATGCTTGTCATCTGGCTCCAGGGCATCTGGCTGCCCCTTCACGGCTACAGCTTTGCGTCCACCCCCCTCTGGGCGGGGATTTACATGCTCCCGCTGACCGGAGGGTTCCTCATCGCCGGTCCCATCGCGGGCTGGCTGTCGGATCGCTACGGGGCCCGACCTTTTGCCACGGGGGGCATGATCGGCGCGGCGGTCAGCTTCGGCCTTCTGACGCTACTCCCCGCCGACTTCTCATATGAGTGGTTCGCGCTCTTGCTGCTCATGAACGGTCTGTCGATGGGCATGTTTGCCGCACCGAACGCCGCCGGCATCATGAACTCGGTTCCCGCCAACACGCGTGGCGTCGCCTCGGGCATGCGCGCCACCTTCCAGAACACGGGGATGACGCTCTCGATCGGGGTGTTTTTCACGATCATGATCCTGGGACTGTCCTCCAGCTTGCCCGCCGCCCTCACGCATGGGCTGATGGCCCAGGGAGTGTCGGCGTCGGATGCGGCGACGGTGGCCCATCTCTCGCCGGTGTCCGTACTCTTTGCCGCTTTTCTGGGCTACAACCCCGTCCACACGCTGCTCGGCCCGACACTCACGACGTTGTCACCCGCCCATCAGGCGGCGCTGAGTTCGCCCACGTTTTTTGCAAACCTCATCTCCGAGTCGTTTCTCCACGGGCTCACCATCGTGTTCACCTTCGCGATGGTCATCTGCCTGATTGCCGCAGCCGCCTCCTGGCTGCGGGGGGGCAAGCCCGCTCCCGAAGCGATTTCGGCCCGCGCTGACCAAGTCGGTCTGCGCCCGAGCGCAGCGATGAGTCCATTCGGAGCCGTGGGCGCAGTCAGGCCTCGCCGCACGCGCGTCGTCACGATCTCTGCCCCGTTCGGGGCCGGGGGGAGCGAGGTGGGTCCGGCATTGGCGAGACGGCTCGGACTGTCCTTCTTCGACCGCGCGATTCCCCGAAACGTGGCTGAGCGGTTGGGCGTCTCCCTTGATGCCGCCGTGGCCCGCGATGAGCACGCCCAGCGGGACGTGACTCGCGCGCTTGTCGCTGCGATCGGCTCACCGGTCTCGTTCGGAGTGTCCGGGGTGGACAGTCCGCCAACGCCGGATGACAAAGACTTTCGTCAGGCCAATGAAAAGGTGCTCTGGGAGCTGGTCGTCGGCGGCGGAGGGGTCGTCTTGGGCCGCGCTAGCGCCGTCATCTTGGCCTCCTGCCCCCAGGCGTTCCACGTTCGCCTGGACGGTCCGGCCGAATCCCGAGCCGCCAGAGTCGCTCGCGAGCAGGGTATCGACCAGGCAGCAGCCTGGGAGCAATTGCGCGAGATTGACCGGGTGCGCACCGACTATGTGCGCCGGTCGTATGGACGCGACCCGGCAGACCCCGATCTCTATGACTTGACGATCGATTCCACGGTAGTCCCGCTCGAGGCGTGCGTGGACGCCATCGTCACCGTGGTCAATGAATTTTGGGCCGATGGCGACGGATCCGCAAAGACCGCCGGGAACTGAGGTGCCCCGGCGGCATCGGCCCCCACAAACAGGGCGCCCGCAGATGAGCCCGGAGGCGACTGCGGCGCGTGGGCCGGCGGTTGGGTGCTAGTTGAGCGAAGCGACGCTCACGTCGGCGTCCGCCATCAGCTGGGTGACCACCATCAGGTTGCTCCACGCCGTCTGCTCGGCCTGGTCCCAGCTGGCGTCGCTGGCGAAGTTGGCGCGCCCGCTCGAGATCGCCAGGTAGTCCGAGGTGGCGCGAGCGAGCTGCTGCGTCGTAGGGGAGGCGCTCGTGAGAGTCCCAGTCATGTGCGGTGATCCTTTCTGCCGGCCGGGTTCGGCCTGCCGGTCCATCTGAGCAGGAGGCCTCTTGGTCTCCGGCGCGCGATCGACCGCGGCGGAGGGGCGAGGGTCACCTCGTCAACCAAGTGTTGCATCGAGAAGCAGATCGCGCCCTACCGAACCGCAATCACATGCTGCGTGACGCGCTGAGCGCGATGCCTGCCGCGATCGCGCGACGGGGGGAGTCGGTTGGCCGTGGGGCGGCCGGGCAGTTTCCCGGGCCACTCCATGGCCGTCGCAGCCGCATCGGGCCTCGTGCCCGCAGTCTCATGGGGCTGGCGTATTGTCGAGGGGCGTCTGTCAGTGGCGGTTCCCCAAGGGGGTGAGGCGGTGAGGTCAGAGTTCGACATGATCGTGATCGGCGCCGGGATGGCGGGTCTGAACGCGACGGCGCGGGCCGCCGAGGCTGGTCGCACGGTCGCCCTCATCGAGCGAGACGAAGTTGGCGGGACCTGCTTGCTGCGGGGGTGTATCCCCACCAAAGCCCTGGTGCGTAGCGCAGAGGTGGCCCATGAAGCCCGGCGGGCTGCGGAGTTCGGCATTCGCGTCGGCGCGGTCGACGTCGATTTCCCCGCGGTGATGGCGCGGATTCACGCCATCGTCGACAAGGGCGTTGCCGGCACCCGTGCATGGGTCACCTCATTCGATGGCGTCGAGCTCATCCTGGGCGAGGCGACGTTTGTGGGCTCGGGAGAGATCAGCGTCGGCGGGCGCGTGGTGCGTGCGCCAAGAATTATCCTCGCCACCGGCGCCGCGCCGTCGCGGCCACCGATTCCGGGATTGGCAGAAACCCCGCACTTGGTCAGCGACGATGTCCTTCAGCTGACCGAACTCCCGCGCCGCCTGGTCATAATCGGTGGCGGGCCGATCGCGTTGGAGCTCGGGCAGGCGCTGGGCCGGCTCGGGGCCGAGGTGGTCATCGTCGAGGTCCAGCCCAGGCTGCTGCCCTCCGAGGAACCCGAGATCGTCGACGCACTTGCCGGATATCTCCTCGAGGAGGGGATCCAGATCATCCTCGGGGCGGAGATCAAGCGCGTCGAGCCCACAGCAGCGGGCGGTGCGCGCCTGTTTCTCGGCACGGCGTCCACAGCGCGGGTACTGGAGGCGGATGCACTGCTGGTGGCCACGGGCCGGGCTCCGGCGATTGCCCAGCTCGATCTTGGCGCCGCAGGGGTCCTCGCCACCGATCACGGCGTGGCGGTCGACGCGCGCCTTGCGACCAATCACGTCGGTATCTACGCCGCCGGCGACGTTCTGGGTCCCCCGTGGGGGGCGTTTACGCACGTTGCTCGCCGTCTCGGCGTCGCGGTTGCGGAGAACGCATTGGGTCTGAATCCCCACGACGTGGACCCCGATGTCGGCCCGCGCGCGATTTTCACCGATCCCGAACTGGCGACGATTGGCCTGACCGAGGACGCGGCGCGTGCGGCGGGCTATCGGGTCAAAATCGGCACGGGCCGGTTCACCGGCGGGAAAGCCCGGGCCTGGGGCGAGGAGCGAGGGTTCGTCAAGATTGTCGCCGAGGCGGGTACCGGGCGCCTGCTGGGCGCGCACCTGCTCGCCTACCACGGCGCGGACCTGATTCAGCCTGTGGCGGTCGCGATGTCCACCGGCACCGGCGCCGTCACGGCAATTCGTCAGACCGCGCAGATCCATCCGACCCTCGGCGAGGTCGTCAAGGCTGCGGTCGAATCGATCGGGTAACACGATCCGATCGCGCGCGGCTCCGGTCACGGAAAATCATGCAGCGCCCCACGCCGACGCTCGAAGGGGGCGGCTGTGCCGTTGGCAGCGTCCTCGTGTGAGTTTGGATCGCGGGGAGTGGCGCACGGGTGTCGAGCTGTGGAATGATCAACTGCGGTCCCCGTCGGGCGCCGCTCCCACCGTCTTGCCAAGGAGTTATTCGATGTCACTTGACCGCCCGCTGGCACCTGACCCATACGACCTGCTCCCGGCCGTGCCCTCATTTACTCTTGAGAGCGACGATGTGGTCGATGGACAGACGCTTGCCTTGACCTTTGTCCACGACAGCGCGGGCGGAGCCAACGTGTCTCCGCACCTGCGGTGGTCGGGTTTTCCGGCCGAGACCCGCGGCTTCCTTGTTACCTGTTTCGACCCGGATGCCCCGACGGGAAGCGGGTTCTGGCATTGGCTCGCCGTCGACGTCCCGGTGTCGACCACCGAGCTGGCCCGCGGAGCGGGCGCGGCGGACGGGTCCGGCTTGCCCCCGGGGGCCTTTCAGGTCCGCAACGACTTTGGGTCGGTCGGGTATGGCGGGGCGGCACCGCCCGAGGGCGATCGCCCGCACCGGTATGTGTTTGCCGTCCATGCACTCGATACGGACAAACTGGGACCGGATGCAAGCGCGACGCCGGCTGTCGTGGGGTTCAACACCGTGTTCCACGTGATCGCGCGCGCGACACTGCGCCCGGTGTACGCCCGCTAACAGGCGCCTGCCCGGTGTCGCGGGCCCGTCCCGCCGGCGCCGGGTCGCCGCGCCCGAAGGCGACCGCTCATGGACGACCCACCACTTTCGGCCCTCTTTCTCAACTGCACGCTCAAGCGGTCGCCAGAGCGCTCTCACACCCAGGGCCTCATCGACGCCTGCGCCGCGGTGATGACAGCGGCTGGCGTCTGCACCCAGACGATTCGCGTGGTTGACCACGATGTCGCGACAGGCGTCTGGCCAGACATGACCGGCCACGGCTGGGAACGTGATGTGTGGCCGGCGATCCAGGACAAGGTCTTTGCCACCGAGATCCTGGTCCTCGCCGGACCGATCTGGCTGGGAGACAACAGCTCCGTGATGAAGCGCTGCATCGAGCGCCTCTACGGCAGTTCGAGCGTACTCAACAGCGTGGGTCAGTATGCCCATTACGGCCGCGTGGGGGGCTGTCTGATCACCGGAAACGAGGATGGGATCAAGCACTGTGCCATGAACATCCTCTACAGCCTTCAGCATCTCGGGTACACGATTCCCCCGCAGGCCGATGCGGGGTGGATCGGGCAGGTAGGTCCGGGGCCGTCCTATCTGGATCCGGGCTCGGGTGGTCCCGAGAACGACGTCACGAATCGCAACACTTACGTTTATGGCATGGAATCTGATCCACCTCGCACGCATCCTCAGGGCCGCAGGCGGTGTCCCGGCCCACGGCAATCAGCGCACCGCGTGGGACGCCGGCGAGCGGTTCGGCTGGGAGAATCCGGAATACCGGCGCTGAGCGAGGACGGTCGATCCGGGATCGATTCCCGCGCCGCGCTGCTTGCCGGCGTTACAGGGGTGCCTGATGTGCGCAGCCCAGGGGCACGGGCGCTTCGGAGAACTGTCGAACTATCGGCTGATGGGGTCTCTAGGCGGCGTTGGTGAGCTGGCGTAAGGTCGCTGTATTCCCCGTGATTGGAGACGTCATGCCCGTACGCGACACGGCCCCGATTGGGGCGCCCTGCTGGGTCGACTTGGGTACCTCGGATGTCGAGGGTGCCAGGGTCTTCTATCCGCAGATCTTCGGGTGGGAAGCGCAGGATCCCGCGCCGGAGTTCGGTGGTTATTTCAACTTCACCCTCGACGGCGTCCTCATTGCGGGTTGCATGGGTAAGCGCCCCGACGACCCGACGCCGGATTCCTGGAACATCTACCTCGCCAGTCCGGACGCGCGCCGGACGCTCGAGGCCGTGCACGCCGCTGGCGGGCAGGTCGTCGTGCCCGCCATGGACGTCGCCGATCTCGGCACCATGGCGATCGTCATTGATCCCGGCGGGGCGGGGATCGGGGTCTGGGAACCCAAGGCACACCGCGGCTTTGGCCGTTACGGGGAACCCGGAACCCCGGCATGGTTCGATCTGCAGACCCGCGACTACATGACCTCGGTGGCCTTCTACCGGGATGCGTTTGTCTGGACCACCCACACGCATAGCGACACGCCCGAGTTCCGTTACACGACTCTCATGGTCGGCGACGAAGAACTGGCGGGAATCATGGATGCCGCAGCCGCTCTGCCCGCGGACGCCCCCGCTCGCTGGCGCGTCGTGTTTGCGGTCTCAGACACGGATGCGTCGCTCGAGCAGATCGTCGGTTTGGGGGGAGCGGTGGTCGTCCCCGCGAGCGACTCCCCGTATGGGCGGCTGGCGAGCGTCGCGGACCCAACCGGAGCGCACTTCGCGCTCGTTTCCGCAGGATAGGTGATCTCCGGGCGCCCGGCGTTGACGGTGCGCCACCTCGGCCACGGCGTGCTGTCCGACGGGCGTCGGCACAGCGCCAAGTGGCACGATCGAGGCCCTGCGCCCGGAGTGCGTTCACGGACCCGTCCGGCCACCCGGGGAACCCGCCGTTCGCGGGTCCAAGGGGTCCCCGCACCGCGTGCGCGGGCCACACCGTGCACTGCCGTTGGTGGCAGCGCCAACGGGGGTCACGCAAGGCGCGCGGCGCGTCTTAGAGCGTCTTGTGCACGATCGAGCCGCGAGCGGTGTTGTACGCCCAGGCGGTGCTGTAGACCTGGTGCGATGACAGCGACGTCCCCCAGAGGATGAGCCCCGAGCTCTGTGAGCCCTTGAGGGTCCATATGGCGCGTGGGTGTGCGCCCGAGAGCGGTGCGTATTCAAAGGTGGACGAATACAGCGTGGTTCCCCTCTCGATGATCCAGACGATATGCGTGCCAAAGATCGACGGGCTGATCAGGTTCGTGTTGGGCACTGATGTGGCGACCAGGCGCGTTCCGCTGGCGCTGGAGCGGTTCAGGTAGCGCTCGTAGACGAACGATCCATGCCCATTGTCGTCGGCCCAGGCGACCACGTCGCCCGACAGCGACGGCGCGCTGATGTCGGTCAGCTGCGGCTGATGGGTGATCTGCGTGGTGGTGTTGGTCGCGAAGTCGTGGACGTACAGCGTCTGGGCGCCGCTCTTGGCGACCTTGACGAATGCCAGGCTCGCCCCGGAGAGCGAGGGTCGGATGATCTGTCCGCTCAGGAAGTGCGTGCGGGCGCCCGTCGTCCAATTGACGACCGCGATGCCACCCCGGGTGACATACGCGAGGCTGTTGCCGTTCAGCGACGGGGCGGATGCGCAGGTGAAATGGACCGTCGGCCGGCCAGGTCGCTGGACGACCACCGATGGATCACCCCCGGCGTTGCCAAACGTCCACGCGAGGGCAGTGCCGGACACCGATGGCCAGTAATTGCCGGTTGGCGGTGGACCGTGGCACGGTGGCGTGCCGCTTGCCAGAGCCAGGCTGCCGAACGTGGGCGATGACGCCAGAGCCACGACCCCGACGACGACCAGCAGTGCGCCGTTGACCCGGCGGACCACCGCAACCGCCGGCGCGATGCTTGCCACCGATGCGCTGTAGGACGGGGCGAACGGCGGCGGGATGATGACCATGAGCACTCGGCCGAGCCCGAAGAGGGCAAAGCAGCCCGCAGCGGTCACGGGGTTGCCGATCGCAATCGCGGCGCCGGCGACGACCCAGAAGGTCGAGACGACCTGGAACGTGAGCACCCCGAGCCCGAGCATGATGCCGTAGGCCGGAGCCCAGGCCACCAGCGGCCACTCGCGCCGCCAGGGTTCGGGGACCTGGCCGCGGCGCTGGGGCAGCTTCATGCGAATGACCCCGAGATCGCGGGCCGCTCCGACGAGCGCCAGGACACCGAGCGTGATCAGCGTCCAGCGTGTTGGCAGGCCTTCACCGGCGAGCCCAAGCACCGCTCCAAGCGCCGCCGAGGCGAGGACGGCGCCGCCGGCAAACAGGGCCACCCCCAGATTGCGTCGGCGCCGGCTCCCGCACATTTGCGGGGTGAAGGTCTCGATCATCGCGAATCCGCATGGCGACCACGCGCCCGAGATGCCCGCCAGCAGTGCGGCCAGGCCGATCCCGATCGTCAGCACACTTGTCAGCATGGGACTCCCGTCTCGGAGTAGACGAAGCAAAACACGGTACGGCCGGTCTGGCAGTAGCCGGTCAGGCCCGCATCGCCGTTGATGCGATAGCGGCTGGTGCTGCAACAATCCGACAGGCGGCGCACGGTGCCGTCGCAGCAGCGATACCAACTGCCCTGTACCGCGGCGTTGAGCTTGTACTTCTCGACCGCCCAGCTCTCGCAGAGGCGGGTGCGTGGTGCAGGCGAGAGTGGCCGGCCATCGGGGGCGAGGAGTACCGCGCCATGCGTCCCTATCGGATAGCCCTCGGCATTGACCGGCCGACCGAGATTGTCGATCGGCGCGCCCGTAGTCACCTCGACCGGGTAGCCGTGTGCATCGACCCGGGGCGCCGCGGACGGGCCGGGGCAGGCGCCGGTCGTCCAGTAATGCCCGCAGAACCCGAACCAGCTCTCGACCGGGTTCGTGCCGGGAATCGATGCACTGTCGGTCGATTCGACGGACGATGTGACGATCAGGGGGAGTCCCACCAGGCCGAACACCACCGCGCCCACTCGTGCGAGAAACGACTTACGGGTCGTCGACGACGCGACCGCGTGGGTGAGGTCTTCCGAGGCTTTCTTGAGCGGGTCATGGGGCATGCTGTGCGCGCTCCAAACCAATTCCCACAAGTTCTTCGACCTGTTCAAGGGTGTTTACCAGACCCTTGGCCATGACGATACCCTCGACCGTGTACACGACGTACGGGGTCCCTGGGACGCGGAAGCGGTTGAAAGCGTCGGGCTCGCTGTCTTCGTCGACCCCACGGACCGCCAGCCCGTCCCTGGCGAGCGCGCGGAACCCCGGCGTCAGCTCGCGGCACAGCCGGCAGCTCTCGGATCCGAATGCGATCAGCTCGGATCCCTGCCCGCTGAGCCCGGAGAGTTCGGGGACGCGGCTCCCGAATGGTGGGCCCTCCTCGGGAATCTCCAGTGCAGTGCGTGGGCCGAGGCGACGCTCGAGGACCCCAACCTGCCGGTAGAGCGCCAGTACGAGGATCACCAGCACTGCCACCGCGACCGCCAGCACGATGAGCGCGATCGCAATCTTTGTGCTGTACGAGATCGCGGGGTTGACGTCGGCGGCGATCAGGATCCCCGCAAGGGCCACGAGCGCCGCGCGTGCGCTCACCAGCCAGGCCGGCCGCTCGGACCGCCCGCCGAAGCACGCACAGCTCAGGCGCCGCGCTCCCCCGGCCCAGCGCGTGGCGAGGACGACCGTAAACGCGGTACCCAGGACCGCGGTGCAGATTCCTCCCACGCTGGCGGTGGCCGGCAGGAGCACGAGCACCGCGACGCATCCCTCCACGACGGCCAGCACTGGTGTCGAGATGGCGGCGACCCGTGGCGGTACCCACGCGTCGTCGAGGATCGGCGTGATCGGGTTGCGCAATTTTCCGACGGCCGCCCATGCGAAGACTGATGCGACCACGATGCGCAGCGCCCAGGAGATCATCGCGCCACCTGCGGGCCAGGCAGCCGCGTGGGAGTATGGGGCGAGCGGGGCGTCGTCACTGGTACGAGACGCTAGCCGATCGCGCTCAGGTTGTCGGGGTCCGGGGGCTCTGGATCACGGGGCGGAATCGTCGTGCACGTAGCGCTTGCCGCGCAGCAGCGACGCCGCCGCGCCGATAAGGGCCATCGCCGTCGCGGCGGCAAAGACGACGGCCAGGCCGTCGTGGAATGACGACGCGATCAGCTCGGGGAAAAAGTGCGTGCCGGTCAGTGCCGCAACGGCGTGTGCGGGCAGCGTGGCGAGGACGCCGGACGGCGCCAGCAGGTGTGCGATCGGGTTCACGCCCAGGAAGGCGGCGAACAGTGAGCTGACCGGCGGCAGATGGGCGACGTTGTGCGCCACCGCGAGTGGCACGCCGTGCGCGGTCAGTCCGGCGGTCAGCCGGTCCGGGAGGGAGCTCGCCAGGCCGATCGTCATCAGCGAAAAGAAGATCCCGATCGACAGGGCCGTGCCGGAGTTCTGAAAGGTCGAACGCATGCCCGAAGCGGCACCTCGCTCGGCCGCGGGCACGCTGTTCATGATCGCCGACGTGTTGGGTGCCGAGAACATTCCCTGGCCGATGCCGTTGAGGCCGATCAGGCCGGCAAACACCGGGTAGCTGAAGTCGACAGGCAAGAAGTACATGCCGATAAAACTCGCGGCGACGAGCAGGAGCCCTCCGGTCGCGAACGGGCGGGCCCCGTAGAGGTCCGCGAGGTGACCACACAGCGGGCCGGCCGTCAAGAAGCCGAGCGTCAGCGGCAGCAGGTACAGCCCCGCCCACAGCGGGGTCGTTTGGAACGAGTAACCGTGGAGCGGGAGCCAAACGCCCTGCAGCCAGATGATCAGCATGAACTGCAGGCCACCGCGCGCCATGGCGACCATCATGGCCGCGATATTGCCGGCGGCGAACGCGCGGATCCGGAACAGCCCCAGACGCACCATCGGCTCGGCGACACGGGTCTCGATGATGCAGAAGATCACCAGCAGCGCCAGCCCGCCGAAGAACGTGGCCAGTACCTCGGGATTCGACCACCCGGTCGGATGGCCGTGGTAGGGCTGGATGCCGTTGGTGATCGAGATCAACAGCGCGGCCATGCCGGCGGTAAAGGTGAAGTTGCCGATCCAGTCGATGCGGGTGCGGTGGCGCTCGCCCGTCTCCCGCAGACTCCGATACGACCAGATGGTGCCCACGATTCCGATCGGGACGTTGACCCAAAACACTGCTCGCCAGTCGAGCGTCGCCAGCAGCCCCCCGGCGAGCAGCCCGAGAAACTGGCCGGACAGTCCGGCGATCTGATTGACGCCAAGCGCCATCCCGCGCTGCTCGACGGGGAATGCATCGGTGAGGATGGCGGCCGAGTTGGACATCAGGACGGCCCCGCCAAGCGCCTGGATCATGCGACCGACAATCAGCCAGAGGGCGCCGGCGCGTCCGAGGAATGGATCGAGTGAGAGCCCGAGGGAGGCGATCGAGAACAGCAGGAAGCCCATGTTGTAGATGCGCACCCGCCCGAACATGTCGCCGAGCCGTCCCAGCGGAACCACGAAGATCGCCGAGACGAGCAGGTACCCCAACACCATCCACAGCAGGTAGGAGATGTTGCCGGCATCCAACGGGTCGAGTTTGATCCCCCGGAAGATCGCGGGCATCGCGATGATCACGATCGAACCATCGAGGGTCGCCATGAACATCCCGAGGGTCGTGTTCGAGAGGGCGACCCACTTGTAGCGGTCGGGTCGCGGTGCGGCGGAGGCCGTTGCGCTCGCGCTCACCGCCGCGTGGCCAGGCGTTCGCCGGCAGCCTCGCGCATGCAGCGCGCGGCCCTCATGATCTGGACGTCATGTCAGACGGGGTGGCCATAGATGATGCTCCGAGGGGCACGCACGCGTGGCCCCATGATTCCTCGTGGATCGCTTCGGGCAATGATAAGCGGGCAAGGTGCGCGCGGCCCGGGCGCCCAGGGCGCGTGGCGCGGGTCTGGGGTCGGGGAGCGCGCGGGAGCGCGCAGGGTGCGAGAATCGGCGCACCAATGTCCGCGTGTCGGTGTCCGATGCCACATGCGGCCCGGGCCGCATGTGGGAACCGCGTATCGCGGGAGGTCATCAGCATGGATGCAAGCGTCGAAGCCGAAGGCACTCCATCGGGTCGCCGTGTGCGGATGACCTCTGCCGAGGTCGGGCTCGCCGACGCGGAATCGCCCGCATCGCCCGGACGGAGCGTTGGCGCGCCCGTCCGGGCGAGCGGCGTGCGCCGGCGGGCCCCGCTGGCGCCCGCGGTGCTGCCCGAGGGTGCACACTTGACCCGCCCGGAACGCATCGCCATCGGTCGGCAGGCACGCGTGCATACGCCGCGCTCGTCTCATGCCGAGCTGGATTTCGGTGCGACTCGCGCAGATCCACTTGCGCTCCTGGAACAGCAGGCTGCGACGCGTGTGCCGGAGCTGGTGGCGATTCGTTATGGCCGGATGGTGGTCTCGGAGTTCGCGTTCTTCCGCGGGGCCGCGCTGGTGATGGCGTCAGATCTGAGCCGGACCCCGAGCTCAGGGATCACAGCACAGCTGTGCGGGGATGCGCACCTGTCCAATTTCGGCGTCTTTGCGTCCGCCGGGCGCCGCGTGGTGTTCGATATCAACGACTTCGATGAAACGCTGCCTGGGCCGTGGGAATGGGATCTGAAACGGCTGGCGACCAGCTTCGAGGTCGTGGGACGTGAGACCGGGCTTCCGGCCCGCACGCGTCGGCCAATCGTCGAGCGCGCGGTGCGCGCGTATCGCGAGGCCATGGCGCAATTCGCGGCCCAGACCAACCTCTCGGTCTGGTATCAGGAGCTGCATGTCGCGGCATATCTCGCAGACGCGCGATCGCGGGTGTCGCGGCGCGTGCGCACTGGGGGCGTCGGCGACCCCGAGCGGGACCTCGCCAAGGCCCGTACGCGTGATGCGATGCCTGCCCTGGCGACGCTCACCCATATCGATGGCGGCACACCGAGGATCACCCCGGACCCCCCTTGGGTCATGCCGTTCGCGGACCTTGGGGAATTGGAGGGCATGGCCGCCTGGGCGGATCGGCAGCTGCAGTCGTATCGTCGGAGCCTGCAACCAGATCGTCGCCACCTGCTCGAGCAGTACCGGTTCGTTGACGTCGCTCGCAAGGGTGTCGGCGTCGCCAGCGTGGGCACTCCGTGCTACATCGCGCTGATGATGGGCGTCGACAACAACGATCTGCTGTTTCTGCAGATCAAGGAAGCGCAGCGTTCGGTCCTGGAGCAGTTTCTCGGACCCAGCGGGTTCGCCAACCACGGCGAGCGGGTCATCGCCGGGCAGCACACGATGCAGGCCTCCAGCGATATTTTCCTCGGCTGGCAGCGTGCCCAGGACGAGGCGGATGGCAGACCGGGCGACTACTACTGGCGCCAGCTGCGCGACTGGAAGGGCTCCGTGGAGATCGATGGGATGCACCCCGCAATCTTGAGTGCCTATGCTGGGCTGTGCGGCTGGACGCTGGCCCGCGCACACGCGCGGTCCGGAGACCGGATCGCGATTGCGGCCTACATCGGACGCGGGACCGTGCTCGACGCGGCGATCGCCGATTTTGCGGTGGCGTATGCGGACCTGAACGCGCGCGACTACGCGGCGCTGGCCGCCGCGGTCACCGATGGACGCATCGTCGCCGACGATGAAGCGGTCTGAGTGTCCGCGCCGCGGCCGGGTCATGATCGCGCGTCCGGATCGGTGACACGCCTGCCGTGTCGGCGAGCCATCGATCGACGGCGGGTGTTAGGGTCAGCGCATGGCCAATGACCAGGAAACAACTTCCCAGAGCGCGCCCGACTGCGAGCGCTGTGGCACGCGGACATACCCGTCGACGCGCAAAGTGCGCTCGCACGACATCACCAGAGGACGTGCGATTCCACGCGACGCGGTATTTCCCGTGTGGCGCTGCCCGAGTTGCGGGCGCGAAGCGCCGCGCTCCTAGCCGAACGCGCTGACTTCTGACCCGTTGCGGTGGGTGGTACAACGGCACGCAGCGACCATCGCGCTGGGATGACGCAGGTCGCGCTGTGGGGACGTCGATCCGGATCGGGCGCGCGAGCGGAGGCGTGTGCGCCGAGCCTGCGGGTATCGTCCTCGGCCTTCGTGTAATGGCCCGATCTCTTCGCCTGCGGCGCTGGCAAAAAGCCGCCCTTGACGTGTTGCTGGGTTCGGAAGGTCCGGACTTTCTCGCGGTGGCGACACCGGGATCGGGAAAGACCACCTTCGCGCTGGCCGCGGTGCGCGTCATGTTGGGGCAACATCCCGGCCGGCGGGTGATCGTCATCGCACCGACTCAGCACCTCAAGCGCCAGTGGGCCGAAGCGGCGGAGGCCCTCGACCTGCATCTGGACACCGGATGGTCATCGAGCGACGTACGCCTTCCTGCCGATGTCCATGGCCTGGTCACGACCTACCAACAGGTTGCGCACTGCGCCGACGATCTCGCCAGGCTTGCCGCCGGTGCAATCGTCGTCCTGGACGAGGTGCACCATGCCGGCGATGAGCAGGCCTGGGGGCAGGCCGTGCGGGTGGCGTGTCGGGACGCGGCGGTGCGCCTGTGTTTATCGGGGACCCCGTTTCGCTCTGATACGCGGGCAATTCCCTTCGTTCGCTACGACGGCGACGGCATGGCAGTGCCGGACGTCGAATACGGGTATTCGCATGCATTGCACGACGGCGGTGTGGTGCGGCCGGTCCGGTTTCCCCGGATCGATGGGGAGATGGAGTGGATTGCCAGCGATGGCACCCACGCTGAGGCGTCATTTGCCGATCAGCTGGACGCGGTCGCGGGTGCCCAGCGCTTGCGGACCGCGCTCTCGGTCGAGGGGGAGTGGCTTGCCGATGTGATCGGCCGGGCCCACGAGACCCTGCTGGAGGTGCGGCGCACCCATCCCGAGGCTGCGGGGCTAGTGATCGCGATCGATCAGGACCATGCGCGCGGGATCGCGCAGATTCTGCACCGGCGCTGTGGGGTGGAGCCGGTCGTGGCGGTGTCCGAAGACGCCGGCGCATCGCGCAACATCGCCGAGTTCGCCCACGGCACGAGGCCGTGGATCGTTGCCGTACGGATGGTCTCGGAGGGGGTGGACATTCCGCGGCTGCGGGTTGGCGTGTTCGCGACCACCACCACGACGGAATTGTTCTTTCGTCAGGCTGTTGGCCGCCTGGTGCGTTGGACCCGGGGGCTGGGACCACAGCCCGCCTACATGTTCATTCCGGATGACCCGCGCCTGCGCCGTCACGCGTCCACGATCGCCGAGCAGCGCCGCCACAGCCTGCGCCGGCTCGACGAGAATGGCGACCCGATCGCCGCCGACCCCGGCGTCGACGCACTTCGGATCTCGCGCGTCATCGAGGAACAGATGTCCTTGTTCGCGCCGCTCGCTGCCCGGGCGCTAGCCGGTAGCCCAATGAGCGATCCGGAGATGGACGGGATGGCGGCGATGCCCGAGCCCGATGACGATGATGCGCTGGTCTTGGAACTCGCCCCCGCACCGCGTGCGGGCGGCGCCGCAGAGCACGTCGCGTCCGTCCCGCACCTGTCGCCACGCGAGCATCGCCGGATTCTGCGCGACGCCAACGCCGCTGCCGTGGCAGAACTGGTACGCGTGGTCGACATGACCCATGCCCAGATCAACGCAGAGCTCAACCGACGCATCGGTATCCAGCGGATCGGTGAAGCAACGATCTCGGAACTCGAGCAGCGGCGCGGGGCGGCACTGGCGTGGCTGACCCGCTCCGGGCGGCCCGGCTGATCGCGGCGGCCTCGCGCGAGAGCGGATGTCGATCACGCCTGGAGGGCGGGGTAAGTACCATTCTATTTTGTGAGTGTCGAACAACACACCGACCAAATCTCCATTGCGGAGCGCCTGGCGTCGGTGCGTCGCTGCACGGAGCGGATCGTGGAGGGGCTCAGTGACGATGTGCTGGTGCGGGCACCGCGCGCATTTGTCAGCCCTCCCGTATGGGACCTTGCGCATATCGCCGCCTTCGAGGAGCTCTGGGTCTGGTGCCGAGTTGGGGGCGGGTCGTCGGTGTATCCCGAGCTGCAGGCGGCCTATGACGCGTTCGAGACGCCGCGACCCGCACGCACCAGTATTCGCATCCTGAATCCCGCCCAAGCGCGCGACTACCTTGCACTGACCAGGGAGCGCACGCTGGACGTGCTCGCCGGCACGCACAGTCCTGACGCCGATCCGCGGCTTTTGCGCGACGGGTTCGTCTTCGATCTGGCGGCGGCCCACGAAGCCCAGCATGCAGAGACGATGCTTCAGGAACTCGTGTTGGGCGCGGTCACCGTCGTTGGCGTCGGTTCGGACCGCGTCGGTTCGGACCGAGATGCGCCCCCGGCGCGGCGGTCGCCGATCACGGAGCGCATTGAGGTCATCGGGGGACTGGTCACGCTCGGTGCGGCACCATCTGGCTTTGCGTACGACTGCGAGCGACCTGAATATACGATTGAGCTCGCTCCGTATGCCATCGCCCGCGATCCGGTGACCTGTGGTCAGTACTTGGACTTCGTCGAGGACGACGGGTACGCCCGTGCGGACCTTTGGACCTCCGCGGGCTGGGACTGGTGTGTCGCTGAGAACGCCAGCGCTCCGGCGTATTGGCAGCGCGATCACAACGGTGATTGGTCGGTGCGTACCCTCGCCGGGCAACGTCCGCTCGAGCATGACGTGCCGGTGTGCCACGTCTCATGTTACGAGGCCGAGGCGTATGCGCGCTGGGCCGGTGGACGTCTGCCGACCGAGCCCGAGTGGGAGTGGGCCGCGCGCGGCGCAGTGGCCGACCTCACACAGGCGAATCTGGGCTTCCAGCGCAGCCAGCCCGCAGCGGCAGGCGTCTTTCCCGGCGTCAGTGCGACAGGGTGTCGTGCGATGCTCGGCGACGTCTGGGAGTGGACATCCAGCGAGTTTGTCGGCTATCCGGGCTTTCGTCCCTATCCCTATCCCGAGTACGCACAGGTGTTTTTCGGGCGCGGGTACCGCGTGCTGCGCGGAGGGTCGTGGGCGACCCAGCCGCACGTCGTCTCGGCGACCTTCCGCAATTGGGACCTGCCGGAGCGCCGGCAGATCTTCTCGGGGTTGCGCGTGGCCTGGGATCTCCCCTAGGGAGGCTGCGAAGGATGTGCCGACACCTCGCCTGGTTGGGTCAGCCCCGACCGATCTCCGACTTTGTGACCCAGCCGCCGCATTCGCTGCTGGTCCAGAGCTATGCCGCGAGGGAACTGCTGCGCGGCACCGTCTGCGCGGACGGCTTCGGGGTCGGCTGGTACCCGGACGACGAGCGTGCGCCGGCTCGCTATCGACGCGCTCTGCCCATCTGGGCCGATCCCGATCTTGCGCGGTTCACCTCGGTCGTGCGTTCGCGGGCGATCATCGGCGCCGTGCGCAACGGCACGCCAGGCATTCCCGGCGGGCTGGCGAGCACCCAACCATGCGCGTTTGATCGCTATTTGGGCTCACACAACGGCTTTATCCGCCAGTTCCATTCGCATGCCCGGCGGCTGCGCGACGGCCTTCCGGACGATCTGTACTCCGCGCTGGCGGGAGAGAGCGACTCCGAGACGTTCTTTCTCGTGGCCGTCATGCACATTCGTCGTCACGGAGACCTCGTCTCAGGGCTGGAGGCGGCGGTCCACGACGTCATGCGCCTCGCGCCGGGATCGGCATTCTGCGTGGTGATGAGCGATGGCGATGAGCTTGCCGCGGCGCGCATGGCTGATGATCAGCCGTGCGATTCGCTGTATCTGCGGCGTGAGGCCAACGGGGTGACGGTCGCCTCGGAGCCGCTCGACGGGCATGATCTGTGGACCGCACTGCCTGAGCACGCGGTGACCCGCATCAGTATCCCCACGGCGACGAAGGACCGCGCTTCGTGACCACCCATGACGCACCGTTCACGTTGGACGTCCACCTGGACCCGGATTCCGCACGTGATCGCCTTGTATCCGACGCGCGCCTGGGGCTCATGTCGCCGCCACGCACGATCCTGCCGAAGTATCTGTATGACCCTGCAGGCTGTGCGCTCTACGAGCAGATCACCGAACTCGAGGAGTACTACCAGGCTCGCACGGAGATGCAGATCCTTGCGGGCGCGGTCGACGGCATCATGGCGCGCCATCGGCCGACCGAGCTGGTCGAACTGGGCTCCGGGTCATCCCGCAAGACGCGCGCCCTGCTCGACGGCTTGGCGCCGGGTGATGCCGAGCACCGCTATCTGCCGTTCGACGTCTCGTCGCCGGCGCTGCACGATGCTGCACACGCACTCGCTGCCGACTACCCCGATCTGGTCATCCACGCCATCGCGGGCGATTTCGAGCGCCATCTGGGGTATGTCCCAGTACACGACCCAGGGACCGTGCGGATGGTCGCATTCCTGGGCGGCACGATCGGCAACATCTCACCAGCGCGGCGTCCGAGCTTCTTGCGTGATGTGGCCGGCCTGCTGGGGCAGGGCGATGTTCTTCTGATGGGGGTCGACCTGGATACGGATCCCGAACGAACCCGGCGCGCATATGACGATGCGGCCGGCGTGACGGCGCACTTCAACCGGAATCTCTTGGCCGTACTCAATCGCGAACTCGATGCCGACTTCCAGCCGGACGCTTTTGTGCATCGCGCGGTCTGGTGTCCCGGGGAGCGACGGGTCGAGATGCGCCTGCAGGCCTCTCGTGCGATGCGGGTCCGGATCGGGTACCTCGACGCGGAGATCGAGATCGCCGAGGGGGAGGAGATCCTCACGGAGATGTGCTGCAAGTTCAACGAACCGGCGCTGCGGGCGATCTACGCCGAGGCGGGCCTGGAGCTGATCGAGTGGCACACAGATTCGGAGTCCCGATTCGCCGTCACTGTGGCACGATTGGCCGACGGCGGGGCGACTGCCGGTCGCTGACGCCGCCGCCCGCGGCTCCGATTGCGCGCGACGTGCCTACTCGGTCGTCGCAGGAGCCTTGGAGGAAGGCTCGGTCTCCGGCAGGAGCTGGGTCCCGAACCACGCGCCTGCCAGGATGACGGCGGCAACGACCAAGCCCGTGAGGATGACGAGGCCGACGATAATGAGTCCGACGAACAGCACGATGCGACTCTAGCGCGGGATGGCGATGCGTACCGAACCCGAGATGGATGCCCGCAGTCTTGAACTGCTCGAATTCTCGGTGATCCAGGCACGCCTGGCGGGCCACGCCAGCTTCGACGGCGGGGCGGCGCTCGCACGGGCGACGGTCCCATCGACCGATCCTGCGGTCGTGACGCGTCGGCGCGTGGAGTGCGAAGAGGCGTTCGCGCTCGAAGAGCAGGCGGTCACCAGCCCCGGCGGGGCACACGATCTGCGCGTCGAGATCGCCATGGCCGCGCGCGGTGGGGTCTTGGAGATCGCCACTCTCGAGCGGCTCGATGCGACCATCGGCGTCGCGCTGGAGGTTCGGCTGGCGGTCCTCGCGCACGACGGTGCGGCTCCCATGTTGGCCGACCGACTTGCCGCGGGGATCGTTCCGATGACCTTGACGTCGCTCGCGGCCGCGTTCGACCGCGCGCTGGACCGTCGGGGCGGTCTGCTCGATACGGCCACGCCGGAGCTCGCCGATTACCGCCGTCGGCTGATCGCGGCGCGGCGCGAGGCCGCGGACACGCTTCGCCGCCTGGCCGGTCGCCTGGGTTCCCATCTGCAGGAGACCTTTACGACCGAGCGCGGCGGCCGTCCGGTACTCGCCGTCAAAGCGAGCTCGCGGTCCGCTGTGCCGGGGATCGTCCACGACAGTTCGGCATCGGGAAATGCGCTCTTTATCGAGCCGCTGGAGCTGATCGATGCCAATAACCGGCTCCGGGAGATCGAGGCGATGGAGGCGGCGGAGATCGAGCGCGTCCTCGGCGAGTTGTCGGGGCGGGTCAGCGCCGTCGCCGATGAGCTCGCCTCGGCGATCGGCTCCCTCGCAGCGCACGACCTGGCGCTTGCGTGCGCCCGGCTGTCGCACGAGTGGCGCGGCTGCGTCGTTGACGTCGGCGATGACCCCGTTCTGGAGGGTGCCCGCCATCCGATGCTGGATCCGGCCCAAGCCGTGCCGATCGATCTGGACCTGCGTGGGATTCGGGCGCTGGTGATCAGCGGACCGAATACCGGTGGCAAGACCGTGGCGCTCAAGACGCTCGGAATGCTCGCCGCCTGCGCGCAATGCGGGCTGCGGGTGCCGGCACGCCACGCGCGGCTGCCGGTGTTCGATCGGATCCTCGCCGATATCGGGGACGAGCAGTCGATTGCGCGGAGCCTGTCGACATTCTCCGCGCATGTGCGGCGCCTTTCGGACATTCTCGCCGCCGCCGGGTCCCGCTCCCTGGTCTTGCTGGATGAGATTGCCGCGGGGACCGACCCGGACGAGGGCGGGCCGCTTGCCCAGGCGATCCTCGAGCGCCTCGTGCGCGCCGGAGCACGGGTGCTGGTGACCACGCACCTGGGATCGCTCAAAGAGTGGGCGGTGGCGTTCGATGGGGCGGAGAACGCGGCTGTGGCGATTGATCCGGAAACGTTCCGGCCGGGGTATGCGATCAAGATCGGCACCTATGGAGCGTCCCACGCGTTGGATATCGCCCAGTCGTGGGGGCTTCCTCCCGAGCTGATCGCCGCCGCGCGCGCGTCCATGTCGCCCGCGCGCCAGCAATCGGATGCGCTCATCCGTGCGGCAGTGCAGTCTCACTCTCAGGCTGAGCTTGAGTTTACGCGTGCCCGGGAGGAGCGCGCGGGCGCCGCCCAGGCACGCCGTGACGCCGAAAAGTTGCGGGGTGAACTGGTGGAGCGCATTGCCGGCAATCGCGCGCAATTACAGGCGGATCGTGATGAGGTGCGCGCCCAGGCACGGCGAGATCTGGCGGTGGCAAGCGCCGAATTGGTCGAATTGCGCGAGCAGATCCGGGGTGCGCGCCGGGCCGAGGCCCGGCGCAGAGCTGGCGCGATCCGGGGCGATGCCGCTGACGATGTCCGTGTGCGTGACCGCCTGCTTGCCGCCGCTTCGGATGCCGAGCGCAGGGGCGCTGAGGCCTTGTCGGCACCGGCACCGGCGGCCCCCGCGGTGCCGCTGGCACTCGGCGACGCGGTTCGCGAGCCCGAACTGGGATTCCGGGGCGTGATCGTGGCGCTCGAGGGTGGGATTGCGGTCGTCCAAGGCGATCGGGCGCGAGTGCGTGTGCCGAGCGAGCGGCTGATCGCCGATGCGCGCGGTCGTCGTGCGTCGACCCCCGCGCCGCCACCGCACGAGGTCCGGCCCCCGGTCGTCGCGGCGCCTGCCGAGGTGGATGTGCGTGGGCAGCGGGCGGCCGAGGCGTGCGCACAGGTGCGCGCGGCGGTTGATGCCGCGGCGGTGGCCGGGCGCCCGCGGATCCTGGTAATCCATGGCCACGGCACGGGCGCACTTCGGGCGGCGGTACGCCAAGAGCTCGAGCGGCACCCGTTGGTTGAAGCAGTCGACCCCGCCCCACCCAACGAAGGCGGGGACGGAGCGACCTATGCAGTGCTCGAGTCGCGTTGAACTCGAACGCGGCTAGGGGGTGGGGAGCTCCCCAACGCCGCGCAGCACGCCGACCGCAGGGGCCATCGTACGGAATGCGTCATCGCTTTGCAGCACGCCGACCGTGTAGACCGGGCGTTCCTGCATGCGAGTGAGCATCGAAGCGGCGTCCCGAGAGCGCGGAGTCCGCTTGTACGTCGACACGAGAATCGCGTCGGGGTTCAGCTCGTTGGCCTTGGTCAGGACTGCCGGCCATTCTGGCTCGGCGACCGTGACGTCCCAACCGGCTTCCTGCAACTTCTCCACGGCCCGCTCGGAGCCGGGGAACCGAATCTTGCCCTCTTTATTAAGGATCTGTTCGGTGGGAACGGTGACAAACAAAAGACTTGGCATGCGAGCAATCCTACCGATTTGTTTCAGTCGGCGAATCGCGACCTGCGTTGCAGGGGTTACAAACTGTGGTGGTGGGGATGTACGATGTCGGCCGTCGGCTGTAGGTTTCCGACGGTGTGCGATGCGTCGTGCGCCGCGGCCATACCGCTGAATTTTGCTAGTTGGGACCATCAAAGAAGGACCAGGGGGGACGCGTGTCGATCAGCGCTGCTGAAATCCCGCAACTGCCTACACTGCAGGCAATCGGGAACCGTCGAAGCATCCGGTACTTTGATCCGGACCGGACGGTTGAGGACTGGAAAATCCAAACGATGCTGCAGGCTGGTCGCCTCGCATCGTGCCAGGGCAACATCAACGCCACTGAGGCGATTGTTGTCACGAAGGACAGCGATCTGTGGGACGAGATCGAAGAGTGCGTCTCGGGCTTCAACGTCCAGATCATCAATCAGTCGAGCCACCTGATTTTTTGGCTCACCAACCTGAACGCTTGGTACGGGCGCGCCAACGACGGTCTGTCGACTTTGGCACTGTCGGGTGCCTTGACCAAATACCACGGTTGGAACTACGAGTTCACCATGACGCAGACCGTTCCGCGTCTGATGAGCTTTCCGACTGAGCGCACCGAGAACTTGCTCCGGTTCGAGACCGGACAAGCGGTGTCGCAGTCGCTGCTCGCGGGTACATCGTTGGGTGTCGGCTCGATCCTCATCGCGTTCGGCCGCAAGCCGGGCGGTGTCGAGAAGGCCTTCGGCCTGACGCCGAACCTGAAGTTCACGTGGGGCCACGCAGTTGGTTACCCGCTTGAGGACGCCAAGGCCGGTGGACAGCGTGTCCGCCTCAAGTTCAACAAGCTGTTCCACAACGGTGCCTATGGGGTACCGCTTGAGCCCGACCCCGGCGTCGATGCTGCGCTCCGTGAGCTCGGCATGATCCAGGAGCAGGCTCCGGTTGCGGGCCGTTTCGAGGAACTCGACGAGCTTGCCGGTCGTTTCCACCGCGACCCTGGTGTCGTGTCGTGGCCGGCCAAGGAAGTCACTCGACTCATCAACGATGACGACTGGGACTTCGCCGACAACATCAAGGCGCGTGCTCAGCAGGTTTTGGCTGAAGGCGGTCTCCCGGACTATCCCGAGGAGATGAAGGAGACCTTCCGCAAGATCATGGAAGAGCACAACCTCGACGTCCGGAAGTACCTGGGCGAGTAATCGTTCATCGCGCGCCAGGGCGGCCGGAGACTCGGCCATCCTGGCGCGCGCGTTCGCGTCTGCACGCTGTGGTGCTGGCACGGCGAAGGCTCGGCAAACCCGTGTTGAGCGCGACCCCGGTTGTCGATGTCGCAGCTCCTCGAGTGCATTTTGCGTGTCTGGCGCGCCCCGTGAAGGTCTGCGGTAACGTGCCAGTCGTCACGGGCGCCCGTAGCTCAGCTGGACAGAGCAACAGACTTCTAATCTGTGGGTCGCAGGTTCGAATCCTGCCGGGCGCGTTGCCACAAGTCCCTGCTATTGATGGGTTTTAGCACCGGCCGATTGCCCCGAGGTGGGGGCATAACCCGGCGTGGGTACCGCTCGTGGGTACCACTTGGGCTCAATCGGGGCCGGTTTCGGGGTCATCGGCCAGGAGCAGTGCCTCGATCCGCGACCGGACGTAGATCCGGCGTCGCCCGATCTTCCGGCTCGGGATGACGCCGCGACGCCCCCAGTCCTCGGCCGTGCTCTGGCTGACGTGAAGCAGCTCGGCCACCTCGCGGGCGGTCATGACGTCGGCGGCAGTCAGGGGGCGGCCGAGGGGTGCGTGTGGGGTGCCCGTCACGACGCACCGTCCGGCGCGTATCGCTCCCAGCGTTCCTGGTCCTCATCCGACGGGCTGTCGGGCCCGCTGTTCGGCGGCCGCAGAGGCAATGTCCCGCTCTGATGGCCAGTGATTGGCCGGGGCTCATCGCCGAAGGACACTGGCAGAGGGGGCGCGGTGCCGCTATCCGGCGTCGGGCTGCTTATGCGTCGCCCCGACGAGGCTGGCGGCGCGGAATCCTCGAACAGATGGTCCGGGTCAACATCGTCGCCTGCGAGGTCATGCCGGTTATCCGGGTTCTCTTCCACCTCCTGCGTTTCTGAGCGTCCCACTGTCTCATACCCGGAGCCATGCGGGTTCTCGAGGTTTTCGTGTCCGTCCCAAGTGGGGTCTTGGGACGCTTGGAAACTGGCCGAGAATGGCTTGGTAGAGCCGATGGGACAGTGGGACGCTTGAAAGTCGGGTATATGGGACGGGGGCGGAGTCTCGGTGTGGCAGTACCGATCCCAGGCGTCCTCGAATTGGCGGCGTTCATAACCCTTGAGTTGCGTACCGTCAGGCAGTCGCGTGGTCTTCGGGATCACGTCGTACTTGCGCAGCATGTGGCCCAACTTGCGCTGCGTCAGCGGCCCGCCCGGAAGGTCGCCCCACGGGGCCATCCCCATCGCCACCAGTGCATCGGCGAGCGCCTTGGAAGACATGCGCTCGTCACCGTTGCCGTCGAACACCTCACGAACATGTGAGAGCAAGAGCACGCCGAGAGTGTCGCCGTCCTCGTCGTCGCGGCCAGCCGACAACGTGACTGCGGCCGCCCGAGCACGGCCCGGCCAGTCGCCGCCGGCCGCGTCGGCCAGTGCCAGTAGAGGCTCCCATCCATCGGCCGCGCGATCGTCAAGTTCAGGAGGGACGACCGGGTCTTCGTCTAGGCCATCCATCACTTCGGCAACCCACGCTGCGACGCGCTCGCGCAGCGCGTCGGCTTCGATAACGACCCGGCGATATCTGAAGGGCTCGACCCGCTCGCCGGGCGCACGCCGCTTCATCTTGATGAGGATGGAGCGGTCGGAGATCGTGTCGGGGAGAGTGCCGATCCCGGCAAATGCCTTCGCGCAGAACACCGGGAACCGCTCAACGGCGCCGACCTTTGTCGCCCTGATCCACTGGGCCCCGCGGCGATGCCCAGAGTCGAGGACGCCGCGTAGCCCTTCCGTCTCGGGCCGTGGCCGGGGTGTGAAGACCGTGTCGATCTCGTCGATCAGCAGCGTCGGCGGCGGCTCTTCGGCGATGACCCGGAAGAGCGCGGCCTCACTCATTCCACTCGTGCGCAAGCAGCGCGGAACCAGCAGGGCCAATACCTCAAGCAGCCGCGTCTTGCCGGACCGCTTTTCGGGACTTCCAATCCCGAGGTAGGGAGTGCTCTCGGCGACCTCGATCGCGTGGGCGTGCGCAACCCACAGCACCACCGCCACGACAGCAGCCGGCGATGGCATCCGCACGAAGCGGGTGACGAACTCGGCCACCTCATCCAGGACATCGGCGCCACTCATCGGGGCAACCTCCCCGCGAAGCACGGGGCGATGGGCGGCTGGGGTGGCGTCTCGGACTCCGCGTTGCGCGCTCGCGCGTACCCCGCCAGGTCGGCATGAAGCTGCGCCAGCTCGGCCTCGGTCATCGGCTCTGGGCCCAGCACGTCGCGCGTTCGCCGTGCTCTCTGCTCAAGGACCCACGTTTCGAGATCTTGGCGCGGAAGCTCGCCGTCAGTCTGCTCGCGGATCGCAAACCAGGCCGCTACGTCCAGGTCGTCGCAGTCGGCCGGAACGCCGCGGGCGCCAAATGGCCAGGAGCGGCGTTGGGGAGACTTCTGGGCTCCGCCCGGCTTGCTACTCTGCTGAGCAGGCATGATGAGTAGCCTCACTACTCACTTGCTCGACGCCTCGGTCGTCGCCGGGGCGTTTTCCATGTGTGGGAATGGCCACCGGGATTTGCGCCTCGGGGGCTCGGATGGCCTCACGTCGGCCTCGCTCTAGCAACTCCTCAAGGTCGCGCTCGTCAAAGACGAGGCGGCCGCCGATCTTGGCGTGAGCGATCCGGCGGTCTTGCACGAGACGGCGCAGGTGCCGGGGCGAAATGCCCAGGAACTCGGCGGCGGGCCCAAACGGCAAGCGTTCAGGGCTTGGGCGCTCCGCGGGTGTGCTCGCGTGAGAGCTGGTGGGATCAGGGCGCATGAAACTCCTTGAACCCTGCCGAGGGAGTACTGACCTCTACGGGGCGGAAGGGCTGCGTGCGCCTGTGAGATATGGGTGCGGCCAGTCTTTGGCCTCGGGCTACGTTAGCATGCGATGACCGATGGCATCCACGCCCGCCCAGCCTGCCCCTCGCCACGTGACGCTCATGTGTCCTCGCTGCGACCATGAGCCGCTCCAGTATCTCCAAGTGCTGTCAGACGGGAGGGTTTGGACGGCGGCCCCGGGGCGGCGGATACGCGTCGATAACGCGCGGAGGGACTACCCCGGCGGCATCATTCCCGAGGGCGTTCCGGTGGACCGCTACGGCTGGAACCTGCCCTCGGAAGAGGTCGGCCACAACGGCGCGATCCAGCTCACCTGCCGGCGCTGCTTCTTCACAAGGCCCGTAAGCCGGGAGAGAATCGAGGCCAAAGCTCGGGAGGCCGCGCGCACTGGGATTGAGCGCCTCGCGGTCACGGCGGTGGGCGAGATGAAGCCGTTCACGGCGCTCACCCCGGCCGACAGGCGGCGGCAGCGCGCCCCCCAGGTCTCGCGCGCGGAATGAGAGCCCACATCGCCCACTGCCGGATGAGCAAGACCTGGGGGTCACCCTCCTGTCTCGTCGAACCGATCCCTGGCTACGAAACCGACGACCCGGACGAACTGCGTCCGGCCGACAGCGAATGCAACTGTCCAGACCACCCTAGGGAAGGGGCATTGTGGCAAGCGTGAACTTCTACAGCGCTACGTACGACGGTGGCTGGCCCGATGCCCCGGAGCCTGCAAAGGGG
>Ga0182030_10003325_pt1 | contig 34300 bp, 31 predicted proteins | sample 812S3MmetaG_FD_121299 | JGI IMG/M metagenome (GOLD analysis project Ga0182030, IMG submission 121299) | Permafrost microbial communities from Stordalen Mire, Sweden - 812S3M metaG (Illumina Assembly) | ecosystem: Environmental > Terrestrial > Soil > Wetlands > Permafrost | place: Sweden...
ACCGATCAGCCCTGGCGCAGCCAACTGCACAAATCTCCATAAGCCTCGGACCGCACAACGCGGGTTCGTTCCTCGGGGACTTTCGGACGCCAAGCGGCGTCCGAAACTCTTCACGATACCGGACTGACGGCTTCGGGCGATTTGAACCCCGGAGCGGCCGTTCACGTCGGCGCGGTCAAATAGCGGTTTTCGACTCGAAACGGACCGCTTACCGGCGGCACTCGAATGGCCGCGACACGCAAAGGCCGACAATCGCTGACGGCACTGTGGCAGGCATCTGAGTATTTTCCGAACCTTACGCGACCGCCCATCATCCCGCAGGGTCCAACTGACCCGCCCGTAGATCCGCCAGGGTGAACGATGCCATTGGTTAGATCCATTAGATGGTCCACCGCGAATCTTCAGAGGACGCAATGACGAAGCCGCGGACGAGAGCGAAGGGCGCACGACCTGCTCTCAGTTGGTTTTCCACGGACCTCGTCGAGATTCTTCCCGCGGCGGTCTACGTTTGCGATGCCGATGGCGTCGTTGTTTCCTATAACAAACGTGCCACGGAACTTTGGGGCCGCGCGCCCAGGCCGGGCGATACCGACGTGAAATTCTGCGGATCGCATAAGTTGTTTCGTCCCGATGGCTCGTTTCTGCCACACCACGAAACGCCGATGGAGTTGGTGCTGCGGACCGGCAAGCCGTCGCGCGACCAGGAAGCCATCATCGAGCGGCCCGATGGCTCACGCGTGACGGTTCTCGTTAATATCGCCCCGATCTTCGATGATCATTGTTCGCTCATCGGCGCCGTCAATTGCTTTCAGGACCTGAGCGCGCATCAGCGGACCGAGAAGGATTACCTCCAGCTCCGCGAGGAGCTTCACCAGGCGCAAAAGATTCAGGCACTGGGCCAACTGACCGGAGGGATCGCTCACGATTTCAACAATCTGATCGCTGAGATCACCGGTTCGCTCGACCTGATCCGGCGGCGCATCGATTCTGGGCGCGTCGATGGCATCGGCAGCTTCATCACGGGCGCCTCCAAATCGGCGGAACGCGCGGGAATATTGACACATCGTCTGCTGGCCTTCGCGCGGCAACAGTCGCTCGACATCCAATCGTTGGACGTTAACGCCCTGGTCGTCGGCATGGGCGACATGTTTCGCCGGACACTCGGTGAAAACATCGCCTTCGATCTGAAGCTGAAAGGAAACCTGTGGCCCGCGCTGACCGATGCCAACCAGCTCGATAGCGTGCTGCTGAACCTGGTGGTCAACGCGCGCGACGCGATGCCCGAGGGGGGAAGGCTGACACTTGAGACGACTGACATGCGGGTCGATGAAGACCATGCCCGCCTGTACGACGTGGAGGCCGGCGACTACGTGATGATCGGCGTTTCGGACACCGGATGCGGCATGCCGGCCGAGGTGATTGCCCGGGCGTTTGACCCGTTCTTCACGACAAAGCCGATCGGTCAGGGCACCGGCCTCGGCCTGTCGATGGCCCACGGCTTCGCCAGGCAATCGGGCGGTTACATCCGCATCCACAGTGAGGTCGGGGAAGGCTCGACCGTTACCATCTACCTGCGCCGCGGCAGGCAGGACGCGCAAACGCCGGACGAGACCATCGTGGAGGCGGCGCCGCAAGGGCAGGGCGAGACGATCCTGATCGTCGATGACAACGAGACCTTGCGCGAGATCATGACGGAGGTGGTCGCGGAACTCGGCTACAATGTGCTTGACGCACCGGACGCGAAGGCCGCGATTGAAATTCTTCGGTCTGGCCACGGCATCAATCTGCTGGTGACGGATGTGGGCCTGCCCAACATGAACGGGCGGCAACTCGCGGAGGTCGCCCGCAAGCTTCACCCGGAGCTGAAGGTCCTCTTTGTCACCGGTTACACCGAAAACGCGATCGCGCGTGGGGAATTTCTCGGCCCAGGGATGGAGATGCTCACCAAGCCATTCAAGCTTCCCGCGCTCAACGCGAAGATACAGGAATTGCTGGCCCGTTGAACCTTGCCGGACGAAGGTGTCTCGACTGAAGGCTTCGCCTGACCGTAAGCGCCCGGTCCCGATCGCGGAGAGTTTCGTCGATTGTATCGCTTATGTCTGAATATCGGGAGGCAGGTTACCACTGACTAACCTACCAAAAGGCCCACGCTTAAAGAACACGGCCTCGGATGCGCCGCTACTCCGTTCGCGGGTGGACCTGGATACTCGCCGCTCCGGACATTGCACCTGGAAGACGGGGGGCTTGGAAGACGGGGGAACCTGGACGACTGGCGGGCCGCCCTTGACCCGTCCGCCGAGATTGTCGATGACGGCCCGAAGCGCGAGCCCGCGACGGAGCCCCACCATGACCCGCCCCCTGTCTGTCGCCGTCGCCGGTCTCGGCACCGTCGGCGCCGGCGTCCTGAAACTGCTGCGCGACAACGCCGACATCGTCGCCGCCCGAGCCGGACGGCCGATCGCCGTCACCGCCGTCTCCGCCCGCGACCGGAACAAGGACCGCGGCGTCCCGACCACCGGGCTGCGCTGGTATGAAGACCCGGTGGCGCTCGCCGCCGATCCCGCGGTCGATGTGATCGTGGAACTGATCGGCGGCTCGGAAGGTCCCGCCCGCGCGCTGGTCGAATCCGCCATCGCCGCCCGCAAGCCCGTGGTCACCGCCAACAAGGCGCTGATGGCGGTGCACGGCGCGGACCTCGCCGCCGCCGCCGAAGCCGGCAATGTCCCCCTGGCGTTCGAGGCCGCGGTCGCCGGCGGCATCCCCGTCATCAAAGCGATCCGGGAGGGCCTCGCCGGCAACCGGATCTCCCGCATCGCCGGCATTCTGAACGGCACCTGCAACTACATCCTGACGCAGATGCGGGAACGCGGGCGCGAGTTCGCCGAAGTGCTCGCCGACGCGCAGAAGCTCGGGTACGCCGAGGCCGATCCGTCCTTCGACATCGACGGCATCGACGCGGCGCATAAGCTGGCGATCCTGGCCGCGCTGGCGTTCGGGCGCCCGGTGGCGTTCGACGCCGTCTATGTGGAAGGCATTCGCCGGATCTCCGCGCTCGACATCGGCTTCGCCACCGAGCTTGGCTATCGCATCAAACTTCTGGGCATCGCCGGGCATACCGAGGCCGGGATCGAAACGCGCGTCCACCCCTGCATGGTGCCGCAATCGGCGCCGATCGCGCGGGTAGATGGGGTGTTCAACGCGGTGGTCGCCGAGGGCGATTTCGTCGGCCGCGTGATGCTGGAAGGCCGCGGCGCGGGAGCCGGCCCCACCGCCTCCGCCGTCGTCGCCGACCTGATCGACATCGCTCGCAACCGCGCGACCCCGGTCTGGGGCGCGGCGGCCGAGGCGCTGTCGGCAGCGCCCTCGGTGCCCATGAGCGCGCATGTCGGCCCGTATTACATCCGCCTGATGGTCGTCGACCGGCCCGGCGTCATCGCCGACGTCACCGCGGCGTTGCGCGATCACGGCATATCCCTGGAGTCGATGCTGCAACGTGGCCGCAGTCCCGGCGAGGCAGTGCCGGTGGTGCTGGTGACGCATGAGACGACCGAAAGCGAAATGCGTGAGGCTGTCGCCCGGATCGCCGCCCTCGGGACGGTGATGGAGGAACCCACGCTGATCCGCATCGAGGCCGGCTGATCGTCCCGCATGTCTGAAACGCCCGCTTTCCCGGCCCCGGCGGACGCCGCGGCGGCCGCCCAATCGGCGCCATCCGTCGCCAACATCTTCACCGGATTCTTCATGGTCGGCGTTCGCGGCTTTGGCGGCGTCCTGCCCTGGGCGCGCCGCACCATCGTCGAGGAACGCAAGTGGCTGACCGCCACCGAGTTCGCGGAAGTCCTCGGGCTGTGCCAATTCCTGCCTGGCGGCAACATCATCAACGTCTCCGTCGCCGTGGGGGCGCGGTTCCGCGGCATGGCGGGCTCGGTCGCCGCTGTGCTCGGCCTGATGCTGGCGCCGGTCGCGATCGTGGTCGGCCTGGGCGCGATCTACGACCAGTTCGCCGACCAGCCGATCGTCCGCCGCGCTTTCGCTGGCCTGGCCGCGGCCGCCTCGGCCTTCGTGCTGACGGCCTCGATCAAGATCGCCGCCCCGTTGCGAGGCCGCTGGCTTGCATTGGCCATCGCCGCGATCACGTTCGTCGCGATCGCGGTGATCCGGCTGCCGTTGCCCATGGCGATGCCGGTGCTGGCCGTAGCGTCCATCCTGGTGCTGTGGCGATTCGAAAAGTGACCAACCCACTCGTCCATCTTTGCCTGGTCTTCCTGCAAATGTCGTTACTGGCGTTCGGCGGCGCCAACACCATCCTGCCCGAGTTGCAACGTCAGGTGGTCGATGTGAACCACATGATGTCGCCGCACACCTTCGCCGCGTTGTTCGCCCTCGCGCAGGCCGCGCCTGGCCCGAACATGATGGTGGTGAGCCTGATCGGCTGGCATGTCGCCGGCCTCAGCGGAGCCATCCTGACCATGGTCTGCGTGGTGCTGCCATCCTCGGTGCTGACGTTCCTCGTGGCCTCGGCGTGGCAGAGGTTCCGGGACGCGCCGTGGCGGAAAGCGATCCAGAAGGGCCTGATGCCGGTGACCGCCGGCCTGCTGCTGTCCAGCGCCGCGTTATTGATCAAGGCCACGACGCTGGACTGGAGTCTGGGCTTACTGACCCTGGCGGTGACCGTCGTGCTGCTGACTACGAAAGTGCATCCGATGCTGGTCCTCGGCGGCGCGGCGACGCTAGGAGCGGTCGGAGTGGTTGGCTAACCGGCCCAAAGCGGAACCTTTCCGAGGACTGCTCGTTGAGTCCCGGGTTTCGGGAGATCTCCTTGGCTTTCAGATCCACGTTCCGCCGCGGTTGGCCGCTGGTGCTTATTCTGATCGTGGTCGCGGTGGGCGGCTACGCCGTTTGGCACCACCACCAAACCGCCGCTCACCAAGCGGCCGAGGCGAAGAAACCGCCCCAGAAGGTTCCGGTGACGGTCGCGGATGTCCGCCAGGCCGACTTCCCGATTTACCTGAACGGGCTCGGCACGGTGCAGCCCTTCGACACCGTGACCGTGCGCAGCCGTGTCGATGGCCAGGTCACCGATGTTGGGTTCAAACAGGGTCAGATGATCACCGAAGGCCAGGTGCTCGTGCAAATCGATCCGCGCCCGTATCAGGCCGCGCTGGATCAGGCGATCGCCAAAAAAGCCCAGGATGAGGCGAGTTTAAGGGACGCGCAGCTGAATTTGGCGCGGTATGGCGCGCTGGCGACGCAGGAGTTCGCGTCGAGGCAACAGTTCAATACACAGCAGGCGACCGTGCAGCAGATGATGGCGCAGATCCAGGGCGATCAGGCGGTGATCGACAACGCGCAAACCCAGGTCAGCTATACGACCATTCGCTCGCCGTTGGCGGGCAAGGCCGGCTTTAGGCTGGTCGATCCCGGCAACATCGTGCACGCGGCCGACACCACCGGGATCGTCACGATCGTCAAATTGCAGCCGATCTCCGTCGTGTTCACCGCGCCGGAGGAAGAAGTGCCGGACATCAACAAAGCACTCGCCGCCGGCACCGTTCCGGTGGCCGCGCTGAGCACCGATGGCACGAAAACCCTGTCTGAAGGTCACCTCGCGCTGGTCAATAACGAGGTCGATCAGGCCAGTGGCACGATCCGCATGAAGGCCACCTTCGCCAACACCGACAACGTCCTCTGGCCGGGGCTTTCGGTATCCACGCGCCTGCTGCTGGACACGCTGAACCAGGTGGTCGTCGTGCCGGACGAGGCGGTCGAACGTGGGCCGGACGGTCTTTTCGCGTTCGTTGTCGGAAACGATGACAAGGTCCAACAGCGCGCGGTGTCGGTCAGTCAGGAGAGCGATATCGGGGCCGTCGTCGCGAAAGGGTTGTCGCCTGGCGAAAAAGTCGTCGTCGCCGGTCAATATGGCCTGAGCGACGGCACTCTGGTCACGCCCACCGAGGCGAAGCCGGCGGAAGCGGCCGCGCCGCGAGGCCCGGTCCAGGCGCCGGCTCCGGAATCCGATTCAGCCCAGAAGACCGCCGCCGAAACATCGGCGCCCGGGCCGGCGCCCGCGTCCGCTCCTGGAGCCGCGGCGGCGCAGGCCGCGACGCCGGGTCCGAATAACACCACGCGGGCTCCATAGACGTGGGAGGTGGGATCTCCGCGCCGTTCATCCGGCAGCCGATCGCCACGTCTCTGCTCATGATCGGCATTCTGTTCGTCGGCCTCGTCGCCTATCCGCAACTGCCCGTCGCCCCGCTGCCACAGGTCGATTTTCCGACCATTCAGGTCTCCGCGCTGCTGCCCGGCGCCGGTCCGGACACCATGGCATCTTCGGTCGCGCAACCGCTGGAGACGCAGTTCGCGCAGATCCCCGGCGTGTCGGAGATGACCTCGATCAGCACACTGGGCGCGACGGCGATCACCATCCAGTTCGACCTGAACCGCGCCATCGACGGCGCCGCGGCCGACGTTCTGGCCGCGATCAACGCCGCCGGCGGGCAATTGCCAAAGAACCTCCCCGCGCCGCCGACATTTCGAAAGGTCAATCCGGCGGACTCGCCCATTCTGCTGTTGGGCGCGACCTCCGACACGCTGCCGCTGAGCGAGGTCGATGACAACGTCGAGACCAAACTGATGCAGCAGATCAGCCAGATCTCCGGCGTCGGCCAGGTGACGGTCGGCGGCCAGCAGAAACCCGCGGTGCGCGTTCAACTCGATCCGGCGAAGCTGGTGGCGAAGGGCGTCTCCTTGGAGGATGTGCGGACACAGTTGTCGGTGGCGACGGCGGACGGGCCAAAGGGATCGATCGAGGGCACCAAACGCGCGTTCACCATTTACACCAACGATCAATTGACCAAGGCGAAGGCGTGGAACGACGTCATCGTGTCGTATCACAACGATGGGCCGTTGCGGGTACGAGACATCGGCACGGCGATCGACGGCGCGCAGGACACCACGCAGGCCGGTTGGGCGGACGGCAAGCGCGGCGTGTTCCTGGTGATCTTTCAGCAACCCGGCGCCAACGTGATCGAGACCGTCGGCAAAATCATGAAGGAGTTGCCGCGTCTGGAAGCGACGATGCCGAAGGCGATCAAGATTTTCACCCTCAGCGATCGCACGCAAACGATCCGCGCCGCGGTCAGCGACGTGCAGTTCACGCTGATGCTGACCATCGCTCTGGTCGTCATGGTGATCTTCATTTTCCTGCGCAGCCTGTGGGCGACCATCATCCCCAGCATCACCGTCCCCCTGGCGCTGTTGGGCGCCTGCGCGTTGATGTGGGCCGCCGGTTATAGTCTCGACAATCTGTCGCTGATGGCGCTGACGATCTCGGTCGGCTTCGTGGTCGATGACGCCATCGTGATGCTGGAAAACATCACACGCTATATCGAGCAAGGCGACGCGCCGCTGGAGGCCGCGCTGAAAGGTTCCCGCGAGATCGCGTTCACGATCGTTTCGATCAGCGTGTCGTTGATCGCGGTGTTGATCCCGCTGTTGCTGATGGGCGGCATCATCGGGCGATTGTTCCGGGAGTTCGCGGTCACGTTGTCGATGACGATCGTCGTCTCGGCGGCGGTTTCCCTGACGTTGACGCCGATGATGGCGTCGCGGTTTCTGACGCCGCCGAAGGAAGCGCACCACGGCCGATTTTACGAATGGAGCGAACGGGCGTTCGACCGGTTGTTGAAGGGCTACGAACGCGGCCTGGACATCGTGCTCGAGTGGCGTTTCGTCACGCTGCTGGTGTTCCTGGCGACTCTGGGCCTGTCGGTGTTTCTGTTCGTGATCATTCCGAAAGGATTTTTCCCGCAGCAGGATACCGGACTGATCACCGGTATTTCCGAATCCAGCCAGGACACCTCCGTCGAAGCCATGATGCGCTATCAGACCGAACTGGGCGCCATCGTGCAAAAGGATCCGGCGGTCGCGCATGTCGCGATGGCATTGGGCGGGTCCGGTTACGCGGGGAACAACGGCCGGCTGTTCATCACGTTGAAGCCGCGCGATCAGCGCACCGCGACGGCGGACCAGGTCATCGCCCGGTTGCGTCCTCAATTGGCCAAGGTAGAGGGCGCGGCGTTGTTTCTGCAATCGGCGCAGGACGTGCGGGTCGGCGGACGCGTCGCGCGCACGCAATATCAATACACGCTGCAAGGCTCCGACATCGCGGAGTTGAACCAGTGGGCGCCGAAGATGCTGGCGAAATTGAAGACGTTGCCGGAGTTGCGGGACGTCGCGACCGATCAGCAGACGACCGGCACGACGCTGACGTTGGTGACCAATCGCGACCAGGCCTCCCGCTACGGGCTGACCGCGCAGAACATTGACGACACGTTGTATGACGCTTTCGGGCAACGCGAGATCGCGCAGTATTTCACCCAGCTTTCCAGTTACGAAGTGATCATGGAGGTGTTGCCGGCGTTGCAACAGGACGTCACGACGCTCGACAAAATCTACCTGCGATCGACCACCACGGGCGGCGAAGTGCCGCTGTCCGCTTTCGCCAAATGGTCGACAACGCCGATCCAGCCTTTGTCGATCAGCCATCAGGGTCAGTTCCCCGCGATCACGATCAGCTTCAATCTCGGGCCGGGTGTTTCGCTTGGCCAGGCGACCGAGGCGGTGCAACGGGCGGAAGGTGAAGTGGGACTGCCGGCGTCGGTGACCACGAGTTTTCAGGGTAATGCCCAGGCGTTTCAGGCGTCGTTATCGTCGGTGCCGTTGTTGATTATTGGGGCGCTGGTCGTGGTCTATCTGATCCTCGGCATTTTGTACGAGAGCTATATTCACCCGCTGACGATTTTGTCGACGTTGCCGTCGGCGGGCGTTGGTGCGTTGGCCACGCTGATGCTGTTCGGGTTCGACTTCAGCCTGATCGCGTTGATCGGTATCATTCTGCTGATCGGCATCGTGAAGAAGAACGGCATCATGCTGGTGGATTTCGCGATCGTCGCGGAGCGCAACGATCATCTGTCGCCGCGGGACGCGGTGCGGCGCGCGGCGTTGTTGCGGTTCCGTCCGATCATGATGACGACGATGGCGGCGATGCTTGGGGGCGTGCCGCTGATGCTGGGGACCGGCACGGGATCAGAAATCCGCCAGCCTCTGGGCTACGCGATGGTTGGCGGTTTGCTGGTCAGCCAGACGCTGACGCTGTTTACGACGCCGGTGATTTATCTGTATCTGGATCGGTTGTCGCAATGGATTTCGGGTCGGCGTTCGGCGGAGACTGAAACGAAACCGGCGGCCGACGCGCCCGATGCCGCCGAGTAACTACAACCTGTGATTGAAGACGATGTCGTTCGCGGCGACGGTCTCCGGCGGCGTGCTGGCCGGCCCGCGCAGGACCACCGCTTCCGCTTCTCCGACGGAGACTTTCACCGCGACGTCGTTGACGTCTTCAACGCCGTGGATCACCTGCACCCACAGCGCACCGCCGGACAGAGTGTTGCTCGCCCCATCCCAGCGTAACGCGATGCCGCCGGCGATGCCGTTCAATTGCGCCACCTGAGCGGCGGCGATCGCGGCGGTTTTCGCGTTGCCGGTCGCCGCGTAAACGATCGTGCCGGCATTGGCGGCGATATCGGCCGTCCGCCGCGCGCTGGCGTTCGCGGCGTCCCATTCGGCCGTTTCAAAGCCCAGACCGGTCACGGTCACCATGCCGCCCAGTACCAATGCGAGGACGATGGAGGCCGTGCCGCGCCTGGCGTCGCCGAAGCGCCGTATGCCGCGAAGGACCGGGATGGCGAAGGGACTGCCGGCATGAATTGGATTGTCCATGAATGCACCTGATTGATCAATTTTTGAACGATATCCGGCAAAAACTTTCAAGCTGGTTACAACCTGGTTGCGTGACGGTATCCGGGGGCTCAGTTCACGCCAGATCGGCGGGCGGCAGCCACAACACCTGACCGATCCGATCCGCGCCCGAGGCGATCATCGCCAACCGGTCGAACCCCATCGCGATCCCCGCCGATGGCGGCATCCCTTTTGACAGCGCGGCGAGGAAATCTTCGTCCATGTCCCAGTCCGGACCATACAGCGCGTGCCGCCGCGCGCGGTCGGTGACGAAACGCCGCCGTTGCTCCACCGGATCGGTCAGTTCGACGAACGCGTTCGCCAGTTCGATGCCGCAGACGAACAATTCAAATCGTTCCGCCACCCTGGGATCGGCCGGATCGCGCCGTGCCAGAGCCGCCTGCGCGGCCGGCCAATGCGTCAGGAATGTCGGATGCGCGCGGCCCAGTTGGGGCTCGATACGCTCCAGCAACAGGCGAAAGAACAGATCCTCCCAGGTCTCGTTGTCTCGTAACCGCGCCCCGGCCTGAGCCGCCAGCGCGGCCGCGTCGCCCGCGGTCGCCAACACGTCGGCGCCCACGTAACGATCGAACGCCTGGGCCACGCTCAGCCGTTCCGTCCGCGCGAGCGATGTCGTCACGCCTCCCACGCTGACCGTGTCTGGCAAGACCTCGCGCAGCAACGCGGTGGTTTCCTCGATCAGGGAGTCCATGCCGGCACCCGGCCGGTACCATTCCAGCATGGTGAACTCCGGCGCGTGCAGAGCGCTGCCCTCACCGTTGCGCCACACCCGGGCGAACTGGAAAATCGGACCCGCGCCGCCGGCCAGCAACCGCTTCATGGCGAATTCCGGGCTGGTGTGCAGCCACAGCGGTTCGACCGAGCCGTCGGGATACTCACGGCGCGTCGGGAAAGCGCGCAGATGCACTTCCTCGCCCGGGACCGGGACGGCGTACGGCGTTTCGACCTCGACGTAGCCACGCGTGGTGAAGAACGATCGCGTCGCGGCGGTCAGGGCCGCGCGGCGGCGCAGAAACGGCAGGCGTGCTTCCAGGCTCCGCGGATGCCAGACTGGGGTGGAGGAGGACATGCTCCCTGCATAAACCAATGCGTCACGCGCTGGCCAATGCGCCGCTCGCCGTGGGTCCGGGACCATCGGCTTGCCATGCGTCGCGCGAAACGCCAATTGGCGATCCAGACGGAGACCCGCTTACCGCCCATGACCCTCGCGCGCACCATCCACGACACCAGCGGCCTGATCGACGCCGGTCTGCTCGACCCCGCGGATCGCGCGCCGATCGAGGCGGTCGCCGCGCGCTATGCCATCGCGGTGACCCCAGCGATGCGCGCCCTGATCGAGGCGCCGGACGATCCGATTGCCCGCCAGTTCATCCCCAGTCCCGACGAACTGATCACCGCGCCGCACGAGCATCCAGATCCAGTCGGCGATGATAAATTCTCCCCCGTCAAAGGCGTCGTGCACCGTTACCCGGACCGCGCGTTGCTGAAGCCGTTGCTGATCTGCCCGGTCTACTGCCGCTTCTGCTTCCGCCGCGAACATGTCGGTCCGGACGGCGGCATGCTGACGGAACGGGAGCTGGACACGGCCATCGCCTGGTTCGCCGCGCACCCCGCGATTCGTGAGGTCATCCTGACCGGCGGCGATCCGTTGATGCTCTCGCCTCGCCGGCTGGAGGCGATCATCGCCCGGTTGTCGGCGATCCCGCACATCGAAGTTGTTCGGATCCACACGCGCGTGCCGACAACGGACCCTACCCGCGTGACGGACGATCTGACGCGGGCCCTGACCACGGACCGGCCGCTCTGGCTGGTCCTGCACGCCAATCACGCGAGCGAACTCACCGCCGCGGCGCGCGGCGCCCTCGCCCATCTGCGCCGCGCGGGGGTTTCGTTGCTCGGCCAGTCCGTGCTGCTGCGCGGCGTCAATGACAGCCCCGAAGCGCTGGAGGCACTGTTCCGCGCCATGCTCAGCGTGGGGGTCAAGCCCTATTATCTGCATCAGTTGGACGCTGCGCCGGGCACCGCTCGGTTCCATGTCCCGATCGCCGAGGGTCAACGTCTGTTGGCCGCGCTGCGCGGCCGCGTGACCGGGCTGGCATGGCCGACCTATGTGTTGGATATTCCTGGGGGACACGGAAAAGTGCCGATCGGACCTGTGTTTCTGGAGCCGGACGGATCGGTGCGCGATCCGTCCGGGGTGCAACGATCCGTCGCGTCCGTTGGGGAAGTCGGTTGAGTTCAGGCAGACGCCGGGGTTTCACCCCGGACCCCGACCAGGGCTCTGCCCTGGACCCGCTAAGGGCGATAGCCCTTAGGAACCCGTCCATTGGGGGGACTGGCGAGGGGGTGGTGACCGGACCTCGTCGAGGTCCGGTCACCACCCCCTCGCCAGTCCCCCAAAAGTGATAGAGTCCAGAGGGCCTCGCCCGGAGCCTGCCCTCGCGCTTGACGCGCGGGGCGAGGTCCAGGGGCAGCCCCCTTGCGGGGTTTGGGGCGGAGCCCTATCGCCCGCCCAAACTCAACCAATTGGCCCCAACGCGCGCGACGCCCTGTTGACGCCCGGCATGGCTGGCGCGAAGACGCGGGATCGTCTCGAGTGACCCATGGCCGAATCAGTTCAGGTTGATCTGCTCCCTCTCCCGCACGGGTTCTTCACCCGTCGCGGCGGCGTTTCCTCCGGCCCCTTCGCCAGTCTCAACTGCAGTCTGTCCAGCCAGGACGAGCGCGCCTCCGTCATGGAAAACCGCGGCCGGGTCGCGGACATGATCGGCGTCGCCCGCGGTTCCCTGGTTGGCTGCACGCAGGTGCACGGCATTGACGTGGCGCGTGTCGAAACGCCGTGGGAGCCCGGCGCGGGCCCGCGCGCGGATGCCATGGTCACCGATCGGCCGGGTCTGGCGCTTGGCATCATCACGGCGGACTGCGCGCCAGTGTTGTTCGCGGACTCGGAGGCCGGGATCGCCGGGGCCGCCCATGCCGGCTGGCGCGGCGCCGTCGCCGGCATCATCGAGGCCACCATCACCGCCATGATCTCGCTGGGTGCCCGGCGTGACCGCGTCGTCGCGGCGATCGGCCCGTGCATCGGCCGGGATTCTTACGAAGTCGCCGCCGATCTGCGGGACGCGGTGCTGGCGAACGGGCCGCACGGCGCGCGGTTTTTCGCGGCCGGCAACCGAGACGCCCGCTGGCAATTCGATTTGCCGGAATACTGCGCCGCCCGTCTGCGTGCCGCCGGCGTCGCCGAGGTCACGGTCACCGGCATCGACACGCTGGCCGACGAGAAACGCTTCTTCAGTCACCGCCGCCGAACTTTGGCGGGGGGTGGACCGATCGGTCATCAGATATCGGTGATCGCCGTTGGTTAGGACGCCGAACGCCCGCGAGGATCGTCCAACAAACGCGCCTGACGCGAACGATCAGCCTGCGGCATTTCCTCGTGGCCGCGCACGCAATCCGGCGGTGGTCCGTGTCTTCGCATTGATCGCCTTACTGACCTTCGGCGCGCCATCGTTGACCGCTCACGCCGAGGAAACGCCCTGCCCGATCCCGGATGGCCTCGCGCTGCGCGATATCTCATTGCCGGCGGCGAAAAAAACCGTCGAGGCGGATCAACCCCTGGTGGTCCTGACCTTCGGGGGCGTGCATCCCGCGGGCGCCGACGCGGATACCCTACGTACTACCTTTCCCGCGGGTACGACCTTTCCCGCCCGCCTGAACGCCGACCTGACCGCGGCGCTGCCCCAGACAAAAATTTCGGTGGAGAACGAGCCACCGCCGGGCCAGACCTCCGCCGACGTGCCCGCCGTTTTGCCAGGCCTGATCGCGAAGACCGGGGCCCGCCTGGTGATCTGGGGACCCGGCACGCGGGACGTCGCGGCGCACCTGGACTTTAACGCTTTCGTCGCCGCGTTGACCGGCGGCATCGACGCGGTGCGGCGCGCCGGAGCCGACCTCATCCTCATGGACACCGTCTTCCTTCCCGCTCCTGGGCGGATGGCGATGGTCGAGCGCTACCGACAGGCTCTGCTGGACGCCGCGACCGCGAACCACGTGCCATTGCTGCGCCGGCACGACATGATGCGGCGATGGAGCGAGGACGGCACGCTGAACATGGCCGCGCGCGATCCGGCGGAACGTGAAGCGGTGGCACGCCGGTTATTCTCCTGCGTGGCGCAGGCTCTCGCCAGGCCGATCGCGGCGGCGGTGCGGTGAAGTCAGCCGCCGTCTTCTTTCCAGCGCAGCATCAGGCGTTCGCTGAGTTTCAATAACGCGTGCAAGCCGGTGGCGATCACCATCAGCACGAACAGCGCCGCGAACACGCCATCGGTGTCGTATTGGCCGGCGGCGGCCTGGATCAGGTACCCGAGGCCTTTGTTGGACGCCATCATCTCGCCCACGACCGCGCCAATCAGCGCGTATGGCACCGAGATTTTCATGCCGGTGAAAATCCACAGCAACACGGACGGCAAGATCACCTTGCGAACGATCTGCCAGCGGGAGCCGCCCATCAGTCGCAGCACATCGACCAGTTCCTGCTCGACCGCCAGCGTTCCGGCGTATGTGCTGTAAAACACCAGGAAGAACACGACGAACGTGGCCAGCACGACCTTCGACAGTAACCCGACTCCGAACCACAAAATGAACAGCGGCGCCAAGGCGATTTTCGGCAGGCTGTTGAAGGCGATGATGAACGGGTCGAGCACCGCCGCCAGCCGCTTGTTCAACCCCAGCGCCAGCCCGACCGCGACGCCCGAGACGGCGCCGAACACAAATCCCATCAGGGTTTCGGTGAGGGTGATCTGGACGTGCAACCATAACTCCCCCGTTACGCACCAGTCCCAGAGTTGCGCGCCGATCGCCGAGGGGCTGGAAATCCAGAACGGCTTTATCAATCGCCCACTGACAAATTCCCAAACCGCCAACCCCACGATGGTGATGCCGGCACGCCAGGCCAGCACGATCAGGCGTTCCTGGCGCGCCGCGGCGACGAGGTCCGATGCGACCGGTGCGTCGCGCGCGGGAAGAGAAATCGTTTCGGCCTGGTCCATGTCAGCCCACCATGATGTCGCCCCGGACGCTCTCTTCGAGATAGCGCCAGAGCTTATCGTGCAACTCGCCGAAACGCGCATCGAAGCGAATGCGGAACACATCGCGCGGCCGCGGCAGATCGACGGTCTCGATCGCTCGGATCCTGCCAGGACGGGCGGAGAACACCGCGACGCGGTCGGCCAGGGTGATCGCCTCGGTCAGATCGTGGGTGACGAACACCATCGTCGTGCCGGTCGCAGTCCACAGCTTGAGAAGCTCGTCGTGCATCACCAGCCGCAACTGCGCGTCCAGCGCGCCGAACGGCTCGTCCATCAGGATCGTTTCGGGCTCATAAGCCAATGTGCGCGCCATGCTGACGCGGCGCCGCATGCCACCCGAAAGCTGCGCGGGATATGCCGTCTCAAAGCCCGAAAGGCCGACACGTTTGATCCAGTCATGCGCGTGGCGGTGTCGGTCCGACTTGCTCTGGCCGCGCAGCTCCAGGGCGATCGCAACGTTGTCCTCCACCGTGCGCCAGGGCAGCAGCGTGTCGCGCTGGGTCATGTAGCCGACCAGGGTGTTCGGTTCCGGCACTGGCGCGCCGCGATAGAATACGCGGCCGGCGCTGGGTTTAAGCAAACCCGCCGCCATGTTCAAAAGGGTTGACTTCCCGCAGCCGCTCGGTCCGACGATGGCGAGGAATTCACCTTGCCGCACGCTGAGATCGACGCCCTCGCAGGCGACGACGGTGCCGCGGCGGGAGGCGAACTGGCGCGCGACGCCGCGATATTCGATCAGGGGCGCGTCGCTCAATGGGTCAGTTCCTTCATCGCGGCGCGGACGAAGCTGGTATCGACGGCTTCGTCATATGGGATCGATTTGTAGTTCGCGGGCGGCAGCACGACTTTTTCAAACGCGAGTTCCTTGTCGTAGTCCGCCTCGGTGATGTCCGGGTTCTTTGGCAAATAGGGCAAATACAAGATCCAGGCTTCGTCGAAGGCTGTCTGATCCATTTGCTTGAAGAACGGGCGCGTGGCGCGTTTGGCGCGATCGGGATCGTTGGCGATCAACAATGTCGCGCGGGTAACCGCTCGTGCCACGGCGCGGACGATGTCGGGGTGTGCTTTGTCGTACGACGCGAGGCCATAAAGCGTGCCATACGTGATGTGGTCGAGCGCGGTCAGTTCCGAGGCCCTGATCAGATCGACGGTCAGACCTTCCTGTTTCGTGATGGTATCGACGCCGGGCAGGCAGGCGCAGCCGTCGATCTGACCTGATCGTAGACCCGCGGTTTGCGCCGGGACCGACCCCAACGGCACGATCTGGATGTCCCGGTCGGGCGACAATCCGTTGATCAGCGCCAGATAGCGGACGATCATGTCGGAACTCGCGCCCGGCGTGGTGATGGCGATCCGCAGCCCTTTCATCGCCAGCGCCCGCTCGTGGACCGGCATGTCCATGGAGATCCCGCGCTGTTTGGCGACGTCGGCGCGCAGGATGACCGAGTTATACGCCAGCGCCAGCGTCGCGATGGCGCGCACGTCATCCAGCCCTTTGCGATGCGCCATGATGCCGTCGAGCAAAACCGACGCGCTGAACTGCCCGCCGCCGCCCAACAGCGCCGTCATCGTTTTCGGGCCGCCACCCGCCAGCACGACCTCCACGTCGAGGCCTTCATCGGTGAAGTAGCCCTCGGTCCGCGCGATGTAGAGCGGCACGAAATTGAAGCTGTAGCTGCTCTGCACGATGGTGATTTTGGTGAGGTCGGCGGCATGGGCGCGGGGGACCGCCATCAGTAAGACGAGCAGCAGCAGGCAGCGGCGCATGGCGGTTCCTCGGGGTTCTTATGACGGCGGGTACTCTCAATTGCCGTCCTTGGCGATATCCGGCTCCCGCGTTTCCGAGCGGCGCACCAGGATCGACAGCGCCACGGCGATGATCAGGGCGCCGCCGTAGAACAGGTTCTGTACGAAAACCTGAATGCCCATCAGCGATAAGCCATAGATTCCGGTGACCAGAAAATACACGGCCGCGAACGACCCCCAGGCGTTGAAGCGACCCGGCACGATGGATGTTGACCCCAGAAACGCGGCGGCGAACGCGGGCAGCATGAAGCTGTCGCCGGAATTCGGATCGGCCGAGGCGCTGGTTCCCGCGTACAGCACGCCGGCGATGGAGGCGAGGAACGACCCGCCGACCATCGCGCCGAACCGCAGCCTTCCGACCGGCAGGCCGGACAACCGCGCGACGCGGCGGCCTCGGCCCACGAACAGCAATTGCCGGCCGAGCGGCGTGTAGGTCAGGAAATACCAGAGCAAGGCCGCGATCGCGACGGCGTAGACAAAGCCGAAGGAAATACCGAACAACCGCGGCACGATCACCAGCGCGACCAGCGTGTTGGAAATGCCGGAGATCATGTTGCTGTTGCTGATCCATAACGTAATCCCAGCGACAAGCGAGCCCATGCCGAGTGTCGCGATGATCGATTCGATGCCGATGATCACGACCAGCACGCCGTTGATGGTGCCGACCAGCACACCGGCGGCGATCGCGACCAGGATCGCCCACCCGACGGGCACCCCCTGTTGCGCGTTCAACACGGCGATCAGCATCGCCGACAGCGACAGCACCGAGGCCGCCGACAGATCGTATTCGCTGGACGTCAACGTCAGAACCAGTGAGCAGGTCAGCACCACCAGCACCGCCTGCGAATTGAAGATGGAGGTAAAATTCTGGATTTGCAGGAAGCTGTCGGGTTCCAGCACGCCGAAGATGGCGATGGTGATGGCCCAGGCGAAGAGGAGGGCGTAACGGTGGATGAAGGGGCCGATGGCGCTCTGGCGGGAGGCGGTTTCAGGCGGCGGCGGCGGCGATGTCGGACCCGAGACATTCATGGGCGATGCGTTCCTTTGTAACCTCGGATCCGGTGAGTTCTCGTGCGATACGGCCGCGCCGGAAGATCAACACGCGCGGGCACAGCAGCGCGAGTTGTTCGTGATCGCCGCTGAGGCACAGCACGCCGCCGCCGCGGGCGGCGAACTCGCGGATGATGCTGAAGATTTGCTCGCGCGCGCCGACATCGACACCCTGGGTTGGTTCTTGCAGGATCAGCAGACGTGGTTCCAGTTGCAACCATTTCGCCAGCAGCACTTTCTGCTGGTTGCCGCCGCTGAGGGCTTCCAACGCCAACGCCGGATCGTCCGGTCGGACGCCAAGCCGGGTGATCTGCGCCCGCGCGTGGCTGGCGAGTGCTCGGCGATGCAGCCAACCGCCGCGGAAGAACCGGCCGAGCACCGGTAACCCGACATTTTCCGCGACCGAGAGTTCGCCGATACAGCCTTCGCGCAAGCGCTCGCCGGGCACGTAGCTGATGCCGGCCGCGATCGCGCCGGCGGGGGTGATGGCGGCGAGATTGATGTGGTGACCGGCGAGCCGCAGCACGCCTTTCCGCGCGGGCACGGCACCGATCAGCATCGGTCCGATCTCGGCGAAACCGGAGCCGATCAGTCCGGAACAGCCAACGATCTCGCCGGGAGCGACCGAAAGGGAGACGTTTCGCACACCGGGTCCGCTGAGGTCCTCAACGGCGACGAGGTGATCGGTGCGTGTCTCGACCGGTTCCTTTTCGGTCAGCACGATGTCGTGACCGACGATCAGCCGCACCAGATCGCCGCGGGAAAAGCCAGACGTGGCGCCGCTGCCGACGACCCGGCCATCGCGCAAAACCGTAACGTGATCGGTGACGGCGAGAATTTCATCCAGGTCGTGCGAGACGAACAACACGCCGAAACCCGCCGTCTGCACCCGGCGCACCACCTCGAACAATTGTCCCACGTTGGAATCGGCGAGATTGGATGTCGGTTCGTCCAGCACCAACAGGCCGCGCTGCTGTCCGCTCTGCCGCAGCAGCGCGCGGGTTTCATCGACGGCGCGGATGATCGCCAGCATCGGGCGCTGCCAGGGCAACAGAGTCTCGACCGCCGCGCGCGGATCGCAGGACATGCCGAATTCGGCGAGCAGCGCTTCACAATGCCGGACCTCGTCGCGCCACATGATCGGCGCCAACCGCCGTCGCGCGAGGTCGCCGATACGAAGGTTTTCCACCACCGACAGAGACGCGATCAGGCCTGGATCCTGATGCACGAACGCCATGCCCAGATCCCGAAAGCGGCCGGGCGCCAAAGGCAACCGGACCGGGTTGCCATCGATCGACAATTCCGCGCCAGGCTCCGGCGCGTGATAGCCGGCGAGGATCTTTATCAGTGTCGACTTGCCGGAGCCATTGTGACCGACGAGACCATGGACCGTGCCGCCATCGACAGTCAGTCCGACGTCGTCCAGCGCCAGCGTACCACCGAAACGTTTACTGAAATGCCGCGCCTCGAGAATCGCGTTCACTTCAATCCCCAGAGCGCCTCATACCCTTTGCGCGCGCCGTCGCCATAGCCGACACCGAATTTGGCGGGCACGCCGGCGGCTTCGACATCCGTCTTGGTGAACGCGCGGATGCCGGCGGCGTAGTCCTTGACCAGCGGCTGTTTCAACAACACGCGCATGTCCTGATCCAGGATCGCGCCGGCGAGCCATGTCGTGTCCTCGCCAGAGTTGAAGGTCACGACGTCACCGGAACGGATCATGTCGAGCACCGCGGGCGTCGCGTTGAACGAGGCGATTTTCACGCGATCGGACGCGCCGGTGGTGATGACCGCCGGCATGACGAATTGCACCATGCCGTCATAAATCGGAATGATGTAGTCCAGTGCTCGATCCGACAGGATGGCGCTTTGCACCGTGGGGCCGACCTTGGAAGCCCAGTCGGCGGCGTTCACGCCGGCGACGCGGACTTTGCAGGAGGGGCAGTATTTCGCGAACATGCCCATGATGGCTTTTTCGACCAGCGGACTGTTGGCCGTGCTCGGCGCGGTGATGACCAGGACATCGCCTTTGCCCTCGGTCTTCAGAATGACCCAGGCGGTTTCAAGTTCGGCCGCGTGGATGTAAGCGCCATAAACAATCGACGAGAGTCCATCTAGCGATTTCTGACCCAAAGCGTAAGTGTGCGCGGCGACGACCGGAATGCCCTTGCTCAACGCCTCATTGATTTGCGGCGCGACGGTGGCCGGATCCAGGCCGCAGGCGACGTTGATCAGATCAGCCTTGTGCGCCATCGCGGTGGTGAAGCCTTGCACCCATTGACCAAGCTGCGCGCTGGACGGCCAGACCTCATGCCGGATGCCGAGGCGTTTGGCGAATTCGTCTATCTGCTTGTCCACGACATCGCAAAACGGAATCGCGGTGGAGGACGGGATGGTGAAGATCAGCTTGTCTTTGAGCGAACTCGGGTCGATCGGCGGACCGGGCGGGGTGAAGTGCGTTTCACCGGTGCTGGTGAGGAGAATTGCCTCCAGTTCGGCCTTGACGGCGGGCGTCAGTCCAGTGTCGGCGGCATGGGCCAGACCAATCGAACCCACGAGTAACACGATCGCGGACAGCAGCCGCGGCCAGATCCGATGTGTCATGTGAATGCCCCCTGACGATGATGGAACGATCCAGTGCCTGGCTTCAATCGCCTCGCCGCTTTCATATCCGCCTTTCCGCGCGGCCGATCAACCCGTCATGCCCGCCGGAGCCGGCTCCACCGCCGCGTACCAATCCGCGATTTGCGAGCCGTTCATGAACACCGTGTCGTCGCGCGCCAGCAACAGATCCAGGATCTTGTTGAACCAGTTCATGCGGTGCGGCACGCCGACCAGATGCGGATGCAACGGCAATACCAGCACACGGCAGTTGCCGGCGAGCTCTTCCTCGAACGTTTCCAGCGCCCACACGACACGGTCGTATTGCACGTTCGAGTGCATGCCGAACCCCGCCCATAACGGCCCATCGTTGACGTCCAGCGAGTACGGCGCCGCGATCATCGGCCCGTGCTTCGTGCGCATCCACGTCGGCAGATCGTCGATCACCCAGTCGCACACATAATCCACGCCGCGTGATTTCAGCACGTCCGGCGTATCCATCGTCTCGCTCAATCCGGCGCCGAGCCAGCCGCGCATTTTCAGGCCGGTGAAGCGCTGGATCCGCTCCATGCATCGATCGATGACGGCGCCTTCGTCGGGCTCATTCTGCAACGCCTTTTGCGTCCAGCCGTGGCCCATGAATTCCCAACCGGCGTCCAACATCGATTCGGCCACCCGGGGATACACGTCGATCACGCTGGCGTTGATCGTCGTCGAGGCCGGCAGACCGCGCCGCTTCAACGCATGCAGGATACGCGGGAAGCCGGTGCGCATGCCATACTCGACCCAGGAGAAATTAGGCACATCGGGGATCTTGTCGTTGCCATGCGGACCCGGCAGCAACTTGCGCGGCATCGGCTGTTCGAACGGCCAATATTCCACGTTGACCACGACGTGAACGATCAGCGGTTTGCCAGGCACCGGCGGCGGCAGCCGCGCCCGGTCCGATGCCATCTGATAGGGGACTCGCGGGTTCGACATGCGGTGTATCCTGGTCCTTTTTCGCCGGCCATTGCGGTGGACCGGGCCGAGCGAGTCAAGCGCCCGGCCAACTTCGCCGCCCCACCCCTTGTCCGCTCAATCCGCCGCCTGATACCAATCCCCGATGCCCGACCTCCCCGCCCTTCGCGCCGAGCGCGCCGAACTGGAGCTGTCCATCGAAGCCCGCCAACGCGAGCTCGGACCCGATCACCCGGATCTCGCCAACGACATCCGCGCCCTCGGCCGCCTCGCGCATGAACTGGGCGATTTCCCGGACGCCCAATCCCTGCTGCACCGCGCTCTCGCGTTGCACACCGAATCCCTGGGCGCCGAGCACCCGGAAACCGCCACCACCATCAATCACATCGGCCTCGTCCTGCACGATCTGGGCGACCTCGACGCCGCCGCCGCCGCGTTCGAGCGCGCCCTGGCCCTCGATGAGCAGGCCTTCGGCCACGACCACGTCAACGTCGCCCGCGACTGCAACAATCTGGGCGGCGTGCTACGCGACATGGGCGACCGTTACGCCGCGCGCGAAGCGCTCGATTGGGCGTTATCGGTCTACATGAAAGAACTCGGCCCCGAGCACCCGACGACCAAAGCCGTGAAGCGCAACCGCTCGCTCGTGAACTGATCCGCGGCCCACGCCGCCCGCGACAATCTGCCCGAGGCTTATGTCCGGCGCGTCACGATGATTGACAAAGCGCGAACCGGCGGCGGTTGCCTGGCGCGACCTCGCGGTACACAACCAGCGTCGTCCCCCCCGCTCCACGAGGCACCATGCCCACGTCCATTCTGCTCGATCTCGACGGCACGCTGTCCGACTCCCGCCCAGGAATCGAGGCCTGCTTTCGATATACGTTGACCGAACTCGGGCACGACCCCGCCGCCGCCGGCGATCTCACCTGGGCCGTCGGACCACCCATCGCGGTATCGTTGCGCCGCATGCTGGAACCCTTCGGCGACGAGCGCGTGGATCTGGCATTGACCGTTTATCGCGAACGCTATTCCTCAACCGGCATCTACGACTGTTCGGTCTATCCCGGTGTCGCCGCGATGCTCGACAGCGCGCGAGACTCCGGGCTGACAATGTGCATCGCGACCTCCAAGCGGCGCGACTTCGCGGAACGCGTGATGGATTTTCTGGGGCTGCGCGCCTATGTCCGCGGCGTCTATGGCGCCGAACCGGGCGGCGGGCTGGATCGCAAGCAGGATTTGCTCGCCCACATCCTCACCGTCGAGCACCTGACCGCCTCGGACTGCGTCATGCTGGGCGATCGCCTGCACGATATCGAGGCGGCGAAGGCCAACGCCATCCGCTCGATCGGCGCGCTGTGGGGCTATGGCGGGCGGGAGGAACTGGAAGAGGCGGGCGCGGACGCCATCGCCGCGGCACCGTCCGAGGTCATCGCCCTGGTCGTGGACTGACGCGCGTCAGGCGGCTGAGCCCGATTCCGGCCGCCGCCATTGCCGCGTCATACCGGTGCCCGGCAACCCGAGCCCCAACAGCGTCAGCGACGTCGGCGCGGGGATCGCCCCGCCGATGTTGAACAAGGCGGCGTAGGTCTGCTGGTCCCGGATCCGAAAGTGACCGCCGGATTTCAGAACGTTCCGTTCCAGGATATCATCTCTGGCACACGCCTTGCTTCGCCATCCCAGGGCTTGCTCAGTCCGTGAATATCCAAAGGAGACCGGTCATGCAACGACGTAGCTTCATCGCCGGCGCCGCGGCTTCACTCCCCTTGTCCCGGGCCTTCGCCCAAACGGGCAAGGGCAAGGCCAGCGTGCTGCGTTACGTTCCGCAGGCCGACCTGACTGTCATCGATCCGGTCATGACCACCGCTTACATCACGCGTTACCACGCGACCGCGGTGTGGGATCAACTCTATGGCATCGACAGCAACCTCACACCGCAACCGCAAATGGTTGACGGCCACACGGTCGAGGACGACGGCAAGCTGTGGACCTTCACCCTGCGCGACGGCCTGAAATTCCACGACAACGAACCGGTGCGCGGCAAGGATTGCGTCGCCTCCATCAAACGCTGGGCGGCGCGCGATCCGATGGGTCAGATATTGCTCAGCCGCGTGGCGGAGATGACCGCGCCCGACGACAAGCGCTTCACCATCCGGTTGACGAAGCCGTTCAATCTCGTGCTGAACTGCCTGTCCAAGATCGGCCCGCCCGCTTTGCTGGTGATGCCCGAGCGTCTCGCGAACACCGATCCCTTCACCTCGATCAAGGAGATCGTCGGCAGCGGTCCGTTCCGTTTCGTGGCGGATGAGCGCGTGGTCGGCAGCAAGGTCGTCTACGCCCGCAACACCGATTACGTGCCGCGGCCGAATGGCACCACCGACTGGCTCGCCGGCCCAAAGATCGTGCATTTCGACCGGGTGGAATGGATCGTCCAGCCGGACCCGAGCACCGCCGCCGCCGCGCTGGAGAACAATGAGGTCGACTGGTGGGAAAACCCACCCACCGATCTGCTGCCGATCCTCGACCGCAGCAAGGTTGTCCATACCGAAGACAGCGGCCCTCTGGGCGTCCTCGGCACCGGCATCTTCAATCAACTGTTCCCACCGTTCGATAAACCGGCGGTGCGGCGCCTGATCCTGGAGGCCACGTCGCAGGCCGACTTCATGACCGCCGCCGCGGGCACCAACAAAGCGATGTGGCGTGATGGCGTCGGCTTCTTCGCGCCGGGCACGCCGATGGCCAGCGACGCCGGGTTGGACGCGTTCAAGACGAAGCGGGACCTGCCGACCTTGAAAAAGGCCCTGCGCGACGCCGGCTATAACAGTGAGCGCATCGTCATGATGTCGCCCTCCGATCAGGCGGTGCTGACCGCGCAATGCGCCGTCGCGCTGGATGTGTTTCAGAAACTCGGCATGGATGTGCAATACGAGGTGATGGACTGGGGCACCGTGATCCAGCGCCGCGCCAAGAAGGACCCGCCGAGCCAGGGCGGCTGGAACTTCTTCATCACCGGTTGGAACGGGATCGACATGACAACGCCGGTGACCAATCAGACGTTACGCTCCAACGGTGCCAAAGCCTGGTTCGGCTGGCCCGATCTTCCCGGCGTGCAGGGGCTGATCGACGCGTGGGTCGATGCCGACGGCATACCCGCGCAGCAAAAGATCGCCGCCGACCTGCAACGCAAGGCGTTCGAGGAAATGCCCTATCTGCCCACCGGCCAATACCTGCAACGCACCGCCTGCCGCAACGACATCACCGGCATCATCCCCGGCCAGTTCGTGTTCTGGAACGTTCGTAGGACGTAGTTTTCGTCGTCATGGCCGGGCTTTTAATCGTCATGGCCGGGCTCGACCCGGCCATCTCCCGCCGCACCCCGTCCGACAACGTCCCACTCCCCATTTGCCGCCAACCCTCCAGCACGGTACAACCCCCCAACCATCCACGGGAGGCCGCATTGGACGACGTCATTTCCGGCGCCTACGTCTTTACCGGCGAGCGATCGGCGCGCAGCTACGCCCTCAACAAAATGGCCAACACGCTCAGCCGCCCCGAAAACCGGACGACGTTCCAGGCCGACGAAGCCGGCTACATGCGGGACCTCGGCTGTTCCGACACTGAAATAGAACTCGTGAAGCGCCGCGACTGGAAAGCCATGATGGAACACGGTGCCAGCATCTATTTGTTGCTGAAAATCGGCGCCGCCGTGGGCGTGCCGCTGCCCGAGATCGGCGCCCACACCGCCGGAATGACCCTGGCCGAATACCACGCGCGAAAGGCAAACTGACATGGCGACGATCATCGGCGGCATTGGCACCTCCCACGCGCCCACCATTGGCGTCGCCTGGGATCGCGGCCAGCAGAAGGAGCCCATGTGGGCCCCCTTGTTCGACGGTTACGTTCCGGCACGGCAATGGCTGGAGGAGGTCCGTCCCGACCTGTTCCTGATCGTCTACAACGACCACGTCAACCAGTTCTTCTTCGACGCTTACCCGACCTTTGCCCTCGGCGTCGGCGCGACGCACGCCCAGGCGGATGAGGGCTGGGGCAAGCGCGCTCTGCCCGATCTGCCGGGCGATCCGGATTTCGCGTGGCATCTGGCGCGCTCTCTGGTGAATGACGAGTTCGACCCGACTATTTGCCAGGAGATGGCGCTGGATCACGGCGTGCTGTCATTCCTGCCGTTGTTGACCGACACCGACTGGAAGGTTCCGGTCGTTCCGCTGGCGGTGAACGTGATCCAGCATCCGATTCCGACGCCTCGGCGCTTGTACCGGCTTGGCGCGGCGTTACGCCATGCGATCGAAACCTACCCGAAGGACCGCCGCATCGTCGTGTTCGGCACCGGCGGCCTGACGCATCAACTGCACGGTACGAAATTCGGCACGAAAAATTTCGCGTGGGACAATGAGTTCATGGACCGCCTGGAAACCGAGCCGGCACCGTTGGCTGAACTCTCAACCCAGGACTACATGGAACGCGGCGGCACCGAGGGCGTCGAGATGATCATGTGGCTGGCGATGCGCGGCGCGCTCGGCAAGAACGTGAAGCGCGTGCACCGGAATTACACCGCGCCGCTGACCACCGGGTATGGGTTGCTGGTGCTGGAGACCTGAAGCAGCCCAGGCCTATCGGCTTTCCCCCGCGAATCCCGCCCGCAACTCCGCCAGCCGCCGCAGCGCCGCCGCGGGAAGTGGTCCTTTCTGAACAGCCGCCAGAGCCGCGTCGAACTCATCCACCGTCGCCATGCCGACCAGGATCGTCCCCATCGCCGGATGCGTGATGGCGAACCGCGTCGCCGCCTCCGGCAGGCTGGCGGCGAACCCTTCAGACACCAGCGGCAGCAACCGCCGGGCCCGTGCGACATCGGTCTCGTAACTCTCCGCCGTGCCGATCGGCGCCGGCGCCGGTGAGGCAATCGGATGCCGAGCCTCCGACGCGCTCAACGCGCCGCCCGCGATTACCCTGATCCCGACCACGCCGACGCCGGCTTTCTTCGTATGATCGAACATCCTGCCGTAATCCTGCGCCGGATAACCGTCCGGCAAAGCCTCCCCCGCCGAGGGATTGAGCATGTTGTAACTGACCTGCGCGCTGTCGAATTTTTCCGCGTCGATCACCTGAAGCAGCGCCGGAGTTTCGCCCACCGCCGTGATCCCCAGAAACCGCGTCTTGCCCGCTTTCCGCAACAATTCAAACGCCGGCACGACCTCGTTCAACACCTGCGCCACGCTCAGCGTATCGCCGCCGCCGTCCACCGTGATCGCATTGTGCAAATGGAAGATATCGACATGGTCCATCTGCAACCGCGCGAGGCTGCCATCCAGCGATTCCGTCACCGCCTCGGCGATGCGCCCGAAATCCTCCGGAGGAATCCGAACCTTGGTGCCCACGAACGCCTTCGCCGGCTTCAACGTCTTCCACGCCCGCCCCAGATTCGTTTCGGAGGCACCGTTGCCGTACTGCACCGCTGTATCGAAGTAATTGATGCCGGCGTCCATCGCGCGCCCTATCGCTTTCTCCTGATCCACAGCCGCGCCGCGGACCATCAGCCCTCCCACCGCGCCGCAGCCAAATCCCAGGATCGAAATCGCCATGCCCGTGCGGCCGTAAACGCGCGTTTCCATGCTGTCAGCTCCCATAAAGGCCCGAGGCCCGGGCTCGTAATTTGCACAACGCCACCAGCAGATCCAGCGTTGGCGTCGCAACCCCAGCGGTGCGCGCCAGCACCAAAGGCGCGTCGAACATGCCATCGATCTCCATCGGCCGGCCCAGTTCGAGATCTTGCAGAATGCTTGGCTTATGATCCATGGAGGATTGGGTCTTCACCCGCGCGTCATGGTTCGTACTGGGCCGCGCGCCCAACGCCACGGCGATCGACGCGGCCTCCTGCATCACCCGCAACGCGGCGTCCCTTGCCGCCGGTTCGGTATAGACGTTCCGCGGCGCCATGCCGGACAGCACCGCCAACGTGCCCCCCGCGAGGTTGCTGATCAGCTTGTTCCAAATTTCGGTGCGGATTTCCGTCGTCGCCTCACCGCTGATGCCGCCCTTGGTGATCAACTCGGCCAGCGCCACTACCCGAGGCGACAGCGCGCCATTGGGTTCGCCCAGGATGACGCGGCTTTTGGGTTGCTCGACCTCGATGACGCCCGGATCGGTCACCGCGCTGGCCGAGTAAACCACGCCTCCCACCGCGCGATCGGCGCCAACCGTCTTCAACAGTACATCGTCCGGATCGATCCGCGGCAGCTTGAGCCCGTCATGCGGTCCGCCCAGATGCTGAAAGAACCACCACGGAATGCCGTTCATCACGAACGGCACCGCGGTATCCTGTTTCAGCAACGGACCGATCCCCGCCGCCACCGCCGGCAGAGCTGGCGCCTTCACCGTAACGAAAACGGCATCCACCAGCCCCACCGTGCGCGGATCGTCGGTCGCCTGGAGCTTGATCTTATGCTCCCCGTCCACCGCGTGAACCTGCAATCCGTTCGCCTGGATCGCCGCCAGATGCTTGCCGCGCGCGATGATCGAGACATCCGCTCCACCTTTCACCAGCCGTACCGCCAGGTGGCCGCCAATGGCGCCCGCCCCATAAACGCAGACGCGCATCGACTTGCACCCCGTTCAGTTGTCGTTGGCCATATCCGAAGCGCTTCCCATGCGCGGGTCAACCCGCCGCCCGAACCGAGTCCGATGCATCCGGAGCAATTCCATCAGGTCGGTGACGCCCAGCATGACGGCGTCCACACCGCACAGCGGGCACAAAGGGGTCTCCCCGTCGTCGATCCAATCGATGACCTCGGTCGCCTCGAACACCTGAAGGCAGTGAAAACAGCCGCAATACATGGTCCCCTCCGGACAGGCCGGTTATACAACCGGCCCGGTCAGGGTGCCACCAAAGCGAGTCCGCGTGCGACGCCAAATTCTTCTGCTGATTCTCATCACCACCGCGATTCGACTGGCCTTCGGTGCAGCCATCGGACTGGGCGTCGATGAAAGCTACATGGTGTCCGCCGGCCGGGTGCTGAGCCTCGGCTATTTCGACCATCCGCCCGCGTCGTGGTGGCTGTCGTGGGGGTCAACGCAACTGTTCGCCTCCGAGGCACCGGTCGTCGCGCGCCTGCCGTTTATCCTGCTGTTCGCGCTGACCACATGGCTGATGTTCCTTCTGACCAACGACCTCGCCGGCCCGCGCGCCGGCTTCTGGGCCGCGCTGACGTTGAACCTGTCCCCGGTGTTCGGCATCACCAGCGGCGGCTGGGTGCTGCCCGACGGCCCACTGGATTGCGCCCTGACCGGCGCCGCTTTATGCCTGCTGCGCGCCCTACCATCTACCGGCCGCCGCGCGACCGGATACTGGTGCGGCGCCGGCGTTTGTGCCGGCCTTGCAATGTTTTCCAAATACTCCGCCGTCCTGACCATCGCCGGAGCGTTCCTGTTCCTGCTGCTGAACCGCGACCACCGAGCCTGGCTGCGCCGCTGGCAACCCTACGCCGCCGCGGTGATCGCCATCCTGGTCTTTTCCCCCGTCATCATCTGGAATATCCAGCACCACTGGGCTTCGTTCGCCTTCCAGGGCGCCCGCGCCTCCGGCCTCCGCTTCCGCCCTTTCACCCCAATCACCACCCTTCTGGGCGAGGCCCTGTTCGTGCTGCCCTGGTTCTGGCCGCCCATGATGATCCTCGGTGCGAAAGCCTTGCGTTCCGGCTGGCGAGAGCAACTTCTGGCGTGCCTCGCCGCCCCGCCCATCGTTGTCTTCGCGTTGATTTCAGCGTGGTCCTCCCAGCGTGTCTTGTATCATTGGGCCGCGCCCGGTTATCTGATGCTGTTCCCGCTGCTCGGCCATTTCGTCGCCGAACGTTGGGACCACCGAGCCGTCCGCGCGTCGATCGTTGCATCGGCGGCGTTGGTCATCGTGACCCTGTGCGTGATCGGCACCCAGGAGCAGTTCGATTGGCTGCGTCTGGATAGTGTAACCGCCGAAGGCCTGGACTGGACATCCTTGCGAGACGATCTGTCCGCGCGCGGTTTGTTACGTCCAGGCACCGTCGTCGGCGTCCTCAACTGGCGTGACGCCGGCAAAATCGCTCATGCTTTAGGCCCTGACGTAGCAGTGATCTGCCTGAACGAAGACACCCGCCAGTTCGGCTTCGCGGACCCGCCCGAGCGTTGGGCTGGCGCGGACGTCTTACTGCTGATCGTCGATCACCCCGACACGGTCATCCCGACCCTGCGCGGCCTGTTCACGCGCATCGAGCCCTTGCCCCCATCCGCCGTCACCCTGCGCGGCCACATCCTGCAAACCATCACTGTCGCGATCGGGTATCGCTTTACGCCATTCGATCCGTCCACGAGATGATCCGATCGAGAAAAAAACTCCGCGACCTTGGCGCACTTCGCGTCCTCCGCGTTAAATGGAACCGTGCGCCCCGCACGAACCGCCGATCGTAGCGCTTCGACCCAAATGCCGGGCCTCTCCCGCCCTCGCTCTAATCGAACAGCGACAGATCGATCACATCCCCCATCCGGTTATACCCAACATCGCCCGGGTGCAGGTGATCCCCATTGTCATAAATCGGTAACATCCGCGCCGGATGCTCCGGATCCCGCAGTTCCTTATCGAAATCAATCACCGCGTGGAATGCCCCCGAAGTCCGCATCCACTCATTCACCGCGAGCCGCTTCGCCTCCCCCTCCGGCGTCCACGCCCCCAGCATGAACGTCTCGTTCTCAAACGGCGTGATCGTCCCTCCAAACATCCGGATCCCGCGCGCCCGTGCTCGCATCGCCATCTGATTGAGCCCGTTGATCAGGTCGTCCGCGCTGACCACCTCTTCCTTCAACCCGCGCCGGTTGCGGATATCGTTGACACCCAGCACAACGATCGCGCGCGTGACACCCGGCTGCGAAAGCACATCCCGATCGAATCGCCGCAGCCCGCTATCGCCTCGAATGTCGTGACAAATGCGATTGCCGCCGAGCCCCTGGTTCATCACCCCGAACATCTTGCCGCCGCGCGCGACGATCCGCCGCGCCAGTTGATCCGGCCATCGGCAAAACGCGTCATGCGTCGAAATATTGCCATCGGTGATCGAATCGCCGAGCGCGACGATGCCGCCAACGTCTCGCGCGGCCAGCACATCGATGCCGCTCAGAAAGAACCAATCGTCGATCACGCGGGCCGCGTGCATGATCTCCATGCCGGTGAAATCCCCCGGCGGCGAGAGGTAATTGAATTGTCGCGCGTACCGCCCGGTGACCCCGAAGCTGGCGGGAATTTCGCCAGGGATGTAGATGCTGACGGCGAGATCCTCCAACGGCGCGACCTTCAGCGACACCGGATCGCTGACAACGAATGCACCCGCCGGAATTTTCACCGACCCCGCGCCATTGAACGTCACGACCCGATCCGTATCCGGACGAATGCCCGCGCCGGCGCCGCGCTTCGCCACATGCGTGGCGCCAACGACCAGGTCTCCCGTGCCGGCCGCGTTTGACAGCCGCACCCGGATCGTATCGCCACCGATACTCACTCGCGGAAACATGCGAATGGTGGGACTGCTCAGCGCCACGCCGTCCGCCGGCGCGGGAGTCGCCGTCCAGGTGCCAACCCAATGCGATGCCATGTCGTTCCCTCCGGTTTTCCGCGGCGGAGGCGAAGCCGGCGCCATCGTCAGGCCGAATTTGCCCGCCGCGACAGGAACAGGCAAGTTCGCCGAAACAGGTGGACGGTCCATGCGCGACAATCATCTGACGGTAAAACCCATCTCCGGTTCCTGCGGCGCCGAGGTGCTTGGCGTCGATGTCTCCCAGGACCTCGACGACGACACCATCGGCGACATTCGTCGGGCGCTGCTCGATCACGGCGTCATCTTTTTCCGCGATCAGACGCTGACGCACGAGCAGCACAAACGTTTCGCCCGCTGCTTCGGTCCCATTTTCATCCACCCCAACTATAACGGCATGCAAGCCGACCCCGAGATCGTCGAAATTCAGCGCACGCCCGGCGATCAGGCGATCGTCGGTGAGGACTGGCATTGCGACACCACAATGATGACGGAACCGCCGATGGGCGCGATCCTGTACGGGGTTGAGGTTCCTCCTTACGGCGGCGACACGTTGTTCGCGTCCATGGCGCACGCTTACGACACACTGTCCGATGGGATGAAAGCGCTGCTGTCCACGATGCGCGCGGTGCACTCGGATCATACGGTGGCTGGACCGGCGGCCAACCGCAACGCGCGGCGAACCGCGAAAGTGCGGGAGGACGCGGAATGGCGGCCGACGGTCAACGTGCATCCGGTCGTCCGCACCCATCCCGAAACCGGCCGCAAATCCTTGTTCGTCAACCGCGCCTACACCCATCGCTTCGAAAACATGACCGAGGAAGAAAGCGCGCCATTGCTGCAATTCCTGTTCCGCCACGGCGAACGGCCGGAGTTCACCTGCGATTTCCGTTGGCATAACGGCTCGATCGCTTTCTGGGACAATCGCTGCGTGCACCATATCGCCGTGAACGACGCCGGGCCGTATTTCCGCCATGTGCGTCGCGTGCAGATCGCCGGTGGACTGGTGGTTTGACCGGCCGCGTCCGAGTGCCATACTGACCGGAAACGCCGTCAACAGAACGGGATGTTCGCCATGCGCCTGATGTGGTTCCACCTGATGCCGTACACTGAACTGCCGGACGATTTCCGGGAAAAGCACCATTCGGTCTGGGTCGATATTCATTCCTCGTTGTTCGATCCAAAGCGCGCGCACTTAATGTACAACGACTTCATGGATGAAATGGAGTTCGCCGCCGATTGCGGTTTCGACGCGGTGTGCTGCAACGAACATCACTCCAACGGCTATGGATTGATGCCGTCGCCCAACCTGATCGCCTCCGCTCTGTCGCGGCGAACCCGGGACACCGCGATTTGCGTGATGGGCAATTCGCTGGCGCTGTATAATCCGCCGACTCGCGTGGCGGAGGAATTCGCCATGATCGACTGCATCTCCGGCGGCCGCCTGATCGCCGGATTCCCGGTCGGCACGCCGATGGATACGACCTATTGCTACGGTCAAAACCCCTCGATGTTACGAGAGCGGTATCTTGAAGCGCACGACCTGGTGATGCGCGCCTGGACCGAAAAAGACACCTTCGCTTTCAACGGCCGCTATAACCAACAGCGCTATGTGAACATCTGGCCGCGCCCGGTGCAGCAGCCGCATCCACCGGTCTGGATTCCAGGCGGCGGCTCGATCGAGACCTGGCAATGGTGCGCCGAGATGGATTACGTCTATGCGTACCTCTCGTATTTTGGCTACAAGGACGGCCGCGAAACCATGGATGGTTTCTGGCGAGAAATGGCTCGGTTAGGCAAGGATCGCAACCCCAACCGCGCCGCGTTCCTGCAATTTGTCGGTGTCGCGGAAACCCGCGAAAAGGCGTTGGAGCTGTATCGCGAACCGGCCGAATATTTCTACGGCCGCTGCCTGTTCACCGATCCGATGTGGGCGACGCCACCCGGCTACATCACGGAGGGCACGCAACGCGCCGGCCTGACCAGCCAGGTCGGCCGCGCGGCGACACAGAGCGCCAGAACCCAGGCCCGCGCCACAGAAATGACCGACATCGTCGATAAGGGCTATGTGATTGTCGGTTCCCCCGATGACGTGGTCGCGCAACTGACCGAGGTCGCGGAATCGCTCAACGTCGCGCACCTGATGTTGCTGTTGCAGTTTGGTAACATGAACAAAGACCTCGCGAAATTCAACACAAAGCTGTTCGCCGAAAAGGTGATGCCGCGGTTGAAACCGCTGTTCGCGGGTTGGGAAGACCGCTGGTGGCCGACACCAATGGAAAGCACGCAACGCGCCGAGGTCCCCGCTTTCGTCCCCGGCGTCGCGGCGGAATAGATCTTGATCCGCGGCAAACGGCTCGGTCTCGCGCTCTGGGGGACCGAACCGGTCACCGCTCTGGCGCGTCACGCTCAGCTTGCGGAAGGGATTGGTTTTGACAGCGTCTGGGTGATCGACTCCCAATTGCTGTGCCGTGAGGTGACGGTCAGCCTTGCCGCCATTTTGCTCGCCACGAAACATATCCGCGCGGCCACCGGCGTGACCCAGCCGGTCACGCGTCACGCCAGCGTGATGGCCAGCGCCATGGCGACACTGTCAGAGATGTCCGGCGGCCGCGCGATCATGGGGATCGGCACTGGGTTTTCCTCGTTGCGCACGATTGGCATGGCACACGCGAAGATCGCCGACATCGAAGCGTATGTCGCGACGGTGCGCACTTTAACCCGCGGTGGCGACGTTATTTGTAACGGAACGGATACGAGACTGTCGTGGCTGGAGGCGCCCGCTGCGGTGCCCATCGTCATCGCCGCCACCGGCCCGCGCATGATCCGCACCGCCGGCCGAATCGCCGATGGTGTCATCCTGCATCACGGTGTGTCGCCCGATCTGGTCGGCCGCGCGTTGGGTTGGCTCGACGGCGCGCCCGTCGAAGTATCCTGCTGGACGCCCTATAGTCTCGGCGCCGACGCGACCGAGGCACGCAACCGGATTCGCGGCCGTGTCGCCGGAGCGCTAATGAACGCGAAGCCGGAATGGTTCACCGGTGAAGAACGCGCGGCGGTGGAACAGCTTCAATCAGGCTACGACGTCGGCCATCACGCGGCCTCCGCCGCCGGCCATGCCGCGATTGTCCCGGACAGTCTGGTCGATCGTTACGCCGTCGCCGGCACTGTCACGGAGGTGCGAGATCAATTGCGCCGGCTGCTGGATACCCCCGGCGTCGATCGGGTTATCTTAAACCCGCAGATCGTCGGCCCGGGCGCCAAACCGCTGGAAACGGTGCTGCGCGACTTCGAACGCGAGATCCTGCCTGGGCTCGGATAATCTCGCTGAACGCTCTTGCCCGCGTGAACGGTTGCAAGTATTATCACTAAGACACTAAGGCACTAAGTTCTTACCTATTAAACTTGGTG
>Ga0182030_10003326_pt1 | contig 34298 bp, 33 predicted proteins | sample 812S3MmetaG_FD_121299 | JGI IMG/M metagenome (GOLD analysis project Ga0182030, IMG submission 121299) | Permafrost microbial communities from Stordalen Mire, Sweden - 812S3M metaG (Illumina Assembly) | ecosystem: Environmental > Terrestrial > Soil > Wetlands > Permafrost | place: Sweden...
CCATCGAGCAGTGTCGTGAAGAACGCGCATAGGCGTGCTACGGCCGGACGCACGGACTCGTCGACGATTCTCCTCGTCGAGTCGTAGAAAGAGCCGGCGTCGACGCCGTCGCCGACGGCCGGGTTGGCCAGTGTGTCCTCGTCGAGACTGAGGGCCAGGTGTCCGTTCAACTGATCGAGGGAGCGAGTAACGCCAACGCGAGTGGACAGTCGTCCGTCATTCGCCGCCTGGGCGAAGCGTTCGGTGATGGCGTCGAAGTACGCGGCCAGTCCCGACAGTCGCGTCAGGTAGGCGCGCGCGGAGGCATCATCGACAATGCTGGCGGACGGCACGCACATGAAGACCATGGAGTGGGGCGAGGCATAGCTCTCCGACGAGGCGTCGCTCTCCCAGATTCCCTCTTCCAGGTCGACTCGCATGCCCCAGGCGAGACGCGCGAGAACGGCAGCGTTGACTCGCTCGTCCTCGCTCATGCTCTCGAGGTTGAGTTGAGCCAGTCGATCCTCGAGGTCGCGCAGTTTCTCGACGCCACGGGCGCTCCCGGCCCGACTCGGATCGGGTAGCAGATGGTCATAGCCCGAGATGCCGAGCAACGTCGCCGAGAGCGGATCCAGAGTGTTCTGCAGAACGAAGAACTCCTCGCTCAGAGTGGCGAGCTCAGTCGTCACACTCATGAGCGGCTCACTTTCTCGAGGCGGTGCGGTCCGCTAGCGAGTGAACGCCACAAGACTTCCCATGCCCGCATGCCCTCGCGCAACCGGCGAATTCGCATGAACTCGTTGGGCGCGTGCAGTTTTTCATCGGCTGTCGAGAAGGAGAAGAAGAGAGTCTTCGCTCCGAGGACTTCTTCAAACAAGGTCGTTGCGGGCAAAGTGCCGGCGATGCATGCGAGGAGCACGGACTGGCCCGGATAGACCTCTTCGAGCGCCTGGGTACCGGCTCGAATAGCCGGATGCGTCGCGTCAATCGTGTACGCGGGCGTTCCGTGGCTGTCACGCGCAACGCGCACGGTGAGTCCGGCCAACGGGCGATCCATGATGTGGCGCTCGATGGCGTCAATCACGCGTTCGGGGTCTTGGCCCGGGACGAGTCGACACGAGATGTGCGCTCGCGCGACGTGGGGGATCACGGTGTATTTTCCGCCGCCGTCCATGCCGTTGATTTCGAGGGTCGGACGCTCCCAGAGACGCTCGATGGTCGTGTACTCCGATTCGCCGAAGAGCGCGTCGACGCCCAGGGTTTCGCGGTACGCCGCGTCGTCGAAGTTGACGTTGGCGATCTCGGCGCGACGTTCGTCACTCACGGGTGTGACGCCCTCGTAGAAGCCGTCCACCGCGACGGCGCCGTCGCTGGTGTGCAAGCTCGCGACGAGCTCGCTCAGTCCGTGCAGCGGATTGGCCACTGTTCCACCGAATCGACCCGAGTGCAGGTCGACGTCGGCTCCCTCGACGACGAGGCTGAAGGTGACCAGACCCTTTGACATCAACGACAGCGACGGCTCGCTCGGACGCCACATGGCGCCATCGGCGGAGATGACCAGGTCGCAGGACAGTTCGTCGGCGTGGGCCCGCACGTAGTCAGCGAGATGAGGGCTTCCGATCTCTTCTTCACCTTCCAAAAGGAACTTGATGTTGAGTGGCGGGCCGCCCTCTTCACGCTCAAAAGCTTGGGCGACTTTGAGAACCACGTAGACCGGTCCCTTGTCGTCGGTGCACCCGCGACCTCGGATGACGTCGCCATCGACCGTGAGTTCAAAGGGAGGAGTGATCCACTCGTCAAGGTCGCCCGTTGGCTGAACGTCGTAGTGCCCGTACACGAGAATCGTCGGCGCGTCGTCGCTGGCGTGCCACTCTGCGCGAACGAGCGGATGGCCACCGGTCTCGTCGACGTACGCGTTGGCGAAACCTAACTGGTGGACCAGCCATTTCGCAGCCCGTTCCATTGTCTCGTGTGTCGCGTCGCGCGACACGCTCGGAATCGCGACGTATTGGGCTAGTTCCTCGATGTAGGCATCGTCGGTGTCGTTAATAGAGAGCATGACCACCGTCGATGGAGAGAGTCTGGCCACTGATCCACGAAGAAGCGGGATTCACGAAGAAGCTCACTCCGTTCGCGATGTCCTCGGCTTCACCGAGTCGACGAGTGGGGATGCGACTGAGCAGCTGCGCCTGACCTTCTTCGCCGTAGCTCTCCCACTGGGCGATGGAGGTGGGGTTGCTCAAGACGAAACCGGGAGCGACGCAGTTCACCGTGATGCCGTGTGGTCCGAGTTCGTGAGCCATTTGTCGCGTAAAGCCGATCTGAGCGGCCTTCGCGCTGGCGTAGGCCTGAATGCCCGTCAAACTCACACTGCGCCCCGCGCCTGAGGAGATGTTGACGATTCGTCCCCAGCCGCGTTCCTTCATGGCGGGTATGACCGCGCGAACGCAGATAAAAGTGCCGGTCAGATTGGACTCCACGACGTCGCGCCACTGCTCGTCGGTGACCTCTTCGAGGGGTTTGCCGACTTGGCCGCGCACGCCGCCGGCGCTGTTGACGAGAATGTCCGCGCCTCCGATGCTGGCCACGAACTCGTTCACGCCGCGCGAGTCGGTGACGTCAACGGTGTCGATATCGATTCCGTGCACTGTGGCGCCGTCGTTGGCGAGCGCTGCCGCAATGGCGGCTCCGATGCCGTGCATCGTGCCGGTCACCACGGCGACTTTGCCCGCCAGTGGTTGGTTGGTCTGTGTCATTAGTGTTGCACCCATCCCGATTCGATGATCGTTCGCACTTCTTGGACCCCAGCGGCCCACACTTTGTCCATGATTTCGTCCGGCGCCTCATAGGGACCGCCCATCGCTCCGTCGGGAGCCAACTCGCGAATGGCGTCGGGTCCGAGATTCATCAACAACTCGCGCGCTACCACCGGCTTGGGTGGTGGGGCGTCCGCTCCCTCGATGCGCGTCCAGGGAAAGTTCTCGACCCAGGCGCCGTGCATCTGATCGGCGTGAAATTCGTTGGCGACGACGACCGTCTGCGGTCCGTTGTACCAACTGTGAAAGAGAACCTGCACTTCCTCGTCGCGCGGTTGACAGATCCACTCACGGATGAGTCCGCCGATCGGAATGTTTCCCCCGTGTCCGTTGATAACCGCGATGCGCCGAAACCCTTGACCTTCAAGACAGTTCAAGACATCGCGCAGGAGTTCGATGTAGGTAGAGAGTCGCAGACTCATCGATCCCGGATACGACGTGAAGTAAGGAGCCATGCCAAAAGGAATGACCGGCAAGACCGGTACGCCGAGCGGCTCGGCGGCTTCGAGGGACACGCGTTCCGCGAGGAGAGCGTCGGTGCCGAGCGACAGATATCCGTGTTGCTCCGTTGATCCGATGGGCACGACGACCCGGTTGTCGTGATGCAAATACTCCTCGATTTGCATCCAGTTCTTGTCCCACAGGCGCACGGCGGTCTCCTTCAGCGCAAAAATTTGTCGGCACTTCAAATCTATCCACTGCTCTCACGATGTCAATTCGTCGACGATCACCAACATCGACGAGACTGACACGCGATCGCGAACGAGATGTGAAGTCGGCCTACACTGTGCCTACGTTGCGAGGTCGTTGCCTTTGTGCGGACCAATGAATTCGCATCAAGGCTCAGAACAGGAGAGCTCGTGAGTCGCATTTTGGATATCAAGGATCTCACCGTCAAGATCGACATGCGCCACTCGGCGGTCGTTCCTGTGGACGGTGTCAGCCTGCACGTTGAGGCCGGTGAAACGCTCGGCATCGTCGGCGAATCCGGGTGCGGAAAGTCAATGACCGGCCTGTCCATCCTGAAGCTCTTGCCACCGGGGGGACACATCGTGGGCGGGAGCATCGACTTCATGGGTCGCGACCTGGCCGGACTGTCGAACGACGAGATGCACAAGATCCGCGGCAACGACATTGCCATGGTCTTTCAAGATCCCATGACCTCGCTTAATCCGACGAAAACCATCGGTGACCAGGTCGCCGAGCCCGTTCGCATTCACCGGGGCGCGTCACGAAAAGAGGCGCTGGACCGCGCCGTCGAAGTGCTCGGACTCGTTGGTCTGCCGCGACCCAAGGAGCGTCTGGGCGACTTTCCCCACCAACTGTCCGGCGGTATGCGTCAGCGCGTCATGATTGCCATGGCACTTGCCTGCGACCCAAAACTCTTGATCGCGGACGAGCCAACGACTGCCCTCGATGTCACGATTCAGGCGCAGATTCTCGAACTGTTGGGCGACCTCAAACAGAAGCTCGGCATGTCGGTCTTGCTGATCACCCACGACATGGGCGTCATCGCAGGACGAACGGATCGCGTCATGGTGATGTACGCCGGCAAGGTTGTCGAAGCCAGTTCCACCGAGATGCTCTTCGACGAGATGCGCCACCCGTACTCGCAGGCGCTGCTCGCGTCGATTCCCCGGTTGGAACAGGACAATCGCCAGCGGCTCTATAGCATCCCGGGACTTCCGCCGGACCTGACCAATCCGCCTGTGGGCTGTCGCTTTGCGCCGAGGTGCGAACGCGCGACGGACCAATGTCGTATCGAAGAGCCGCCGCTCGACGGTCTTTCCGACCAGCACGTCTTTGCGTGCTGGCACCCCATCGACGGACCACTCGACCTTTCTGCGTCACGCCAAGCACGTCGCGACGCCGAGCGAGAGGAAGCGCCGGTACTCCTGAACGTCGAACATCTGGTCAAAGAGTTCCCTGTTCGCGGCGGCCTTTTCACGCGCAAACGGGCCAAAGTTCACGCGGTCTCGGACGTGTCGTTCAGCGTTCGCAAGGGCGAAACGTTCGGACTGGTCGGCGAATCCGGCTGTGGCAAGACGACGGTCGGGCGCCTGATCACAGCGCTCGAGTTCAGTGACTCGGGAGCCATTGAGATCGAGGGCGAGGACATCACGAAGATGTCGCGCAAGGCGCTTCGCGCAAAGCGACGCGACTTTCAGTTGATGTTCCAAGACCCCTACGCGTCACTCGACCCACGCATGCGTGTCGGGCGAATTCTTCGTGAACCGCTCGCCATTCAGCACCTCGGCACCCACGCCGAACAGGGAGAATCAGTCTTGGCGTTGCTCGCTGACGTGGGCCTCCCTGATCAGGCGGTCGATCGCTACGCGCACGAGTTCTCAGGTGGACAGCGTCAACGCATCGGACTCGCGCGCGCCCTTGCGCTCAACCCGAAACTCGTCGTGGCCGACGAACCGGTGAGCGCCCTCGACGTCTCCATCCGATCCCAGGTTTTAAATCTTATGAAACGTTTACAAACCGAGCACGACCTGACCTACATCGTCATCTCGCACGACCTCGCGGTGGTGAAGTATTTGGCCGACACCATCGGTGTCATGTACCTCGGCAAGATCGTAGAAATAGGTCCCAGCGAGGCAATTTACGAACAGCCCGCGCATCCCTACACCGCGCGCTTAATCGAGGCCATTCCGTTGCCGTCTCCCGAACTCGAACGTTTGAAGAACGGAACGGTCGTTCGCGGCGAACTGCCGAGCGCCATCGACCCCCCCTCGGGTTGTCGGTTTCGCACTCGTTGCGAACGAGCAACTGAACTCTGCTCCGAAGAGGAACCGCCTCTTCGGTTGTTCGGTCCTGGGCACCAAGCCGCGTGTCATCACCCGTTGCAAGAAGTCGCCGTTGCGATTGGTTCGGCTGGTCCGAATTCGTCAACTCTTGACGCTGACGCGTAATCGTCGCGACGTCGTCGAGGTTGTCTGTTTCCTCAGTGTGAATTGACGATTGATCGTGCTCGGAAGCGGCCCAAAATCAATGGTGCGCGCGTTCGCTACGGATTAGGGTGAGGTTTCTACAACGAGAAGTTCACTTAGGGGAGACCAGCGTGAGAAGGTTGTTTTCAAGAAAATTCGGCGCAATAATCGCGTCATTTGTTGCGTGCATCGGCACATTAGTTGCGGTGTCTGGTTCGCTGTCGACCAGTGCGTCGGCAGCCTCAAGCGGTGCGGACATCACGTACGCATTGCCGCCGGCCGTCGTTCCCAACTACATCTTTCCGGTGATGGGTTCGGCGTACTACAGCAACGTCAACCTCTACCAATTCCAGTCGGAAATGTTCCGTCCGTTGTACTGGTTTGGTCAAGGTACTGCGCCGTCGTTCAACGAGAGCCTCTCCCTGGCGTTGCCGCCGGTGTACTCCAACGCTGGCAAGACCGTGACCATCAAGTTGAAGAAGTACGCGTGGTCAGACGGCAAGCCCGTGACGGCCGACGACGTCTTGTTCTTCATGGACATGTTGAAAGCTGAGAAGAGCATCTGGCCCGTCTACGTGCCTGGAGAGTTTCCCGACAACGTGACCGCCATGTCGGCGCCGAACGCATCGACCGTCGTGTTCACACTTAACTCGGCGTACTCCTCGAACTGGTTCCTCTACAACGAGTTGAGCCAAATCACGCCACTACCGTCGCACGCGTGGGACAAGACCTCCGCCACCGGCGCCGTTAGCGACACCAACTCGGCCACGACGACCGGAGCCGCCGCTGTTTGGAAGTACCTAACGGCCCAAGCGATGTCACCCACGACGTACGCCACGAATCCGCTCTGGCAGATCGTCGACGGTCCTTTCAAGTTGAAGTCGTTCTCTACGACCGGCCTCACCGTATTCGTTCCGAACGCGAAGTACTCAGGACCGGTGAAGGCCGACTACGCGGAGTTGACGCTCGAACCCTTTACGACTGACGCGGCGGAGTTCAACGCTCTTCGCGCCGGAACAATTGACTACGGCTACGTACCACCGGAAGACTCGAGTCAGATTCCTCTGCTCACGAGTGACGGCTACAAGAGCAACCCATGGATTGGTTGGAGCATCAACTACTTCCCAATGAACATGAACAACCCGACAGTGGGTCCGATCTTCCGCCAGCTCTACTTCCGCCAGGCGTTCCAAGAGATGGTCAATCAGCCGACCGACATCAAGAAGGCGCTCTACGGGTACGGGTACCCGACCTACGGTCCGGTCCCGATCGAACCGAAGAACGTCCTCGCGACGAAGCAAGAGTCGACCAACGCATACCCCTTCAGCGCGACGAAGTCACCAGCGCTCTTGAAGAGCAACGGTTGGAAAGTCGTACCGGGAGGCGTGACGACGTGCGCGAAGCCCGGCACCGCGAAAGGTGACTGCGGCACCGGAATTACGGCGGGAGAGAAGATGGTCTTCAACCTCCAGTACAACAACGGGTTCACCTACGTCACGCAGTTCATGGAGCAGTTGAAGTCCAACCTCGAGAAGTACGACGGCGTTCAGTTGAACCTGACGTCGGCGCCCTTTGACACGGTTATCGCCAACGCTGCACCCTGCAAAGTCTCTGCGTCATGCACCTGGCAGATGGAGAACTGGGGTCAAGGCTGGTCCTACGGTCCCGACTACTACCCCACGGGTGAGTCGATCTTCGAGACCGGATCGGGCATCAACGAGGGCAGCTACTCCAACCCGGTGAACGACGCGAACATCAACAAGACGCACACTGTGTCAGGAACCGCGGTGCTCGCCACGTACGAGAACTACCTTGCCAACCAACTACCCGTTGTGTGGCAGCCGGACCCCGACTTCCAGATCTCTGAAATCAAGAGTGGCCTCACAGGTGTGACGCAAAGTTCACTGTTGAACTACACGCCTGAAAACTGGAGTCTGTCGAAATAGTGCGACCGCGTAATAGCACGGCAGGTTGAGCGTGCAAGAGTCGATCATCCGAGTCGACGGGGCCGATGGCCTCGTCGGCTCGGAGATACCTTTCTACACATACGGAAATCCAGAGTTGGGACCTACGGTCTCGATTATGGCGGGCGTGCACGGGTGCGAATACGTTCCCATGCTGGCTCTTCGTCAGTTCCTCGACGAGCTCGACGAGTCGCATTTGCGTGGGAGTTTGCGCGTCGTGCCCATGGCCAACCTCGCGTCATTTCAAGCGCGCACCGCCTTCGTCGTGCCTCACGATGGACTGAACCTCAATCGCTGCTTTCCCGGCACCCTCGAGGGCAGTTTCACGGAGCGACTCGCGTACTCACTCTTTCATGAAGCAATCGCACCTTCGCAGTACCACGTCGACATGCACGCGGGCGATCAAGTCGAGGCGCTAGAGCCTTTCGCCATCTACGATGTCTCTTCCGTTGAAGAGGCATCGAGCGCCATGGCCCACGCGTACGGACTTCCGTACGTGATTCGCACCGAGCGCTCGGAGAGTCCCATCGCGGGTACTTCCAGTGCCGCGGCCGCGGAAGCGGGCATTGCGTCGATCACGGCTGAAGTGGGTGGACGAGGACTAGTCGATGACGTGTCGGTAGCCCGCCACCTCGAAGGTCTGAGGCGGCTGCTCGCGTCGCTCGGTGTGTTGCCAGCAACGTTTCCAGACATCGTGGCGCCGGTCGAGATACATCATTGGGTGTGGCTGCGCTCAACGACGGCGGGTTGGTGGAGCTCACGCTTTAGCGTCGGCGAGTGGGTCGATGCGAACGAGGTCATCGGTACCGTACGATCTCTCGATGGGGAACACTACGAAGAGATCGTCGCACCGGAAGCGGGCGTGCCACTCTTTCTTACGACCAGCCCCGCCGTCGCGGCCGATGGCCTGTTGTTGGGACTCGGCGTCCGATAAGTGGTTGTGTAAATGGCAGGGAATCCATTGATGCGCGCGAGCCGCCACAGATAGCTATTCGATGACTCGCTATCTCGTTCGCCGCTTCGGCCAAGCTCTTGCTGTCGTCTTTCTGGTGTCGATTCTGACCTTCCTCTTGCTGCACCTTCTTCCCGGCGGTGCGGCACGCGCGGAACTGGGCTTTCGCTCCAGTCCTTCGGCCATAAAGGCCTTCAACATCGCCAACGGTTACAACCGACCCTTCTTTTCGCAGTACTGGCTGTATATCGATCACTTGTTTCATGGGAACTTCGGCTACTCCTACAAGCTGAACGAACCCGTGTCGACTCTGCTCTCGATGGACCTGCCAAAGAGTGCGTACCTCAGTGGTCTGGCGTTGTTCTTCACCGTGATCATTGCGATCCCCCTGGGTATCTACCAGGCGGTGCGTCGCAACAAGCCCGACGACTACGTCGTGACGGGACTCTCATTCATCGGGTACTCCATGCCTACCTTCTGGCTTGGTCTGTTGTTGATCGCCTTTTTCTCGGTGTACCTCAAGTGGTTGCCGCCCTCGGCGCCCCAGTCGGCGACAGTCGGGGGCGCGTTCACGGACCCGAAGGCCATGGTGCTGCCAGTGCTGACACTCACCATCGTGGGCGTCGCGTCGTTTAGTCGGTACATGCGCTCCTCGGCGATTGAGAGCCTGGCGCAGGACTACATCCGCACCGCGAAAGCGAAGGGCGTGACCCAACGGGGCATTCTCTTCGGCCACATGTTGCGCAACGCCATCTTGCCCATCGTGACGTTGCTCGGTCTTAGTATCCCGGCTCTTCTCTCCGGAAATCTCATCACTGAGTCGGTGTTCAACTATCCCGGAGTGGGACTCTTGTTTTGGACGGCCGCGCAGTCACGTGACTACCCGACGTTGTTGGCGTTGACATTGGTGGTCGCCATATTCACGGTCCTCGGAAACTTCATGGCCGATATTAGCTACGGCATTATTGACCGAAGGGTGCGCGTCTCGTGAGCATGCCCCCCGACATAGAAACGCCTCCACCGGGCGAGATCGACGCCAGCACCGAGATCTCTCAGTTGGTCCGACCTCCGCGTCGTCGCGGGGCCGGCGTCGTCTCGGTCTTCATGGAAAACAAGCTCGCCCTGGTCGGGGTGATTCTCATCGTCCTGATCATCTTGTTCTGTTTCGTCGGACCATTGGTCTATCACTCCAATCAGATCGCCTCGAACCTCAGCATTTCAAACGACGCGCCGGGTCCGGGTCATCCACTCGGTACCGACAACGTGGGCTACGACGAACTCGGTCGTCTCATGAAAGGCGGGCAGTCTTCTCTTGAGATCGGATTCGCGGCCGCGATCCTCGCCGGACTCTTCGGCGTTCTCTGGGGCGCCGTGTCGGGATTCTTTGGCGGCATCATCGACACCATCATGATGCGCATTGTTGACGCCCTGCTGTCGATTCCTGTTCTTTTCGTTCTGCTGCTAATGGCCGCCATCATTAAGGTCAACCAACTGAACTTGACCTTGGCCGTGGCGTTCTTCGCGTGGTTAGTGCCGGCTCGACTCATTCGAGGTGAGACGTTGACGCTACGAACGCGCGAATACGTCCAGGCCGTCAAGGGCATGGGTGGCGGGGCGAGTCGCAGTATCTTCTTGCACCTGATCCCGAACGCTATTGGCACCATCGTCGTCAACATCACCTTCCAGGTCGCTGACGCGATCCTTGCGTTGGCCGCGCTCGGATACCTCGGCTTTGGTATTCCACCACCCGCGGCCAACTGGGGCGCGATGCTCTCGCAGGGTGTGACCTACATCTACGCGGGCGAATGGTGGTTGATCTACCCCGTGGGCGCGCTGATCGTGCTGACCGTGATGGCCTTTAACTTCGTTGGTGACGCGCTGCGCGACGCCTTCGACGTGCGCTTGCAACGACGCTAGAACAGGAAAGATCCATGAGTAACGACCCGTACACCTCTTACGGCTACTTGGCGCCCGGCGACGTGCCCACCTTCGAGCTGTCGCCCGAGTTTCATCGGGTGGCACCGTACAACTCGCCGGTGAGCGACGTGGAGCGTGACCGGGCAGAACGATTGTTGCGCGAAAATATTGTCATCAGCCTGCACGACCACCCCGTGCAGTTTCCTGACGATATGCGCGAGACACCGCAGTACAACCGAACCGGGCGCCAACACACCGCTTTCTCCGGTCTCATGGCATCAGGTATGACGATCGTTTTTGACAACATGATGGACGGGACCGCGTGCGTGACCGGCAACGCCCCGTGGCGATGGCTGGACATCGTCACGGACCTCGGGATGCGTCAGGCTGACCTTGCCCATCAGGACGACGTGGTTGTTATCCGCACGCTTAGCGACATCGAAAACGCCAAGCGCGACGGCAAAGTAGGCCTCGTGTTCGGTCTCGAGGCCGCGACGCCCATCGAAAATGAACTCGATCGACTCGACGTGCTCTTTGGACTCGGTCTACGCCAAATCGGCATTGCCTATTCCGAGGCGAACGCGCTCGGTAGCGGACTCAGCGAGAAAGTCGACGCGGGCCTCACGAACTTTGGTCGTCGGGCCGTGCGACGGATGAACCAGGTTGGCCTCGCCATCGACATCTCGCATTCCTCGGATCGCACCGGCATCGACGTCTGCGAAACGAGCGAGCGGCCCGTCCTCATGACCCACGCGGGGGCGCGGGCGATCTGGGATACCTCGCGCATGAAGTCGGACGACGTGCTGCGCGCGGTGGCGGAGACCGGGGGAGTGATTGGGATGTCGGCCGCACCGCACACGACGCTCTCGCACGAGCACCCTCGCCACAGCATTCTCTCGGTGATGGATCACTTTCTCTACTGCGTCGATCTCGTTGGCATCGACCACGTGGCCTTTGGCCCCGACACGCTCTACGGTGACCACGTCCAACTCCATAGCGTGTTCGGTCATCTCCTTCGCGTCGCCGATCTTGGTGGCCCCACGTACGAGAAAGTGGAGTACGTCGATGGACTCGAGAACCCGACGGAAAACTTCACCAACATCGCGGAGTGGCTGGTGCAGCGTGGATTCTCTGACGACGAGATCGTCGCCGTGCTGGGAGCGAACATCGTGCGCGCCCTCGAAGGGATCTGGCCCAGCTAACGCGAACTAGAGGTTTCCTACGATCCAGTTGATGCTGGCGCAGAGCGAGGCGACGTCTTCGGGGTCGACGCTCGGGAACATCGCGACGCGCAACTGGTTTCGTCCAAGTTTGCGGTAGGGGTCGGTGTCGACAACGCCGTTCGCGCGCAGGATTTTGGCGATCTGGTTGGCGTCGACGTCCTCGTGAAAGTCAATCGTGCCCACCACGTTGCTCCGGTCTTTGGGGTTCTTGACAAAGGGCGTCGCGAAGTCCGATGCCTCGGCCCAGGTGTAGAGGATCTCGGCGGATTGACGTGAGCGACCCGTGGAAAAGGACAGGCCGCCGTTCTCGTTGAACCACTGAATCTGGCTCGCCATGAGGTGCAACGTGGCGAGCGCCGGAGTGTTGTAGGTCTGATTGAGCCGAGAGTTGTCGAGTGCGATCTTAAGGTCGAAGAACGCGGGCGTCCATCGGCCCGAGGAGGCCAACGTCTCGATACGCTCCACCGCCGCGGGCGAGCACAGCGCCAGCCAGAGACCTCCGTCGGACCCAAAGGACTTCTGGGGCGCGAAGTAGTAGCAGTCGAACTGCGTCGGGTCGACCGGTAGTCCGCCCGCTCCCGACGTGGCGTCCACCGCGACGAGGCCCGCCGCGCCCGCCGGCCGCTCGATGGGCATCATGACGCCCGTCGAGGTCTCGTTGTGGGTCAGGGCGTACAGGTCGACGCTCTCGTCGGCCACGGCCACGGGGTGCGTGCCGACCTCACTGGTGATGATCAAGGGATCCTTGATGTGCGGCGCTTCCTTCGCCGCGCTCGCGAACTTCGAGGAGAACTCTCCGAAACTCAGGTGCTGTGACTGTTCAGCGATGAGGTGAAATGTCGCCGCGTCCCAGAAGCACGTGGTGCCGCCGTTGCCGAGCAACACCTCGTACCCGTCGGGAAGTGCGAAGAGCGAGGTCAGCCCGTCACGAACTTCACCGACTTTGTTTTTCACGGTTGCTTGACGGTGCGACGTACCGAGGTACGTCGACGCGTCGGCACTGAGAGCGGCGATTTGCTCCGGGCGAATTTTCGAAGGGCCTGATCCAAATCGGCCGTCGCGCGGCAGAAGGTCAGCGGGGATCTTGGGGGTGTCGGGGGAACTCATAGACTTATTCTTACGGAAAATGATCGGAGCCATTCATGAGCGCCAGAACCAGTGACCTTTTGAACGGACTGGCCCCCAGTGCGACGCTGGCCGTGGACGCCAAGGCCAAGGCCTTGAAGGCTGCCGGAGAGCCGGTGATTGGCTACGGAGTGGGCGAGCCCGACTTTCCGACGCCGGTGCACATTGTCGAGGCGGCGGTGAAGGCGTGCTACGACCCGGTCAACTACAAGTACACCCCGACGGCGGGCATTCCCGAACTTCGAGAGGCCATCGCGGCGAAATCGATGCGCGACAGTGGTCTCGACGTGAAGGCCAGCCAGGTTCTCGTCACGAACGGCGGCAAGCACTCCGTCGCGACCGCCTTTATCAGTCTGCTCAACCCCGGCGACGAGGTGTTGATTCCCGCGCCCTACTGGACCACCTATCCCGAAGCGGTCTACTTGACGGGCGCGACGCCCGTGCCGGTCATGACCAGCGAGGCGAATGGTTTTCGCATCAATGTGGAGGAACTTGAGCGCGCTCGGACCAAAAAGACGAAAATGTTGGTCTTCAACTCGCCCTCGAACCCCTCGGGAGCGGTACTTCGCCCTGATGAAGTCACCGCCATCGGCCGGTGGGCCGCGGAGCACGACATTTGGGTGCTGTGCGACGAAATCTACGAGCATCTGGTGTACGGCAGCGCGCGCAACATCTCCTTGCCCGTCGCGACGCCGGAGCTCGGAGATCGTTGGATCGTGGTAAATGGAGTGGCGAAGTCCTACGCCATGACCGGGTGGCGTGTGGGCTGGATGATTAGCGCGCCGGACATCATGGACGCCGCCTTCAACTACCAGAGCCAAACAACCTCGAACATCTCGAACATCTCTCAACGCGCCGCGGTGGCCGCTTTGACCGGTGACCTGATGGCCGTGGGAGAGATGCGCGAGGTCTTTGACCGACGCCGCCAGATCATGGTGAAGATGCTGAACGAGGTGGACGGGGTCACCTGCGCCGAACCCGAGGGCGCGTTCTACTGCTACCCGAACGTGTCGGGACTTCTTGGACGTTCGCTGGGCGGTCGCGTGGCGAACTCGTCGGGTGAACTGGCCGATCTGTTGCTCGAGACCATCAAGATCGCCGTCGTGCCCGGTGAAGCCTTCGGCACTCCGGGCTTTTTCCGTCTTAGTTACGCGCTCGGTGACAGCGACCTGGTCGAGGGTCTCGAACGCTTGACCGCGTTCGTTGCCGCGGGCTGAGCCGTCTCGCGCTTCCCGTAGTCTGTTCTCTTTCAAGTGAAAGGTATTCCGTGGCCCGAGTATTAGTTACCGAAGAGATCGCTGAGTCGGGTCTGCAGAAGTTGCGCAACGCCGGTCATGAAGTCGACATCCAGTTAGGCCTGACGCCGACGCAACTCCTCGAAGCGGTTCCCGGCGCGCACGCCCTCATCATCCGTTCGGCGACCAACGTCGACGCCACGACCCTCGAAGCAGCCAGTGACATGGTTGTCGTCGGACGCGCGGGCATCGGCCTCGATAACGTCGACGTTGCGAAGGCCACCGAACTTGGCGTCATGGTCGTGAACGCGCCCGTTTCCAACATCTTGTCCGCCGCCGAGCAGACCATGGCTTTGCTGCTAGCCCAGGCTCGCAACATTCCCCAAGCACACGCCGCGCTGAAGAACGGCAAGTGGGAGCGCAGTAAGTGGGAGGGCGTGGAGTTACACGGCAAGACGCTGGGCATTGTCGGGTTGGGAAAAATCGGTGCACTCGTCGCCCAGCGGGCGAACGCCTTTGGCATGCGACTTATCGCCTACGACCCCTTTATCACCGAAGATCGCGCCCGCCACATGGGCGTGGAGCTCGTCGACCTGGATTCGTTGCTCGCTCAGAGCGACTTCATTACGATTCACTTGCCGAAGAACAAAGAGACGACGGGTCTTCTCAATAAGGAGGCATTCACCAAAGTGAAGCCCGGCGTGCGCATCATTAACGTCGCGCGCGGTGGCATCGTGAGTGAAGCCGACCTGGCCGAAGCAATTCGTGAGGGCAAAGTACAAGGCGCGGCTCTCGACGTCTTCGAAAAGGAGCCCACGACCGAGTCGCCGCTCTTTGAACTTCCCTCTGTTGTCGTCGTACCTCACCTCGGCGCGTCGACGTTCGAGGCGCAAGACAAGGCCGGCGTGACCATCGCCGAGCAAGTGGAGTTGGCCCTCGCGGGGGACTTCGTTCCCTACGCCGTCAACGTGTCAGCGGGAGAAGTGTCCGAGTCAGTAAGCCCCTTTATGGGAATAGCCGAGGTGCTCGGACGATTCATTGGGGGACTTCTGGACGGCGAACCGGCCGATCTGGAAGTGGTGTATCAGGGCGAACTGGCGGGAGCCGGTACGAAGATTCTGACACTGTGCGCATTGAAAGGTCTGTTGAGCTCTACGGGTCACGATGGCGTTTCATTCGTGAACGCCCCTCAGTTGGCCGAAGAGCACAACCTCACTTTTCGGGAAAGTTCCTCCATGGCCTCGGCTGACTACGTCAGCCTCGTGACCGTGCGCTCGGGCGGTCACAGCGTCTCGGGCACGTTGATGACCATTGGCTCTCGGGTCGAGACGCGCATCGTGAGCGTGGATGGACACGCCGTGGAGATCGCTCCCGCCTCGTCCATGCTGGTCGTGCACAACGATGACCGTCCCGGCATGATCGGACTGGTCGGCGTGGCCCTCGGCCAAGCGGACATCTCTATCTCTTCCATGGCGGTGGGTCCGGACCCCGAGACGAAGACTGCTCTTATGGTCATCTCCACCGAGGCTCCGACGCCCAGTGAAGTGGTGGAAACGCTCCGCGGCACCGACGGGATTCAGGACATCCACCTCATCGCGCTGCGCTAAAGGTTTAGGGACGACCTGGTCGGCGTCCCCGCTTTACCGCGTCTTTGATCTCTTGGCCGCGTTGGCGGGCCTCTTCCTTGATCTCTCGTTTGATCTCTTGTTTGATCTGTCCACCCAGCTTGCGGGCTTCATCGCGGCGCTGCCGGGCCCCGTCGCGGACGTCCTGAGCCCGTTGGCGCGCCTCTCGGCGAATCTCGAAGGCTTCTTGGTGCGAGGCGTGATGGGCCTGAATGTGGGCCGCTCGAACGTCGTTGAGCGCGCGTCGAACCGAGGCATCGTCGTGGGAGTGACTCTCCATCTCGGTCTTGACCGCGTGCCACGCGGTGCGCGCCTGTTTGAGAGCGGCCAGCACCTGTTTGCGAGCTTCGACCGAGGCGTCGGCGGCCGCGTTGAACTGCTCACGCCCGTTCGTCCCTTGAACCACGGTGGCGAAGGACCATAAACCGGTGTCGAGCAGGCGCGCGGCCCGCTCAACATCGCTCAGGACGGCCGCTCGTATCTCGTCCAACGAGAGTTCGCCGCTTGAGTATTTGACGATCGAGCGGTAGTAGATCCGCCACAGACTGGTGAGTGCGTCGGCCGCGATCTGAGGCTCCGGGTCACTCGGATCAACGCCGGCCCGCTCAGCCATGGCTTCGGCGGCCACCTGGGCCAGGCGGTCGATCATGTCGGCGCGCGCGGCCTTGAGCGACGGTGTGCTCTCGATTAGGTCATTGAAATCACCGATCAACGAAAACTGGACCTGCTCGTGTTCGTTGATATGGCTCATGAAGTCTTCCAACTCGCCCTTCAAGATCCCCACCATCGCGGTAACGGGGGAGACGGGGTCGCCCTCGGGGCCGAGAGCCTTTCGAAGTTCGTCGGTGGACTCTTCCTCACGGTCCAAGAGAAGTGACTCTTTGGTCGGGAAGTAGTTGTAGATCGTCTTTTCCGAGACGTCACAGGCGGCCGCGATCTCACTGACCCGAACTTCGTCGAACCCGCGCTCTAAAAACATCAGGGTCGCCGTGTCAGAGATCAGTTGTCGCATGAGAGCTTTTTTGCGCTCTCGAAGTCCCTGGTGGAGGGCGTCAACGTGCGCCAAGCGCGCGGGTGAAGTGGGAGAGACCTCACTCACACCGCGGGCCTTTTCGCTGTTCTCGGTCATTACTCCATTGTACCGCGGAAAAGTCTGAATTTCTAGTTGCTAAATCTTTTTAGTTACTGTAGTATTTTCCGCGAAGGGGGTCCCCATGCCATCAGAAGACCTGGTCGTAGTCACCAACGGCCTTACCAAACTGTTCGGCGATTTTGTCGCCGTCAATGACTTCAACCTCGAGGTGCCAGGCGGCTCGGTCGTCTCGCTGCTCGGCCCCAACGGCGCGGGCAAGACCACGATCGTGCGCATGCTGGCCACGTTGATCAAGCCCACCAGCGGGACCGCGCGGGTGTGCGGCCACGACGTTGTCAAAGAGTCCGACACGGTGCGCAGCGTGTTGTCGCTGACGGGCCAGTTCGCCGCCCTTGAGGACAATCTGACCGCGAGGGAGAACCTCGTGCTCATGGCGCGCCTACGCGGATACGGCCGAGCGGCCGCTGATCGCGTGGTCGAGAACCTGATCGAGCGCTTTGACATCGGCGAGTTTCGTGACAAGTTAGTGAAGTCGGTCTCGGGCGGACAGCGTCGACGTGTCGACCTGGCGGCGAGCCTGGTGGTGCAGCCCAAGGTTCTCATTCTCGACGAGCCCACGACCGGGCTTGACCCGCGCAGTCGCCAGGTCGTGTGGAACACCATTCGCGAACTTGTGGAGGCCGGCGTCACGCTCTTTCTCACCACGCAGTACCTCGAAGAAGCCGACGCCCTGGCTGACTACATCGTGCTCCTCGACCACGGTCGGGCCACTGCGGCCGGAACGGCCAACGAGCTCAAGGCTCGAATCGGCGACCAGCGCGTCGATGTCATCGCCGCCGATCTGGCGGGAATGGAACGTCTGGTGGCCCATCTTTCGTCCCGTTTTGATGTTGCACCCTCTCCCGATCTGCGCATGATCTCCATTCCCGCCCCCAACGCGGTGGCGGATCTGGCTCGCGTCTCCGAAGCTCTGAAGGACGTTGAGGTTGAGATCGACGAAATTGCTTTGCGCCGACCCACCCTGGACGACGCCTTTCTCGCCTTCACTGGTCAACCGGTCAATGCAACGAACGCAAACAACGACACGGGTCTCTGGGCCCCCGACCTGGAGGAGTCCCACTCATGACCACTGTCAGCGCTATCACCAAAGAACGAGCTCCCTCTGACTACGAGCCACTCCCGGCCCGGCCGAGTACCGTCGTTCGATTCCTTAGGGAGACCTGGCTTCTGGTGGCACGCGGTCTGCGCACGATTCCCCGAGTTCCGACACGCCTGAGTGATGTCACCATCCAGCCGATCATGTTCACCCTTTTGTTCCTCTACATTTTCGGCTCAGCCATTCACATACCGGGCATCTCGTATAAGAACTTCCTCCTGCCCGGACTGATCGGCCAGAGTCTGGCCTTTGGCGTGATTGGCGCAGGCGTAGCCACTGCAACGGACTTTGGCAGCGGCGTCATCGACCGCTTTCGCTCCCTACCGGTGACCAGACTCTCGGTCATATGGTCCCAGGTCATTGGTCAGGTCGTCGAACAGATCCTCGGCATCGCCATCGTGGCGGGCCTCGGCTTGGCCCTTGGGTGGCGGCCGCACCACAACCTCGCCACGATCGCCACTCTCGTCGGGCTCATCTTGCTCGGACTTATCGCCTTCACCTGGTTCGGGGTGTTGATGGGCATGGTGCTGAAGACTCCCGATGCGGTGCAGGGAATCGGTTTTGCCCTCATGCTGCCCCTCTCGTTTCTCGCCGGTACCTTCGTCACGATCGCGGGACTCCCGTCGTGGTTGAGTCCGATTGCCGAATGGGATCCGCTGTCACCCTTCGTGGCGTCGATGCGTCACGTGGCCCAAGGTACGAACGCCACGGGATCATGGCAACTCACGCATCCGGTGGTCGCCATGTGTGGCTGGTGCGTCTTGATCATGGTGATCTGTGTGCCGCTTGCCCTTCGACGTTTTGCCACCACCGCGGCGGCATCGTAGCTACATCAAGGAGATGAGGTCGACGCGCTCCATGATCTCAGGGGTGAGCAGCGGGATCACGTCGAGGGCCTTCATGTTCTCGCGAACCTGATCGGCCGAGGACGCGCCGGTGATGACGGTCGACACGTGAGGATTCTTGGTGCACCAGGCCAGCGAGAACTGGGCGAGTGAGACGTCGAGATCATCGGCGATCTTCTTCACTTCGGCGACCTTTTTGTTTGACATCTCATCGGTGAGCGTATTGCGCAGCCATTCGTAGCCCGGCAGCGTGGCGCGCGAGCCTTCGGGAACGCCGTTGAGGTACTTGCCGGTCAAGAGACCCGACGCCAAGGGAGACCAGATGGTCGTGCCGAGCCCGATGTCTTCGTAGAGGCGGGCGTACTCCTTTTCGACACGATCACGCGTGAGGATGTTGTACTGGGGCTGTTCCATGACGGGCTTGTGCAGGTTGTGGCGCTCCGCGATGTCCCAGGCTGCGCGGATCTCGTCTACGCTCCACTCCGACGTGCCCCAGTACAGCGCCTGGCCACGGTCGATCATGTCGCTCATGGCCCACACGGTCTCTTCGATCGGGGTGTTCGGGTCAGCGCGGTGACAGAACACCAGGTCGACGAAGTCAAGGCCGAAGCGCTCGAGTGAGGCCACGATGGCCTGGCTCAGGTACTTACGATTGAGGGTGTTGGAGAGGTTGGGCCCGTCATAGAGTCCCCAGAAGAGCTTGGTGGAGACCACGTAGTCGTGGCGCTTCCAGCCAAGTTCGCGAATAGCGGCGCCCATCACGCGCTCGGACTCGCCGTGTCCGTAGGACTCGGCGTTGTCGTAGAAGTTGACGCCGGCGTCATGCGCGGCGGCTAGACACTCTGCCGCTTGGGCCGCCGTCTCAAGTTGGTTGGAGTTGGCGAAGGTCACCCAACTACCAAAGGAGAGAACGCTCACCTTGAGTCCCGAGCGTCCGAGTCGTCGATATTCCATCTGGGCCATACATGCTCCTTGGTTGGTCAGCGTTCGTTACGCGTCGGGATTGCGGGGCACACTTGGCCACTCCTCAAACGAGAGCGGGCCAGCGTCCTTGTCGCGGGTGACCGCGAAAATGACGCCCGCGACGATCGCGCCAACCATGAGCAGCACCATCAGTTTGAGGAGGGTCTTGAAGAGGCTCACGAAGTTTCAGGATAGTCCGCGCGGGCTCTGGACATCTCACGACACCGAGGTACAATGAAACCGTGACCACCAGCCAGAGCGAACTGCTGCTGTAACAGGGCGAGCCGATGCTCGCCCTGGCCCCCGCGGATGCGGGGGCATTTTTGTTTCTCTCTGGCATTGACGAAAGGATCGAGATGAGGTCAGGTCCCCAACAACCCAGCCCCATGGCGTACGCGAAATACCGCGAAACGGTGCCCGTCGACCTACCCGATCGCACCTGGCCGGACCACCGACTGACGGCCGCCCCGCGCTGGTGCAGCGTCGACCTGCGCGACGGCAACCAGGCCCTGATCGATCCGATGGACTTAGAGCGCAAGCGCGTCATGTTCCTTCACCTCGTGGAGATGGGTTTCAAGGAGATTGAGGTCGGCTTTCCCTCGGCGTCCCAGCCCGACTTCGACTTCGTGCGAGAGATCATCGAAGGTGACGTCATTTCCGATGACGTCACCATTCAGGTGCTCACTCAGTGTCGCGAGGATCTCATTCGACGCACCTACGAGTCGTTGCAGGGCGCCAAGCGGGCCATTGTGCACTTCTATAACTCGACCTCCGCCCTGCAGCGGCGGGTCGTCTTTGGCCTCGACAAAGAGGGCATCGCCAAGATCGCCACCGATGCGGCGGCGTTGTGTGTCTCCCTTGAGTCGACGTCGCCCGCGACCGAGTTTCTCTATGAGTACTCGCCCGAAAGTTTCACCGGCACCGAGCTCGACTACGCCCTCGAGGTCTGCAACGCGGTGATCGGCGTTATCGATCCGACGCCCGCGCGCCCTCTTATCTTGAATCTGCCCGCCACGGTTGAGATGTACACCCCAAACCTCTACGCCGACGCCATTGAGTGGTTCTTGCGCCACGTGGATCGCCGCGACTCGATTGTGCTGTCTTTGCATCCGCACAACGACCGGGGCACCGCGGTCGCCGCGGCCGAGTTGGGTGTCCTGGCGGGAGCCGATCGCGTCGAGGGAACGCTCTTTGGCAATGGCGAGCGAACGGGCAACGTCGACGTCGTCAATCTGGCCCTCAACCTCTTTTCCCAAGGGGTGGACCCCGAACTCGACATTCGTGACATCGATAAGGCTCGCCACGTGGCGGAGTACGCGAACCGCCTCCCGATACACATGCGTCACCCCTACGTGGGAGAACTTGTCTACACCGCCTTCTCCGGTTCCCATCAGGACGCCATCAAAAAGGGAATGACGGCGATTGGCGAGCAGTACGAGTTCTGGGAAGTGCCCTATCTTCCGATCGATCCCAAACATACGGGACGTACCTACGAAGCGATCATTCGCGTCAACTCTCAGTCGGGTAAGGGGGGAGTGGCCTACCTTCTGAACGCCGAGCACGGCTTGGACCTGCCGCGCGCCATGCAGGTCGAGTTCTCCAAGCAGGTGCAGGAGTTGACCGAGGCGAAGGGAACCGAGATCACGCCGGCCGAGATCTGGGAGGTCTTTACGACCACTTACCAGCCGGAAAATCCACCGCTCCAACTGCTCTCGAGCGAGGTCACGGCCGATCAGCACCTGACTCGAATCTTCGCCCAACTGGTGGTGAAGGGCCAACACGTCACCGTGAAGGGCGAAGGCAACGGTCCGATCGATGCCCTGATGTCGGGACTGCGCAGCGAGATGGATGTCACTTTCAAAGTGCGCGACTACCACGAGCACGCCCTCACCGCGGGCTCTGAAGCGTCGGCCGTCGCCTATGTGGAGGCCGAGGGGGACGACGGCGTGACGTGGTGGGGAGTGGGCATGAGTTCCTCGATCCTTGACGCGTCACTCGAGGCTGTCATCTCAGCGGCGAATCGACGCCGATAATCGCGCGATGATCGGAGCCGGAGGTACCGCGTGGCGATGACCGTTCGAGAACTGGAGCGATCCGACGTCGAGCAAGTCACGACCCTGTGGCGTGAGGTTGATCTCGTACGTCCCTGGAACGATCCCGACAGCGATTTTCACGGCGCGGTTGCGGGAGCGACGTCGGCCGTCCTCGGCGCCGAGATCAATGGCGTCCTCGTCGGAACCGTCATGGTGGGATTCGACGGGCATCGGGGTTGGCTGTACTACGTCGCGGTCGCTCCGTCTGCCCAACGAGGTGGCGTGGGCACGGCTCTGACACATTGGGCCGAAGAATGGCTCAGTGAGCGCGGCGCCCACAAAGTCCAACTCATGGTTCGCCGGGGCAACGACGAACCGCGTCTCTTTTACAGCGAGTTGGGCTATGAGGCCAGCGAGGTGACGGTCTTTCAGAAGTGGTTACGTGCCGACGCGACTTAGGCGTGTTGAACGTGACCCTCGGCGTCAAAGACGCCCTCAAGACTGGGCGCGTGACTGGTTGCTTCGTAAGTACTGATGGCGTCGACGCGGCGAAGGCTAATGCCGATGTCGTCCCACCCTTCGAGTAGTCGCTCTTGGGTCATCGCGTCAAGAGCAAAGCTCCGTCGCCAGCCGGCTTCGGGCACTTCGACGACGAGCTTCTCGACGTCCACGACAATGAGGCGCGTCGGATCGTCCTTCACGAGTTCCGAGAGTTCGTCGACGTCACTCGCGCTGAGTTGCACCGTCACGAGGCCCTGCTTGGAGGAGTTGTTGCGAAAGATGTCGCCAAAGGACGATGCGACGACGGCCCCAAAGCCGTAGTCCATGAGGGCCCACACGGCGTGTTCGCGCGACGAGCCGGTGCCAAAGCGTGCTCCGGCCACGAGAATGGTGGCTCCGGCGTACTCGGGCTGATTCAAGACAAAGGTGGTGTCGTCGCGCCACTCGCTGAAAAGCCCACGACCAAATCCGGTGCGCTCGACCCGCTTCAACCACTCCGAGGGGATGATCTGGTCGGTGTCGACGTCGGAACGCTCGAGTGGGACAGCCCGACCCTCGAGCACGCGCACCGGTTTCACGTCGGCACCTCTTCGGGGGAAGCGAAGCGACCCATGATCGCGGTCGCTGCGGCAACCACGGGCGACACCAAATGGGTACGACCCCCGCGACCTTGGCGACCCTCAAAGTTTCGATTGGACGTCGAGGCACAGCGCTGTCCGGGCGTCAAGATATCCGGGTTCATTCCCAGGCACATCGAGCAACCGGGCTCACGCCACTCAAAGCCCGCCTCAGTGAACACACGGTCGAGACCCTCGAGTTCGGCTTGATCCTTCACCCGACGCGAACCAGGAACGACGAGAGCGCGCACGCCCGCACTTACGTGAGAGCCCGAGGCGACCGCGGCGGCGGCACGCAGATCCTCGATGCGAGAGTTGGTGCACGAGCCGATGAAGACCACGTCAACCGGTATCTCGCGCATCGGTGTGCCGGGGGTGAGATTCATGTACTCCAGCGCCCTACTCACGCTGTCGCGTTCATCGCCCGTGCTGGTGTCGTCCGGCGAGGGCACGACGCCATCGAGAGCGACGACTTGAGCCGGGTTGGTGCCCCACGTCACGAAGGGGGCGAGGTCGGGCGCATTGAGGACAATGGTTTCGTCGAATGACGCGTCCTTGTCGGAGACAAAGGTACGCCAGCGCGTCGCGGCTTCCTCGAAGTCGTCGCCAGCGGGCACGCCGGGGCGTCCGCGCAGATAGTCAATGGTCGTCTCGTCGACGCCAATGAGACCGGCGCGCGCCCCGGCCTCAATGCTCATGTTGCAGACCGTCATGCGACCTTCCATGGAGAGGTTTCGTATGGCCTCTCCCCGATACTCAACGACGTACCCGGCGCCGCCGCCCGTGCCGAGACGTCCCACGATGGCAAGCACGATGTCCTTCGCCGAGACGTTCGATGACGCGGTGCCGTTCACGACGACGGCCATGGTCTTCGCTTTCTGCTGGGGCAGCGTCTGCGTCGCGAGGACGTGTTCGACTTCACTCGTGCCGATGCCAAAGGCCAGCGATCCGAGGGCTCCGTGGGTGGAGGTGTGGGAGTCACCGCAGACAATGGTCATCCCAGGCTGCGTGACGCCGAGTTCAGGACCGATGACGTGGACGATGCCCTGGTTCTCGTGGCCGCGGGGAAAGACGGTAATGCCGAACTCGCGACAGTTCTCATCAAGCGCTTCGAGCTGGCGGCGCGAGATGGGATCGGTGATGGGGGTGGACAAAGGACCGGTGGGCACGTTGTGATCGGCCGTGGCCAGGGTGAGATCGGGACGTCGAACCGTTCGCGAATTGAGTCGCAAGCCGTCGAACGCTTGAGGGCTCGTCACTTCGTGGACGAGGTGCAGGTCGATGTAGAGAAGATCTGACTCGCCGTCAGGTCCCGCGATGACGTGGTCGTCCCAGAGTTTCTCGTAGAGAGTCTTTCCCATGAGCTAGTGCAGTCCGACGATCTGGACCTTCAAGACTCCCGAGGGAGCCTCGTATTCGACGCTGTCGCCGACGCTCTTTCCGAGCAGCGCTTCGCCCAAGGGCGACGTCGGGGAGGCGACGAGAACGTCTTCGGGCTTCTCCTCGATGGACCCGATGAAGAACTCCTGGAAGTCGCTCTGGTCGTCGCCCTCGTAAACCACCTTCACGATCGAGGCGTACTGGACCGTGCCGGCGCCTTCGTCGCGCCGAACAATCTCGTGGTTGCGGATCACCTGGTCGATCTGGCGGATGCGCGACTCCATTTTTCCTTGTGCGTCCTTGGCCGCGTGGTAGTCGCCGTTTTCCGACAGGTCACCAAGTAGACGGGCGGCTTCGATGACGCGGGCGATCTCGGTCCGACCGACCGTCGTCAACTCCTTGTACTCCGCTTCGAGTTTGTCGAGCGTCTCTTGTGTTATTCGGTGAATTTCGTCGGCCACGCCGCAACCTCATGTAGTAGAGAACCCCGATTCTACCGTTGGCCCCTTAAACCTCCCCAAGTTGCCAACCACACCCCCAACCGAGCAAAATAGAGAAAAGAGGGAGCGAGCAGCGATGAGTAACCAGCCGAGCCACCGCGTGGCCGTGATCGGTGGGGACGGCATCGGCCCAGAAGTCACGGCCGCAGCCCTTGACGTCATTGCCACCTCGGGCGTTCGCCTTGAGACGACCGAGTTCGACCTTGGAGCCGCGCGCTACCTGCGAGATGGCTTTGTCCTTGACGACGCCACCTTGGAAGAGTTGCGCGGATTCGAAGCGATTCTTTTGGGCGCGATTGGACCGGCCATCGGCGATACGCGCATCGCGGGCGGCGTGCTGGAGCGTGGCTTGCTGCTGCGCATGCGCTTTGGTCTCGACCTCTACATCAACTATCGGCCCTTTCGTGGTGTGGAGGGCTCTCTGGCGGAGGGCTGTGAGTTCGCGATCGTTCGCGAAAATACTGAAGGTCCCTACGCCGGCGAAGGGGGAGTCTTGCGCTACGGCACTCCTCACGAAGTAGCGACCCAAGGTTCGGTGAACACTCGTTTTGGCGTCGAACGGTGTGTGCGCTACGCCTTTACGCGGGCGAATCAACTCGAGCGGAAAAAGTTGACGCTGGTACACAAGACGAACGTCTTGACCTTTGCCGGCGATCTATGGCGGCGAGTTGTCGCAGAAGTCGGCGTTGAGTTCCCGGAAGTAGCGGTCGATTACCAGCACGTGGATGCTGCCTGTATCTACATGGTCGAAAGGCCGGAGGCCTACGGGATACTCGTCACCGACAATCTTTTCGGCGACATCCTCTCGGACCTGGCCGGCGCGGTAACGGGGGGGATCGGCTTCGCGGCGAGCGCGAATTTGAACCCCGCGCGCACCGGCGCGTCATTGTTTGAACCGGTACACGGCGCGGCGCACGACATCGCCGGTACGAACAGGGCCAATCCGCTGGCCGCCGTCTCGTCGGCGGCGCTGATGCTAGAGCACATCGGTGAAGAGGACGCCGCACGGCGCATAGCGCGCGCGGTGGCAGACTTTGATGGTGACGTCACGGCGCTCGGCACCGACGGCGTGACCAAACAGTTACAGGAGAGTTTGTAGATGCCCATAACCCCCACGAAGAAGATCTGGATGGACGGGAAACTCGTCGACTGGCCAGACGCCACGGTGCACGTCCTCAGCCACACCCTGCACTATGGGACCGGCGCCTTCGAAGGCATTCGCGCCTACAAGACCCCCAATGGCGTGGCCGTGTTTCGTCTGAAGGACCACATGGACCGACTCCTGCGCAGTTGCAAGATCTTGATGATGGATGTGCCCTACGACGCGAAAGAGTTGTGTGACGCGACCAAGGAACTGATCCGCGTCAACGAACTCACCGAAGGCTGTTACATACGCCCCATCGTCTACTTGGGATATGGCGAGATCGGGGTCAACCCGATTGGCGCACCGGTACAGACGGCGATCGCTACCTGGTCCTGGGGCGCCTATTTGGGCGACCACGCCGACACCGGCGTGCGCATGAAAATCTCGTCGTGGAGTCGCCACTATCCCAACTCCATGCCCACGGCGTCAAAGACGATAGGTGGATACGTGAATGCCAGCTTGGCCAAGGTCGAAGCCATCAAGGCGGGATACGACGAGGCGATCATGCTCGGCCCGGACGGCCGGGTGAGTGAGTGCACGGGGGAGAATCTTTTCATTATTCGTGACGGTAGTCTGTACTCGCCGCCACCCTCCGAGGCGGGTGCCTTGAGTGGTATCACCCAATCGAGCATTGTGAAGATTGCCAACGACCTGGGCTACGACGTCAACTTTGAGGCTCTTCGTCGCGACGACCTGTACCTGGCCGACGAGGCGTTCTTGACGGGCACCGCGGCCGAAGTCGTGCCGATCTCCTCGGTCGACGATCGGCTGGTCGGGGACGGCACGCCCGGTCCCATCACCTCGGTCATCCGCACTACCTACCACCAGACGGTGCGCGGCGAACGACCTCAGTACGAAGACTGGCTTGCGAGGGTCTAGACGCGACGGCGAGCGATAACCTCGTTCCGTGGCTCAACCATCATTTTCTCCTATCCCCCTCGCCGGCGAGGTTCGACCACTCATGTCAACGGAGATTCCCGAACTCGGGCGTCTCAAAAAGGTCGGTCTCCAGCGATCAGCTCACCCACCCGTCGGGGCCGGATTCGGAACACCGGCGCCCGGTGAGGGATATGCGTTGACCATCGCCGAGCGTGAGTGCGAGAAGTTGACCTTCGAGCGTCACCAGGACGAACACGATGTCATCATCGGCGTGGGACTGGTCGCCGCCAAGCGCGCCAGTCTGATTGGCCGAGGACCTACTCTCGGTGACGTACACGTTGCCTTGGATTACTTTGGCCTGCGCCAAACCTCGCCCATCACGCGCGCCTCGACGGCGTTGTTTAGTGGCCTCGCCCACAGCTACGTGGCGCAACGTCGTTTCGTCGACGCCGTACCTGGGGAGTTGTTGACCTCGGGGGCGAACGACGCCGCATCTTCGCATTAACTACACAATGAAGTGAAGGATGACGATGAGTTTTGACCTCACGGATGAACAACGCAGTTTTCGCGACGTTATGCGCGGATTTGTCGACGACAAGGTGGCGCCCCACGCAGCGCGCTACGACCGAGAACAGGTCTTCCCCCAAGATAGCTACGACGCCTGTGTCCAGATGGAACTACCCTCTCTCGGCGTCCCCACCGCCTACGGCGGCGCTGGCGCCGACATGGTGACTCAGGCGATCATGGTCGAGGAGTTGGCGCGTGGGTGCGCATCAACCTCGGTCACGATCCTGATCTCCAAGCTCGGAATGCTGCCGATCATGAACTTCGGCTCAGAGGAGATCAAACAGAAGTACCTTCCGCACATCGCCACCGGTGAGATGCAAGCCAGTTACTGCCTGTCTGAAGCCGACGCCGGCTCTGACGTCGCCTCGATGCGGTGTCGGGCTGAGCGCGACGGCGATGACTACGTCCTCAACGGTTCGAAGTACTGGATCACGAACGCCGGCGTGTCTGACCTCTACACCGTTTTCGCCAAAACCGATCCTTCCGCTAAGGGCCGCGGTATCTCCTGCTTCCTCGTGGAAAAGGGCTGGGGAGTGGAGTTCCCTAAGCATGAAGACAAGATGGGACTGCGCGCCTCACCCACCGGCGAGGTTGTCTTCAACAACGTCCGCGTGCCGGCAACGCACCGGATCGGCGAAGAAGGCCAAGGATTCGCGATCGCCATGCACACCCTCGATCGCTCGCGCCCGACCATCGGAGCCCAAGCTGTCGGCATCGCTCAGGGCGCCATCGACTACGCCGGCACCTACATGAAAGGGCGCAATGCCTTCGGCGCGCCGATCAGTGAATTTCAGGGACTGCGCTTCATGCTCGCTGACATGGCGATGCGCACAGAAGCGGCCCGCGCTCTGGTGTACCGGGCCTGTTCGACCATTGATGGCGGCGACCCCGACGGAACCCTCGGATACCTTGGCGCGTCGGCCAAGTCGTTCGCGTCAGATACGGCCATGAGCGTCACCACCGACGCCGTGCAACTGCTCGGCGGCTACGGGTTTACCAAAGAGTTTCCGGTGGAACGTTTTATGCGCGACGCGAAAATAACTCAGATCTACGAGGGCACCAATCAGGTGCAGCGGATCGTGGTGGCGAAGCACCTACTCAAGTAGGTACCCTCGCCGCCTGGACGCGGAGATCTGACTATCGCGCCTCGAACTACTGGGCGCTCTCGCATGATTACGCCCCACCTGCTGGCTGGGTTACCCGAGTCTCGAGTAGAGCAGCGACTGCGAAACACTTGGGTCTTCGGAGTAGCAACCAGTGGCTCCGTCGACGTACTCAAGCCAACCGATGTCAGCGTTCAACTTTTTCTGGGCCGTCTCGAAGTCGGCGATGCCCGCGTAGCCGGTGATCCATCCAACGCCACCCCATTGTCCTGTTGCGTTGGCCGTGAATGCGGTCGAATGTCCGGTGATGGCTTCGGCCTTCTGCGCGATCTCCACACCTGTCGCCATGCCGCGAACCACACTGCCATTCGCGCACACTGACTGGATGACGCCGACGTATTTGGCATCGGTACCGGGGTTCACCCCGGTATAGACGATGTCGTACAGGGTGTCGTCAACCCCGGTCGTGAGAAACTTCAGGCCGTCTACCACGAGCGAGAGATAGTCAGCGTCCTTAGCGAGTGCGTCGAACGCAGTCTCACGCGTCGAGAGGTCCTCCCAAAAGCTGCTCCACACGACGGAGCCGAATCCGGGGGACATCGTACGCGTCCACACCGCTACATCACTGCCCGTGGCCTTGGCGGCCGCCGCCCCGACCGCGACCGCCCAGGGCGCCGCGTCCAGTCCGGTCAGGCGAGCTTGCCTGGTAAATAAGTACATGTTTCCCCCCATCGTGCTCGACGACCTTCGCGGGCACAATTTCGGAACATACATCAAATTTATTTTTAGCGCCCGGGCGAGGCAAAACGGAGGAACGTGGACGGCGTTCGGACTCCAGCGAAGTCCCTAGCGCGTGCCAGTGGTTCGAATCGCCCTTCGAACGAACGAACGAGCGATTGTGTCCGAGTTCTTGATGTCTATCGGAGGAAAAGTGGTCGCGGCCAAGGTGGCGTTTGGCGTCATCAAAGGGGACCGGACCGACGCTGCTTTTCGCGACGTGAAGCCGCCAAACTGGGTGGCAGATCGATCTCTTCAGTTTCGGAACTGCGACACCTATGCCCAGAAAAAGAGGATTCATTAGCAGCGCTAGCCTTCCACCGTGAGCATCACTGCGCTAGGTACATTCGATGTTGACTTGATCTCCGGGAGGGCCGAACTTGACGGTGCGGTGAGCAGGTTTGAGCTGACCAAGATTTTCCATGGCGACTTTGTCGGGACTGGCGTGGGAGTAATGCTTTCGGGCGGTGACCCGATGACGGGCACGGCTGGCTACGTGGCGATCGAGGTCGTGAGTGGCTCATTCGCCGATCGCGTGGGAAGTTTCGCCCTCCAACAGTTCGGCACGATGAGCGCGGGTAATCAGACACTGCATTACGAAGTGGTGCCAGGATCAGGCAAGGGCGAGTTGACTGGCATCTCCGGGACACTCCACCTCACGATTGATGAGCACGGCACCCACAGCTATCTCCTGGACTACGACCTTTAGCTGCGAGATGCTCCCGGCGTCAAGGAGTCTGCGCAGAGTGACACACCGCGCGACCCACTACCCGTCATTCCATTTCATGGTCCGGACCTAGGGCGAGGTTCCGAGGGCTCGTCTTCGAGCCCTCTTAGCGCCCCCGGTGGCGGATCTCGGACCAGCGGACAGCGATAAGTCGTTTGACGAGATCATCACTCAAGGGATTGTCCACCGTGAAGTGGAGCGCGCTCTTGGTGTATGTAAACGCTGCGATCTCACCAGAAAGTTGAGAAAGTACTGAGCCGCTAAAGGGAAGATAGCTCATGTGGTTCGTGAACGAGGCAAAGCCGGCGACGACAGTACCTTCGACGCGGAATGCCGGTACGCGGTACGAGATTCCCTCTTCCGACTCAGGAACTGCGTCCAGAATTCTCGCGCGAAGGACGCTCAGCACTTCACGCTGAAGGGCAGGCACTGTCTCGAGATAGGCGTCAATCTCCGCAGCGCTCACACGGATTTTTCCTTACGCGCCCACGACAAGAAGCGGTCCACTCCTTCGCAGGATAGTTCTCAATCAACGACGCGTGGCAATCACCACAGATCGATACGTCGGTGCTCGATCACTAGTGACAGAATCAAGCGAGAATATAAAGGAGGCGGTTTGTGCGATACGCCGGGTTTTTCCAAATTCCGGAGCCAGCCGCCTGGCACGAAATCGAAGCCGTGAGCAAGGCAATGGGTGAGCCGATCAGAGAATGCCGTGACGCCAGTTCAGCGGTTGAACTCCAGCGCCAGGGATCCACTTGACGAGGAGGCTCTCGTAAAAGCAGATCGTGTGTTCTCACGTCGGGGTCGGCGTCGTGACCTACTCGTCATCGGCCTCATCGCTGCCGTGGCTCTCATTGTGATCGGAGTCGTTCATCGCACGCCAACAAGGACGCGACCGACTACGCCGGCAGCAATGACGTGCCCACGCGTGAAAGTGAAGATGCTCGCACTGACCGCGATCCCCGGAGGCCTGGGGCATGCGGGACTTCTCGTACGCTCCTCGGTGTCTTCTTACGAGCCGTGCACCATAAGTGGCTACCCAACAGTGGACGCCGGACTCTCCGGCCAGTCAACCGCGACAGCCACCGACGTGCGAATCGCCTATCTCGGCGGGGTGGCGACCAGAGTGAGCGCGCCGCTCCCTCGACTCACGATCACGTCGCGTCCTCGCGTTGCGTCCTTCACGATTCAATGGGCTGATGGCAACGGACCGACGTGCCCCGCGGTCGACGAAATCCAATTCTCGCTGCCGGGCTCGACGGTGGTCCAGACAGCGCGATCGATGTATGAGCCCGGTGTTGGCAATACTCGGTTCATGGGCATCTACTGCAGTCACCTGAGCGTGACGCCACTCGTAAAGGGCTCCAGCGGATCTGCGCGGTGAATGTGCTCGGGCGACCCCTCCCGTCGCTATTTTCCTGACGACGAGCTCGACCTACCATGGCGACGACACCCTTGGAGGTCCCGTGAACGAACTGTCACAGTCGATTGAGATCAACTCCTCACCCGATGAGGTATTCCGCACCATCACTGATCTCCCGGCGATGGGCCGTCTCTCGCCCGAGAACACTGGAGGCGAGTGGCTGAACGGCGCGCAGGGTCCCGCAGTCGGAGTGAAGTTCAAGGGCACGAACGCGAACGGCGCTAAGTCGTGGACAACCACGGTGACGATCGTCGAGTTCGCGTCTCCCCGCGCGTTCGCCTTTGAGGTCAAGGTCGGTCCCGCGAAAGTGGCCCGTTGGGCGTACGCGGTCGAAGCGACGCCTACGGGCAGTCGGGTGACCGAATCGTGGACGGATCGCCGAAACGCTTTATCAAAGTGGATCGGAGCCAAGTCGAGTGGCGTCGAACATCGAGACGACTTCGCCGTGCAGTCAATTCAGACGACTCTCGAGAATTTGAAGAAATCTCTCGAGCAAGCCCAATAACTGTCTCTTCTGGTTACTCGATGAGCTTGCGACCAGTTCGGGATGAGTGATGGCGACCACGGTGGTCCTTGTTATCGCGGTGGTCGCGGTGATCTTCGTCTTCTATTGGTCAGGCCGTTTCGGGGACCGGAGGCGAGGCTCGGGCACGTCCCTGCGTCGAGGGTCGCGCGCGCACACGACGTCGCGGGGCCAGGTAAAGAAGGGCTTTACGACCCGAGAGGACGCCGTGGCGAGCGCCCAGTCGATGTCGAAGCGCGGCGGCGATCAACTGAGCGCGTATCGATGCGACACCTGTGAAAAGTGGCACCTAGGTCACTGATCACAAAATCTATGTGGGCCAGGATGGGAAACACTGGAAAATACGATCTCGATCGGTGAGCACTGATCTTCCGCGACAACGTCAACGAGCGCCGTCACCACGGCCGAGTCGCGGGGGCGTACGCTGAGTGGTCGTCGCTTTTTACGAGGCTCGAGCGAAAGTGTTTGAGTCTCCCCGTGAACGTGGATCGGGCCCTCAGGGAGATAAAGAAGGGACTTGAGCGCAAGAACGTCGAGGAAAGGTGAGCCTGTGCGTCGTCGACCAATGCGTTATCGGGCGTCGCGGACGATTCTGTGTGGGATTGCGCTTGTCACGAGCTCGCTGTTCTTCGCGGGTTGCGGTCGGAGTGTCGCCAGTCTTCCGTGCACGATGAAGGAATTGATCGCGGCCGCGGGAAAGGGATACCTCAAACTCCCTCCGTCACACGACAATGACGCCGGCAAAGGGCGAATCCCCGACACCACGCCCGACGCGGACCTCGACGCCAACCAACGAGCGGCGCTCTGCAAGGTTTACCGGAGTGAGGTGCATTTGCCCGGGTGACGTCGCACGTTTTAAGACACTCGGGTTCTCAGCTACGAGACGACAATGTTGACGCGTGTCGATGGTCTAGGAAGTCGTCGTCGTCGTGGTTGTTGTGGTGATCGTTGTCGTTGTCGTCGTTGAAGTAGAGCTTGATGGAACCGGGTAGGTGGCGATGAGGTCGCCACTGTCGATGTTCATCTCGGTGAGTGATCCTGTTGCGGCGGCGGGAGTTTTGCTGTTAGCACCGGTTCGACTGGCGACCCACAGATTGTTGCCCTGCACCGCGAAGGCCGAGAGTTCACTGAAGTAGTACGGGCCGTTGGTGTTGCACATGTACCAGTCGGGCGTTCCCGTCGTGGCTTCCACCTTGGTCACCATCGGACTCGTGCTATAGGGAGTGGCGATGTACACGTTACCGGCGGCCGCGATCACCGTGGTTGGATTTCCGAAGCCATATTGACCCTCGGAGTCGTTAAACGTAGAGACGACGGTGTCGTTGGCGGCGTTGATCTCGGTCGCGGCGCTGCTTTGATTGTCCGCTACCCAGACGCGACCATCCTCAACGGCGATCCCGTCGGGTTCGCTCAGACCTTGTTGGGAGATGACGTCCACGAGGCGGCCAGTCACCATATTGACTTCGGTGACTGAGTTGTTTCCCTTGTCGGCCACGTACACGTCCTGCCCGTTGGTGGTGAAGGCGGCGGGATCGTCGAAGGCAAACCGCGATCCCGAAATGGTTTTGAGCAGCAGCCCGTTCTGGGCGCTGAACTCGGTGATTGATCCGGCGTTCGTCCCGGCATTCAAGACAAGCACTCGGCCTCCGGCCACGGTAATGGCGACGGGCCTTGAGAAGTGGTACTCAGAACCAAAGACGATGCGTACGAGTTGACGGGTACTGGCATTTATCTCGCTGATTGATTTGACCGAGTTTGCTACGAAAATATCGGGACCGTTGGTGGCGATGGCTGTCGGGGCGTCGATGCCGTAGGGGCCCGAGGTGAGTGAGGCCATCCAGGCGCCATTGGAGGGATCGATCTCCGACACTGAGTTTCCGTGTTCGTTCGCGACCCAGAGGTGACCGTCGGCAAAGACGAGACCGGAGGGATAGTCGAACTCGTGGCCCGAGGTCAGACTCGTCGCTCCGACGGTCGAAGGAAAGATCCACGCGCATGTTGCGAGAGCGACGAGGACGCTCAGACAGCCAGCGGCACGTACCGTGCGAGAGTGCATATGCAAACTCTACGGTTTGCGCTGGCCCTTTACTAGGTAGCGGGTGAAACACCTTTAGTTACTGGTGCTGGGGTCGGGCACGTCGTCGACGTACCGGTCGCGGGTTGGCCCGCCGCTAGGGCGATAGCCCCTTCGATGATGCATTTCATGATCGGTCCCGCGACGATGGCGCCGGTGACGCTGGAGGCTTGATACGGCACGCTGACCGCGACCGCGATGACGGGATCACTGGCGGG
>Ga0182030_10003327_pt1 | contig 34289 bp, 20 predicted proteins | sample 812S3MmetaG_FD_121299 | JGI IMG/M metagenome (GOLD analysis project Ga0182030, IMG submission 121299) | Permafrost microbial communities from Stordalen Mire, Sweden - 812S3M metaG (Illumina Assembly) | ecosystem: Environmental > Terrestrial > Soil > Wetlands > Permafrost | place: Sweden...
AGCGATGTCCCATGGCTTGCCGGTTATCTGCACGCCGCAGACGGGGAGCACGGTTCGCGATGGTGTGGACGGATTCATCGTTCCGGCTCAAAATCCCGATGCCATTGCGGAAAAGCTGGCGAGTCTCGCCGCCGATCCCGATCTCCTCGCGGCCATGTCCGAAAACGCCCGCCGGAACAGCGCGGACTACACGCTGGAAAAATATGGCGAACGCCTCCTCGCCGCTTTTCGCGAGCGGCGCCTGATCTGATCACATGATATCCGTCGCGATCATCTTCGATCATTTTGGGCCTTATCACGTCGCCCGATTGCAGGCTGCCTCCGCCGGTTGCAACCTGCTGGCCATTGAAGTGGCGGGGTTAAGCGCCGTATACGCCTGGGAAAATGATTCCACGGCCGGAACTTTCAGGCGGGTCACGCTGGTCGAGCGGGCGACGAGCGGCGACGTGAGCCGGTCGGAATTGGTCCGGCGTTTGGAGCGGGCGTTGGAGCAATTCAAGCCGGGCGTCGTCGTCGTCCCCGGTTGGGCCGGCCCGGCCGCGTGGGGCGCGATGACTTGGTGCCTGCGACGGCGGGTGCCCATGGTTTGCATGTCGGAAAGCACGGAGTGGGACGAACCGCGAACCGGCTGGAAGGAATGGATCAAGAGAAAACTCGTCGGACTATTCCCGTCGGCGCTGGCGGGTGGAAAGCGGCACAGCGACTATTTGACCAAATTAGGAATGCCCGCGGAACGGATATTCCTTGGCTACGACGCGGTGGACAACCGCTATTTCGGCAACAAGGCCGAAGAAATCCGGCCTTACGGCGAGGAGGCCCGGCGACAATATGGGCTGCCTCCCGACTACTTCCTGGCCAGTGCGCGGTTCGTGGAAAAGAAGAACCTGCCGCGCTTGCTGGAAGCGTATGCGCTCTATCGAACCTCGTGCCGGAGCCCTGCGCCCTGGTCCCTGGTCCTGCTCGGCGACGGCTCGCTCCGTGACGCCCTGGAGTTGCAACTCGGCGCGCTCGGCCTGCGCGATCACGTCATGATGCCCGGATTCAAACAAGTCGCCGACCTTCCCGCCTATTATGCCCTGGCTGGCGCATTCGTTCATCCCAGCACGGTGGAACCGTGGGGCCTGGTCGTGAACGAGGCGATGGCGAGCGGGTTGCCGGTGCTCGTTTCCAACCGGTGCGGCTGCGCGCCGGAGCTGGTGGGCGAAGGCGTCAACGGGTTCACCTTTGACCCCCTCCATGTGGAGGAACTTGCGCGGAAGATGCTGCGACTTTCGGCCCCCGACTTTCCACGGGGGGCATTTGGAAAGAAAAGCCGGGAGATCGTGGCCGGATGGGGCCCCGAACGATTTGCGCGGGGATTGTCGCAGGCGATCGAGGCCGCGCTGGCGAGCCCTCCGGTCGTTCCAACCTGGATTGATCGCGCGCTCCTTTGGGTTCTCAGGTAACGATGAAAACGGTGTGCATCATGGACTCGGTCTCGCGCGCCAACGGCGGAATCTTCGAGGCGGAGAGGCGGCTTCAGCAGACCCTGTTTTCGCCGGTGGGGATCGACATCGAAGTCGTCGGGTTGCAGGATTCCCACACCGATTCGGACCGTGGGGCCTGGTCTCCGCTCCTCCCGGTTGCCTTGCCGGTGAAGGGCCCGCAGGCGTTTGGTTTCGCTCCGGGATTTACCGATGCCCTGACCAAGGCCGACGCGGACTTGGGTTATCTGGTCGGGCTTTGGAAATTTCCCTCGGTCTCGGCGCTTCGTTGGTCCAATAGGTACGGCAAACCGCTCATGGTCGCGCCGCATGGAATGCTGGACCCGTGGGCCTTGCGAAATTCGGGCGTCAAAAAGAAGATCGCCGGGTGGCTTTTTCAGGATGACCAGCTTCGGCGGGCCGCCTGTCTGCGCGCACTCTGCCCGGCCGAAGCGGCTTCGATTCGCGGCTACGGCCTGAAGAACCCCATTTGCGTGATTCCGAACGGAATCGACCCGCCAGAGCTTGTTGGCGACCACGCGCTTCGTCACGCTCTCTTTCCCCCGGACAGGAAGGTGCTGCTTTACCTGGGAAGACTCCATCCCAAAAAGGGGCTCCCTCATCTGCTCACGGCCTGGAGCCGGGCGCGGTCACTGGGCAAGGACTGGATCCTCGCCATCGCCGGGTGGGATCAAGGTGGTCACGAAGCGGAATTAAAACAGCAGGCGACCGACCTGGGGATCGATTGGGCGGACAACACCTGCCGTGATCCGGAGAGACCTTCCGTCCACTTTCTCGGCCCCCGGTTTGGCGGTGACAAGGATGCCTGTTACCACTCTTGCGACGCGTTCATTTTGCCGTCCTTCAGCGAAGGCTTGCCCATGGTGGTGCTGGAGGCGTGGGCTTATGCCAAGCCGGTGCTAATGACCGCCGAATGTAACTTGCCGGAAGGATTTGCCGCCCATGCCGCGCTGCGCATGGAGCCGACGGTCGAGAGCCTGGCGGAAGGATTGAGGCAACTTTTTGCGATGTCCCGTGAGGACTTGCGGACGATGGGACGGGAGGGACGCACCCTGGTGGAAAATCGCTTCGCCTGGCGAAAGCTCGCCGTCCAAATGGCGTCCGTCTATGAGTGGATGCTCGGCGGGGGGCCAAAGCCGGACTGCGTCGAGAACGGGTGAATGAACAGCTTCTACCATATCTTTGGGCGGGTGATTGTCACCTTGGTCTTGGGCGCCATCACCTTGGGAGCAGCCGCCTTTTTGTTTCCACAGCAAGTCCTGACGGTGGACAGCGGCGACACGAGAGCGGACGAACTGGTCGTCTTGGGCGGCGGGGACGGACGGGCGGAGCGGGCGGGGGAATTGTTCAAACAGGGCGCGGCGCCGGGAATCCTGGTCACCGGATATGGCGATTGCGAATCAAACGTGCAGGTGCTGGAGAAAAACGGCGTGCCGGCGCAAGTCATTACGCCGGAACCCAAGGCGTTCACCACGCTGGAGAACGCGGAGTTCTCCATTCCCCTGCTGCGCAAAATGGGCGCGCATCGGGTGATCCTCGTGACTTCCTGGTTTCATTCGCGAAGAGCGTTGGCGTGCTTCGAGCATTTTGCGCCGGACATCAAGTTTTATTCGCGTCCCTCCTACATCGATTATCAACCGAAGAAATTAAATCGGGAAGGTTTCAGCGAGCATGTAAACATCGAGTACGCCAAATTGCTGGATTACTGGATTTCGCATGGGGTCTGGCCCATGTAACCGCTCGGATTCACCGGCGAAACAGCTCCGCGCGCGCATGGCCCTCCTTGATCAGCGAACCGACCGTCAGTTCGATCCCCGTCTGCCGTCCCAAAAGCTCCATCAGCACCTCGACGCGTTTCTGGCCCGGTAGGACGCGCGAAACGATTGCGCGAAGACCGCGCAAACTCCCGTCGGCAAAATGGACGGCATCGCCCGGACAGAGTTCCTCGGAAAGGGTATGCAATTCGGTCGTCCCCACAGCCTCTCGCAGTTCGTGAATGGTGTTTTCGGAAATCACCGGCCAGTTTTCGCCAAAATGAACGATGTCGCGCACGCCTCGGGCATGGTGCACCTGCCGTAGACGGAGGTCCCAGTCGAATCTCGCAAAAAGATAACCTGGAAATAGGGCTTCCGTAACCCAAACGAGCGCCTGCCGGGTGGCACGTTTGAAGCGAATCCGGGGAAGAAATACTTCAACCTGATCCATTTTTCGAAGATGCGCCGCCGCAAGGCGTTCATGCTTCGGATGCGTCCGAAGGCAAAACCATCCCACGGATTTGTTCTCAGTCGCAATTTCCCGATCGGCCGGGATGTATTCCAATACGAGTGACATGGCGTGGATATTTTTCCCGTTGAAAAGAGGTCCAATCGGGCATTAATGCAAATCATTGTGGCTTTTGCATGACGATTGCATGTCGAATATATGACGACGAATTAAAGACTTGTTATTTGTCCTTTGGATCGCCAATACGCAGTGCGCCATCCGGAGAATACATGCGTCCACATAGACAAATCGGTTGATATATGAGACCGCTTAATTTAGGATTCGTATTCGTTTGCGTGTGCTTAGGTGCGCTTATGAGTATGACCGACAAGGCTAAATCCCAGGGAATAGATCGTGAGTCACTGTCGGGGGAAAGCGTAGCCGCGCAATTGCGACAATCGGGTGTCGATCAGCCGTACAATTTGCGACTGGGTCCCGCGACTCTCCGCGTCGAAGCGGATATCACCACCAGTTTCAACGATAATATCAACCTGGCGAAAACGGGGCGGATCGCGGACATTCTGATAACGCCCTCTTCGGTGATCCATGCCCACTGGAAAGTGAGCGACCTCAATAGCATCGACCTGGATTTGGGAATCGGTTATCAGATGTATCTCTTGCATTCGCAGTACAATAGCCTGCTTCTTTCCCCGGATTCCGAGGCCCAATTCAACTTCTTTGTGGGCGACGTTGCCATCAACCTGCACGACGGCTTTTCTTATCAGGAAGATCCCACTCAGATCGGTCAATTGAGCAATACCACCCGGCTTTCCCGTTTTCAGAATGACGCCGGAATTCGAGGCACTTGGGATCTGAACGATATTGTGCTTTCGCTGGATTACGACCACGCCAACCTGTGGGTTACCCAAAGCGTCTATGACTACCTCACGAACCAGAGCGATACGTTGGCGCCCAAGGTCACGATCAAGGTCGATAAGACCATCGACACCGGCATCGGCACGTCATTTTCGGACGTGAGATACGAGCAGAACTTTCAAAATGATTACACGACGTTTTCGGCCGGGCCTTTCGTGACCGCCACGTTCTCTCATAACCTCTCCGTGAACGCCCAGGCCGGGGGCTATTTTTCAGATTATTCGAAAGGGGGGCTCAATGGTGACGGCGAGAATATCAGCTCTTATTACGGCAGCGCGGGCGTGAACCACAGAATTAATGATGCCATTCATGAATCGCTGACCGCGGGCCGGGAGTTTCTGCCGGGGCTTACTTCAAATTTTACGGAACGTATTTATGCCAATTACACCGATACATGGCAGGCCACATCCTCCATTAACGTGGGCGCAAATCTGTTGTGGGAAAACCTGGTCGACTCGAATGCTTCCTTTCGTGAAACGTCGAATCGCTATGGATTCGGTTTAAATCTTGACGATAATGTGACGGAGCACGCCACCCTCAGCTTGAATTATCAGCACATCCTCAAGGATGCGAATCCGAGCGCATTAAGCTACGATCAAAACCTAGGCACGGTCGGATTCCGCTATCAATTCTAAACCAGGCAGATGATGAGAGAAATCCGTGTTATCATCGGCATTGCCGGGATTTGGGCCGTGTTGACCGCCCTTTGTTATGGGCAGATGTCGACCTTTCCCAGTCCTCCGCCGCTGGCTCCTCCCGTCGACCGCGTATCGTCCAAGGCCACGAATAGTCCGTCCGGCATGGCTGTCGCGCCGGATGCCGCCGGGCCCGGGCAATCGGCAAGTAAAAATGCCGGGGATTCCGGGGCGCCGCCGTCGCCGGGCGCCGCTGCCGCGAATTCCACCAACGCGCCTCCCGTCGTGCCTGTCACCGCGGCAACGCTGAGTTCCATGGCTGCGTTGGATGACAAGGTTCCCCTTGAAGCGGGTGACAGTATCAGCTTCCGTGTGATTGAAGATCGAGATCAGGCCGTCCCCCGCGTCGTTACCGATACGGGCGAAGTCGATTTTCCCTATATAGGACGAGTCAAGGTGGAGGGAAAAACCTGCCACCAGGTCGCCGTGGAAGTGAAACGGCTTTTGGAAGTGGATTACTACAAACGCGCCACCGTCATTGTCGGCCTCGACCTCATCATCGGCCAGGACAAGCAGAAAGCCAAGGACATGGCCTGGGTGGTCGGTGAGGTGCGCCAGGTGGGGCCGCAGGAACTTTTGAAGGCGCAGCCCATGACGGTCAGCCAGATTATCATGCGGGCAGGGGGCTTTGGAGACTTCGCGGATCAGCGGAGGGTCAAAGTTATTCATCGGGGTTCCCATGCGTCCGACTCGGCCGGCAGCCAGCCTCCCGACCTGAGCAACTCCAAAGACTCTCAAGTTGTCGACGTCAAATCCGTATTTGATGGAAAGTCGGCTGTCGATCCCGTCGTGAAACCCGGCGACTACATCATCGTACCCAAAAATGCGTTTAATTTTTAGCCCACGAGCATGACCGATCCGTCTGAATTCTCCCAGGGCGATGCCCTTGCCGCCGATCGTCCGGACGGTCGGGTCGGCGTTCAAGTCTACCGCTTGAGGTTTTGGGCGCGCCGTTACTGGTGGATTGCCGCATGGACCATCATGATGGGATTGGCCGTCATGGACTATCTCTGCCTTTACGGCACTCCCGAGTACGTTTCCAATTCCCGGATGATGGTAAGCGGACGCATCTCGCTTCCTCAAGGTGAGGTTTATAACGGAGGCATCGAATTGGCGAACTTTTACGGCACGCAGGTGGCGCTGATGAAGTCGCCCCAGACCGTAAACCAGGCCGTGGATCGCGTGACCACGATGCATCCCGAGGTCGCCGTGGATGCGGACGCGGAAGTGGACGCCGGCCTGGAGCTAAGGACGTCGATTTTTGATCTCAAGGTAACTTCGACCAATCCCGATTACGCCAAAGTGCTCCTCGATTCGATCATGGACACGTACCTCTCCAGCAAGCGGGAATGGAAGAACCAGACCACGGATGAAGCTGTTTCGGCAATCACCGAGGAAATCGCGCATTTGGATGCCGAAATACGAAACGACGAGCAGCAATTGTTGGACTTTCAGAAGAACAACAACGTCGTTTTCATCGAGGAACAAAGCAGCAGCGCCGCCACCTATCTGGTCGGATTGAACAATGAACTCGCCCGGTTGACCAAGCAGCATGACCTCCTTTCCCTGGAAAGCAAGGACCCCCTTGCGACCCCGAGCGAAACCGAGACGGTGATGGTGACCGGAAAAATAGGGGACACCGATCCTGCTCTCGAATCGGCCCTGCCGGGCGACAACGTCAACCAGGAGTCCGATGCCATCCTCGTCGAGGAGGACCGCATCGAAAAACTAAAAATTCTTCGGGATCAATATGGCCTCTACCTGAAGGACGCGCATCCCAAGATGAAGGATCTGGCGGATTCCATCGAAAAAGAACAAAAATTCCTCGAAATGCTGAAAACGAGGAGCCAAACCACACGCGACGCCCACCGCGAGGACCTGGAGCTTCGGATCAAAAATTTGGAGCAGCAGATTGTCACGCAAAACAACAAGTCTCTCGAACTCAGCCAGCGCCTCGGGACCTACCAGGATTTGAAGAGCAAAATCACCCGGGAACAGGCCCTTTACAACCAATTGGCGTCGAGTATTCAGAACGTCGATTTGAATAAATCGCTCGACCAGGAGGACGTTGTCATCATGGAGGCCGCCTCTCCGGCCAAGCCGGTCAACCACAACTACCTCCTTCGTCTTCTCTATGGATTCCTGGGCGGACTGGCGGCGGGACTTGCCATCATTTTTGCGGTGATCCGTCTTGATGATAAGATCGATGCCTCGCTGGACCTCGAAGAAAACACCGACTTCCCCCTCGTGGGAGAGATTCCTCTCGTGCGCCTCGACAAGAAATCGAAACGCGTGCCCCTGTTATCCGAGGACGACCAGCGCCATGAGTTCCTCGAGCACCACCGGAACATCCGGTCCTCCATCCTCTTTGGTCGCTCGGAGGTCGCCCGGAACCGGTCCCTGATGATCACCAGCGCCGCGCCGGGCGAGGGCAAGTCCACCCTGGCGGCCAATCTCGCCGCGACTTTCGCCTTTTCAGGAATCCGGGTGCTGCTCATCGACGCTGATCTTCGAAGAGGAATTCTTCACCTGATTTTCGATGTGCCCCTGAGTCCCGGCCTGTCCGATTATTTGCAGGGCGAGACATCCTGGCGTGAGGTCATCCAAAGCACAAAAATCCCCAACCTGGATTTACTGCCGCGGGGAAAAGTTCCCAGCCGCGTGGGAGACCTTTTACTTGCCGGGGCCACGGATGATCTGATCCGGGAAAGCTTGGACGAGTATGACATCGTTTTGTGGGACACCCCGCCCCTCTTCGCGGCCCACGATGCGGCCAATCTTTGTTCGAGGGTGGACGGTGTTCTGTTTATGGCTCGGGTTCGACATAGCTCGATTAATCTGGTCCGTTCCGCCCTGGACGACCTCTACCAAAGGAATGCGAAAATATTCGGCATTGTTCTCAATGCGGTCGAACCGGGCCAGCACGGCTATTATCACAAGTATCGATACAAGGAATACGGCGCAATAACAGCGGAAGTCTAGAAGCTGTCCGAAAAGTCGGCGTGGGTTGTTCAGATCGTTCGAGTAGAGAATCCCGGGGATGGCTCTGGGATTTTTTATCGTTCTATCCGCACTTTGAAGACTCAAATGGCTCAGGCTATAGAGTCAAACTTAAGTGTGGTCTATACAGGATCGTCGGGTATTTCCGTAATAAGACGACTCTCATCACATTCGACACACAAACGTCACCCTTTCGTAACCTTATAACTCTTGAAGAGTAATCAACCCTCCTTAAGATGACAGGCCACCATGTTCACAAGCTTCATTAAGCCCATTCTAATAGAAGCTATCCATAGGACTCATGGCGTATTTCTGAACTCGACGCGACGCGAATCTCGACACGTACGGCCACAAGTTTAGGTGCGGTCAACCACACTTTCGCACCCCTATGAAGTCCTTCAAAAGCCCCGCGCCTACGACCTTGCGGGGGCGTACGACTTCATGGATCGAGCGCCTGTCGTTCGTGGCGATTTCAGACCTGGCGATCCTGCTCTTGCCGACGTTCGCCTGGGCGTCAATCACGGCCTCAACCGGACCGGGTTCGCCTCAAGCCGAATCGGCGAACGCCAGTCAGCCAGCCGGCCAGAAGGATTCAACCCCCCATTTTTACATTCAGGAATATCGGGTCGAAGGGGGCGGACATCTCCTGCCCCGGATCGAGGTCGAGGAAGCGGTTTATCCTTATCTCGGTCCCTATCGCACGGCGGCGGACGTGGAGCAGGCGCGCGGGGCGCTGGAGCAGGCTTATAGGGACAAGGGTTATCAGACCGTTTCCGTCCAGATTCCGGCCCAGCACGCAAGGGGCGGCGTGATCCTCTTGCGGGTGATGCAAGGCGAGGTGGGGCGACTGCGGGTCACGGGCTCTCGTTATTTTTCCCCCGAGCAGATCAAACGCGAGGCCCCGTCCCTGCAGGAGGGCGCCTCGCCTAATTTCACGCAGGTGACGCATGATCTCGTCGTCCTCAACCAGCTTTCCGATCGCCGCGTCACTCCCACGCTGAGCGCCGGGCAGGTTCCCGGCACGGTCGATGTCAATTTGAAGGTGAAGGATACGCCGCCGCTGCACGGCAGCCTGGAAATCAACAACCGTTACAGCGCCAACACCACTCCTTTGAGGCTCAACGGCTCCGTCAGCTACGATAACCTCTGGCAGTTGGAACATTCGATCGGCTTCAGCTTTCAGACATCGCCGGAAGACCCCACCCAGGTGAAGGTCTTTTCAGGTTACTACCTGGCCCGCATTCCCGGAGTCGACTGGCTCAACCTGATTCTCCAAGGCACGAGTCAGGACAGCAGCGTCAACACGCTGGGCGGAATCGGGGCGGCGGGAAAGGGCGACATTCTTGGCGGCCGCGCGGTCATCTCGCTGCCCGCCCAAAAGGATTTCTATCATTCCCTCAGCCTCGGCATCGACTACAAACATTTCGACCAGGATTTGACCCTTGCCGGCGGCGGTACGGTCACCCCCATCACCTACTATCCCTTTAGCGCCGCCTACAGCGGGACGTGGCTGGGCAAGGGCTATGAAACGGATCTCAATGCCAGCATCACCATGGATTTTCGCGGGCTCGGCAGCGATGAGGCGCAATTCGAGCTTAATCGCCACGGAGCCAGCGGTGATTTTATTTACTTCCGTGGCGACCTCTCGCACACCCGCGACCTGCCCGGTGGCGCTCAGCTTTTCGTCAAGGCGCAGGGCCAGGCGTCCGAGACGCCACTGGTCAACAGCGAACAGTTAAGCGGAGGCGGGTTGGGGACGGCGCGCGGCTATCTCGAATCCGAGGAACTGGGCGACAACGGCCTCTTCGGTTCGATGGAAATGCGGAGTCCTTCGCTGGGCAACTTCCTGGGCAAATGGGTGGACGAGTGGCGCTTCTACCTTTTTGGGGACGCAGGCTTGCTGACCATCGACGATGCGCTTCCCGAGCAGCAGGAGCAGTTCAGGCTGGCCAGCGTCGGCCTGGGCAGCCGGATCAAGCTCCAGGACCACTACAACGGCTCGCTCGATGTGGGATTGCCGCTCGATAACGGACCGCAGACAAACGCGTACGAACCGCTCCTTACCTTCCGGGTATGGGCCGAATTTTAGGATGCCTATGAACTCCGCGACAAAACATGTAATGAAACGCCTGCTGCCCATCCTGATCATCAGCCTCGCCTGGTCCGGCACGGCCCACGCCTGGTGGAACGACAAGTGGACCCTGCGCAAGAAAATCACCATCGACACCAGCCCCACGGGCGGCGCGATCACCGATGCCATCGGCGCCGGCCCGGTCCTGATCCGGCTTGCCGACTTTAATTTTGGCGCGGCGAAGGATGACGGCGGCGATATCCGCCTCATCGCCGCCGACGACAAAACGCCGCTCGCCTACCACATTGAAAAATACGATTCGCTTTTGGGCGAAGCCTTCGTCTGGGTCCGGGTTCCGGATCTCAAGCCGGGGACCTCCACCAGCATCTGGCTTTACTATGGCAACAGCGGCGACGTCCCCGCGTCGGGAGCCGCCGATGCGAAAGCCACCTACGATGCGGATACGGTGCTGGTCTATCATTTCGCCGAAAAAATCGGTCAGCCCGCGGCGGATTCCAGCGGCGCCGGCAACAACGCCCAAAACGCCGGCCCGTCCGATGACAGCGCGCTGATCGGCCCCGGTCTGCGACTCGACGGCAAGAGCGCGATCGTCATCCCCGCCGCGGATTCGCTCGCCTGGACGAGCGGAGCGGCGATGACCTGGTCGGCCTGGATCAAGCCCGCGATTTTGAACCCGAACACGGTCTTTTTCAGCCGTCGGGACGGCGGCAACGATTTTCTCGTCGGCGCCGACAACGGCATTCCCTTTGTGGACGTCAACGGCACTCGCAGTCCGGCGGGTGCGCCCATCGCGGTCAACTCCTGGCATCACATCGCCGTGGTTGCGGATGGCGGAAAAATCACACTCTATCTTGACGGCGCAGCCTACGGGAGCTTGAGCGCCTCTCTTCCCGCCCTCACCGGGCCCGCGCGGGTGGGAGGAGACGCGCCCGAGGCCAATGCGGGCAACACGGCTTTTACGGGTGAGCTCGATGAACTGGAAATCTCGAAGGTCGCGCGAACGGCCGGCTGGATCAAGTTCGCGGCCATAAGCCAGGGCGTCGATTCGTCCAAATTGCTGGCGGTGGCCCAGGACGAGCAGCCGCCGGCGAGCTGGCTCAGCGGCAGCTTCGGTCTCTTCGGAGTCATCCTCAGGTCGGTCACCGTCGACGGCTGGGTGGTCATCGCCATTCTCGGCATCATGTCGGTGATCAGTTGGTACGTCATGATCACCAAGTTTTTTTATGTCAACCTGATCCAGAAGGGCAACGCGCTGTTCATGAAGGAATGGCGCCATGTCGCCCAGGATCTCACCGCCCTGGATCACAGCGAGTCGGGGAGGGCCCAGAGTCTGGGAGGCCGCGCCGGTCCTAAAATTCAGAACTTGATCGGCAAATCATCCCTCTATCGCATCTACCATATCGGTTCCGGGGAAATCGGCCATCGCATGGCGGGCGACAAGGTCCTTTCCTCCCGGTCCATCCAGGCCATCCGCGCGAGCCTCGACGGCGGCTTTGTGCGCGAGAACCACGCGCTCAACGAGGGCATGGTGTTCCTCACCATTTCCATCGCGGGCGGGCCGTTCATGGGACTGCTCGGCACCGTGGTCGGCGTGATGATCACGTTCGCGGCGATTGCCGCCACGGGCGAGGTCAACATCAGCGCCATCGCGCCCGGTCTCGCGGCGGCCCTTGTCGCCACCGTCGCAGGTCTCCTCGTCGCGATTCCGGCGCTCCTGGGCTACAACTACCTGGTTTCGCGCATGAAAATGGTCTCGAGCGACATGCAGATCTTCATCGATGAGTTCGTCGCGAAAATGGCCGAGTTCTACTGCTATTCGGAGAGCGAAAACAGCATGAGCGAAAGGAACTGACGCCTATGTCCATGAAAGCCGATACCGAGGGCAAGGCCTACGACGACATCAACATCACGCCGATGGTCGATCTCTACCTGGTGCTGCTCCTCATCTTCATCATCATGACCACCGCCGGACTCCAGGGATTGAAGGTCAATCTTCCCAAGGAGAGCGCGGCGATCAGTCAGGCGAAGAAAAAAATTCAGGCCATCACCGTGACCAATGACGGGAAAATCCTCCTCAACACGGTTCCGGTCACCTTGGCGGACCTGGAGCAGGACCTCACCCGGCAAAAGGCCCAGACGCCTGATTTTCCGGTCGTCGTCCGGGGCGACAGCAAGGCGCAGTACCAGGGCATCATGGATGTGCTCAACGTCTGCGCGAAACTCGGCATCACGCAGGTGGCCCTGGCCACCAAACCGCTCAAAGGCCTGTAGGAGACGATGCCATGAGCTATCAGGACTTCGACGATGACGAGCCAAAGGGGAGTTTCCTCAAGCGGAACCGCATCGCCATCATTGTGGGCGTCGTGGTTCTCGCCATCGTCGGCGCCTCGATACCCATCCTGATGAGGTATGCCAAGATCCCGCCGCCTCGTAAGCCGCAGGAAATCGTGATCCATCTCCAGCCGCCCCCGCCTCTGCCACCGCCACCCCCCCCGCCCCCTCCGCCGCCGCCCCCGCCGGAGCAAAAGATGGTGGAACAGCCAAGGGTCGACAAACCGGAACCGAAACCGGAGGCGAAGATCGACAGGCCGCCCGGACCTCCCGGCCCGAAAGCCAGCGGACCTCCATCGGATGACGGCATCGGCGGCGCCGGCGGCGGCGACGGAGGTGTCGGCGGCGGTGGCGGGGGTGGCAGCAAATATGGCTGGTACGCGGCCCAGGTGCAGGCGCGGATCGCCGACGCCTTGCGTCAGAACGACAAGACCCGCGATGCCAATCTCCGGCTCAAGGTCCGCATCTGGTCCGATTCCAACGGGCGCATCACCCGCGCCGAATTGTCCGGTTCCAGCGGCGATTCTTCCATTGACGTTGCCATCAAGAATGAAGTGCTGGTGGGCCTGCAATTGCAGGAGCCTCCGCCGGCGGGCATGCCCATGCCGATCGTCATGATGATCCGTGAGCAGCGTCCCGGCTAACCCGGGCGCCCCTTGCCAAATACACCCACTTACCCATGCCTCATCACCAAACTTTCCGCCGTCAATGCCTCGGTCTGCTGCTTGCCTCCTGCTGGTGCCTTGTTGCGGCATCGCCGGTCTCTGCTCAGGATTCAAGCCCGGCTCCCCAACTGGCGGCCCATGTCTCGACGCCCGATCTTCGTTCGCCACTGGCGGACGCCGTGCCGGCCACGTCCTCGAATGCGGATGCCCCGGCATCTTCCGCCACCCCCGCATCCGCCGCGCCGATCCCGGCCGTGAATCCCAATCCTGACGCCTCCGCTGCGGGGCCTGCGCCGGAACAACCGCCCTCTTCCACCGTCGCCGCGAATACCCCCGCCCCGTCGACCGCCGCCGCTTCGGCCCCTGCGGACGCATCGGCGGCGACGACTCCTTCGCAGAACGTCACGATCAATCTCATCAATCTGATGGTCAAACGCAACCTGATCACCAGAGAGGACGCCGACGCCCTGATCAAACAGGCTGAGCAGGAAGCCGATATCGCCCGCGCCCAGGCCGCGGCCACCCAGGCGGCGGCCGAGCGCGCCCTCACCGCGCAGGCGGCGCAGCCCGCCCCGGCCCCGGCGCCCGCTCCAGCTCCTGCCGATGACGAAGTGCGCATCGCCTATGTCCCGGACGTGGTCAAAAAACAGATCACCGACCAAGTCACGCAGAACGTCATGGAACAAACCCGCGAGGAGCATCTGGCGGACACGATCGCCGCAAACTCGGTCCCCGACTGGGTGAAGCGGTTTCACGTCACGGGCGACATCCGGGTCCGTTACGAGGGCGATTACTATCCCTCGGGCAATGCCGTCGGATCAGGATTTATCAATTTCAACGCCATCAACACTTCATCCAACGGCCTGACCGTCAACCCGGCGCTCCTTCCCAACAGCCTTCCCCAGTTTGACGTCGACCAGAACCGCGAGCGTTTTCGCCTGCGGGCCCGGATCGGGGCGGGAATCGACCTCGGCGACGGCTTCACTTCGGGTATGCGCGTTGCCACGGGTTCGGACGATTCGCCGGTCACGGAAAACCAGACCCTGGGCGGAACCACCGGGGGCGGCCAGGGAGGCAATTTCGGCAAATACCAAATCTGGCTTGACCGCGCCTTTCTCCGGTACGAATGGGGTGGTCAGCCGAACAAAGACTTGACCTTCACCATGGGCCGCTTCGACAACCCCTTCTTCCACACCAGCATGATCTGGGCCGACGACCTCGCTTTTGATGGCGCGGTCGTCCAGGGAAAATATGAGGTGGCCCCGGGAGTGACTCCCTTCCTCACCGGGGGCGGTTTCCCGGTTTTCAACACGGACCTGAACTTCTCCACCGATCAATCGGCCAAATTCGGCAGCGAAAACAAATATCTCCTTGCGGTCCAGGGGGGCGCCACTTGGACGATCAACAAGGATTTCAGCCTGAAGGGAGCCGGCGCCTATTATGATTTCGAGAATATCCAGGGCAAGGTTTCCGATCCCATTCCCATTGCGAGCGCAAGCGCGGTTGGAAACACCGACGACAGCAGGCCTGCTTTCGCCCAGAGCGGCAATACCTACATCGCCCTCCGCGACTTTACGGATCCGAACCCTGCGGATACCCAGAATCAGTTTTTCGGTCTCGCGACTCCCTTCCGCGTGGTTGCCGCCACGGCCCGGCTCGATAATTCCCGTTTCGATCCCTTCCACATGTCGATCACCGGTGAATTCATCAAGAACGTCGCCTTCGACAGGAATAATATCGTTAATGGCGGTCCCGCAAGTTTCTTCGGGCCTCAGAACAATACCACCAATGGCACTCCCAATTCCTTTGACGGCGGCGATATGGGCTATCTGGTGCGCCTCGACCTGGGGAAGGTCGACCTCGCGCAACTCTGGGATTGGAACGTGCAACTGAGTTATCGCTATGTCCAATCCGACGCGACGGTGGACGGTTTCACCGATTCGGATTTCGGGGGCACCCTCGCCGGCACCAATCTCAAGGGTTACACGATCGGCGGCAATCTCGCTCTCTCTCCCCGGGTCTGGGCCGGTCTCCGCGTGATGAGCGCCGATGCCATTGCCGGTCCGACCTACAAAAACGACCTCCTTCAATTCGATATCAACGCCAAGTTCTAATCCTCGTTCGCCCATGCACAAAAAACTCTCTCCCCTCGCTGTCTTCATCCTGCTGGCCCTGATGGCGCCCCGCGCGTCCATGGCCGACGATCAAACCACCACCACCGAGACGCGCCTGCGCCAGGCTCTTCGCGACACCATGCTCCAATTGCGCGATGCCCAAAACCAGGTCGTCACCCTCCAGGCCGCACAGACCCAAAGCGACAAGGACAAAGCCGACCTGCAAACGAAGGTCGACGCGCTGGGCGGGCAGGTCAAGACTTTGACCGACCAGGCCGCCACGGACAAAGCCGCCTCGGACAAGGCCATCGCCGATCTCAAATCGCAGGTTTCGGACGAGACGGGGCAGATCGGCAGGCTCACCGACGGCCTCAAACAATGGAAGGAGGCCTATGGCCAAGTCTCCCAGCTCGCCGCCGCCAAGGAGGCTGCGCGCGCCCAACTCGCGCTCCAGGCCGCCCTCCTGCAAAGAACCGACGACGACCGCGAAGCCAAAAATTTGGCGCTCTACAAAATTGGAAACGAAATTCTCACTCGTTACGAGAAGTTCGGCCTCGGCGACGCCATCGCCGCCAAGGAACCTTTTGTCGGCGTCACCCGCGTCAAACTTGAAAATCTGGTGCAGGATTATAAGAACAAGCTTCTGGACCAAGCCATTACTTCCGGACAACCGCCTGGATCAGCCCCCGCCGCTCCGGCGCCTGGAAAACCAGGCAAAACACCGACACCGAATCCCCTCGCAAATGCCGAATAAGGCGAACGGGTCACATTTTGGCGACAGAGCCTTATTGGCGGGAAAATCGGAGAGGGAACCGGTATAGTAGGTGCGCGATGTTCTGCCCCATTTCGTTTGTTTTTGCCTCTTGCCGTTTCGGGCGGTCCATGGCATCGGCTTTGGATCGCCGCAAGGTGCTCCTGGCGCTCGCGGGCGGATGGCTCCTGGCCTTGAGTTCAACCGCTCATGCGGTCAATACGCTGAGAGGCGGCGCGTCGGGCCAGGGCTCGGCAGGATCGGCCGCGGCCACGTCTCAGACAGCGACCGCCGCGACGACGGCGACATCCCAGAACGTTCAGACCAACGTCCTGGCCCAGCATGCCCAGGCTTCCCTGACACATTCCCTTCAGGCCCTGCAAGCCTTGCAGGCGGCGCAGGCTGCCGCCCGCAACCTGGCGATCAACGGCGCGAATAATTTGGGCCTTGATCCGAACCATCCCGGACAGACCCTTCCCTATGTTCCCGACGGGCTTGCGCCGGGCGGCCTCATGCCGGTCGGAGGGGCCACAGTTTCCTCCACGGTTGTCACGGGTACGGTGTCCACCACCAACTATCAAGTCCCAAATTCCGGGGTCAACGCCTGGGTCAACGTCGGCGCTCTTTCCCAGTCGACCAACTCGGCCAACCCGAAGGTCACCGATACCGTGACCCAGAATGGGCAACAGGCCCTCCTCTACTGGAGCAGCTTCAACATCGGCAAAAACACCACGCTCGATTTCAATCAAAGTCAAGGTGGCGCAAACGTAGGCCAATGGGTTGCCATCAACCAGATTACGGACCCATCCGTCCGGCCCTCCCAAATCCTGGGCTCCATCCAGGCGCCGGGACAGGTTTACGTCATCAATCAAAATGGCATCATCTTTGGCGGCTCCTCCCAGGTCAACGTGGGCGTCCTGACGGCGTCGTCCCTGGCGCTCAACCCTGCTTACATCTCCAACGGCCTGCTCAACGATGCGGGAAACAATTACCAATTCCAGTTTTCCTCGCTGTTCACCACCACCACCGCCTCGGTGGGCACAAGGGGGCACAAGGTCACCACCACCACGGTGGCGCCCCTTTGGACGGGCCCGCCCGCCGTCCCGTCCGGCGGAACCCAGACCATAACCAGCGTTCCGACCGGAGATGTGACCGTGCAAGCGGGCGCCCAGCTTAACTGCCCCGTGAATGGGCAGGGCCAAGGCGGGCAGATCGCCTTGATCGCGCCGAATGTCACCAACGACGGCACGATTTCGACCCCCGACGGCCAAACCATTTTAGCCGCGGGTCTGCAGGTGGGTTTTGCGGCGCATAACGCCAACGATGCCTCGTTGCGCGGCCTCGATGTCTTTGTCGGCCAAGTCAGCGGCGTTTCATCCACGATTCCCAAAGGCACCTTCACCTTCAATGGCCTGCCGAACAACGACGAACTCACCTTTACCGGCACGGGTCAAGTTGGGACTTACACGCCTCCGAACAGCACGACGCCCGTTCCGCTGATGGCCAATACGCCCACCGCGATTCCGGCAGGCAGCACGGTCAAGCTGACCGGCGGCGCCGCCAGCTTCGGCGCGGTCCAGGGAGGGGTGGTCACCAACGCGGCGAACATCTTGGATGCGCAGGGAAATATCGTCACGCCAGGCGGGGACATCGAATCGTCCGAGGCCGATGTCACTCTCACCGGGCAGACCGTCAATCAACTGGGCGTCATCAATGGTTCGACCTCGGTGACGCTCAACGGGCGAATCGATCTTTTGGCCGACTACAACGCCATGGCTGGAACGGTCAACGGGACGACGAGTTTCTCCCCCTTCGCCACCGGGACCGTGAATTTGGGCGGGCAAAGCGTCACGCAAATCCTGCCTGAGCTTTCCAGCACGGCAACCACCATCGGCACGCAATTGACCTTTTCGTCCCTGATCAACATTCAGGGGCTCGATATCGAGATGTTTCCCGGTTCTCTTCTCCTCGCGCCGGGAGCCAGTGAACCGTCGTCCTCCTCGAGCCCGGCGCTGGACCTCATGGGCGCGCAGTTGACGTCCGGTGTCACTTTGAATGCCGGGTCATGGTTTACCATCGGAAGCAAGCCCGGTTCCGAGGACGCCGTTTTTTCGAACAATAACGGCCAGATCAGCCTCGATTCCGGTTCGGTCATTGATGTCTCCGGCTCGGAAAATGTCAGCGCCTCCGTCGCGGAAAACATCATTGCCGTGCAGATGCGCGGTCCCGAACTGGCCGACTCGCCTTTGCAGCAGAACGGCGCATTACGTGGAGCAACGGTTTATGTCGATATTCGGGATGTGGGTGTTTACGACGGCACTCCCTGGGTCGGTACGCCCCTGGGCAATATTTCCGGCTATGTCAATGATATCGGGCGGACCGTGGGGGAACTCACAACCAACGGCGGAACGGTGGCTCTTAACGCCGGCAATTCCGTGGTCATGCAAACCGGAGCGTCGGTCAACGTGTCGGGCGGTTGGATTAATTATGCGGGCGCAAATGTCCAGACTACGCAGGTCGTCTCGAACGGGCAGATTCTGAATATCTCGCAGGCGACTCCCAACCTGGTTTACCAGGGAATTTATACCGGCTTTACGGAGACTTCGACCAAGTGGGGCGTCAGCCAGAATTTTGTCAACTCGCTGCTGGCGGGCGGCTCCCAATACGAACCGGGTTACATTCAGGGCGGCGGCGGCGGGGCGGTTGCCATTACGGCGCCGGCCATGGCGCTGAACGGCAATTTTTACGGCAATACGGTGGCCGGTTCCTTGCAGCGGACGCCCGGCGCCGTGTTGAACTCGACTTATGCGGGAGCCGCTTTCCTGCCGGCCACGATGGAAATTTCGGCCGTGCCGCAAGCCGGCCAGCTTGATCTCTCCTTTTTGCAGCATACATCGGACAATGTCTCGAAGGTGTACCTTTCAACATCTCCCAATATCGAATTTGAGACCGATTCCTACATCAGCCAGAACACCCCGGCGGCCAATCAGATTTTCCTCTCGCAGGACATCGTGAACACGGATGGATTTGGCGCCCTTGCCATCGATACGAGCGCCAGCGGCACGATCACGGTCCCGCAGGGGGTCTCCCTGACGACCTCTCCCGGCGGCCAGATTTCATTCACGGCGGCCAATATCGATATCGAGGGCGCTCTTTCCGCACCGGACGGCGGGCTCAATTTCGCGGTTTTCGATATTTCACCCACAACCGTGGCGCAGTTCAGCACGCCGCCGCCCGATCCCGCGCGAGGTCATTTCACCCTCGGTCCGACCGCTTCGCTAAGCGCAACCGGCCTTATTGTCGATGATCGACCCACCGCCGGCGCGCCCGACGCTCTTCCCTTCGCCACCGCCGGCGGAGCCATCTCCATTGCGGCCTTGGACGTCAATCTCGCCCCGGGAAGCACGATCGACGTCTCCGGCGGGGTCGCCGTTAGCTCCAACGGGCAGGCAACCTATGGTAATGCGGGGAAGATCAGCATTCTTGGAGGGCAGGATCCCCAAATTACTTCTCTCGTCGCCGGCGGCCAACTGATCCTCGGCTCCACGCTGGAGGGTTTCTCCGGCACCGTGGGCGGCGGCGGCACGCTGACGATTCAGGCGCCGCTGGTGCAGATCGGCGGCTCTTCCCTGCTCAACGGCGACAATTCGTTGAACGCCATGGTTCAGGGAGAGGCTTCCGTCACGGGAAACGGTACGACTTTGTGGCTCGACAAGTCGGAGGGGCAGGCGAGTTCGGGCGACTTCTTCAGTCAAGGCGGATTTGGCGCTTTTATCATCGAAGGCCTCGGCCAGATTGAAACGGATTCCACCGGCGCTTACCTGTTTAATGCGGCGGGTGATCCGAGGGTGTCCCCGGCCGTGCTCATCGCGTCCCAGACAACCATCAGCCCCGTTGTCCAAAATTTCGCCGTCAACTTCAATGGCAACAATATCACGCTTGCGCCCCTAAGCCAGACGCAGGCGAGTCAGTTGCTGCCGTCGCAACGCACCCCGATCAACCTGACCTTTAACGCCGAGGGCGTGACCAGCAGCCTGGTCCAAGATGGTCCGCCGGAGTCTAACGGTGGCGCCTATCAAAACAGCGGCGGCGGCGGCGGGCTTTTGGTGCGCGGCGACCTCGTGATGCAGCCGGGCGCAACCATTCAAACCGATCCGCAGACGAATTCCAGGCACGGCGTTTCTCTTTTGGCGGCGCACGGCACGATAGCCGTTTTGGGTGGCATTGATGCGCCCGGCGGCACGATCACCATCCACGGCGGCAATACCACGGGCGTCGCCAGCAACCAACTTCTCTTTTACGAGAGTTCGGCCGATCAACCCTTTCCCACGGTCGATCTGGGACCCGGCAGCGTCCTTTCGACCGCGGGCGCGACCGAACAGACGTTCAACAGCCTCGGCTATGATACAGGCTCTGTCCTGCCCGGAGGAAACATCGTGATCACCGGCAATATCGTCGCCGAACAGGGCGCCACGATGGATGTTTCGGGCGCCAGCGCCGTTTTGAGTGAGACGCCGGCCTCGCTTGGCCAAAGTGCGAACCGGATCGACGCCTTGTCCCTGGCACCGACCCGGGTCGACAGCAACGGCGGATCGATCACGTTGAATGCATCCCAGCTTTTGTATTGCGATGCGACGCTGCTCGGCGCCGCCGGCGGTTCCATGGCGCAAGGGGGAAGTCTTTCCGTTTCCTCAGGCTTTGCCGTCACCGCTAATCCAAACGTTGCCCCCCCCGCGCCGCAGGATGTGACCCTCATCGTCTCGCAACAGGGGTTCCATGGCGGATTTTCTCTCCCCGCGAACGCCCCAACCGGTCTGGCCGTCGTCGACGGTCAGCCGATTCCCTCTTCATCGTCGGCGCTGGGCGCAACGGTCAACAGTTCGGTGGGCGGCGAGCCGGTTTACAGTTATTTTGTGGCCAATCCCAACCTCTTCGTTTCGACGACTTCGGACCCGGGCGCCTCCGACAACGGCGGCAAGGCGGGCGGCTTCGCTTCCCTGAGCTTGGCGGGGACGCTCGACTTTGTCGGGCCGGTCAGCATAACGACCTCCAACAGCCTGAGCGTCGCGTTGAGTTCAGGAAATGCAACCAGCGGGGCAACGGGAGGCGTTATTTATGCCAATGCGCCGGTCGTCCTGACTTCGCCCTATGTCGCCCTCAATGCCTACGCAACGTCGTTGGAGCCGGACCAGGTCGCCTCCTACCCGGCCGCGCTTGCCGGCCCGGGGAGTCTCATCGTTAATGCGGGCACGCTGGCCGACGTCGGCAATCTTTCGCTGCAAAACATCAGCACCCTGACCTTTAATTCTCTCCCCACCCAGGGGGGGGATATTCGGGGCGTTGGCGCGTTGCAGGTCGCGGGACAGATCAACATGAACGCGGCGCAGATCTATCCGCCGACGGAATCGACCTTTACCATCGAAGCGAATGCTGTCTCCATCACCGCCCCTGCGGGCCAGGCGCCGCCTTCCCTGCCCCTTTCCGCGGGAGGAACTTTAAATATCGAGGCCAATTCGATCGAGCAAGCCGGTGTCTTGCGCGCGCCTTTCGGTATCATCAATCTCGGCACGGCCGCCACCCAAAGCATAACGCTTGCCTCCGGCGGCATCACGTCCGTTTTTGGAGTTGACCCGGCCACAGGAGTGGGAATAACGGTTCCTTACGGTATCGTGGATGACAACGGCAACTGGTTCGACCCGCAAGGAAACAACATCACCTTGACGGGGCCGCCCTCCAAAGCGGTCAACGTCACAAGCCGGAATGTGCATATTTTAAGCGGATCAACGGTGGACCTCAGCGGTGGGGGCGACTTATATGCCTACCAGTTTTCATCCGGAACGGGCGGAAACAAGGATATCCTGGCTTCCATTGGGAGTTCATTTTCATCCACGAGTTTTGCCATTATTCCGGGTTATTCCCTGAACTACGCGCCTGACGGGACTTATGCCCAAAATACCAACTTGCAGACCAACAACGTGGTGGACGCCGGGTATTTCAACTCGAGCCTGGTCGTCGGAGAACAGATCCACCTGAATGCGAGCAGCGGACTTCCGGCGGGGAACTACACGCTCCTGCCCGCGCGCGATGCGCTTTTGCCCGGAGCATTTCTCATCGGCCCGGCCAGCGGCGGCGCGCCGGGGGCCTCGGTCCTGCAACCGGACGGCTCCAGCCTCGTTTCGGGCTACGTCACGAGCGGGTTGAGTCCCACTTCCTCGCCCGTATTTGGTGCGTTTGAACTCTCGTCCCAGTCCTCGGTTCTAAACCAGGCGCCTTACACGATCAACCTGGCGAACACGTTTTTCCCCAAAAGCGCCGCAAGCAACAATCTCGCCGTTCCGCGTCTGCCGGTCGACTCCGGGCAACTCGTGCTTGACGCGACCCAAACCATGACGATCCAGGGCACGCTCTTGTCCCAGCCGGGCATGGGTGGGCTGGGGGGAGAAGTCGATATCGCCAGTCCGGAAGATATTTATATCGTCGGACCCACTCCAGGCGTCAATGTCCCCACCACCGGCGCCCTTATTCTCGATTCCTCTCAGTTGACGGATTTTGGCGCGGCCAGTTTATTGATCGGCGGTTATCGCACCACCACGGACACCGGCGCCTCGGTTACGGTGACAACCGATAAGCTCGTGGTGGACAATAGCGGGGCCTCGACGGTCGTCGATGGCGTCACCGTTGCCGGATTGGCCGCGCCGGACATCACCCTGGTTTCCAACACGAACCTTGATTTGGCGGATGGCGCGGTGATTGAACAATGGGGTCAATTGTCCGGGAAAGCCCAGACGCTTACTCTTCAGGGCGACGGCGCCTTGCTTCGGATCAGCAGCGATTCTTCGGCGCAGATCAACCGTCAAAACGTCACGACTCCCGACACCACGTCCGTCTTGAGCATTGGACAGGGAGTCAAAATCGTCAATGCGAATGGAAAGGCGGTCGGCGCGCTGACGCTCGACTCCACTTCCCTGGTCACGATCGATACCTCAACCAGCGCGGCTCCCATTCTCAGCGGTACGACCGTGACCCTGGACAGCGGATTTATCAATCTTGAGCTGGGCGCTCCCGCCACGGCCCCCACGACGGGCCTCGTCATCACCGAGCCCCAATTAACGTCTCTCCTGGCCTCGACCCAATCCCTCGCCTTCCTGAGCTATTCCTCGATCGCCATTTATGGAAGCGGAGAAATCGGCGGCGTCAGTGTCGATTCCTCGGGCCGGAAAACCTATCAAGAGACCCGTTTGGCCCTCCATGCCGACGATATCTATTATGCGGACACCCAGGATTCTTCGGGCGTCACCATCAATGCCCAGACGGTCAGCCTGGACAACCTGGCCGGCGGCACAGTTCTCCCTTCGCTGACAGGGCTCGGCACCGGTAATCTGACCATTAACGCGCAGACCATCACGCTGGGTTCAAACGCGATTCGAATGGATCAATTTAACACCGTCGCGTTAAACGCCGATGGCGCCATTCTCCTCAAAGGACTTGGCGCGCAGGTTTCCGGCGGCGACAACACGCCGACCACCGCCAGTCTCAGCACCGGCGGAAATTTAATTCTGACCACGCCGCTCATTACCGGCGCGCCAACCGCGGACCAGCCGGTTGCCTCCACGACAACCGCCACTCTGGACGAAACGATCGACGCAACGGGCAATCTGGTAATCCAGGCGCCAACCAACGATTCCGCGGCGCCGGTAGATTCCGGTGGTCTGGCCGCCAGCCTCTCGCTGATTGGCGGCAGCATCACCCAAAACGGCGGCAGCATTGTCCTCCATAGCGGTTCGCTCGACCTGCAGGCCACCGGCGCCGCCGCCTCGGCGAATGGAGGAAATATCGTGGTGAATGGAACGCTCGATGTGAGCGGGGTCGCGCAAACCGTTTTCAATCTCACCAAGTACACCAATGGCGGTCAGGTCGTCCTCGATTCCCTCAATGGCAATGTGGCCATGGGAAGCAGCGGCCTCGTCGACGTCTCCGCCGCCTCGGGCTTCGGCACGCTCGACAGCGGAGCCGGCAACGGCGGCAGTGTGACGATCACCGCGGCGGGCACGTTCACCCCCGGCCAGATCAACGGGCAGGGGGGCGTCGTGACGCAAACGGGCACGGGCGCCGTCCTGGCGCAAGGCAGCGGAGGCACATTGTCGCTCGATGTGGGCAGCCTCGATTCCTCCGGGGGAGGGGCGGGCGTCCTCTCCTCAATCGAAAGTGGGCTGACGGGGTTCGCCCAACAAACCATTCGGGATCGAAACGATGCCACCGTCACCGTCGATGACACCATCGTGGCGAGCAGCTTTAATCTTTCCGCCGATCAAGGTTCGATCGTTGTTACAGGCGAGATCAACGCATCCAACGTGGCCGCGACCGACCCGAATGGAAATCCGATTTTCGTCGGTGGCGCCATCGACCTTGAAGCCGGCGGCAGCGTCACTCTGGCCTCAACGGCGATTCTGAACGCTTCGGGTCAGAGTTTCAGCAATGCCGGCCAGGGTGGGACAGTGACCCTTGCCGCCGGATCCTACGAAGGCTCGCCAACCCCGACCTCCTCTGCCGCGATTAACCTCATGGCCGGTTCCCAAATCAGCCTCGGCGTGGGCGGGGGCGTCGGGGGCACGCTCCATCTCCGGGCGCCCCAGGTTTCCGGAGGCAGTTATGTTCCCGGCTCCGTCTACACCCCCGTACCGGTCAATGCCGCCAACGGCGGCGCCCCCGTGGATGTCGCGATCGCCCCGATCGCCGGCACCGTGGTCCAAAACGCCTCCAGCATTATCGTCGAGGGCTTTTACGTGCAGGATGCCCTGCAGGCCGGTAGTGCGCTGATCGACAACTACGAAACGGCGGCGGAGAATAATGCCGCGGCTTTTATGGATCATGTTTCCGGTGCCACCGGTATCCAAGCCCGCTTGTTCGGTTCCAATGTGGCTAATGTCAACGTGCGGCCGGGCGAGGAGATCGACAACAGCCTGGGCGGCCTTGAGCTGCAAAATACCTGGGACCTCTCCACCCTGCGCTACGGAGCGCCGCTGCTCGACGCCCAGGGAAATCCGGTTGTGAATGCCGCGGGCAACGTCATTCTTTCCGAGCCGGGCATCCTGACCATTCGCGCGGCGGGAAATCTCAATATCGATTTCGGCGCCAGCCTCACCGACGGTTTTGACGGATCCGCCGGCGTGAGTTACACGAACGCGCTTATGCCGGTCGGCAGCCAATCGTGGTCCTATCAGCTCGTCTCCGGAGCCGACTTCAGCGGCGCCGGTTCCGGCGTGGTGCGGACGCCCAAAGCTCTGCAAGCATCAGGCATGGGAGGCTCGCTTCAACTGGGTTACCAAAATACAACTTCGCCCATTTTGCTCTCCGATTATAACACGAATAATCTCAATCAGTTTTTTCAAACGATCCGCACCGGAACCGGAAACATCACGATCGACTCGGGCGGAAGTGTCCTGCTGCTCAACAATCTCGCGACGATCTACACGGCTGGCACGCAGGTCGATCCCACTCTCGGGGGGGGCTTTGCGCCGCCGTCCGGAACCAGCGGCGCGGGGCTGCCTCTTCCCGCCGCTTACAGTACGGCGGGAGGCAATGTCACCCTTTCGGCCCAGGGCAATATCGCCCGCGAAGCTTACAGTGATAACGGCAGCACGCTGGTTGCCGATTCTTCGTCCGAATTGCCCACCAACTGGCTTGATCGTCAGGGGTCGTCCACACTCGCGACGTCATGGTGGGTCGATTTCACGAACTTCTTCGAGGGTATCGGCGCGCTCGGGGGCGGCAATGTCGCCCTCACCGCGGGCGGCAGCGTCATCAACGTCGACGCCGCGGCGCCGACCAACGCCCGTCTGGTCAATGGTCGGTTGACCGAACTGGGCGGAGGCGACCTCGTGGTGCGCGCAGGCATTAACATCGATGGAGGCGTCTATTATGTGGAGCGCGGCCAGGGAACGCTCGTGGCCGGAAACAACATTCAGACCAACTCCACCCGCGCCGCCGTCACTATCGGACAACCGTCGACTTCAATTGATTGGCTGCCCACGACCCTTTTCCTTGGCCAGGGGAGCTTCTCCATCGCAGCCGGAGGCAATCTCCTGCTCGGCCCCGTCGCCAATCCTTTCCTGCTGCCTCAAAGCTATAACAACATTGCTTCAACAACCGACAGGACTTCGGAACTCTCCTACTTCTCGACTTACGCCGCGACCGACGCCGTCAACGCTTCCTCCCTTGCCGGGACGGTGACGATCCGGGATTTTGCCGACGGCCAGGGCCAGGGTTCCCTCTACGCCTGGTACACGAATATCCTGGACGCGTCCGTAACGAGCCCGTCCCCCGGAAGCGAGGTCTCGGATGCGCAACCCTGGTTATGGTTGGCCGAGGCCACCAACCCTCAGCACGTCATTGCTTACTTCGGTTCGGCGGGGATTTTCCCCATCGGCTCCCCTCAAAACGTCTTTGGCGGGGTCACCGCTTTGCTTCCTCCCACCCTTCGCGTGACCGCTGATTCGGGAGCTATCAATCTCATCGGCAGCCTCACTCTCTTTCCCTCGTCGAGCGGCACCGTCGACCTGGTGGCCGCGGGCTCGATTAATGCCTTTCAAGTCAATGATGTGATCACGGCGGGCGTCGTCTCATCCTATTGGGGTTCCGGCCTGATAAACCTCTCCGATACCGATCCGAATGCCCTGCCCGGCGTCACTTCGCCGCTTTCTTCCGGAAGCCAGCTCGTCAATCTCGATCCCCTCTTCACCACGACGGGCGCCACCGAGGGCCTTACCCTGCAAACCAGGCAAAAACTCCACGCCAATATCAACGGCGGGTCGCTCCACGCGAACGATCCCAATCCCGATCCGGTCTATATTTACGCGGGAACGGGCGATATTTCCGGCCTCACGGTTTACTCCGCCAAGCAGACCCAGGTCATCGCCGGCCAGGACATCACCGATATTGGCCTTTACCTCCAGAATAATGGCGCCAACGACATCAGCCTGGTCGATGCCGGTCGCGATATCATCGCCTATGACGCCGCTTCCCCTTTGCGGGAGCAGGCCGGGAGCAATCTGCTTGGGTATGACCCCAAGTACGATCCGATCGGCGGCGGCCCGGGCGCCCCCAATTCCGGCGATATCCAGATCAGCGGGCCCGGCACGCTCGAAGTCCTCGTCGGGCGCAATCTCACGTTGGGCAACGATGCCGGCCAGAATCCGAATAACACCGTGTCCGGCGACGGCATCAATACCGGCCTGACCAGCGTCGGCGGTCAGCTCAACCCGGCCCTTCCCTTCGGCGGAGCCAATATCATCGCCGCCGCCGGCCTTGGCGGCAGCTTACCATCGGCCGTGGGACTCCAGGATAGCTCGCTGACCTTCCCCGCCTTCATCAATCAATTTCTCAATCCCGCCAGCACTTACGCCAGCACCTATCTTCCCGACATCGCCTCCGCCCTGGGTATAAGCAATGCGACCCTTACCCAAATCTGGGATATTTACAGCGGCACGCCCGACATCACGTTGACGTCCGATGAAGTTAAGCTCCAGCAAAGCCTGACGCAGGGGCTTCGCGATACCTATGCCCTCGATATTTTCTATCTCGTCCTTCGCGACGCCGGCCGCAATCACAACGACCCCGGCAGTCCCGGCTTCGGAAATTACGACGCGGGGCAACAAGCCATCGCCGCGCTCTTCCCCGCGAGCAATTCGTTTCAGGGCAATATCGATCTTACCTCCCGCGAGGTCAAAACCAGCAACGGCGGAGACATCGGCCTCCTCGTTCCGGGCGGCCGGCTTACCGTCGGGGTTGATCTATCCACCGGCCAGGCCGTCGATCAGGGCATCCTTACCGTCGACGGCGGCAACATCTCCATTTTTGCGAATAGCGACGTGCTGGTCGGCACCTCCCGCATCTTCACGCTTCATGGCGGCAACGAAATCATCTGGTCGACGACGGGCAACATCGATGCCGGCGCCTCTTCCAAAACCGTCGTCTCCGCGCCGCCGACCCGGGTCGTGGTCGATCCGACCAGCGGCGCCGTCGAAACCGATCTGGCCGGTCTCTCCACCGGCGGCGGCATCGGCGTTTTGGCCTCGGTCGCGGGCGCTCCTCCCGGCGATGTCGATCTGATCGCTCCCGCCGGCACGATCAATGCCGGTGATGCCGGTATTCGCGCTTCCGGCAACCTGAATATCGCCGCCTTGAAAGTGCTCAATGCCGATAACATTTCCGTCGGCGGCAAGACCGGCGGCGTGTCGGCAAGCGCCTCGGTCAACGTCGGAGCGGTCACGGCCGCCTCGGCTGCCGCCGGTTCTTCCGAAGCGGCGGCCAACGGCAGCGCGCCGGGCAGACAAAACGTGGCGGACAGTACTCAAGGCCTTCCCTCGATCATTACCGTCGAGGTCCTCGGCTATGGCGGCGGCGATCAGGATTAGGCCCACAGGTGGGGACGCGAGTCCCTTCGCCTCCCCAAATAGATGGGACGGCAGAGACTGCCGTCCCTACCTGCGGGATTCCTCGCGAATAGCTGACGCATTCCCTCGAAATCGGGCCTTTTTTGTTGCGCCGCCGCCAGTTTGTCACGCAACGCCAACTTGGTTGTCACAAACCTGGGCAATAATTCCTCACTTTGCGGAAATGGATGATCGAAAACGAAGCCCCAAACTTCATGAGCTTGTTACGAGAACCATTACCTGACCGTAACATTGATTTTCTATCTTCGCTTACGTCCGAGTCGTACCGGCTTGGATTCCTCAGTCAACCAACCTAACCAACCAACCTTGTAGAAAAAAATGAAACTCCTCAAAACACTTACTCTGGGTCTTCTGGCCGCCGCTCTCGCGGGCACGGCCTCGGCTACTCCGACGATCATTCACGTCTCCGGTTCCACCGCGTTCCGCACGGGCGCCACGATCGCCATCATGGACACCCTGACGGGCACGACAGCCGCCGGCGGGGCGGGCAGCGGGACGATCTACGGTGCCTGCAGCACCTCCAACGTCTCGAGCGCCGGTCAGCAAATCTTTGCCAACGGCACCATCGGCACCGGTGGAACAGCCACGATCATCGTTGAAACTGCCTGGACCGGTTCGCTGGCCGGCGTGGTCGACCTCGTCGTCCAGACGTCCACGGCTTCGTTTTACGACGAAACCAACGCGAATGTCATCGCGGCAGTGAACGCGAGCCAGATCAACGTCGCGGGCGGCTTCCTGCTCCCGGCCTCGGGACAGAGCCTGACCGTGTCGGGCAACTCCCACGTCTCCTCAAGCATCGAGATGGCGATGACGGACAGCGTCAAGACGACCGTCGGCAAGGAGCTGAGTTCCGGAGCGGCGTTCGCGACCGGCTACACCAACATCGGCAGTTTCACCAGCGTCTCGGCTCTCGCCACAGCTTGCGGCGGCAGCTCGATCACGGATGCCGGCACTTCCGCCTTTGCGCAAGGCGCGGGCGTTGTTGCCATCGTTCCGTTCCAGTGGGTTATCGGTAACGTCACGGGCGGCTCGAGCTTCACGGATGGCAGCAGCTTCACGATCCCGACCAACATCAATCAGCAGGTGGCTCGCGAGCTCATCACGGCTGGTTATGTTCCGCAGGCGTTGTTCACGGGATTGAACACGATGGCCGATACCCAGAACTTCTTCTTCTTCACGGGCCGCAACGAAGATTCCGGTACCCGCATCGGTTACCTGATGGAGTCGCAGTTTGGCGTCACGGGCAACCCGGTTCAGTGGGCGATCGGAGACGGTACAACCACGACCACCGGCACGACCCTTTACCCCATCACCGCGCTCAACACGGAGCCGTCGATTGTCTGGAATAAGGCGGGTCACTCCGGTTATGCCGGCGGCGGCAACGTCTCCACGGCCCTTAAACTCGCCGAAAATGGCTCGGTTACGTTCGCCAGCGGCCAGCAGCCGAGTGATGCCACGGGCAACTGCTACTTCATCAGCAGCCTTGGTATCACGGATGCCGCCACGACTGCCACCGGTGGTGGTCATATCCTGAACTACAACGGCGTCGCCTACAGCCCTGCCGCGGTGCAGAATGGCACCTACACCCATTGGGAGTTTGAGCACTGCTATCGCCTGGCGGCGGCCTCGACGGCCGTGAAGACCTTCGTCAATAACGTGGCGGACAACATCTTCGCCACCGATTGCGACGTGGTTTATAGCACCTCGACCGGAGCTTATCACACCGAACAGTCCGACGGCTCTTACGACACCAGCAAAGGACTTCCCGTTGGCGTGAAGTATGATGGCTTCTGCAACGTCACGCGTTCGACGACCGAAGGCGGTCCCGTCAGCCCTCAGTACTAACCCTTAGACCGAAAAAAAGCGGCGCGGGCGCCAAGCGCCCGCGCCGCAGCCCTCAAAAAAATTCAGACAAACAATCCAAGCTAACCCAACCTCAAAAAATCCAATGAAAATGAATAAACTCACCGTGGCAGCCCTGGCCTTCGCGGCCATCGGCCTCGCCTCCACCGCGGCTTCCGCGCAGAACGTCTCGGCGGGCTCAAACGACCTCATCCTCGGCTTCCAGATCGCCTCGGGCACGGGCTCCAACACCAACCTCGAAGTCGATCTTGGTTCGTACAGCCTGTTCACGACCAGCGCTCAGTTGACCTTGACTCAGTTGAGTCTGAGTGACCTGACTTCGACCTACGGCTCCAGTTGGTCCAACGCGAGCACCGGTGTGAATTGGTCTGTTGCCGGGGTAACTCCGACAACCAATAACTTCTATGCCACTTCGACCACTTCGATCAAGACGGCGAGCGGGTCTACATTGGCAGGCCCCGACGGTCAGATCTCCAGCTTGGCGGGTGGTCTGAATGGCAACCCGCAGACGGCCAACAGCACGGCGGCGTCTGCGATTGGCAGCAACGCCACTCCCGCCTCAACCCTCCCCACCAGCTACACCTCGCTTGAGGCAGGCAATGGCTATGGCTACATACCCAATGCCGAGACGACTGGCGCCAACACGGATGAGCTCTATAAGTTCGCCCCTGGCGTGAAGGTCGGCGGTGTTTTCCCGGCTGCCGTGGACCTCGGCACGTTCTCGCTCAGCAGCGGCGGCGTGTTGACCTTCAACGGTAGCGCCGCGGCTGTTCCCGAGCCCTCCGCTTATGCCTTGGGCATCTGCGCGGTGCTCCTGTTTCTGGTGCTCAAGCGCCGTCACTCGGTCGCGTAAGTTAGTCGATTAGATTTACAAAGTTAGTGGGAAGGGCTTCTCCGCAAGGAGAAGCCCTTCTTTTTTTTTGTGGCCTCTGCAAAACCCGCTCTCTAAGCAATCCGTCATCCTCGTCATACAAGGATGACGGATTGCTTAGAGAACGGGTTTCGCGGAAGTCTGATCTTATCCTGAATCCTTGGAAAATGGGATTGTGACAACTGTCATAAAAGTCACACAATTGTCTCATAGCGTGCCTTGTTTTACTCCTCCGGAGAAAATAGAATTCTTCGGTTTTAGTATTAATAGAGAGGAGATTGAAAATGGAACCGATAACGCTCGCCGACTGGCTGCAAATACTCTCCTGTCTCGCCTTGGGCTTTTTCGTCTGCTGGGCCTTGATTGGAATTATCCTGAAGCGGGCCGAAAAAGGCGCGGGCGCGAATCGCGAAAGAGATTTCCATCACGCCCACAAGGCGCCGATACCGCGGCTGGGGGGCGTGGCCGTGATCAGCGCGTTTGTCGTGGTGGCGATGGCGATTTATCTGGGTACTTCAGTCCCTTCCGCCGGCGCGACGACACTTGGCGTTATTGTTTTCAGTTCACTCGCCATGTTTGCCCTGGGGCTGTGGGACGACCTGCGCCCCCTGGGCGCCAAATTTAAATTTGCCGTTCAGTTCGCCATTGCGGTGGCGGTCTATTTTAGCAATATCCGAATCGAACTTTTCAAAAATCCCTTTACCGATTCCGATCTTCACCTGGGCCTATTCGGATTTTTCGCCACGGTACTGTGGCTCGTGAGTCTTCCCAACCTGATCAATCTCATCGATGGCATCGACGGTCTGGCCGGCGGCATTTGTCTGATGCTGATGTTGTTGATGGCGAACTTGGGCGCGGCGGACAATTTGGGCTTTTCCACGCTCCTGTCGATGGGCGTGGTGGGGGCCTTGCTCGGTTTCCTCAAGTTCAACTATCCTCCGGCCAAAATCTACATGGGGGACGGTGGCGCCTATTTCCTCGGTTTTTTAATCGGAATCCTGTCCATCGTGAATTCCAATAAAGGCTCGGTTGCGGCCGCCCTTATCGCTCCCGCGTTCGCCCTGGCCTTGCCGATTGTTGACGTCAGCCTGGCCGTTCTCAGGCGCGGATTGCGCGGTCTCCCGATCTTTCGCCCGGACCAGAAGCACATTCACCATCATCTGATCACCCTGGGAATCTCCCGCGAACGAACCCTGCTCAATCTCTATACGGTTTCCCTGCTCTGCCTGTTCCTGGCTTTATGTGTCTTCTGCCTTCAGGGACGCCTGCTGCCCCTGTACATGGGGCTGCTCCTGTTGGTCCTGTTGATCGCGGGCCATCTTTCTGGTTTTACCAAGGATTGGTCCAGGATCAGCAGCCAGTTGGGCCAGTCGCTAAGCTTGCGGAAGGAAACCCGATATGCGCTGACCTTGGATCGATGGTTCGTGATGGCGGCGGAGCGGCACGGGTCAATGGAAAACCTGTGGGAAGATTACCAATTTGTCGTTAAAAAATTGGGCTTCTCCAAGGTCGGGCTGACGTTGCCCGACGGCGCCGCCCATGCCTGGCGGGCCGAAGGATTCGACGAGCAGGTTGGTAAGCGCCAGCAGGCCGCCCACGAGATAAGCGACGGCACGGTCATCGAATTTACCGCGAACAAAGGGATCATGTCCGAAGCCGTCTTCACCCTGCTTGGGGATCTCGCCGCCGAAACATGGTACAAGGCCGCGTTACGATGCCGTGTCGGAAACAAGTCGAAGGCGACCGTGCCGGCGGTCGCGGAACTTCCCGAGAATGCCACGCAAAAGAGCCTCATCGGTTTCAATGCGCCCTTCGGCGAAAAACGTCCGGTCACAATTACCGGATTAGCCAAACAATAAGGGTCCAATAAACGAATTATTAGAGGTCGGCGCCGATATAGACGACCTTTACATTTACCATGAAAAATGAAGCGCCCGATATAAAGCGTCTGGATGGGAAGGAAGAATCTTCTCCGTCACGTGCCCGTCGAATTCTTGTGGTGGAGGATGACGCCGAGGTATCCCGGGCGGTTGCGCAAATGCTGGACGAGCTTGGTTATATATCGGTTCCGTGCAGCCACGCGCAGGAAGCGCTCGGTCATATTCAATCTCAAAAATTCGATTTAATGCTAATCGATTATCGCATGCCCGACATGACGGGCTTGGACCTGATTTTGATGCTCAGGCAGGACAGTTGTAAAATTCCCATCATGATGATGACGGGCTACTCTGCAACGGAGGACCGAATGTCCTCCGAAAAGCTCGGGAAGTTTGCTATTTTGAAAAAGCCCATCACCATTCCCCAGTTGGCAAGAGCTGTGGAAGAGTCTCTCAAAGCGATGGCGCAGGAGTTGGAACCAGGAGCGGATCGGTCCTATGCCCCCAGGGGTTAACTTCTAGACCATAGACAAATGATGCGGCCGTTGGCATCTTTCTGGCGTGTAACTTTGTAGTTAAGGCCGCAGTGCTCAATGTCATCCTGTCCCTGCTGCAAAAGCACCTGGACTCGGTGGAACGTCCCCCCTCGAAGAATCGCTTTGGCATGTCCGCTCGGAAGTGTCGTTAGGGGGTTGACTGTTTTGAAATGCTTTTTCATGTGGAAGTCCTAAAAGGAACAACCGCGGTGGTTTCAGATCGTTATTTAATTTACTCATATTGATCGCGTCTTGGAACGCAATTAGTATGTCGAATGAGTAAAATTAATGTGACGGTCACATGACCGTTGTGTGACCGGAACGGCTTGACCTGAGGCGGCCCACGGCTGACCTCACGAGTCGTTTCTCGCGGATAGAGCAAAATAAAATATCGTGCACATGAAAAGAAGATGCTTCGGC
>Ga0182030_10003328_pt1 | contig 34283 bp, 23 predicted proteins | sample 812S3MmetaG_FD_121299 | JGI IMG/M metagenome (GOLD analysis project Ga0182030, IMG submission 121299) | Permafrost microbial communities from Stordalen Mire, Sweden - 812S3M metaG (Illumina Assembly) | ecosystem: Environmental > Terrestrial > Soil > Wetlands > Permafrost | place: Sweden...
CTTTCACTAACTTACCACAGTTCTTCGGATATCTTTACAACGATAACCCGTTCGGGCTTTTATAACCCTGACTGTAGTAAGATCACCAGGCTTCGGGTCTAATTTTAGATACTAATTCATTATTTCATAATTGGTTTATCTGGGCATGCTTTTCAGACATGCTCGCATCTAACATTAACTTGCTGACCCATTATGCAAAAGGTACGCTCTTATTATTTGAAAAATTTCACTCGAGCTGCTTATAAGACTACTAATTCAAACCGTTCTCTCACAGTACTATACGCTGTCGCTCATATATCATATTTAGCCTTAGAGGAAGGTTCCCCTTTATATTCAAACAGGGTTTGCCCGTTTTACTTTTTTAATAAATCAGTGGGTGGGTAAGTATCTATGACCCAAGTAATTATAATATTATTTACACTTGTCCCTAACAGGATTTTATCCTATTGCTTCTAAGAGCCACGCCCTTACATTCAAAATTTTGAATGTTGTTTTTATGTGAAACAAATATTTAAGATGTATTTTTATATAAAAATACATAAAATAACGGCATGTTTTTATAGACTATAGCTACACCTGTTATTTAAATACATAAAATAACGTTGTGTTTTTATAGTCTATTACTACACATGTTAATGTTTTTATTAAAAACAAAAATATTAACATGTGTTCTGATATTTATATAGGCTGCTCTACTTTCATTCACACTAATCATAGAATCTCGTTTGATTTCTTTTCCTGAAGTTACTAAGATATTTCAATTCACTTCGTTTATTACTGAATTTCTCTCAGAGTTCATGTGTTAAATTTTACTGGACTTTCATCCTCTTGAAAACACAAATTAAATATACACTCTCTTTAATATACGGCAAGGTATCCCTAATAGTCTCTTTATATACTTCCCTATACATTAAAGTATAAAAAGGAAGAATTAGATATCATACACATTACTAATATATCCTAATAATAGTAACTCTTTTTTTTTTTGCATAGTAAAAAAAAAAACAAAGCAAGAGTATCAATAATAGGTTTATTATAGGCCCAATATTAGTTTATTATCCCTACTATTATTTAACATCTCTATTATATATCAGGTTAGTTATCAGATCGCCGTGATTCGAACACGGAAAGTCTCCTACCCAAAAGGAGCGTATAACCACCCTACCCCGATCTGTATTGTGTTATTTATAATATTACTTGAAAAAATACTTAAATTGCTTTATATTAAAAAAAGAGTCCTCTACGTTTTAGTTTTTAATTTAAGGCAATAAAATGTTTATAATTACGGAGAATGCCAGGTTTGAACCGGTATTATATGATATAATGCTATATTCTAAACTAATAGCCTCACTATTAAAATAAGGATTGTTTTTAGAGCTAATATTATAAAAGTATAAGCTATCCTTTTTGTATAGTTTACCGGATCTAATATAATTATTAAGAGTATGACGACTTATATTATACCCTTCAGATGTTTCTTTAGTAGTATTAAATACTTTAATAAGTTTTTTATTACAATTATATACTCATACTCTAGTATCTTTTGTTCAAATTTTAGTTTATGATTGTTAAATATACCAATATTTGGAATGCAACTTATTGTTTTGCTAGAAACCCCAAGATATTTAGCTACACTAATTATAGTAGGAAAAGTATTTACCTAATTATTTTTTATATCAAACACTTTAACATTTACACCTTGAGTTCTTAAAGACAACTTTAATCGTGTTTCTTACGTAAGAGGCTTTTTAATTTTTGTTCCTAATTGTTTATCTACTAATTGTGAATTGGCTAAATTAAATATATTATAAAAATAAATTTTATTTTTTCAAATTTTACCTGATTTTATATAACTATGTAAACTTGTACTGGCTATACTACACCATTTTGATGTTTCTTTAGTTGTATTAAATACTTTAATTAGTTTTTTATTGAAATCATAGACTCATACCCTAATATCTTTTGGCTCAAACTTAAAAATAAAATTATTATAAATACCTTTATTTACAATTCTCTTAATTGTAATACTAGAAAGACCAAAATGTTTAGCAGCACTAGTCATAGTAGAAAAAGCTTTTACAAGATTATTATATTTATCAAATATTTTAACTTACACCGCAGGATCTTAAAGACAAATTTAATAGAGTATCCGGTGTTTTAGCTTTAAAATTAGGTCTAACTCTGTTCTTAGCTAAAACACTAGATTTAATACTTTTTGATATTTTCATTCTTATTTATTGAGAAAGTGTTTTACCAAAGGAAGGATTATTAAGACCCCTTTGCTTAATACTCATTAAAGCTCTTGTCTTAAGTGAATGTTTACTTCCTATTCTACTATTAGCTGGTTTCAAAATATTATACTCTGGTTTTAATAAATCCATGTAATATTGTTCTCTTTCTATTAATATATCTAGTTTACAATATTCAAGTATATCCAAAGTAAAGTTCTCATTACTATGTTTTAACAAAGCGCTGTATATGATACTTATTCTAGTTTTAAGTTTAGCAAGCATAGCTTTTTTTTTGAATAACATATGCTTAATCTACTACCTAAGTTTTTACTTTATCCTACATAACTTTTATTATTAGCTTTATTATTTCAACTATATATACCAGATTTATATAAGTTGTCCATATAAATTCTATATTTATCTTTACTTGCATTATAAGATACAACGGTACTATTGTTTGTCTATTGTTATTATTGTTTTTCATATTTGTATTATTAAAAATTAAATTAAAAAGAGGCATATTCCTCTAAATATGGTTGTTTCGTTAAAAGATATATTGTTTTTCATTAATTTACATTATTTTTAATTAAAAATGATGCATTTTCCTCTAATATTACACATTGTTACACAATGATCACACATTGTTATACAATGATCACACATTGCCATACAATGATTACCATAATCAGTATAAGGATACTTTTTATTGCTACAGAGAGTATGGGATTTGAACCCATGAAAACTTTTAATTTTAATTAGTTTCAAGCTAATCGCTTTAAACCACTCAGCCAACTCTCTTTATCAGGGAAGGTACAAGTAATCTAATATAAAAAAATATAAAGTACTATACCATGATTCTTCTAAGAATTGAACTTAGACAACATCCTTATCAAGAACGCACTCTACCATTTAAGTTAAAGAACCTTTAAATAAATATAAACTGTATTATAAACTTAAAGATGTTTACACAAGAGTACTCCGACTTGAACGGAGAATGAGAAGTTTGAAGCTTCTAAGTTTACCATTAACTTATACTCTTTATTAAATAAATATTTTTTATTGCATTACTTCTAGACTTGTTTATTAGTATCATGGCTTACGGAGTATGAGCCAAAGCAAGCTTACTTCGTATGGGCAAGCAGAGATAAATACTTGTTTAGATATAACTACTTATTTAGACACAACTATTCAATTAGACATGGATAAACCTTTATAGGAAGCAAACTAAAAAAAAAATTTTTTCTTAACGGAAAAGAGATGATTCGAACATCCAGGTGCATAACACAATATTTAGCAAATATCTCGCTTTACCAATAGCAACTTTTCCTAATAATTAATACTAATATTTAATATTAATCGATATTAATTACTATAAATTAACATAAGTTAGACCTAAATTACTAGATTATCTAACCTTTATTGATTCAAATTTAAAAAGAGACATAATCCTCTGCTGTTTTATAAAGGGAAAGTAAAGTAAATAGTGTCATGAAATAAAAGTATAATTAGAAGTAAAAGTAAATTACTAATACTTTACGGCCAGCCGAATTCGAATCGACACAAATCGCATGGAAGGCGACAAGTCTACCATTAACCTATGGCCGTTAATATATTATTTTAAAATTAAAAGTTGTAGGTAATATATTAAAAGTACAAAGAAAAGCAATACTAATAAGAAATAAAATTGTGAACTAATAAAAAAAGATATTCTTAGAAAGATGATTTTTATCTTCAAATGCAAAGGATATAGTGTACTTATATCTAATATTTGCTTTATTTGAAGGATTACCTTGTTTTGTTTTACCCTTAACTTATGACTTAGCTAGCCTAAAATACTAGTAATCTCTTAGAGATCTCGGGTGGTGAAATAATAATAAAAAAAAGTTTTTTAAAGAAAATATGAGCATAGAATAGCTTCTAAGTATTGAACTTTATAATAATATGTAAATAAACTTTATTATTAATTTTACCATTAAACTAAAGTTAATACTAAGTGTATTGTATTTGTCACATTACTAATGTATCTTAAATATTATACCCTAAACATTATGAATATAATTTAAGACCTGTCGGGTTCGAACCGACGTCACAAAGATTAAAAGTCTCGTATTTTACCATTAAACTAAGGTCTCTTATTTATATATATATATATTTGTATATATATAAACATATAAATAATATTTCTAATAACAATGCCATTAATAAAAAATAAATATTATCGTTGATATTAAGCAATATCTTCTACATATTTAATAAAAGTATTGTTTATTTTAACCTCTGATCTACTACCCAAAGTAGCGTCAGGGTATATACCACTTAAAGTAACAACTCTTAATTCAGGGTGGATACTAGTATATCTAGTAATCACTCTATATACACCACTTCTTCCTGCATCTGCTTCTGCAGATATAACATTACCTAATTGTTCACGTTCTGGTCCATTAAGAGTAGCGTCTGCACTAAACCCATTCCAGTATATGCTTCTTGTACTTTGTTTAACCTCACTATTTTGTAATCTTAATTTATTTTTAATGCTATCCATTGTGGAATTATTTACATCTAATTCCCCACCAGAAGGTGGTGTATTACCACCGTTATTAGGTGGTAGTACAACTCCACTTGAACTAGATCCATTTACAGGAGGATTTAGTATACTGGAGAAATCTCAAGGTTTAGTATACAAAATATAATCTAAACCATCCGAAGATATCGTAGTAATAAATAAAAACAAGCGTATAAAGATTGCTATTCTTATACCTAAAGGTAAAAGACAGAATAAATCTCAAACAAAATAAAAATAAGAGGCTAAACCTTTACCTTTACAGATGTCGTGTGTAATGTACACAAAAGCTAATATTAATGCAATTGCTATTAACATAGCAGTATATATAGAAATTTCTAATAATAAAGGAAATAATCAATAAAAATTGATTATAATATAACTAGATAAATACATTATAGCTATACTTACTCCAGATATTAAGAACCTCAGTAATAAATCGAAATAAAAAGAAATAGTCATACCACATCAACAAAATGTCAGTAAAGGATTGAAGATTCCAAACCCAAATGATGATTTTCTGTAGAGTGGTATGCTAATACACGTCATAAACCAACAGCGATAAAAGCAGTACCTATCATTACATGTACAAATTATTCAATAATTCACATTATTGTTTAGACTATGTCATCATATTAGTCTATATTAAACAAATATATTGTTTAGTATATAATATGTAGAGTTTAATGCCATTCTTTTACTTTAATTAATAAAGTAACATAATATTTATTAGCTAGTCGTTGAACCGTTATATATGTCAGTAACAGTATATAATTGGAAGCAAATTATCTTCTTTTAAACGAAGACGTCCTTGCTATTAACTCTATTTTCAATTACAAATATATAAACTTAAAACAAAAGTATATTAACTTAAAACAAAAGTATATCCCTTATATGACCCACCTGTATTTAAACAATTTTTAATTGTTTTTCTACTTATATGTAGACTTTTAGCACAAACAGTAAAACTACTATAAAATGTTTTATTATTATTATTATCAATAACAACAATATTTGTAGCTTCACTTACAAGTTTATCAGTATTTCTATAATATCTAATACCTTGTTTAATTTCATAAGGACTGTCTAATAAATAAAGTTGAACTAATAAATTATCTATTTCAGATATAGAAAGAATTTTCATATTTTCGAGTAAAGTTGTATTAGTTAATTTATATCTATTAATATGTAATTTAATAGCATCAAATATCTTTTTACCTTCTGTAATAGTATGATAACCTTTATAATAAATGTCTATTAATTTTAGCCATAACAAAAAATCTTTCGATTTTAGAGTTCTTAATAAAAGACAATCATCCTTATACATTAATGGTATTAAATTATCTTTAAGTTCTTTTATTTTATTAATTTCTAATACTACAGTAGAATTACTGTCAACCCTATTTACTCTAGGGGAAGTCAAGAAAGTATTACCTACAGTGGTAAATTCTTTTATTTTATTATATAATTCTAATTCTTTACAATGATTTTCTAATCTAAATCTAGGTACATATTTATTATATGAAAATGACCCATCTCCATCTATAAATCCTGCCAATCAGTTATTAGTTATATTAATTTTACTATACATAGAATTTGGTACCCATTTATCTGACATCATTTGCATTTCTTTCCGGCAGTTAATGATTTCTAATTTACCTTTATCTAATAAATGACTTTTATCTTTTGTTAGAAAAACTGCTTTTTTAAACAATTCAAAATGATAATACTTTGAACTATTAAGATTTACATAATCAAATATTGGTATTATTATATGTAACAAAGAATTTAGATCATTCACAAAAAAATTTACTCTACCTTTAGATTTAGAAATATGTCCACATTTTAAAGTATTCATAATGTAACTTAATACTTCCCTATCATCTTCATGAAGACCTATTTGAAATGTAAATTGAACATTTTTAAATGTGTTATTATTTAAATTATTTAATTTAATATTAAAATTACCTTCTGCATCAGTAAACCCTATAAATCACTCTAAAAAATCTTTTTCTAAAAAATAAGATTCAGACTCTTTGTTTTTAAAAGACGGCATAGTAATTAATAAATTATTGTTGTTATTGTTAATTTCTAGATTATTTTCTAATCTATTTGTTTTTGTTTTAAGTTTATATATATTTATAAATGGGGCTACACAAATGATAGTAGTTAACCCATGAAAACCAGTACCAAAGTAGAAACATGATCCAAAAGCCCCGTCACTTATAGTGAAAGAAGAAACAGTATATTCTACACCTTGGAAACCTGTAAACACTATAGCTAAAATAACTGTAGCTACTAAACCATAAAGAGCTCCGCTTCTATTACCTTGTATTAAAGAGTGATGAGCATAAGTAACTGTCACTCCCGAAGATAATAAAATTACTGTATTAAGTAATGGCAACTCGAAGGGATTTATAGCTTCAATCCCCATTGGTGGTCATTGAGCACCTAGTTCTACAGTTGGCGATAAGGCACTGTGAAAGAAAGCTCAAAAAATAGCTAAGAAAAACAATGCCTCACTTACTATGAATAAAGCAACACCCATGTTTAGACCTCTCTGCACGGCCAAGGTATGATTACCCAGATAGGTTCCTTCACTTATAACGTCACGTCATCATAATGTCATTGAAGAAATAAGAGAAAGAAAAGCTAAGATTAAAAAAGTATCAGCATTGCTAAACCCATGCATAGTAGAAACACCGCTTGTTGTTAATGTTAATAAAGCAATACATGTATATAAAGGTCATGGCGATGGCGATACTAAATGAAAAGGATGAGCTTGAAAATTACTTCTAGTCAAGTTAGTCATATACGACATCAGCATTCTTTTAATACATCTAATTTTAGTATAAGAACCTATATTAGATGAAAAAGTTTACATACTTTTTATTAAGGTATAAGATCTAAGTATAATATTATTTTCTTTTTCTATAATATGGTAGACTAAAATATCCTAATTTATAAATAAAAATGAATAAATAAAATATTGGATACTATAAAAATTTTTTAACATCTTATACACTTTGCTATTTTATTTTTCTAATATATTAGAATAAAATATCTAATATAGATTCTTATTTTTGCATATCAAAAGTATATAATTAAAACTAGTTATTTATTTGTATCCTTAAGAAAGGACAAATACCAGGAATAACCATCGTTAAGGAATAGGTGACTTGAACACCTAACCTACCGTGTGTAAAACGGTTGCTCTACCATTAAGCTAATCCCTTTTTTTTTTATAGTTTACGGGTCAGACCGGCTTCGATCCGGCATATTCTTTCTTGACAAAAAAGTTCCTTACCTATTAGGATACTGACCCTAATTAATTATATGATTTTAAATTAAATTATGGATTTAAATTAAAATATATTTTAATTTCTTTGTTTTATTGTAATAACAATAGCACCAACCATGGCTAATAATAAAATAATAGAAGTTAATATTAATCATATACTGTAACTAGTATACATTATATTACCTATACTTGTAATATGGCTAGTTTCTGCTAAATTACTGTCTCATATTTTACTAGTAACCAAAGAAATTTCACCATTATTTATATTATTATTTAAATTAAATATCTTGTTAAAATAATCGCTATAATTATTAGATCATATATCACCTGAGACTATGTCATAACTAGAATTAAAACTGTCACTACTAAAAGCAGTATTATTAGGTAATATTGGATATACATCATCTGATATAATGCTATATTCTAAACTAATAGCCTCACTATTAAAAGAAGCAGTATTATAGGGTAATATTGGATATACAGGATAATTAAAAGAAATACCTATAAATATAGCTAAAGGTATACTTTTACTTGTGTTACTTCATAATTCACTTACCCTTACATTAATTAACATCAAAATAAATAAAAATAAAATAGATACAGCACCAACATAAACTAATAAATAAGAAAGACCAATAAAATTTAAACCTAATACTATAAGATAACTGGCAATACTTGAAAACAAACCAATTAAAAATAAAACAGAGACAATAGGGTTTTTGCTAATAATAACTAGTATACCACATAAAATAGCGGCTAATGAAAGAATGTATAAAGTTTCAGGTTTGTAACCATTAGTGTAAGTTTCACTTAAAAGAATTAGATTATACATAAAAGAAAAAAAAAGGAAGAAACCTCCTTATATATTTTTCAAAATAAAACTATAATAAAAATAATAAATGTTATAAATGTGTAAATGTTATAAATGTGTAAATGTTATAAATTTATTATAATAATAACTTGATTATAATATAACACCGTATGATAATTACTTAATTTAACAATAAAAAAAATATTTAATTTAATTATTAAAAAAAAAAATATTTAATTTAATTATATAAAAAAAAATATTTAATTTAATCCTTAAAAAAAGTATTAAAACAGTAGATTAGGACTATTTATTTCTTAAATTAGATGTGGTTTAATCTAAGCAAATAAATAAATCTTTATTTAAATAATAACTATATTGGTAAAAAAAATATAATAAATAGCTATATTGGTAATAAAAAAGTATAATAAATATCTATATTGGTTAATAAATATAAACCAAGATAATAATTAAATTAAAATAATAAATAACTATCTTGGTTAATAAGTATAAACCATTTGAGGATATTAGATATCAAACGAAGGTAAGGCATGTACAAGACTTGAACTCATATCATTGTGACCTTAATACAAAATTCTTGTATTAAGGCGGTCGGTCAAAATTCACAAAGCTCTAAATTGAGCTAACATACCTTGAGCCTTTTTTAGCCCTTAAGATGAATTGAACATCTATAAAAATATTAACAGTATTCCGCTCTACCATTGAGCTATAAAGGCGAGTTATTTATTTAAGTTTAATCTAATCTAAATAGTGTAAAGCACAAATTTTATGTAAATAACCTGAGTACACAAAAACCTGAAAACAAACAAAACACAAGATAAGACATGTACAAGACTTGAACTCGTATCATTGTGGCCGTAACACAAAGCTCTACCATTAAGCTAACATGCCTAAAAGCCTTTTTTAGCCCTTAAGATGAATTGAACATCTATAAAAATATTAACAGTATTCCGCTCTACCATTAAGCTATAAAAGCAAATCATTTCGTATTTACAGAGTTCAAGTCTTACAAAATAAATTTATCATTTATAATAATATTATTAGCTATAAAAGTATTATTAATAGTACAAATATTGTTAGCTAAAAAAAATATTATTAAAAGTAAAAATATTTTTAGGAAACAAGAGATTTGAACTCTTAAAAGTCTAATACTATTGAGTTTACAGCTCAACCCATTTTACCAATAATGGAAGTTTCCTTGCTCTCTTAAATATAACAAGATTATTAAATACAACAACAACAATATTAAAAGAACAAAAAGTGATTTATTTGTATGATTTAGTTTATGCTGTGCATCTTAGCAAGAGTTTCTTATTTTTGTTTTATACAAAATTTTATATTCCATGTTGTTATGAGTTTTTATTTTATTTTTTTCTTCGCACAGAAGTATTATGCTAAAGCAAAAGAATGTGATAAGATAAAGAACCCTAATTAGCTAGAGCAAACCTAAAGGAAAGCAAAAGAAAACAACAGCAAAAGCCCATATTTGGATTCGAACCAAAATTTATCTATATATATTTCTTGCATACTAGTTTATATTAGCAAAAGCACAAGATATAGATAATATACCTAAAACAGGCATATAATTATATGGTTAATAGGACAAGTATTACACCAAAAATTATATATACATTATATATTGTTAACATTAATTAATCCCGTGCAAGTTCCCCTACACGAACCGTATTTCGACTTAACACCAATCAAGGTCACGCATACGAAGATATTCCTTATAAGTAACTAGAAAAGATTATCTAGAATAAAAATACAAGAAAGACCAAACTTATTGCACACACCTCTTTCGGCGCCTGACGAGTGGTTAGTACCTATCTGAGATTAAATTCACCGTGACGTGGTGATTCACGATTACTAGTAATTCCTTATTCATGCAGTCGAATTTCAGACTACAATCCTTGTTATATCCTATTTTATTAGATTAGCTCCAATTCACATTATTGCATCATTTTGTATAGGAATATGTGGCACGTCTATCGCCCACAACATTTAGGCCATGATGACTTGTCTTGGTCCCTATTATCTTTCCCATGTAAAGGTGAACTGCTTTATTTCCATTTATTTTCTCTACGTTGAAGCATAGAAAAAATAAAAATCACAAATAAAGCAAGGGTTTCCGTTAATTTAATGGAATTAACCAATATCTCACGACATTAACTGAAGACAGCCGTGCAACGCTTGTAATATCTTTAAAAATAAAACTTAAAACAATGACTTGTGTTTTGCGAAGTATAAGTATTGTCCTTAGCAAAAGCCATAGCAAAGATAATATTCTTATTGCTTCGCTTTTTTACAGACGTAAGCATAAAAAGATAATATTCAAGTTGTGGTAAGGTTTTTCGCGTACTTACGAATTAAATAACATACTTCACTACTGGTTTCAGAAACGGTCTAATGATTTCAGTTCCTGCGTTGCCACATTACTCTTGAGGTGAAATGCTTACACTTTCATTTATAGACTAAATTAACATCTAATCTATGGCATTCATCATTCTCTGCTTGGACTACTAGGGTATCTAATCCTGTTCGTTACCCGAGCCTTCGTCCCTCAACGTCAGTTATTAGATAAAAGGTTGCTTTCGCCGTTATCAGTCCTCATGGTATCAAAGAATTTCAACTCTACTCCATAAATACTCCCCTCCTCATATATAACTCTAGTATAACCGTATCCTGTTTAAGACTAATTATACAGTCTAGGTACCCTTTAAACCTACTAAAGATGAATAACACTAGTCTTCTACGTATTACCGCGACTGCTGGCACGTAATTTGGTCAAGACATATAGATATAAAATTGTCATAATCAGTCTTATATCTAGAACTTTATTCGATAAAATCGATGTTATATTGTCCACTGAACTTATTGTTCTACCATCTATTTATAATCTAAAAAAAAGTACAAAGTGTGATGAAGTACGGCTCAGTGATAAATTAATTGATCTAAAGCACTACCAAAAAAAAGATCAAAATGAATAAGATATACTCATAATCTCAGAAGAATTAATTGTAGATCTTAAACAGCCAATATAACTAGCCGAAGCTATACATTCCCCCAAGTTGCTGGTTCAGCCGTTAGGCTATTGACCAATATTCCCCACTGCTGTACTATACGTATTGGGCTTTTTTCAGACCCAATGTGATCGATCGACCTCTCAGCCTCGACTACGGAATTTCAGGCTAGTTAAACCATTACTTTAACTACTACCTATCCGAAATATTTATTGTCCTCTTAAAGCGGAAACTTATCTCCTTTCTATCTCTGACATAGCAGACATAAGGCATTTAACCTTACTTTAAGGCAGCCAAAATACTATATACTCACCTGTACACCACTTCTAATGAAATAAATTGTTTCTATCTTTATACCTTCTCTTTTACATAAAATATGTAAAAAGAGGACATAAAGAGAATAAACTATAAATTAAATTAGACGTACGATTAGCATGTGTCAAGCACTTGGACAGCGTTCATTCAGAGCCATCATCAAACTCAACCTATAGGTGTATCCTAATTTTTATACATACACCATTACTAATATAAATTAAATTCTTAAAAACATTTTTCTTAAAAATTAAGAAAAATGTTTTATAGATATATTTTATCTTTTTTTTTGGATACCTTTAAGCCGGTTCCTGTGAATAGTTATTAATCTAAAACAAAGCCTAACAAAGAGCTTGCAATTTCATTGTTTATATTTAACTGTATAATGTAATTTATTTATCATACATTTAGCTATAATCTTAATTATAGAAATATAACACTTATTTTCTCTTAAATACTCAAGTTTTTACTTAACACACATCTTTTATATGTTTACATTTGATAAGCACTGGACTTTCCTATATTATATCACAATATAATACTTATACTCTTAGTATCACAAAATAAATATTCTTTATAATCATGTAAATCATAAAAATTACACAGATAAATAGAGTACTTTTTTATGTTCTATTTACCTTTTCTATTCGCACGCTTCGTCTACTTCGCACAGAAGTATTCTGCTTCGCAAAAGGATGCAAGAGCCTATGTATGGATTCTAACCAAATTATATAGTCTTTCATGGATACTATATCTAAATAATACAAGATATAGGGAATAAATCTAAAAAAGACACATGTCTTTATATAGCTATATATTATACGTACATTAGAATATTTATTATTATGCTGATTTTTATATAGCTTAAACCATAAATAACACTAATGTAAATCTAAAGCATCTTTTATATAACTACTTGTTAAAACTACAAAAACTTGAGCTTGTATAAAAGCAATACCTAATTCTAAACCACTGAACGCTATAATGAATGCTAAAGGTATTAAACCTAAAAAGAAAAATATAAATCCACTTGTCATTATATTATAAGTAAAACCTGCTAATATATTTAATAACATGTGACCACTTAGAATGTTAGCACCTAATCTAAGACCTAAAGAAACATTTCTAGATAAATAAGATATAAATTCTATTAATACTAATAAAGGTAATAGAGCTAAAGGACAACCAGCAGGCACTAATAAAGAAAAGAATTCTAAACCGTGTTTTTGGAAACCTAATATAGTTGCACCTAATACTACAGTAAAACTAAGAGAAAATGTAAATATAAAATGACTTGTTGACGCAAAACTGTAAGGTACCATACCTATTAAATTATTAACCAAGATAAATATAAATAAAGTATAGATAAAAGGGAAATATATTTGTCCTTTTGTAGGGTTTATTTGATTTGTCACTATACTATGTATAGTGGCATATATAGATTCTTGACTTATAGATCAACTATTACTTACAACTTTGTTATAGTTAGTTGCTAAAAGGTTTAATGTTAATATTGAAAATGCACCAATAGTTAAATATAATCCTATGTTAGTTAAGGAAATATGTAAATTACCTAATATTGGAGCGTCTAAACTCAATAGATTTCTTATTTCAAATTGATCTAATGGACTTGTTATGTAAGAAAAATTAGACATATTCTAATTTATTAATAATTTTTATTGAAATATCTGCATAAAAAGAGATAATATTTTATATTGCTCTCAAATAAGAACATTGGGTAAGAATATAAGTTTATGCTTTTATTCTTATTTTTGTTTAATAGAGGGGCTTTCTTGTTTTATATAAAGAAGCTAACCTAAAGGAGAACAATAAACATTGCGAATGAAAGTGCATACCCTTAAGATAAGTATATTATAATTTACTTATAAATATACGAGTAGTAAATAAACGAACAAATCTAGGTAATATGTATTTTGAAAATACGTATATCATAATTACAAGTAAGATAAAAGCAAATGTTACTTGATTTATAAAATAGAATGGAACTAATTGTGGCATATATCTTTTTTTTTTGTTTTCAATGTAGTCAAGGGTGTTTAAAGATCATTATCTATCAAAAAAAATTTTTTTATCATTATTATATTTTTTTTTATGAACTTTAAAAATATCTATTATAATATATTTTAATATCTATATAAACACCTATTTAAGTATCTATTTAAATACCTAATAAAACTATAACAATAATAGAACAAATGACAACTTAGATAAACAACCTAAAATGTCTTCCTGTTCTAATTAAGGTGAGTTATAACAATTACTTGTCATAAAGTCATACAACCCTTATTTTATTCTGCTCAGATGATGTTTAATTATAGTCGTCATAGTCATATAATTGCTCACTATCTATATAAGTTGAATAATTTGAAGGGCTTAATCCTGCTAATTTTCATACACCCTTAAGGGTGTATGATTAGTTAGTATACTTTCATTATTTGAAATAAATATAGCAGTTTATTATTATTGTTCTCAATGTAGTCAACAGTATTTAAATTATATAATAAAATACATTTATATTTTATATAAATATTTTTTTTTATCTAAAGGTAATAATATTGTTATTATTTATTACTTTTATTGTTGAAGTTTTTATTATTTATATTTTTACAAGGTTTTATATGTTTTTCTTACATTGTCATCTAATTAAAGATAAAAATTTTAAAGGTTCTATCAGGTAAAATATATAAATATCTTTTTTTTTTTCGAAACAAGAATAAAATTATTTAATATACTCATCATTTTCTATAAATATAAGGTGCTATATAATTAATATACTATTTATATAATGTACTATATAATTAATATACTATGTATATAATATACTATATATGTAGATAGATTTTAGTTATTAAATATTAAAGATGATACAGAGTAATGTAAACCATCTAAGATTGGAGCAGGGTATATACCTAGTAATACAGTAAATATAACTAGTGTAAGTAATATGAAAAATTCCCGTTTATTAACATCACTTATATTAGCTTCAAAAAATTTACTAAAAGACCCTCCAAAAGCTATTCTATTAAACATATATATAGTATATGCAGCAGAAAATACTATAGAAGAGCTAGCAAAAACACCTAATAAAGGTAATCTTTCAAATACACCATAAAGTGACATAAATTCCCCTACAAAATTTAAAGTAAGAGGAACCCCACAATTACCTAAAGATAAAATAAAGAATAAAATAGAGAATAAAGGCATTACTTGAGCAATACCTCTATAATAACTTATTAATCTAGTACCTGATCTATCGTATAATACACCTCCGGCACAAATAAATAAACCACTTGAAACAAAACCGTGAGCTAGTCCTAAAGCTATACCACCTTCTATTCCTTGTATGGTATTACTAAATACACCTATAAGATATACAGCGGCATGCGATACAGAACTATAAGCTATAAGCTCTTTAATATCTATTGTTCTTAAAGTACTAAAACTAGCATATATAATTGTTATAACACCTATAAGGTAAATTATGTATGTATATTCTAGAGAAGCTTTAGGTAATAGAGGTAAAATTAATCTAAATATACCGTATAAACTTAATTTTAATACAATAGCAGCTAATATGATACTACCACTTAAAGGTGACTCAACGTGAGCTTTTAATAATCATGTGTTTAAAAATATAGTAGGAGTTTTTACTGCAAATGCTATAAATATTCCATAAAATAAATATAATTGTGTAGAGTAGTTAAAGTTAGTTTTATATAAGGCATCGAAATCTGTTGTACCCATTATAGAAGACATAGCTAGTATAGATAACAATAAAAATAGTGATCCAAATAAAGTATACAAGAACAGATAAAAACTAGCTCTTACTTTGTTACTTGATCCAAATAAACCTATTAATATAAATAAAGGGGGCAATATACTTTCGAAAAATATATAAAATAATAAGATATCTAACACTAAAAACACTGCTAATAATAAAGTTTCTAATAACAGAATTATAATTACAAATGATCTAACATTTTCATTAATAGAGTTTCAATTACTTAACAATGCAATAGGGGTTATTATGGTTGTTAAGATAACGAAGTATACAGACAATCCATCTAAACCTAAGTAAAAATCGTAAGAACTAATTTGATGGTATTCTTGTACAAATTGAAACTGATTACTACTAAAGTCAAATAAAATGAAGACAATCAAAGAAATAAAAAGATTTATTATAGAAGTAGTTAACCCTATAGTCTTTATACGTTTAATATTTAAAAAAGATAATTCGTAAGAAATACCTGTCGAGATAGCGAAGATACCTAGCATAGGTATTAGTAGTAGTAAAGTAAGTAGCATGTTAATTTGAATTTTAAAAATCAATATACCTCAGGGTTAAATATATTTATTATATATAACCTTTATTAAGACTACATAGAACTATGTAGTACAGACATGTTAGTTTTTATATTTAAAAAAAACTAATGATTAATACATAAACTTATCAGATATACACCTTATGTTTATTTTACTAGTTTAGTTTTTTTTTATTAGAATATTATATCTTGACAAAGATATAAAGCATAAACGATATTTAGATAAGAATATAAGAAGATAGATAAATAGATAGAAGGTATTAAAAAAAAAAACAAAGAATTAAACAATTACTTACTTGATTTATCAATTTTTTCTTTTAATTCATTATCACTAGTTGCTCATACAAGAAGTTTACCTTTCATTTGTTTAGTAGTTTTAATTATATCTGAATAGTCATCATCTGTTAGTGTGCCATTACGGTTTTTTTCTTCGTAATTTTCGCCTTTTTTTTTAAGACCAGATATAACTTTAGTTCTATGTCTTACACCCTCTATGATAGCTGCTATCCTACGATTTTTTTCTATTATTGCTTCTTCTTTTTCTAATTCTTCAAATATAAAACTTCTAGTACCATGTTTTTCTTTTTGTTCATCTGCTCTTTTTAATTTTTCTCTTAAAATACTTCTAGTACTTGTTTTTACTCTTCTTAGGTCTGAATTTAAGGAAAAGTCAGGCTTATTAGGGTTAGGTCCCCCGCCAGGAGTTTTACGACCTCCACCTTCACCAGGACTTCCAGACCCATAAGGTAGTCTTGGTTCCAAGATAAAAACAGTATACAAAAACAAAAAGAAACTTACTCAAGATACTATAGTAAAAATATTTTTTAATATCTTATGTATTTCTGGGTGATTTCTTATAAACTCAGGCTTTATGTATTTTATGTACTTTGTATACAATAAACCTAAACCATGCATAAAAATTAAAAAAGATAACAAAGACATATCATAATAATTAATGTTAAATACATTAATTATAAAAATAGTACAGCTGAAAAAATCTTTAAATTCCATAAATATTGTTTTTATAATATTAAAAAGAGTTACTGTTATAAAAAGGAAATTAGAAGTACTAGGGTATTTACACATTATTTTAATAAGATGTGCTAAAATAATCGCATATATTTTTTGCAGTTGTTCTGAAAAAATAACATGTTTTCTTAAACAATAGTTATTAAAACTCGTTAAATTAAAAAAAAAAGTAGTGGCAAATAATCTACGGCTACTTTGTAGAGGTAAATATAAAAATGTGTGATATCTATCTTTTAGTGCATTAAAAAAAGCATATTTACTATTTCTTCAACCAGCTAATAATATACCATATGTAGCTAAAGAAGAAACAACTAACATGTAAAGTAGCCATAGATTAAAAACATTATAAGATAGAAATACTAAAGCAAAAAAATATTTGTTGGTATTATTTCAAAACTAAATAACACACAAGGGATTAATATAACAAAAGCAATAACTATAGGTAATAATATAGTTCAACAGAAAGACATTAATTGATCAAAACGAATTCTAGGGAATGAAGCTCTAGCTCAAATAAATACGAAAATCATAATACAAGATTTTACACCTAAAGTTAAACCATATATCAATCCTTCCATTAAAGGGTCTGAAAATAAGCTAGGATTGTGTAAGTTATTAATGTAATACTCGAAATCAATATACTCCATTAAGCTAAATAAAGGAAGATAATCATATAAATAACCACCTAAAAACAATATACTAGTAAGTATACAAATTAAGACAATACTAGCATATTCGGCTAAAAAAAAGAAAACGAAGATTACAGCAGCGTGTTCTGTCATAAACCCACTAACAAGTTCCGATTCAGCCTCGGCCAAATCAAAAGGAGCTCTATTAGTTTCCGCTATAGATCCTATAAAAAATATAATAAAAATAGGGAATAAAGGTATTATAAATCATACAGCTCTTTGAGCTTCAATATTAACTGTAAGATTTAAACTTCCAGTTAACATAACAACAAGTAATATAGCAGAACTTAAAATAAGTTCGTAACTAATTAATTGTGCAGTACTTCTAAGTGAACCTAAAAAAGCATACTTACTATTTGCACTTCAACCAGCTAATAATATACCATATGTAGCTAAAGAAGAAACTGCTAACATGTAAAGTATACCTAAATTAAAATCACTTAAAGCTAAACCAGGACCATAAGGTATAACTAAATAACCTAACAATGAAAATATTAAAGTTATTATAGGACCAAGGAAAAATAAACTTAAATTAGCTTGTGTAGGTGAAACATACTCTTTTAAAAGAAGTTTTAAGGCGTCAGCAAATGCTTGTAAAAGACCATAGTACCCTACTATATTAGGACCTAATCTTCTTTGCATACTAGCCATTGTTTTCCTTTCTGCTACAGTTACATAAGCAACAGTTAATAATACAGGGACAGTTACTAATAATACTTCTATTATGGATATAAGCGTAGGTAAATAAAGCATTTATTTCTGTATAGTCAATATCTAATAGTATAACTATATTTAAATTTGTAAATATATTATATATTAAAATATTAGATTAAAAATAACTACTTATAAAATAAGACAAGCTAATCCTATTTAAATAAAATAAGAAGTATATATATTAAACTACTTTATATTTATTTAAAGATACTTTTGTCATTATGAATTTAAACAAGAATCAATGTATAAACAAAATTAGCTTATCTTAAGACATTAGTTATCTATTATTATATATATTTATATGGAATAAAATAGGAAATAAAATAAAAAAGCCAAGTTTAATTTCCAGGTATAAATTCTTATCTAAGACTTGAACTTAGATCTAGATATTAGAAGTATCCTGCTCTGCCATTGAGCTAATAAGAGTTTTTTTACTTTTTTTTGTTTTCCCTTCCCCTTATGACTTAGCTAGTCTATACTAGTAATCTATTACATATTTAATAGATCGCGGGATATACGGCCAGCCGAATTCGAATCGACATATTTTATATTACTCTCAAATACCTACGTTGGGTAAGAATATAAGTTTATCTTTTTATTCTTATTTTTGTAAGATGGAGTGGAATTTTTTTTTTATGCAGTGTTTTATTCATCAAGTAAACCAAAACAAACTGAAGAGAAAAGCGATAAATCGTAGGTATTTATTGTTGTTTGTCTTGTGTATTCTTGATGTAGGGATATGGAGGAATCGAACCCCTTATTTAAGATCTGCAATCAAAACGTAGAACCGTCTACTGCATATCCCTAATATATATAAATATAAAGTACTTCTTGCCTTACTTTATAAGTATACATATTAACTATCCTAATACTTAGTACAAATTAAACAAGACAAAGATAAAGTTATTCATAAAATATATGTTAATTATTATTGTTATTGTTATTATTATTATTATTATTATTACAAATATCTTCTATGAATTTTATCCTAGCTTCAAGTAAAGTTGACCTGGCTTCTGACCGGACTTTAACTCTATTTAAACCTTCTAGGTCTCTTAGTATTTGATTTCTTAATTTAAATTCGTATTCAGTAGTAGGAATCGTAGGAACTTTATTTAGGGTTTCTTGTGCAAAAGCAATCTTACTGTTCATATTATGTCCACATAGTAAATAATTATATCTTTGTTTCATTGCTGTTTCTCAATCCATATTCTTAAATTGACTTAATATATGACTGTTATAATCTATATGCTCACAAATAGGGTCCCGTATAGGAACTTCACCTCCAGGTACAGCAAACCCGGGTCCAGGGTTTATTCTAGGCTTGAACAATACTAAGTTAGGGTCTATAACTGGGAAGGGCTTAGTTCAAATAGGTAAAGGCGTCCCTTGCGTAGGATTAGCAGCTTCTATACCTTTACCTTTATCTAAAGGTAGTTCTTGCATAGCATCACTTGGTGCTATACTTTTACCTTTATCTAAAGGTAATTCGCTATGCGAAGTAGAAGATACTAATTTACCTTTACTAGATGGAGCTCCTTCCATTTCAGTATCGCTTCCGTGACCGTTATTACTAGCATTATCGCTTTCGTCATCGAAAGTCCAACTTCTAACTATACGTCTACCGTGTTGAGGATAAGGATGTACTCGTACATCCCGACCTCTTTCTCTATAACCCCCTTTTCTTGAACCAGACTTCTTACCTGAGGATGACCCCTCTCCGGAGTCCATAGCATTATATAACTTAGGCTTACCATCTTCTAATACAGAAGATGTTTCACCCATTTTAGTTGTTTCACCAACTTTCATAGTCTCAAAACCATATAGAAATTGGTTTAGATTGAAGTTAATACCTTTTATACCTAAATATTCTGTTAATCATCCCATAAGACCAGTATTAATTGTTCAACCTAATAATCCTATAGCTACATTATTTCAAAAGTCAGAGTATTCAATATGAAAATCACCAGATATAATATATTTAACTACTGCCAAAATAGTTACAGTAATCAATGCTCCGCAAAATTTAGCCAAAGTAAAGTTTGCTAGTGCTTTATTAAATCTTGCTTTTAATTTTTGGTATTTCATATTTGTTATTTTTATTCTGGTGTGAAAAAATTTTTATGATAAATTTATTATCGAAAAATTAGACACACCATTACTATTATAAATTAATATCATGATTTTTAGTTTTTAAGAGTTTAAACCATTTTAGAGTTTAAACCTTTAAAAGTTTAAATCATTTAAGGGTTTAATCCATTTAGCAGATTAAACCTTTTAAGAGCTAAACAAATAAAAAAGTAAAAAAGTTATAAATTGCAATTAAGCAACGTATAATAATAAGAAAGCCATCATTAAAGCGAATAAACCAGTAGCTTCAGCAAATGCAAAACCTAATATAGCATATGAAAATAATTGACCTCTCAATGAAGGATTTCTAGCTACACCTAATATCAATGCACCGAATACTACACCAATTCCTACACCAGCTCCTATTAAACCAGTAGTTGCTAATCCTGTTCCTATAATTTTTGCTGCTTGTATCATTTGTTTTATAAATAAAACATACCGTGCGAAGGAAACCTCCACAAATTTAGATTACTAGAATTATTAAATCTTAAAAAAAAAGTATTTAATAGGCATCTATTGTTAGATAATAATTAATACCAAAAGGATATTAATTATAAAGATATAGAGGAATCGAACCTCTTCTTTAAGACATAGGTAAAAAAGTAAAACCATCTTTATATCTTTAATGCACAAACATTGACATAACATAGATATAGCTTATATTATTTAATATATTTATTTTAATATCATATATATGTATATAAGTGCATTACATTGTTTATAGTATTAAATACAAAAAACTTTGTTAACTATAACTAATTACTAAGTTAGATTTAATTATTCAACTAAATAAATTTACTTGGATTGTTACCATTTCATTAAAGTATCAAATATAGTGTTATAATAGAATTCCTTTCATATTTCATTGCTATAAAATAGCTACCTCAGTAACTGTTGTAATTATTACAGTTGTAACTTCTATTACCCCTCCCAATCAAGGGACAATTGAAGCAGAAGTTACAGCTGCTACAAACACTTCTGCAACAGCGTCTGCTAAAAAACTTTGTAAAGGTAAACTTACAAAAGCGTGAGGTTTAGGTGGACTTGAAAGAGCTCATTCTAAACTGTTATAACTTCTGTTTAATAGCGTTTGTAAGCTATCACTATAGAATTGTGGAGTTAATCAAGGGTATCTACTTGTAGCTTTACCCTCAACTAGTTGTACATAAACTATATATAAAAATAATCATGTAGCCACCACACTAATGATACTACCGAAACTACTTATTAAGTTTCAACCTGCAAAAGCGTCTGGGTAATCACTTATACGACGCGGCATTCCCTGTAGACCAAGGAAATGTTGTGGAAAGAATGTGACATTAACCCCTATAAATAATATTCAGAAATGTACTTTACCTAACATTCTGTTATAATCTAATCCTAATATTTTAGGTATTCAGAAGTATCATGCACTATATAGTGCGAATACTGCTCCCATACTTAGTACGTAGTGGAAATGCAAATATTAATACATATGTATTAACAAGGTGGACTGTATCTTTACCTGTAATAGGTATACTATTTGTCCTTACATAAAAAATACCTAGTAACAAAAGGTACTTTATATCATAAGGGGTTATCATATTTGATTCAATTTAACACAAAGTTTGAATATGCTTTATGCTCTAAACTAAAGAGAGGAAAGTTTTTATATTTCCTAATCTCTATAAAGCCTTTAATTTGAGTAACTCTATAGAATTTCATGTTAGAATATAATCTATTATGCATAAAATAATCATATATAAATAGCATACTGTTAACGTTTTGAAATTTGAATGCGATAGATGTGAAATCTTTGGGACCAGCTAAAGCTGAAGATTTTTTTCGTGTTACAATATATGGTTTACAATTTAAGATAGTATTATTGAAATTTAATTTAGAAGTATATTGGTTATGTTGAAATTCTAAATTACATTCTATTCTATTTCCAGCATAATTAAATACTATACTACCATCAGTATCAACTAGTCCTGAAAAATAGGGATCATATAATTCTATGTTATAGTTGGCTTCCTTATAGTCTATATTATATGAAAGACAAGCCTCTTTAAAAGCAGGAACTTTTAATCTAATTAAACCGTTTAAATGTTTTACCAAATAGAACATGTTTTCTCTAGTGGATACTATATAGATAGAATAAGGCTTATTTTTGTCCGCTCTAATTTTACCTATGTGTAGATAATCTTGTATACGACTTAAAATCCTAATATCTCTATTATGTAACTTTATTCTAATTTGTTTAAGAACTTTTTTTTTATTGTTTCGCACAGAAGGATCTATTCTAATATCAAAATTCCCGTCACCATCTATTATACCCGCAAATCAATTTCAAAATTTATAATCTTCAGTACCAGGTAACTGACGTGCAGTCTCTGAGAATCCTTTACAGTTTTCTGCTGATTGTGTATCCATAAGTTGCTGGCTTTGCACGGCAGAGCCAAGACTTATTGTAGTATTATTATTTTCACTATTTAAAAGAAGACTATTCCTACTAACATCTAGTTTATAAAGATAAAACGTATTAATAAATAGTAAACAATACACAAATGACACAGTTCCCAGCATATAGTCAGTTGCAAAATAATTTTTATTATATGGTAAAGCCAATAAATAAGAAGATAAATTATTCTGGCCCAATTGAGCAACTACGTAGTAAGTATCGTGGAAAGCAATATCAAGAGAAGCGTTCGCTAAAACAACTCCACTTAATCCTCCAATTGTGAACATAAATACGAAACCTAAAGCAAATAACATTGAAGGTGTTAAATGTAAAGATCCACCGTAACATGTAGCTAATCAACTGAATATTTTAATACCTGTGGGTACGGCAATAATTAATGTAGCAGCTGTGAAATAAGCTCTTGTATCGACATCTAAACCAACTGTATACATGTGATGACTTCAGACAACAAATCCTAAAACACCTATAGACATCATGGCATAAACCATACCTAGATATCCAAACACACTTTTATTAGAGCTAGCGGATATTGTAGTACTTATTATACCGAACCCTGGTATAATTAGGATGTACACTTCCGGATGCGATATATTATTTAAGCGTCTAACATTCTTATATTTTCAAACATACGGTTTATATATGAAATATGTCTCACATCATCTAATCTTCATTTAATAAGAGCTATTCTAGCAAAATCATGATCATTGCAATACTCATACTTAACAGCCAAATAATCTAACTGCGGCTCGCTAAGATGACTTAAATTAAGAGGTTCAAAGTTTGTGTAACAATCAGGAACTTTAATTTGATATTTAAAAACATCAAATCTGAAAATAGAAATTTCAAGACCCTTTTGACCAATAGCTCAAAATCTACTTGCATTATTTTTGGATACATGAGCCTGAGACCACATTTGTCTCAATAATTAGTTTCAACTGTCACCAGTTTTACTTTTAATTTCTGCAACAGCGTGTGTTTATAAACTAAAAGGGTTATTAAAAACTTTAAATATAGTATAATCAGGATGATTATTTTCCAAATAATTAAATTATGGCGTAATAACTTATATATTATTATGTGTAACATGAAAATAATAAGGTAAAATCGCACTAGTTATACGATAATTAGTCACATTAGCATAAATTAGGTTCATTTGGATCCTGTTCTTTTCTCACTATGTCTTGAATCATATGTGAAATATGAGGTCAATCCGTAAAAGATGATTTTGGAGCAGTAGTACTGAATTTACGAGATCTTTGTACATTGTTTAAATAGTGCTTTTTAATATTTGATATAAGAGATTTATGTGTATTGTTTGAATAGTATTTTTTTAGTACTTATTAAAAAAAATTATGTGAATTGTTAGAATACATACTAGTCGTTAGCTATGTATTAAAATAATATATTGGACTATATCATCATCTTTTTAGTTGTAATCATTTCATTTCTGGTTAAAAATAATTCAAGCTTTTAATAAGCTTGAATCATTTGAGGCTTTATAGGCTTTTAATTTAACTAAGTAGTAATATTGTTTTATTAAAAAAAATCTTTTTCCTTTAATAGATCTAGGTCTACACATTTTGGTGTATTCAACAAAAGCCAGAATATCAGATTCTGACTGTATACTTCATTTATAATAACCATTTTGGGCTTTATCAAAATATATATTACCACCAAATCTTATTAAAAAAGGTTCAACGTCTATTCGTAGTTTATTGGTTACAGATACAGTTAACTGAGGATAACCATTTTTAAAATAATAACCTATAGTTCCATCTGCATCAAAAAAACCAGCATATCAACCGTGATCTTTATGTATAACACTAGCACTTACAACCTGTAAGCCTAATGTAGCGCTTACATTGTTAAGTTGAAGCAAACGGTTACTGTGTTTAATATTACCATTTACACGGTTAACTAAATTTATCATGCCAGATTTATTATGTAAACGCCATCTAACAGCTTGAGCACCCGAACGTAATTTGATAGAACCTCCTAAAAAATTCTGTATGGTACGTAACATACGTTCGTCAAGCAGTGCAACAGTAATTTCACAACTAGTATAACCTTTTTTACTAACTTGAAAACTACCATCACCGTCTATTAAGCCTGATAATCATTGATTGAAATGTATTTCTTTTGTACTAAAAAGCGTTGCGCGTGTAGTCTCTGAGGTTCCTACTAAATAAGATGAATAATATCTATTTTTCGTTACCTGCTGATTCCATTCGTGATTTTGTGAGATTTTTACCATAATGGCTTGCATAACAAGACTTATATCATTAGTACTCTCAAAATATAATTGGTTCCAGCATATAGCGCAATACGTATTTAAAATTTCTTCTAAATAGGGCCATTCGAAAATTTGACCGAAGAATCAGAAAAGATGTTGATATAATATAGGATCACCACCACCTGCTGCTTCAAAGAATGATGTATTAAAATTTCTATCAGTTAACACCATAGTTATTGCACCGGCTAATACAGGTAATGATAATAATAATAATACAGCTGTAACTAGTACAGCTCATCCAAATAAAGCTAACTTATGTAGTCTTATACCAGGACTTCTCATATTTAGTATAGTAGTAATGAAGTTTATAGCACCTAATAAACTACTTACACCAGATAAGTGTAGTCCAAATATAGCTAAGTCGACACTAGGTCCACTGTGACTTTGTACTCCACTTAAAGGAGGATAAAGAGTTCAACCTGTACCTGCACCGTTTTCTATACCACTAGCAAATAAAAATAATAATAAACTAGGTGGTAATAACCAAAAACTAATATTATTTAGTCTTGGGAATGCCATATCTGGACCTCCAACTAACAATGGTAATAAAAAGTTACCAAAACCTCCTATTAAGGCAGGCATAACCATAAAGAATATCATTATTATAGCATGAGCTGTAATGATACTATTATATAGTTGATTATCTGCAATATACTGAACACCAGGTCCACTTAATTCTAATCTAATTAAGACAGAAAAAGCAGTACCTATTAATCCAGAAAATAAAGCAAATATTAGATATAGTGTACCTATATCCTTCGCATTTGAAGATAAAAATCATCTTTCTGTTCATAATGATATCGATGATCTTAAAACAAAAAGACTAGACCTATTAACCTCCTCAGATTGCTCATCTGACATACATCCATTAAATGATATATTAGTTCTAATATGGGGACCGGAAGCAGACAAATTGCTTCCCCATGACTCTGCCCTTATCTTTTTCTAGTTATAAAAAGAAGTAAATATCTACTATTCTCTCTTACTTTTCTTTTAGGAAAAGTAAGAATTTTCATAAATACTTACGCAGGTTGAATTTATTTAAGTGTAGTAAAACTTATAACTCTTCTTATAAGAAAAAATAATTTTTTTATTTATAGTCATTTTATTTTGCAAAATATATATATATATATAATTTATTTTTATATAAAAATCTATTATAGTTGGCGGTATATGTAGAATAATTTTGTATACTATTTTAAATTATACTACATCTAAATTAATCTATCTATAAATATACTATTTATAAATTATACATAACAAGATGTAAACAATAAGTGTATAGATATATGTTGTATAAATAGCTACATCGTATTTAACGTAAGATAGTCTTATTAATCGTATGTATTATAAATACTATTACATACTATATAAACTATAACTACGATTTTACTAATGTAATCACTTAGTTATTATCTTTAACACATTTGTTAAAGCTAAATACTTTGTTTAATATATTTAATATAAAAGTAAGGAGGATCTTAAAGATTAGCAATATAATAAAGATTAGCAAGATAATATAGATTAGCAGGATGATAAAGATTAGTATAATAAATTTGAAAAGAAAACAAAAATGATAAATATAACCTTTATAGCCCTTATCAATATGAATTTAGTTTTTTCTTTAGGTTACTAGTCTACTAATATTATATTAGCAATTTTATTTGTTTCAATAGTACCCAGTGTTTCTTTAAGGTCTAGACTTGTTTTAATCGTGCCCAGTGTTTCTTTAAGCTCTAGCCTTATGTTAATCACGCGCGGTGTTTTTATAACCTCTTTATTTCTTTTAAGGCTATACTCTCTTCCTTTAGTGTATGGTGATAAGAATTTATATGAACGTATTATGAACGAGAGACGTACTAATCGTAGGTCTATCTTTTGATAATCTAGTATTGCTACAGACACACTAATTAGAGGCCTATATGCACCAGAGACACACTAATTACAGGCCTATATGCAGCAGAGACCCAATAACTATAGGTCTATATGCACCAGAGACACACTAATTATAGGTCTAGCTTTAGATATAATCCAGTATAGCTACAGACGCACTTATCAAAGGTATATCTTTAAACAATCTAGCATAACTAGGGACCTATTAATCATTGATCTACATAACAACTTAGTATAGTTAGAGACCCACTAATATTTGGTCTATAAGGTTATAAGAAGCGTATGATTATAAGAAGCGTATAGTTATAACCAAGAATGGTTGTGCAAAACAAGTATTGGTAATTACACCTATGGCTAGGCTATACCCATTAGTTATCTTGTACAGTTATTAAGACTGAATAATTACCTAAGTGAAAATTAAGTATTATAGCTATAATATTTATTAATACAGTTCGTACTTATAATCACTCTATGTATTATATTTTACAGGCAGTGTAGTAAAAGAAGTATCTAATAATTCTAATATAATCTTTAAGTCACGGAAGAGCTCATCTATATTTTTCCGAACTTAAGCTATACGATTTTATATAGCAAATAATACATTCACTACAAATAAAACCGTTACTACCCTCTCTGTATTGTATAAATAAAAAGCTAATTTAAATTTAAAGTTATGAATATTTTTAGTATATTCGTTAATATGTTTAGATTATAGCCTAACTGTAAGTCTGCTTCAGTGAAAATAATAGAATTAACTATTAAGTATATAGTCTTATCTAAGATAATTACTAATGACTTTACACCTAATCCTATAGCTAAATAAACTCATATTTTAATATAGAAGCTCAATCTATAGCTAAATTTATCCCTATATTTAACAAACTAGATAATATATATTAGTTTATATATATTAGTTTATATATATATTATATACTTACGATTAAAACACCGCCTATCTTATCATAATAACTAAAGTAAAGCAGGGCTTGAATAACCTGCTAATAATACTTATTTACTTTAATTCTTTTTTTTATTTAGTTTTTTTTTGAATTTATATTAAGATCAATTAAACTGTTCTCCAATAAACTAACAAGAGGCACTATTATTAAAAAATGAGCAAAGTAAAGAACTGTACTTATTTGTCCTAATTCTATAAATGGTGACTCAACGTGTTTTGCACCTAATTGCATTAATATTAAGAAATTAGCTATAAACACATAAAATGCTATTTTACTTAAAGGTCTGAATTGTATACCTCTACTTCTACTTAAATCGGTAAATGGCATAGCTAATAAAATAAGTATAGCAGTAAACATAGCTATAACACCCAATAATTTATTAGGTATAGATCTTAAAATAGCATAGAATGGTAAAAGATATCATTCAGGTACTATAGCAGGAGGAGTTTGCATAGGATTAGCCATAACATAATTTTCACTATCACCTAAAACATTAGGCATAAAGAATACAAATATACTTAACATTATCATAAATATAAATATAGTAATTAAATCTTTAAATAGGAAATAAGGAGCAAATGGTAATCTATCATAGTTACCAGAAACACCTAAAGGATTACCTGATCCTGCACTATCGTGTAATGCGATTAAGTGCATTAAAGCTAATGCAGCTAATACAAAAGGTAAAACAAAATGTAAAGCAAAAAATCTATTTAAAGTGGCGTTATTAACGGAAAAGCCACCTCATAAAAACTCAACTATATCTTGTCCTACTCATGGTATAGCACTCATAAGATTAGTTATAACAGTTGCACCTCATAAACTCATTTGCCCATAAGGTAAAACATAACCCAAGAATGCAGTAGCCATCATTAGTATAAATATAACTGTACCTATAGTTCATACTAATGTTCTAGGTGCTCTGTATGATCCATAGTATAGACCTCTACCTATGTGTAGGTATACTAAAAAAAAGAAAGCTGAAGCTGTGTTACTATGTAAATAACGTATTAATCAACCATTGTTAACATCACGCATAATGTGTTCTATGGAATTAAACGCTTCTGATACACTAGGATTATAATGCATAGCTAATGTTACACCTGTAATTATCTGTATAATTAAACAAAGAGCTAGTAAAGAACCAAAGTTTCATAAATAACTTAAGTTACTTGGTTGTGGTGAATCGATTACATAGGAATTAACCAACTTCAATAAAGGATGACTCTTAAAAATTCTCATTTCAATTATAATATTAATTGTTTTATTTTTATCTAAAAGTTAAAAAGGTTATATCTAGTTTTTTTAGTTATTGAGGATATATAACACTAAAGGCTTTAATTTACTATTTGTATTTAAATAAGAGTGTATAAAATTCTTACTTTTTTTTTAATGGTTTGTTTAATTTATTTTATATATACTAAAATAGACAAAACCTACTTAAAATAAATTTAAAGTTTAAAATAAATAAGATGTAAATCTTACACTACCATTAAAATAAGACATTAACACTATACATTTTACAGAAAAATACGGTATTGAATATTTAAACGAATAAAATTTTATTTTGCCTAGGATATTATGTTATTAAACCATATGTAATTAGCTCTAATAAAATTAATCGACATTGAATAAATATTGACTGACATTACTTGAGCTATCATTACCTGAAGACGAACCATTATCGGTTTCATCCGAGTCAGACGAAGAGGTTTCGTTTTGAGGAGGCCATACTTCAAAAGTCCAAGTATTTGCATGAAAAATTCACTCATCTACACCCATCCTAAATGTGTTATAAATACATTGAGCTATCTCTCTTGTGTAATTTGCAGTACGAATATAGGAAGGATCTATATTAAATAAGACATTTTCCCATAAATCTAGGAAATTTATTAGACGATATATGTATAGTCTTCTATGTCATTCAATAAGCGAAGTTCTGGCTAATATAAGCATACGAAAACGTCATCTATCTAAAGTTATACGAACACCAGCTGGCATGTTTGTGTTAATAGCATACCTGAGACCAATAATATTATGGTCAACACTATCATATATAGCCTCAGCAGAAAACATGTACATCGTATTTAAAGACCTTCACTCTGCATATAAGTTTCTATACCTGTACATTATTGTATCTATTTCAAGATTTATATTATTTATATAATCTATTAAGACAGATCTATTCTTTAATATAATAAGAAATTTAAATAAAATTCTATTAATTAGTAACAATGGTTCACTAGTAAGATAAAAAAAAAATCAGTCCATGGTCGGTAACTTTGGTATATCGATTTCCTGATAAGAATGTATATATCTACTTAGACGCAATAAAATTTTAGTTATTAAATTATTAAAATAATTTAATATATAAGTTATTAATTTATATAAATAACTAGTGAATATATTTGCCAATAAGCTAAATAAATAAAAAAAAACCGTTCAAAAGGGTATAGTAAATATAAGATACAATTACTTATAATTCTATGTAATAAATAGCCAATATTATGAATAAGATTACCTAAACCTATTAATTTATTAAATAAAGGCACAAGCATAGGTACAAAATAAATAAGATAACAGTTATATTGCATTAAATTTATATAAGTATTTATATGGCTATAGCGACATTGACCTCAAAGTGGAACATAATTACTATGATTACCTATAGTACTTGATATAATACTAATATCTTTATTTATAAAATGGTTAATCTTAGAACCGGCACTATTAAATAAATTCAGACAAGTATTATCCATATTTTCTGTAGTAATATAGTACTTAAGTCAGAAATCAAGTCTTGTCTTTAACATAAGCTCACCCTCAAGCTGTTTAATTACAGTATTACTCTCAAGTGACTCACTATTATTCACTTGTGGTACGAATTGTTCAACCAAACTAGACAACAAATTATCAATACTACTTAAATTTACAGTAGGACTTACAATAGGACCTGTATTCTTAACCGAATATACTCTAGCATTTATAACATCTACCAATACCTCAGGGTTTAAGGTATGAAACATACTGCTGTGGATAACCCTTGTATTTAAATTTTGGTTTTCCTATTTAGTGCTTCGTTATTAGTATTTATAACACTAAATAATAATAATAACATTAATAAGAGTAAACCATTATCAAATAATGATAAATAAGGTATTAATATATAGAAAATAAGACCTATTAAAATATATAAGGCATAGCTTGTAATTACTCCTGTATCTAAGCTAGCTATGTTTCTACTTAAATTAATTAATCCTTTTTCTAAACCAAAAGGTCCTAATAACTCTACACTACCTTTATCTATAACTTTAGTAGTTTGACCACCTAATTTTAAGACTAGACCAGTTATATATTTGTTGTAAAATAATTCTATTAAAAAACGCTGATTAAAGAATCCAAATATATTATAACCCAATCTAGAAAATTTAAAGTTTATAAGAACTTTACCTAAGAATTCTGAAAGAATTATAGCTAAAACACTAAGAGATATAGTAAATACTAAAGGTAATAACTTAAATAAAGTCGGTACAGCGAACTCAGTGTCTAACATTATTTCATGCGTAGGATGGATAAACAAACTGTTATCCGCAAAGAAACCTGAACCTAACCCTATGAAAATATCTTTAGTAATATAACCAAAGAATATAGAGAAAATGGCCAGTATAATTAAAGGTAAGCTCATAAATATATCACCTTCATGGGCATGTTTATAATTTACAACAGGTCCATTAGGACTAGTTAAGAAAGTTAAATATAATACTTTAACTGAATATAAAGTAGTAAACATAGCACCTATAGTAGCTATAAAGTAAACAACAGTACCGCTAAAATAAAATTGTCCATAGGCAGATTCTAAAATAAAATCTTTACTATAGAATCCTGTCATAAAAGGGAAAGCCACTAAACTAAGACTGGCTATTAACATTACAGAATAGGTTAAAGGTAAAAATGGTCTTAATCCACCATATTTCCTAAAATCTTGATTATCTGCTACTGCATGAATTACAGCACCAGCACCTAAGAATAATAGCCCTTTATAAAAAGCATGGTTAACTAAATGGAATAAAGCTATGTTATATGAAGATAGTCCAACTGCTATCACCATCATCCCTAATTGACTCATAGTGGAATAAGCTATAACTTTTTTAATATCTTGTTGGAATAATCCAATAAGAGAACTAAAAACAGTAGTGATTGCTCCTAATCATAAACATAAAATTAATACAGTAGAACTGTATTCTATTAAAGGACTTGTACGCATTAGTAAATAAACACCAGCTGTCACCATTGTGGCAGCGTGGATTAAAGCACTAACAGGTGTAGGACCCTCCATTGCCATCGGTAATCAAACGTGTAATCCAACTTGAGAACTTTTAGCCATAGCACCTATTAATAGGCATATACCTATAATTGTAACTATATTTTCATTAACAAAAGGTGCCAATGAGAAGACTGTACTATATTCGATGTTACCAAACGATCATAATATAGCAAACATACCAATAGTTAAAAAACAATCACCCACCCTGTTTGTTAAGAAAGCTGACATAGAACTTTGATTTGCAGCTATTCTAGTAAATCAGAAACTTACTAGAAGATAAGAACAAATTCCTACACCTTCTCAACCTACAAACATTAATAAGAAATTATTAGCTGTAACAAGTATAATCATCATAAAGGTGAATAAACTTAAATAACTAAAAAACCGCTGATTATGAGGATCATGGCTCATATACCCTATAGAGTATATATGAACCAAAGAACTAACTATTAAAACAGGTATCAACATAGATACTGTCAAACTATCAAAGTGGAAACCTCATAAGACGTTAAGTGATTCACTATCTATTCATCTAAAAAGACTTACTGATACCGGTATATTATTTAAACCTACTTCAAAAAAGGCTACGATTGCTAATAAAGTTGTTACAATTACACTTGTACATGTAATTAATTGTGCTCCGCTAACACCGACTTTTCTACCAAAAAAACCGGAGACTATTGATCCTAATAAAGGTAAAGTAATTATAGCTAAATACATTATTTATATTCTATTGCAATACTTCCTCTTAATCTGTAAAAAGCAACTAGAATACCTAAACCAATTGCTGATTCTGCACCAGCTATAGCTATTATATATATAGCATATGTTTGGCCTAATATATCATCAAAGCTAAGTGAACTTATCAATATTAAAAATGTAATAGCCAATAGCATTATTTCTATTGAAATAAGCATTAATATTATATTTTTCCTATTTAAAACGAAACCTAAGATTCCGATTATGAAAAGTATTAAGGATAAATTCATTGTATATTTTTTTTTTTATTATTATATTTAGTTTTTTTTATTTCATTATTTTTTTAGGTGTAGTATAATAAGTGAAGCCATTTCTTCTAATTAACTAACTTCATTTACTTTAAAATAATTTTGGGTTTAATTTTATACTTAATTTATTCATGCTTTTTTAATTTATACTTTTTTATTATAAATCTATTAATATTATACATTTA
>Ga0182030_10003330_pt1 | contig 34269 bp, 27 predicted proteins | sample 812S3MmetaG_FD_121299 | JGI IMG/M metagenome (GOLD analysis project Ga0182030, IMG submission 121299) | Permafrost microbial communities from Stordalen Mire, Sweden - 812S3M metaG (Illumina Assembly) | ecosystem: Environmental > Terrestrial > Soil > Wetlands > Permafrost | place: Sweden...
TCAATCTCTGGGTCACGACGCCCAGTTGGGCCAGAGACCATGCGGATTTGGTCAGCCGTTACGTTTCGGTCATTCATGACACGGCCGTCTGGGCGAACAGTCATCAAGCGCAGACCGGTGCGATGCTCGCGAAGTACACAAACATCCCAGCAGACGTCATAACGACCATGGCGCGCAGCCATTACGGAGAAGAGATGACGGCGGCGCTGATGCAGCCCGGCATCGATACCTCTGCGAAATACAATGGCTTCGCGACCTTCCCGGCGGCCGAGTTGATCTATAATCCGCGGCTACGTTAGCTCGAAGCTCCGCGAACGCGATCGGCTAGCGCGCGCGGATCGGGCGGCAGTTTATCGGAACGCCACGCGACGTGTCCGTCAGGCCGCACGAGCACGAGCTGCCGCTCGTAGAGCTCTGCAACGGCGGGATCGAGAACCGCGTGCGTTGCCAGTGGGATGCCGCTGCCGGCGAATTCGCGCTCGAGCGGCGTCGTATCCGGTGCATCTTGTCCAAATCGCAGCAGCGCAAAATCCGTTCCGAAAAAGTCGACGGTCGACCGCGTTTCCGATAGCCATGCGTGCGGTGCGCGCGAACCGGGGGCACTCGTCGCCCGATATTCGCTGATGGTGTCGTCGAGCTGACTCGAGCCATCGTCCCAACAAATCACCGACGGATCGTAGCGGTAGCCGAGTGCCGTTCCATCGGTGATGTAGGCCTGCGTCTGCGTGCGTACGATCTCCTCACCGAGCTCGCGCCGAGCGCGCGCACCGCTCGCACTATCGTCCGCTATCTCCGGATGCGTCTTGCGACGGTGGTCCCGCAAATGGTTTTGCGTTGCCTGCCCGACGTTACGAATGGCGATCGGGCGGCGCTCGGCTTCGTAGGAATCGAGCAAATCGGCATGACCCCAGCCCTCGAGCACAGCCGCAAGCTTCCAACCGAGATCGATCACATCGCCCATTGCCGTGTTGAGGCCGAATCCGCCGCTCGGTGAGTTCAAGTGCGCGGCATCGCCCGCCAAGAACACGCGCCCCCGGCGATAACGCTGGGCCACTAAATCGTGTGTGACCCAGCGCCGAACGCCAATCAATTCGTAGGGAACGACCGTGCCGACAACCTCCTCCATCAACGCAGGGACGTCAACCGCATCGGGATTGTCATAAGCCTCTTTGTCCGTTACACCCAGTCGCCACAGCTCGCGCCCATCGAGCTGCACGAGGCTGCGGCGAATGCCGTTCTTGTCGACGAAGAAGTGCAGAGCTGCTTTGGCCTTGTCGTGATACGACCACAATTCAGGGATACGAAAAAAGATGCTCAGGTTGTGGTCGACGGTCGGGTCACCGTCCATCTGGACCCCGAGCGACTGACGAATCCTGCTGTTTCCACCGGAGCAATCGATCAAAAACGAGGCGCTGATCGTTTGCCGCTCGTCACGATCACGGTCGTGTACCGTGGCGACGATGTGATCGTCCTCCTCGATAAAGGACTCGAGACGCGTGCGATAACGCAGGGTCACGCTATCGAAACTCGCTGCAAGGTCGCGCAGGATCGGATCGAGCCACAACTGGTTGCAGCGCTGAGGCCGCTCGGGGCTCGTCGAAGTCGGAGCCCCTCCACCGTGGTGGCGACGCTCGATGCGCGCGATCTCGAATCCGGTCAGACTCGTGAGGTACAGAACGGTATGCGGAAAGTCGGCTGGTACGCCGGCTTTGCGAACGTCGCCGGCGATGCCCCACCGACGGAAGAATTCCATCGTGCGCGCGTTGTGGGCGCTGGCACGCGGATGCCTGATCGTACCGTCGCCTTGCTCGACCAGGATGCAAGAAATCCCGCGCCGCCCCAAGTCGCCCGCGAGGGCCAGACCCACTGGACCTCCCCCGGCAATTAGGACCGCAGCGTCGAGCCGTCCGGTCCGCTTACCGGAATCCATGCGTCCGTCGCGCGATCCCAGCGCACCACAATGCAGTTTTCAGGTCCCAGCCCTCGCTGATTGCCGGAAGTAAAATTGAACGATCCGGCGGCTCCGTCGAAGTTGTGCAAACCGGAGATGTAACCTTTCAGTTGATCGGCCGTGGCTTGCGTGCCGATCTTGCGCAACGCGCTTGTGACGATCATCATCGAGTCCCAGACCATGGCGTTTCCACCGTCGGGCTGGAGCCCACCGTCGTGCAACGCATCCAGATAGGCACCCGTCGCCGCTTTGGGAGCGCCGCCCTTCATGCGCGAATATGCGGCCCACGGTAAGGAGAACATGTAATACTCGCGTGGAAGAACGGACGCCAACTGAATGAGCGAGCCGGCCTGCTGGTTCGCGTTGCTACCCATGAACGGAATGTCCCAGCCGGCATCGATCAGGCCGTGGAAAATCGTTCCGACCGGCGTCCCCGTCGCCCATCCGATCAGCGCCTGAGGATTCCCGGCCCTGATTTTTGTAAGCTGCGTCGTCACGCTCAAATCCCGCGGTGCATAATGCTCCCATCCGACGACGTCGAACGCGCGGTTTGCGGGAAGCGCGAGCAAATCGCGCAGCGCCTGGTCGGCTTCTTGACCGGCGACGTCGGTCAGCGTCAAGATGCCGATGCGCGTCCAGCCCTTCCCCCGTAGGTAGTTCACGATCGCCCGCAGCCCATCGCGCGATGTAACGCCGCCGGCAAACGCGTAGCTGTCCTTTTCGGGATAGAACGCCGGCGAGAGGCAGTACATCAGCGGACCGTGAGCGTACAGGGGGGCCGCCGCGTTGCAATCCGTGGCCGGTCCGCCGTCGATGATCACGGGGACGTGCTTGGCGATCAACGCGCCGGTGAGCTGGACATCGACCTGTGGGTCGGACTGATTATCGGCTTCGACAAAACGCAAAGGCCGGCCATTGATGCCGCCGGACGCGTTGATGCGCTTTTCGACAACTTTGAATGCCGCGGCTTGCGTTTGACCGATGAACGACCCAACGCCCGTCAGCGGAAGGATGACGTTGACGTCATATGGCTCGTTCTGCGCTTGGGCAGCGATCGTTGGGCAACACAACGTCACCACGAGCGCCGCGACGACGGATACTCGCATGACCGGCGATGTTAACGTGAAGTAGACAAAGCCCTGCGCAGGTCACCGCAGAAGAGGGCGACATGATCGTTACTCGCCATCGCGCGCTGAGTACCATCGCCGCCGGGGCCGGCGCGCTGTTGACCGCAGGGCAAGCCGGCGCGCAAGACGTGCCCTTGCGGGTCGTAGCCTTTTCGATCGACTCGAGCGCCGAACCCTATTTCGCGCTGGACCAGGGCTTCTTCAAGGCCGCCGGGCTCGACGTTACCCTCGAAACCGGCGCCAACGGTCCGGCCGTCGCCGCCGGCGTCGTTTCCGGCGCCATCGACATCGGCCTCAGCAACGTCATCACGCTGGCGCAAGCCCGCGCGCGCGGCGTTAACTTCGTGCTCGTCGCACCCGCATCCGATTACTCGTCAAGCGCGCCGACGACCCTCATGGTGGTGCCGTCTTCTTCGCTGCGCCGGCATAGCGCGCGCCGCGTTACCTCGAAGCGGAAAGGATTTCCACTTCTTTCTTTTGCCCTTCTAACGCTTCGGGATGCGCGGCCCACCACGCCATGTCGATGGTGGTGAACTTTACGCCGGCGTGCCGGTACTGATCGAGGAACTGCCCCGTCTTCGAACCGGGAAGCATGTCGTTGTCCATGCGCGCGGTATCGTAGAATATCGTCTGCCCGGGCTGGCTCAACAAGTAGAGCACGAACAGCACGGCGGCATTGGGGTGGGGTGTGTTCTTCGGAATCGCCATGTAGTAGTAGCGGATCTGCGCGCCGTCGCTGGGGATGTAAAAGTTGACCGGCGCGCCCTTCTCCTTGAGGATGCGCGCGCTTTGGCTCGAGCAGTCCTCGACGAATGCCGCGTACTCGCCGCTGGCAATGCGGTCATCGTCGCCGCAGCGCACGAGACCGGCTTGGAGCGAAACGAGCTTGCGCACCGCATCGAGCGCCTTCGTTTGGCCCCAGAAATCGTTCGCCGAGAGCACGTCGAAGCCCGATGCGTTGGGCGGCGTCGCGAGTTTACCGGTCCACTGCGGGGTCAACAATCCTTGGATCGTGGCCGGTGGATGCGGCATCAGCGTCGGGTTGTACACGACCACCGGAACCGACGTTCCGGTGCGAATGATCCGTCCGCCCCCTTCGATGAATGCGGGGGTGATCCGGTGATCGCGCGCCAGCGACGGCCACGGCACCACGTAGAACATGTCGTGCGGCAAGAGCGGCGCCAGCGACTGCGCGGACGAAAATAGGATGTCGCTCGACGAGGGTTGCCCCGCGCTGAACTCCGTAAAGAGCTGATTGCCTTGTCGTGCCATTTCCGGGCCGGCCGCAAAGCGGTACGTCAGGTGTAAACCCCAGAGCTTGTTGAACGCATCCATGTGCCGGCGCGCGACGTCGGCGTCGCCCAAGACCGATGCGCTCCAGGTCAGGTCGATCGTGCCTTCGCGCGCCGCACCGGCGATGATCTCGTTGAGGTTCTTGCCGAGCGCCGGCGCCGACTGCGCCTGCACGGGCATCGGAGCCGCGGAAGCCGACAACAGCGCGGCGAGCATCCCCCAAGCAACGATCTTAGCGTACCTGCGAAGCCAATCCATGCACCCCTCCTGGTAGAGCGGAATCTCGATTCCCTTCCGAAAACGGCCTACGGTAATGAAAGAGCATGTATTGGCGCGTCCGCGGCGGCGCGGCGGCGACCGTTCGTTCGTCGTCACCGCGGGCGTGCTGGTTGCGATCGGCTCCGCGCTGATCCTTTGCCTGCTCGCGATCCTCGTAGTGCAGAGCTTCTCGTCGAGCGGGAACTACGCGAGTCTTATCACCCCGACCGTCATACGTATCGTGCTCAACTCGGTCGAGCTGGCGGCGATCGCGACGGTGGTCGCGTTTTTCTTCGCGCTGCCGATCGCGTGGCTCGTGGAACGCACGAAGGTGCACGGCAAAGCCGCGATCGTGAGCATCATGCTGGTGTCGATGCTCGTACCGGGATTCGCGATCGCGATGGGGTGGCTGTTTCTGCTGCACCCGCAGATCGGCCTGATCAACCGCCTCTCGGCCGCGGCCTTCGGCCCCGCGCATCCGGTGCTCAACGTCGTCACCATCACCGGTATGGGCATCATCATGGGCTTCCAGCTGGCGCCGGTCGCGTTCCTGATGGTGAGCGCCGCACTGCGCTCGCTCGACTACCGTTTGGAAGAGGCGGCATCGACCGCCGGGGCTCCGGACATCGCAGCGATCCGGCGGATCGTGCTGCCGCTGATTCGGCCGGCACTCGTGTCGTCGGCCATCTACGTGTTCATCATCGCGTTCGGCACGTTCGACGTACCTGCGATCATCGGCTGGGGTAACCGGATCTTCACCTTCAGCACCTATGTCTACCTCACGACGAACCCGCAAGCGGGGTTACCCGATTACGGACGGGCCGGTGCGTTGAGCGTTGCGGTGTTGGGCGCCGCGCTGCTCCTGACGGTCTGGTCGCGTTACCTCTCGCTCGACTCGAAACGCTTCGCCGTCGTCTCGGGCAAAGGCTATCAGACGACGCAACTCGCGCTGGGACGTTGGGCGTTTGCCGCTTACGCGTTTGTCACCGTGTATCTCGTCGCGGGCATCTTGCTGCCCCTCGCCGTCGTGCTGTGGGAATCATTTCTGCCGTTCGTGCAGCCGCTCTCGGCCGCCACGCTGCACGTCGCGAACCTCGCCAACTACAACGCCATCTTCGGCGATGCGTTCTTCAGCGGGCTCGCCAACAGCGCGCTCTTGATGGCCGTCGTCCCCCCGATCGTGCTCGTGTTCAGCTTCGCCTTCTCCTGGATCGGCTTTCGCACGCAGTTGCGCGGGCGCGCGCTGCTGGACGGAATCGCGTTCTTGCCGCACGCCGTCCCGAGCGTGATCATGGCCGTCGGGGTGATCCTGCTCTCGCTCTACGGCCTCAACCATCTCTTCCAGCTTTACGGGACGATTTGGATCATCGTGCTGGCGTACAGCGTCAGCTGGGTGAGTTACGGCACGCGCATGACGAACTCGGGCTTACTGCAACTGTCCCGCGAACTGGAGGAATCGGCGAACGTGAGCGGCGCGAATACGTGGGCAACGGTGCGGACGATCGTGCTCCCGCTGATCTCGCGCACTCTGTCGTTGGCGTGGGTGTACTTGGTGATCCTCGCCGGACGCGAACTCACGCTGGCGGTGCTGCTGACAACCCCCGGAAACACAACCGTCCCGGCTTTCGTGTGGATCACGTGGCTCAACGGCAGCCTAACCCGCGGCGCCGCCGCGACCGTATGCTACCTCATCTGTCTCTCGCCGCTGATCGTCGGGTACAGTTTTCTGCTCAATCGCACGCGCCGCTCCAGCACCGCGGTCGGGAGTCCGGTATGATTTCCATCGCGGATCTGAAACAGGTCTATCGCGACGGCGCGACCACGCACGCGGCGCTGCGCGGGGTGAGCGTCGAAGTTGCTGCCGGCGAATTCCTCGCGCTGCTCGGGCCGAGCGGCTGCGGCAAGACGACGTTGCTGCGGTGCATAGCCGGGTTGACGGAACCCGAAAGCGGTACGATCGCGATCGACGGCGAGACCGTGTACTCCGCTGCCGAGCATATCAACGTGCCGGCGCGCATGCGCGACATCGGCATGGTGTTTCAGTCGTATGCGATCTGGCCGCACATGACGGTCGCGCAGAACGCCGCGTTTCCGCTGCGCTACCGGCGCCCGGAGCTCGGCGCGGGCCAAGTGCGCGAACGCACGGCTGAAGTGCTCCGGCTCGTGCACCTCGACGCCTTGGCCAATCGCCCCGCGCCGGCTTTGAGCGGCGGTCAGCAGCAGCGCCTGGCGCTCGCGCGTGCCCTCATTTCCGACCCGAAGGTGCTGTTGCTCGACGAGCCGCTGAGCAATCTCGACGCGCGTTTGCGCGAGGAGATGCGATTCGAGTTGCGCGCGCTGACAAAACGCTTGGGCGTTACGACGATCCTGGTAACGCACGAGCAAGCCGAGGCCCTGAGTTTGGCCGACGTCGTCGCCGTGATGGACGACGGCCGGTTCATGCAGATCTCAAGCCCGCGCGATCTCTACGACCGCCCGCGCACCGAATTCGTCGCCGGCTTCGTCGGACGCGCCAATCTCGTTCCGGCGGAAGTGATCGCAACCGCGGCCGGCGGTTCGGCGCAATGGGTGTCGGTCTCAACCCCGTACGGCGTGGTCGAGTGCTACACCGAGCGGCCGCGCGCCGCCGGCGAACGCGCCACGTTAGCGGTGCAGCCGGAAGCACTGGCGATCGTGCCGGCCGGCGGCGATTTGCACGGCGCCGTCACCGGTACGGTCGAAGGCGCAGCCTTCATCGGCGATGCAACGGAACTCGTCGTACGCGTCGGCGACACCGTGCTCGTCGCGAAGGTGGCAACTACGGACGCACCGGCGGCCGGCGCGGCCGTCGCGGTGCGTATTCGCGCGCAAACCTGCACGCTACTAAGCTAGCCCATTGTCATCCCGAGCTTGTCGAGGGACCGCCGCAATCGTCGTCGCGCGTTCTAAACGCTAGCGAACAACTCGTCGACGCCGAGGTGGCGTTTCGTGTACCCTTGCTCGTAGCCGTAGCGCGCGAACCTTGCGATCCCCTCGCGATTGCCGTCAAGTCCGTGCGTGTACATGGTCGGCCCAAGCAGCCGGCGTTGCCGTTCCAGCGCTTCAAGCGCACCGAACACGCTGAGGAACTTCGGTTTGCGGTACGCGGCATCAACGCGTGCCTGCGCGGCGCGGAAGCCTTCGAGCAGGCTGCCGACGATCCACGGCTCGCGCTCGAGCAGATCTTCATGAACGACCATGACGTGCGTCATCGGCACGCAGCCGATCACACGATTGAAGGCATCGCCCTCAGCCTCGTGATCCGCGAACAGGCGGCGGATGCGCGGATCGCCGGCATTAAAAGCCGGCGGAGCGTTCGGCATGAACAGCGCGTCGACGCGGCCCTCGAGCAACATCTTCTCGGGGTCGCCCGCGTTGAGGTTGACGCGAACGTCGTCAGGGAAAACGTAGCCCGCGCCCTCGTCCTCTAAGCTCGAGAACCACTCGACGTCTTGCGGCTTGAGCCCGTAGAGGTCGCCGCAAATACCGCGCAACCACAGGTTCACGGTGAGCCGATACGCTTCGCTTCCGATCCGGCGGCCTTTAAGGTCGGCCGGCGTCTGGAACGGGGAGTCGGTACGAACGTAAATGTGTGAGAGCGGCGGCATCCGGAGCGGAAAGATCGGTAATGCCCACACCGGCTCGCCACGGTCGCGCGCCATGATGTACCACGAGAACGACATCTCCGTGACGTCGTAATCCAGGTAGACCGGTCGAAGGCAAAACTCACCGCCTTCGGCCAGTGCGTACGAGGGTGCGATGCCCGACAACTTGACCGAACCATCGGAGAGCGGGCGCGTACGATCGTAATCGCAGAACGCGATGTTCAGCGGAAGGCTGAGCCGGGGCAAACCTTCGATTTCAGGTTTACGCTCGTTCAAAAGCTCCATATGCAATCGTATCGATTCGCCAGGAGGCGACTCCTGCTCCCGGTGTCATCCCGAGCTTGTCGAGGGACCGCCACGATCGCGATTTTCGAGTTTGCTCTTCAGATAAAGCGCGGTCATCGTGCGCAGTTCGGCGATGGCCCCGGCGCTGTGTTCCACGTCGAGCGATTTCATCGCTTTCATGTTCTGCAGCAGCACGACGGCCATGTCGTGCGCGTGCTCTTCGCTGAGCGTGGCGTCGCGAAGCTTCAGCGAGGCGATGACGCCGCGGAGCGCGCGCTCGTGAAAATCGCCGCGCCACGCGTTCGGGTCGGACCGAGCGTCGAGCAGCGCAATGATCGCCGGCGTCTCGCCGCGCACGCCGGCGAACACGCTCAGCAGGTCGTCCGCGAATTCCTCGATCGTCGATGAACCGGAGCGGCTGTCGGCCTTCTCGAAGGCGGCGTCGACGAGTTCGCGATAGCGCTGGATGAGGGCGTCCGCCAGCGCATCCTTATTTGGAAAGAACCGGTAGAGCGAACCGATCTGGGCACCGGCCCGGGCCGCGATTTCCGCCATCGTGGCGGCCTCGAAGCCGCGCTCGGCGATCACGTCGGCGCCGGCCCGCATCAGCTCGGCGACCCGACGCTTGCCCGTACTTCTCTGCGGTTCGAGCGCAGTGCGACCGCGCGCCTCAGCGATTTTTGCCAAATTCGTCTCGCGTGGTGAAACCATGAGTAATTTGAGGATGTCCTCAAGTATGATGCTTGAGGATACACTCATCTATAACCCGCTCGACACCTTTCCATTTGCAGAGCTGTTCGGCGCCGATCTCGAGAATGACGGGCTGGAGTTCTATCTCCGGATGTCCCGCGATATCGCCACGGTGGCCGGCGAAACGAACCGTCCCACGTTAGGCGCCGACCTCGCCGACTTGCTCTTGACAGCGCTAGTCGCGACACCGGCAGGCCGCACGGCGGCGTGGCGCCAGGTCTACCGGGGCGTCCGAACGCTTGTCGCCGGCTTTGCCCCCGACGTGCCTGCCGGCTCGCGCCGTGGTCTTTCGCCGGCATTCAGACGCTTACGTCAGTTCGTCCGCGAAAACGCCGACCTCGCCGATACGCTTGCCATGGTCGATCTCGAGCGAGCCGCCTACAGCCGAGCCATCGGCGCTTAGAACGGGCCGTTCACTGCGACGCCGACGGTCGCATCGGGTTTCGTCGACTGCGGGACGGCGGGGTTCACCCACACGGTGCCGTCGGCGAACGTGGCCTTCTCGACGGCGACATGCATCTCGGAGTTGAGCTCGTTCTCGCCGAACGTGTGGTTGATCGTCACGCCGGTCGCAAAAGAACCGACATCGTCGAAGCGGTCTGCGACGTAGCCGTGGGTTTCCAGAGCGAAGATGACTTCCGTCGCCGGGAACGCGTATTGGTTCGTGAAAGCGATGGCGGCCGAGCCGGGAGCGAGCCGGCCGCAAGTGGGTTACTGCATCAATTACGCCACCCGCCCGCTCGTTGGATGACCGCGCGAGCAAAAACGCTTAAGGCAGCATCGCGTCGGCGAGGTCGGCGGCGCCGCGTTCGCGCAAGGTTTCGGCGGCGCCGCGGCGGTCGCGATCTTCCTTGTTTTGGCTGAGTTTCGATTTGCCGCGCAGCGACGTTACGGCAATCTCGAGGCCGACGATGTTGCGCAGCATTTCCGCGAGGTAATCCGGCTGCGCGTCGCTCATGCGCCACGGGACCGGTTCGCCGGCCTCGTGGATCTTCGTGAGCTGCGCGACGATGCCGCGCAAGAACGGCTCGTCGTGCCGCCACGCGATCGTGCCGCGCGCCTGGACCACCTGGTAATTCCACGTCGGAACTTGCCGATGCGATTCATGTTTGCTCGGGTACCAGCTCGGTGAGACGTAGTGCTGCGAACCTTGGAAGACGACGAGCACTTCGGCGCCGTCGGGCACCAGCCGCCACACGTCGTTCGCCCGCGCAACGTGCGCGCGAAGAATACCGCTCGAACCGTTCTCCGCGTCGAACACGAACGGCAGGTGATTGGCGAGCAAGCCGCTCGATCCGTTCGCGATCAACGTCGCGAACGGATGATCGGTCATCAGTGTATGAACCGCCTCGACGTTCTGTTCATCGAAGTGCTCGGGAACGTACATGGCCATACACCAAATGTAACATATACGGAGCGGGCGGTAACGCCGGCGCCGGGGATTGCGCCTCTGATGCATAACTATTCCGACATGGAGCCGCTTGATCTTTCGAAACAACCGCCGCGTCTGCCGCGCGCAGAACTCGACGGCATTATCTTTCTGCCACGCTCGATCGACAAGGCCCGGGCGTACCTCGCCGGCGGCAACCGCAACGGATACAACATCCCGGGCGTCACCGGCGGGATGCTCGAGCGCTTCGGCATCTCGAACGACGACTTCGTTGCGACGGTTGGCGCGGCAGCGAACGACGCCGAGGTCGTCGCATTCGTGCGCCGGCACGCAAACCAGACAACGCTCGACGAGTGGAACGCTTGGGTCAAGGACCGCGAGCCGCGCGGTAACCGCAATCTCCCCGAAGTTCTCGAAATCTACCCGTGGCTGAAAGATCGTCCGGAGCTGACGCTCGTATTGGATATCCTTGCCGAAGACGATCGGCGCACGTTCGAAAACCAGAACTCGTAGAGGGTAGGTTCTAAAGCCCTTACCTTGACCGCCGAGAACAGTAAGCCGGTCCTTAACCTGCACACAACCGTGCCGCGCCTAAAATCGGGGTAATGGGTACGATCGTGGATCCAACGACGTCGACGGCGACGCAAATCACCGACGAAGAACTTCTTCAACTCGACGCCTACTGGCGGGCCGCAAATTATCTTTGCGTCGGAATGATCTATCTGCGCGGCAATCCGCTGCTGCGCTCGCCGCTGACCGTCGACCACGTGAAGAACCGCCTGCTCGGGCATTTCGGCTCCGATCCCGGTCAGACGCTCGTATTGACGCATCTCAATCGCTTGATCAAAAAGCTCGACCTGAATGTCATGTACATCGCGGGGCCGGGCCATGGGGCGCCGGCCACGCTTGCCAACGCGTATCTCGAAGGCACCTACTCGGAGATCTATCCCGATAAGACGCGCGATGCCGAGGGCATGCTGCGCTTTTTCCGGCAGTTCTCATTTCCCGGCGGAATCGGTAGCCATTGCACCCCCGAAACGCCCGGATCGATTCATGAAGGCGGCGAACTCGGTTACAGCCTCGCGCACGGGTTCGGGGCGGCATTCGACAATCCCGATCTCATCGTCGCAACGATGATCGGCGATGGCGAAGCGGAGACCGGCCCGCTCGCTACGGCGTGGCACTCGAACAAGTTCCTGAACCCGATACGCGACGGCGCCGTGCTGCCGATCCTGCACCTCAACGGCTACAAGATCGCCAACCCGACAATTCTTGCGCGCATTTCGCCGGAAGAACTCGATAGCTTGATGCGCGGCTATGGTTGGACGCCGTATGTCGTTGAAGGCGACGACCCGCAGGTCGTACACCGCCGGATCGCGTCGACGCTCGAACAATGCATCGACGACATCCGGCGTTTCCAAACCGAAGCGCGCAACAACGGAACCGCAACGCGTCCGCGCTGGCCGATGATCGTGCTGCGCACCCCGAAAGGCTGGACTGCGCCGAAAGAGGTCGACGGTCATCGCATCGAGGGCTCGTGGCGCGCCCACCAAGTCCCGGTCACGGATGTCAAAACGAATCCCCAGCACCTCGCGATCGTCGAGCGCTGGATGCGCAGTTACCGGCCCGAGGAGTTATTCGACCCAAGCGGCGCGCCCCGTGCCGAACTGCTCGCGTTTCCGCCAACCGGAACGCGCCGGATCAGTGCGAACCTCCACGCCAACGGCGGCACGTTGCGCACGCCGCTGGAGCTTCCCGACTTTCGCAACTACGCCATCTCGATCACCGCCCCAGGGGTGTCGCAAGCGTCGCCGACGGCAACGCTGGCGCTGTTCTTGCGCGACGTGATGCGCGCGAACATGACGAACTTCCGCGTGTTCGGCCCCGACGAAACCGCCTCGAACCGGCTTGAAGCGATCTACGAAGCCTCGAAGAAAACGTGGCTTGCGGGTTACCTCCCCGAAGACGCCGATGGCGGTGAACTCGCGCTCGATGGCCGGGTCATGGAGATGCTGAGCGAAACGACGCTCGAGGGTTGGCTCGAGGGGTATTTATTAACCGGACGGCACGGGCTCTTCGCAACGTACGAGGCGTTCGTGCACGTCATCGACTCGATGTTCAACCAACACGCGAAATGGCTCGAGAAAAGCAAGACCGACGTCGCCTGGCGCGTTCCGATCTCGGCCCTCAATCTGCTCATCACCTCGCTCGTCTGGCGCCAAGACCACAATGGCTTCTCGCACGAAGATCCCGGCTTTCTCGATATCGTCGCGAACAAGAGTCCTAATATCACGCGCATCTATCTGCCGCCCGACGCGAACTGCCTCTTGAGCGTGGGCGACCACTGTCTGCGGAGCGTGGACTACGTCAACGTCATCGTGGCCGATAAACAGTCACACCTGGTATATCTCGATATGGCTGCAGCTGTGGATCACTGTACGAAGGGTATCGGCATCTGGGATTGGGCGAGCAGCGACGACGGCGGCATTCCCGCTGTCGTGATGGCGAGCGCCGGCGACATTCCCACGATGGAAGCGCTCGCCGCGGTGGCGATTCTACGCGACGCCTTTCCGGACCTCAAAATACGGTTCGTCAACGTCGTCGATCTGTACCGCCTGCAAACGTCCATCGAGCATCCCCATGGACTCAGCGACCGTGACTTCGACAGCCTGTTCACGACGAACACACCGGTGATCTTCAACTTTCACGCGTATCCGGCGCTGATCCACAAGCTCATTTACAAGCGCGCCGGCAATGCGAATTTTCACGTCCACGGCTACAAAGAGCGCGGCAACATCAATACGCCGCTGGAACTGGCGATCAAGAACCAAATCGACCGCTACAATCTCGTGATCGACACGATCGACCGGGTGCCGTCGCTCCAGGCACGCGGGGCTCATCTCAAGGAACGCATGAAGAATGCGATCATCGATGAGCTGGCCTACGCCGATACGAACGGCATCGACCGCCGGGAAATCACCGAATGGACCTGGCCGAACATTAGCTAGCGCGGACGGCAACGAGCGAGTTGCGCTTGCGCAGACCGCCGAAATGACCAAGTAAGCGCGCTCGCGAAGGATCGGCCGGCCCGACCGAGAGGAGACTCACATGCTATCCGAGTCCGAAAACGAGCGTCTAACGCGGGTTGGCCCGGGAACGCCTATGGGGAACCTGCTGCGACGCTACTGGATCCCGGCGCTGCTTTCGAGCGAGGTCGCCGATCCGGATGGTCCGCCGGTACGAGTCAAGCTCTTAAACGAAGACCTCATTGCCTTTCGCGACACAAACGGCGATGTCGGACTCGTGGATGCCTTTTGTCCGCATCGGCGTGCGCCGATGTTCTTCGGGCGTAATGAAGAATGCGGACTGCGCTGCGTCTATCACGGTTGGAAGTTCGATCGGCACGGTGTGTGCGTCGACATGCCGTCGGAGCCGCCGGACTCGCTGTTCAAGACCAAGGTTCAGATCCCGAGTTATCCGACCTGGGAAGGCGGCGACATCATTTGGGCCTACATGGGCCCGCCGGATCTCGTACCTGCGCCGCCCGAACATGAATTCGTACGCTCGCCAAAAACGCATCGGTTCGTTTCGCGTACCCTCGAAGATTGCAATTGGCTTCAGGCGCTGGAAGGCGGAATGGACTCGACGCATTTGTCCATCCTTCACAGTCGAAATCGCGGCGAGTTAGCGTTTCTCAAAAACTTCGAGGGCACCGTGCCCCAAATTCACGTCGAGCGCACGAGCTACGGTTATCAGTACACCGGGACGCGGACACTGGATGGCGACCTTTGGGTCCGTGGCTACCAATACATCATGCCGGGCGTGCAGTTGCGCGGCATGGTGTACGGACGAACCGCAATCAGCGCAAATACGGACTTTGCCAATCGCATCGACGGGCACTTCTGGGTGCCGCTCGACGACGAGCACACCTGCGTCTACAACTTCCACTACGCGATGGACCCCGACCGTCCGATCCCGGAATCCGAGGTACATGCCTTCGACACGACGGCCGGACGCGGACCGGACGATCTGCTGCCCAACCTCCAGCCGAAGCGCAACCTGAGCAACGATTATCTGATCGACCGGCAGATGCAAAAAACGTACAACTTTACCGGCATCGTCGGCGTGAACACCGAGGATTATGCCATGCAAGAAGGCATGGGCGCGATCGTGGATCGGTCAAAAGAACATCTCGGGACGACGGACCGGGCGGTGATCATTCTGCGCCAGGTTCTCGCCGAAGCCGTCACAGCTGTGGAGCGGGGCGAGGATCCGCCGGCCCTCGAGCCGTCGACGTATCGTGCGATGCGTGCATTCGACGTACTGGTGCCGGCCGGCAAAACGTGGCAGGAGACCCACCCCCTCGCTCCCATGGCCCGCTACTGATGCGCGTTTACCGTATCCTCGCCGTTCTCTGCGGCGTGTTGTTCGTCACCGGCAATCATGTGGCAAGCGGGGACCAACCGCCGATCAAGATCGGCGTGATTTCTACGTATTCCGGCCCCCTGCAATCGGGAAAGAGCTATGACGCAGCCTTTGCCGCGTTCATGAAAGAGCACGGCGACACGATCGCAGGTCGCAAGATCGAGCTGATTCGTCGTGACGACACGGGTATCGCACCCGAGGTTGCGCGCCGGGTCGCACAGGAGTTGATCGCTCAGGAACACGTCGACTTTCTCACCGGTTTTGGCTTCACGCCAAACGTCATGGCGGTCGGCCCCCTAACCACGCAGACCAAGACGCCGACCCTCATCGCCAATGCCGCGACCTCGAACATTATTGCGAATGCTCCCTATATGGCCCGATTTGCGTTCACCAACCCGCAGATCGTGGGCGCGCTTGCCCACTGGGCCGCCCAGCACGGGATTAAGACGGCGGTTGCGGTCTATCAGGATTACGGGCCCGGAATCGACGCCGGAACGGCGTTCGAAAAAGTTTTCACCTCGGAGGGCGGCAAGATCGTCGGAGATCTGCGCATTCCGATAACGAACGTCGACTATTCATCGTACGTCTTGCGTATTCGCGACGCCCATCCAGACGCCGTCTTCGCTATGGTCAACGGCAACGGCGGGCGTCCGTTCATGGATGCGTTCACCCAGGCCGGTCTGGATAAGGCCGGCGTGAAGGTGCTCGTCTCGCAGGACGTGGTGCTCGATGAGAACTTGCCGGGAATTGGCGATCAAGCGATCGGAATCGTCAGCGCCGGCACCTACGCGCCCTCGCACAACTCGGCTCTAAACAAGCAGTTCGTTCAAGATTACAAGTCTTTCGATGATAGCGACCCGGATTTTCTGTCGGTCGGCGCTTATGACTGCCTCGCCGCGATCTACAAAGTCATTGCTGCACAGAACGGTCAACTCGACCCCGATCGCTCGATGGAGCTCATCAAGCATATGAAGTTCGAGAGCCCACGCGGACCCATAGAAGTGGACCCTCAGACCCGCGACCTGATCGAAAACGTGTATATCCGGCGCACTGAGAAACGCAACGGCCGGCTGGTAAACGTCGAGATCGAGACAATTCCCATGGTGCGGGACCCGCTTGAGCACTAGCCGCGCGTTTCTGGGTATAAGGTTTATGCCTCGGCAGAATGTGCCCGGGCCAACGCATTTGATAGGGGCTTAGCGTGACACAACAGCAACCTGAAGAAAACGAGATCGACTTCGATCGGCTCGCCCTCGACCAGATCGAGAAGGCCGAGCCGGACGAGCTCGACGGACCTGCATTCGATCTCGATCGCACGCTCGATGACGAGGATCCCGACAATGGCCGATAACGATAAGCTCGAACCCGAACCGACGGCGGACGAACGCGCAAGGCGTTTACGCGAGATCGGGGACGCGTCGGCCGTCTACGGCGAAATGGGCCAAGCCGATGAGCAAGCCGACATAAACCAGCCCGAACCAGACGAGCATATGTAGTTCTGCTGCCGCTTTAGCGCGTAACGGTGAAGCCGGTCCGATGCGTTGAGACGTCGTCCGCCACGATCACGTGCGCGATGGCGACACCGCGCTCGTTCTGCGCTTCGATCGTGTGCGAGCCGCGCCGTAAGGCGAGCGGAGCGTGCGCGCCGCTGCCGGCGGGCCGGCCGTCGACGAGCCAGCGAACGTCGCTGCCGAACGCCGCGTTCGCGCGCATAAGGATCGTGCCGCCCGGCAGATAGCGCGCGCCGTCGTGCGGCGTATCGATGCCCAGTGCGAGCGTGCGCCGAGGTGCCGCGTGCAGGGCGCGGCGGTCGAGCGGATCGAGCCACTCCATGACGACGCTTTCGCACGAGCGGTCCGGTATCGTGCCGCTGGTTGCGCAGATCGCGCGCCGCGCGTAGCCGCGCGGGGGTGCGAAGGGCCCCGGCTCGCGCGCTTCGGCGAGGTGCAGCATGATGCGGTTCCACAGCGGTGCGGCGCCGGTGACGCCGGTGATGCGCTGCATCGGTGTGCCGTCGAAGTTGCCGACCCACGTGGCAACCGTGTAATCGCGCGTGAAGCCGACGGTCCACGTATCGCGGAAGTCCGATGACGTGCCGGTTTTCACCGCGCTCGGGAACGGCAGCCGCAGCAACGACGACACGCCGAACGCGCGCGCTCGTGCGTGGGCGTCGGAGAGCATGTCGGTCACCAGCGCCCAGGTCGCCTCGTCGCCCACGCGCATGCCGCGCGAGTCGTTCGCTGCCGGATCGGCGTCGCGGTAGCGTAAGCGCACCGGCCGGCCGCCGCGCGCGACGGTCGCGTAGGCGCGCGCCAATTCCTCGAGCGTCACCTCGCCGCTGCCCAGCGTAAGCCCGAGCCCGTAGAATGCCGCCGGCTTGTCGAGATGCACGAAGCCCAGCGCGTGCAGCCGCGATTGGAAAGTCCCCACCCCGACCGCGCTGAGCGTGCGCACCGCGGGCACGTTGAGCGAGTCGGCGAGCGCGATCCGCGGACGAACCGGGCCTTCGAACTCGCCCGAGTAGTCGGCCGGTGCGTAGATCCGCGCGCCGGGGATCGCGTACGCCGTCGGCACGTCTTCGAGAATCGTCGCCGGCCGGATCGTTCGGCGCTCGAACGCGAGTTCGTAGAGGAACGGCTTCAGCGTCGAGCCCGGCTGGCGCAGCGCCGTCACGCCGTCGTTGCGGCCGAGGCTGCGCGCATCGAAGTATTCGGGTGAGCCGAGATATGCGAGCACGTTGCCGGTCGCGTTGTCGACGACGATCGCCGCCGCGTCGCGCACCGACCGGTCGCCCAGCGCCGCGACCACTTCTTGCGCCGCGTTCTCGACGTACCGCTGCAAATCGCGATCGATCGTAGTGCGCACGCGCTCCATGCCGGCCGGGGTCGACGCCGCCAAGCGAAACAACAGCTGCGGCGCATCACCGATGCCTTCGCGGCGCGGCACGACGGCGATCTGCTCGGCGGCCGCACGGCGCGCGTCGTCCGCACCGATCACTCCGCGCAACTGCAAGTACGCGACGATCGCGCGACGGCGCCGTTCGAGCGCGGCCCGGTGCGCGTACGGATCGAGCGCTGACGGATCGTTGGGCAACGCTGCGAGAAACGCGGCTTGGGCCCAATCGAGATCGCCGGCCGGAACGCTGAAGTAGGTCCGGGCACCGGCCTCGACGCCCACGAGGTTCCCGCCCATCGGCAGCCGGTTTACGTACGCTTCGAGAATCTGCGTCTTCGAGGTGCCGGCCTCGATGCGCAGCGCCAACGCAATCTCCTCGAGCTTCCCCCAAAGCGTGCGCGGCAGCGCGTAGCGCAACCGCGCCAACTGCATCGTGATCGTCGAACCGCCGCTGACGATGTGCCCGGTGCGTAGCACCTCCGCCGTCGCACGAGCCAGCGCGGCCGGGTCGACGCCGTGATGGTGCGCGAAACGCGCGTCTTCGACCGCAACGATCGCGGTAAGGAAATGCGGCGACACCGCTCGCAGCGGGAGGTGCACCGTAAGTTCGGTATCGCGCGAAAGAACGGTTCCGAGCGGCAAACCGGCCCGATCGACGAACGTTAGCGCACCGCCGCTCGGCGCGAACGCGCCGGGGCCGATCGGACGCGCCAAAAACGCAATGCCTGCGACCACGGCACTCGCAAGGGCGACGACCCAACGACGGCGCATCCCACGTTGTTGAAGCACGCGGTCCGAGCGCTCCTGGTCGCACTAGCGGTGGTCGGTTTTACCGGGTGCCACTCGAGCTCGAACGCGCCGTCCGCGCTCCAACCGGTCGAACCCGCGCCGGCCGCGACGCCGCTAGGCCCGATCGCCTCGTTTGCGCCGAGCGGCACCGTCGACACGCTGGCCCAGATTCGCGTGATCTTCCACGACGATCTGATTCCGCTCGAACGGCTCGAGAGTCCCGACGAAGCCGCGGTGCTCGCGCAGTTCTCGATCTCGCCGGCGCTGCCGGGACATTTCCGTTTTCTGACGCCGCGCATGATCGGCTTCCAAGCCGACGCCGCGCTGCCGCTCGCGACTCGCGTGCGGGTGACGATTGCCAAGGGGTTGCACGATCGGAGCGGCCGCACGCTGTCGAGCGACTTCAGTTGGACATTTCAAACCGATGAGATCGCGCTGAGCGATCTGCCGCTGCAGGACGACGCGAAGTCCGTTCCCGATCCGGGGCCGCTCAACCCGACGATTCGCCTTTCATCGAACACCGCGCTCGACGTGCAGAGCCTCGCGGCGCACGGCTCGCTCCTTCCCGACACGGCGGGCCCCGCGGTCGGACTCGTCGTGCCGCCGAACACGGCGACCGCGTCGGCTTCACCGACGCCGCCGCCCGATCAAGCCTACGATCCCTCGCAGCAGGCGTTCACGTACGTCCTGGTGCCGGCGCAAACGCTGGCCAAAGGGACGAGTTACCACGTCATCTTCTCACCCGGCATCGCACCGGCACGCGGGAACATCGTGAGTTCGGCGCGCTTTTCCGGACGGCTGCGCACCTACGGGCTGCTCACCTTCGATGGGCTCTCGCAACCGCACGACACCGGCGACCGTCTCGACAGCGGCACCCCCGAACTCTCGTTCAGCAATCCGGTCGATGCCAAGACCCTCGCCGCTATCCACGTTCAGCCGGCGCCGGCGCCGGGGACCGCCGTCGCGACGATCGACGACACCACGGTCGGCATCAACCCCGCGTTACTCGCACCCAACACCGACTATACGGTGACGATCGATCCGACGCTGGCCGATACGTTCGGTCAGACCCTCGGCAGCAGCGAACGTGCGACATTCAGAACGACCGATGTGACGCCGTCGCTGTGGGCGCCGGCCGGTTCCAACCTTTTCCCCGCGCCGCTCAAGGTGGCGCTCAACGTGAATGCCGTGAACTTGCCGCGTGGCTCGGTAAGCGCGCGCTTCACCGCACTGCAACCGGATGACGTCGTGCTCAACGACGACCCGCAGGACGATACGTCCGGCCTCTTCGCGCTGCCGGCAACGCGCCACGTCGCGCTCGACACCAGCGGCCCGCCGAACGTCGATCGTACGATCGGGTTACCGCTGCGCGATCAGCTCGGTGGCCCTGCCGGCGTCCTCGCCTATTCGGTCGCGTCGACGATCCCGAAACAAAGCCCCTCGTATACCGGGCTCGTCGGGCTGACGAATCTCGGTGTCTTCGCGCAGTGGTTTCCCGATAGCGGGTTCGTCCGCGTCGACCGGCTGAGCGACGGCACGCCCGTCGCCGGCGCGAATGTCACGGTGTATGCCTCGCAAACGGACGCGAAGGTCAAGAGTGCCGCGACGCCGTGTGCCGCGGGACAAACCGGCGCGGACGGCATCGCGCGCTTCGGCGGTGCCGGATTCGCTGCGTGCGCCGTCCTGGACGGCGGTCAGAACACGGCACCGTCGCTGGTAACGATCGTGCGCGACGGCGCCGACTGGACGTACGTGCGCACCGACGACGGCGCCGGCGCTTACGCGGCGAACCTCTACACCGGCTGGTCGTCGGCGACGCCGGTCGCGCACGGCACGATCTTCTCCGATCGCGATCTCTACCAACCCGGCGAAAGCGTGAAGCTCACCGCAGTCGGCTGGTTCCTCACGCATGGCTTACTCGGCCGCGGGAAAGCCGCCAACTACAGCGTCGAGCTGCAGCTGCCGAACCAAGAGAAGCGCACGCTCCCGCGGATCACGCTCAACGCCTACGGCACCGCGTCGATCCCGATCACGATCGACAAGAACGCCCCGCTCGGCTACTACAACGTGCACGCGAGCGCCGGTAACGGCGAGACGATCGACGGCAGCTTCCGCGTGGCGGAGTTCAAGCCGCCGAACTTCGCCGTCACGCTGGCGTTGCCGGTGACGGCCGCGGTCGCCGGCACGTCGGTGGCGGCGCGCACGACGAGCACGTATCTTTTCGGCGCACCGGTTGCCGGCGCATCGACGTACTACGAGGTCACGCGCTCGCTGACCAACTATTCATGGGACAAAGACGCAAGCTACACGTTCGGCCGGCAATGGTTCTGGCCCGAGGACCCGCCGTCGCTGAGTTCCGACGTGCTGCAGCAGACGGTTCCCGTCGACGCGAGCGGCAACGCGTCACTCGCCGTACCGGTAGCCGCCGACCTCCCGTATCCGATGACCTATGAGGTCGACGCCGACACGACCGACGTCGCCAACCTTTCCGTCGGCGACAGCAAAACGTTCACCGCGTTTCCGGGCAGCGTGCAGATCGGCCTCAAGACCGATTTCGTCGCGACCGCCCAACAGCCGGCGAAGATTTCGGTGATCGCGCTCGATCCGCACGGCGCTCCGGTGCCGCAAACGAAGGTCCACCTCGAGTTGCAACTCGCAACCTACCTCGCGGCGACCGCCGTCGTCGAAGGCGGCGATTCGCCCGAAGAGAGCGTAACCTACAAGACGGTCGCGAGCACCGACCTCGACAGCGCGGCCGGTCCGGTCAGCGCGCAGCTCACGCCGCCGAGTTCCGGAACGTATCGCATCCGCGCGAATACGGCCGGCGCGGCCTCCGATGCGACGGAGACCGACGTGCAGCTCTACGTGACGGGACCGGGCGAGGCGGCCTGGGGCGCGCGCGATCCGAACCAACTCGACGTACACCTCGACAAAGCCGTCTACCGGCCGGGCGACGTCGCACGGGCGCTGATCGCCTCGCCGTTCCCCGACGCCGACATCCTGGTTGCGGTCGTGCGCAGCGGCGTCATCTGGCAACAGCGCTTGCACGCACACGGCGCGGCGCCCACCGTGTCGTTTACCGTCACGCCGGGGATGCTGCCCAACGCCGCCTTCGAAGCGATCGCCGTGCGTCGCGGCCCGCTACCGCGCACCGCGCCCGCCGATACGGGCAACGCGGTCGCGCGCAACGGCTTCGCCGCTTTCAACGTCGCGCTCGACGGAAAGTACTTGACCGTTACCGCGACGCCGCAACACGCGCGCCTCGAACCGGCCGCGCACCAATCCATCCACCTGCACGTTGCCGATCGCGCGCATCGCGCCGTGCGCGGTCAGGTGACGCTGATCGTCGCGAACGACGCGATCCTCCAGCTCAGCGGCTACCGCCCGCCCGATCTGGTAGCGCTGGTGTACGGCGATCAGCCGATCTCGACGCGCTTCGCCGACAATCGCGGCGCGATCGTGCTGCAGAGCCTGGCGCGCCCGGTCGACAAGGGTTGGGGTTACGGCGGCGGTCTCTCGACCGGCGCCGAGGATACGCGCATCCGGCGCAAGTTCGACCCGCTCGCGTACTACGCAAGCTCGATCGTCACGGATGCGAACGGCGATGCCGAGGTCGCGTTCGATCTGCCCGACGATCTCACGACTTGGCGCGTGATGGCGGTCGCTGCCACGACCGATGGACGCTTCGGCAACGGCGAGTCGACGTTCCTCACCACCAAACCGCTGATCGTGAACCCGGTGATCCCGCAATTCGCGCGGCCCGGCGACCATTTCAACGCCGGCGTCGCGGTGACCAACGGCACGAGCGCAACCAGCGGCACGATCGCAATTGCCGGAATGCTCACCGCACCGCTCGCGTTCCTCAACGGTGCCCAGCCGGCACCCACCACGTCGTTCTCCGCACCGATCGAGCAGATCACCAAAGCCTACCGCTTCCCGATGGTCGCCGGCGGGCCGGGCACGAGCACGGCGACGTTCACCGCCAAACGCAGCGGACCGGGCGCTCCGGCCGGCGACGGATTCGCCATCCCCGTTCCGGTCATCGATCGCGCCGTGATGGAGAACGTCGCAACGACGGGCGTATTGGCGAGCGGTAGCACCGCGATTCCGCTCGACGTTGCCGCCGGCACGCCCGTTGACGCCGGCGGCTTGCAGCTCATCCTCGCGAATAGCTTGATGCCCGACGCGCTCGTTGCCGCGCAATCCGTCTTCGCCGATGAAGACCGCGTCGCAATCGCCGCCGCCGGGCGCCTCACCGTCGCAGCCGACGTGCTGCGCCTGAGTGCGTTGACGAACGCAACTCCGCCCGCCGAAGCGCGCACGAGCGCGACGACCGACCTCGCATTTCTCGCAACGCTGCAACGGCCGGATGGTGGTTTTGCTTCGTATCCGGGCGCGAAGGAGAGCGACCCGTTCGACTCGCTCGAGGTGCTGCACGCGTACGCCCGCGCGGGCGAGGCCGGCATCGCAGTGAACGCGGCGTCGCGCGCGAACGCCGTGAATTTCGCCAACATCGTCCTGGCCGATCCGGGCGCGTGGCCGTGGTGCAAGAACGACGCGTGCAAGAACCAGCTGCGGTTGCACGCGCTCGACGCGATCGCCGATGCCGGCGACCGCCGCACGTCCTATCTCGGTGACATCGATGCGGCGCGCGCGCAGTTCGACATCGCCGATCAGATCCGGCTGGCGCGGCTTCTTCTTCTCGCTCCCGGTTACGGCGATCGCGGCCGGGCCGAAGCGCGCGAGCTCGGCGATCGGGTGTACCAGACCGGCGCGCTCGCAACATTCAACGCGCCGGAACGCTACCGCTGGTTCGCGCAGCCGGTGATCGCACAGGCGCTGATGACGCGCCTGCTCCTGGCGCAGCATGCCGACGCCGTCACCGTTGACCGGCTGACGCGCAGCCTGCTCGCGCTGCGCCGGAACGGCTCGTGGGGTTGCGCGTGTCAGAACGCCGCGGCGTTGGATGCGCTGGTCGACGTCGCCGCAGCGGCCGGACCACCCGCAAACCTCAACGCGACCGCGACCATCGGGCCGGCGACGATCGCAACCGTGGCATTCAGCGGTCATCGCGCCGCTGAGCAAACCGTGAATGTTCCCGCCGTACGCCTCGCCCCCGGCACGACGCCGGTCACGCTCGCGCTCACGAGCGCGGGGCCGCTACGCTACGCCCTGACCTATCGCTATCGTCTGGCCGGCCCGCAGCGCGGTCAGCTCAACGGTCTGCGGGTGACGCGCATCGTACATCCGGCCGGCGCCGCGAACGCGATCGCGACGATGGGCCTCGCGCTTCTCGCGCAACCGGTGGCCCTGCACGCGGCCCAAGTCTTTGATGTCGAACTGCAAGTCATCACCGATCATCCAATCGACCGCGTGCAGATCACGGATCCCTTGCCGGCCGGGATGGAAGCCGTCGACACATCGTTCAAGACGAGCAACGCCGTCGCGCCGGCGCAGAGCTGGCAGATCGACGATCAGCAGATCTATCACGATCGAATCGAAGCTTACGCCGATCACCTCGGTCCGGGGATCTACGTGCTGCACTACATCGCGCGCACGGTCACCCCCGGCACCTTTGCCTGGCCGGGCGCCGAAGCGCGCCTGATCGATCAGCCCGAAGAGTTCGGCCGCACCGCCTCAGCCACGCTGACCGTCCAGTAGCGCAGACGCCTACGTCCGGCTCATCGCGGCAAAGAAGTCCGCTTTGGCGCGCGGCACCTCGGTCTGCCAAAACTGCTTCATCTCATCCGGGATGGGAACGCCGTTGGGGAAGTGCGTCAACGGCTGCCAGGTCGTCTCGTCGAGGGCATCCAGGCAAGTTGCGAGTTCCGCCTGCATGCGCTCGGCCGGCAAGCCGATGCTTCCGCCGTGTCCGGCCAGTAGATAATCGAAGCGAAAATCCTGTAGACGTTTGAGCGACCGGCGTTGCATGTCCCAGTCATCCCAGCAGCGCAACGGATTCGTCCACAACCTCTTCTCGTCGATCAACCAGTTCAATGAATCGCCCACGAACAGCCGCTCGTCGGCCAGAAACGCGACGCTGCCGATCGTGTGCCCCGGAATCGGGATGACCGTCACGCCCGGAATCGGTTCCGTGATGTCATAGCCGGTAAGGATGTCCGTCGCCTCGGGCGACGCTTCGCGATCGTTCTCGTGGATCCACAAGCGCGCACCGAAGCGCTTCGCGTATTTCGCCGATGCCCCGACGTCGTCGCGATGCGTCAACAGCACGTGATCGAGGCCGCCCTGCTGCTCGAAGAACTCGACGAGCTTTTCCACATACCGCGGGCCGTCGACCAAAACATTCAAACCGGTGCTGGTTCGAATGAAGAACGGATGGGCGCCCGCGGTTGCATTATCGTTGTAGCCGAGCCGGTAGAGATTCGGCGCAAGCTCCTCCGGAAAGACGTGGTCGGGAACCGGGAGGCCGCGCGGTGCCAAGATCGAGCCGGTCGGACAAGCCAGCGCCGCGCGCCAGACTTGCATCATTTCGTCCGGCGTCTCCGGTTGCCGCACGAAGATCGCCTTGCCGTCCTTGCCGGCGGCGATCATCCCCGGCGCCATGTTCCACGCAGCCCGGCATATCCGGCACGTCGGCGTCGTGGTCCACACCGTCCGGTCGATCGTGGATGTCTCGGACCGATCCGCAACATTTGCCATGGTTGTCCTCCCGGTCATCCTCGCGTGAGGGGGGCTTCACCACCCGCGCCTGCCCAGCCCGCTGCGAGAGCCCTTTATATAAATTAAGCTGAACTTAGGCGAGCCTTAAGCATCCGCACGGTAGCATTTCTCAGCTACGAGTGTTTCACGCTGGAGGTACCTGGTCCGGATGCGGGTTTTTCGTTCGGCTCTATTTCTCATTAGTCTAGCGCTTCTGGCGGCTTGCGGCGGATCGGGATCCGTTGCCACCACCGCGCTGATTCCGACAGGACCGCAAGAGGTCGCGCTGCTGCAGTCAAAGATTCAGCACGTCATCATCATCTATCAGGAAAATTGGAGCTTCGACGCGCTCTACGCGAACTATCCCGGCGCGAACGGCTCGACCACGATGAACTCGAGCCAGCTCCAGTGGGGAACCGTCAGCACCAACGGCACGTGCACGACCCCCTCCTGGGTTCCGATGCCGGCGTTGCAGCAACAACCACTGCTGGGCGCGATCAGCTCCTCGTCACTCTACGGCCCATGGCCCTGCGACTGGGTCAATACGAACGGCATCTTCAGCGTCGCCGCAGCGGGCGGCTCGGCGCCCGATCCGATGTTCAACGCCGCTTTCGCTAACGGCGGCACCCTTCCGACCGGCGGTTACCCGTTGGCGAACTATGATCCGCCGACCATCCTGACCGGCGACGTCAACCACAGCTTCTGGCACGAGCAAATCCAGATCGACAACGGCAATCTCGAGCCGTCGAACGGACCGCTGGACAAGTTCGTCACCTACAGCACGAACCCGGGGCTCGTCCAAAGCGAGTATAACGCCACCAACATGCCCGAAGGCATCATCGCGCAGCACTACACGATGGACGACGACTTCTTCCACAGCGCCTTCGGCGGCTCGTTCCTCAACCATCAATGGCTGATCTGCGCATGCACGCCGGTTTGGAGCCAAGCTCTGCCGGCTGCGACGACCGTCGAGTCGACGTTCAACTCGACCACGAAGTATCTGCGCGACGGCAACATCACCTTGATGCCGACGCCCCAATCCTCACCGGGTCCCGCCGGCGGACCGTACTACGTCGTCAACACGACGCAAACGGCGAACCTTCCCCACACCTCGGTCGCCGCCGACCAGTATCTGGCCCCGATCGTGTCGACCTCAACGAACAAGACGATCGGCGACGAGATGAGTACCGCCAACATTACCTGGAAGTGGTATTCCGGCGGCTGGAACGACGCGATCACGAATTTCGCATCGGCCGGAACCTGCAACGATCCGCCGGCCGCCGGCGCCCAAACGAGTCCGGGCGCTATCGGCGAATGCTTCCAGACGCATCACCAACCGTTCAATTACTGGGCGAATTTCGGCTCGTCTAATCCGGCGAACTGCGCCGCGCCGACGCCGCACCTGTGCGACGAGTCGGTCGGCAACGGCAATTTCCTCAGCGATCTCGCAAACGGGACACTGCCCGCGGTCTCGTTCGTCAAACCGGTCGGTGTGAACAACGAACATCCCGATTACTCCGCGCTCGCGGTCGGCCAGGCGCACGTGCAGAGTCTGATGGCGGCGATCTGCGCCTCGAAGTATTGGAACAACACCGTCGTGATCATCACCTACGACGAGCACGGCGGCCATTGGGACCACGTCGTCCCGCCGAAAATCGATCAATGGGGCCCGGGTCTGCGGGTACCTACGATCATCGCGTCCGCGTACGCACGACCCCACTTCGTCGACCACACGCAGTACGAGACCGTGTCCATCCTGTCGTTCATCGAGACGCTGTTCGGTCTCAAGCCGCTGGGAACGCGTGATGCGGCGGCCAGCCCGCTCCTCAACTCGTTCAACATGACCCAGACGCCGTTAACCTGCCAGTCATCCTAACCCGGTTTCTCGTCGCCGGCGCGCTGCTGTGCGCGGCCCTGCTCGCCGCGTGCAGCGATCGGGGCCGCCCCAGCGCCAGCGCGCTGCCGTATCACACCGCCAACCTGCCCGTCATCCCCGAGGTCGTGGCCGACCATGGTGTTGCGACGCTGGACTTGCGGGCCGCGCTCGACCAGCACGGGCGACCGGCGTTTTATTGGCGCGGCCAGGAGGTCACGCCGACGATTCGCCTGCGCCCGGGCGACGAGATCCATCTGCACTACGAAAACGAGCTGCCGGAGATTTGTGGGCTGGGCCTGGTCTCCGACTCGAATCTCCACTTTCACGGGCTGACCGTCGCGCCGATCGTGCACAGCGACGACGTCATCGCGACGACCGTGCAGCCCGGTCACTCATTCGATTACGCGATCAAGATCGATCGCGATCAGCCGCCCGGATTGTACTGGTACCATCCGCATCCGCACGGGCTCTCGAATTGGGAGATCGGGAACGGCATGTCCGGCGCGATCGTCGTCGAGGGGATCGCCGACGAGGTGCCCGCCCTCGCGCACCTGCGCGAGCAGGTGATCGTGCTGCGCGACATCCCGGTGGACCCGTCGGTCGCAGCAGCCGAGCGGCCCGAAGTGCACGGCGCGCAGGCCGCCCTCGCGCCCTCACCCGATGACGACGAAGCCGGACCGCCGTGCGGCGTCGAGATGACCGCGACGCCCACGATCAACGGCTCCCCGACCGCAACGATCGGCATCCGGCCCGGCGAACGACAGCTTTGGCGCATCTTGAATGCGTCGGCCCACCGGCACTTCGATCTGGCGCTTTTCAACAATCAATACCGCTTCGCCGCGCGCATGGAGTTGGTCGCTCAGGACGGTTTTCCACTGGGCTATTACGGGCGCGCGCCGATCTTGGAACCGGTTACCCATGTGCTGATTCCGCCGGCCGGGCGCGCCGAAGTCATCGTTACCGGAACCAAGCAGATCAGCTATCTCGACACGCTCTGCTACGACGCGGGAACCAACGGCGACATCAATCCGTTCGGCTTACTCGCGGAGCTGATCGACGACCGCGGCACCGCACAGACCGAGGTGGTCGCGCCGCCGATCGGCCTGCCGCGACCGGTGTCCTATCGTACTGCACCGCGGCCGGCCGAACAACGCCTGATCCGCTTCGGCGAGGATGCCAACGGCTTCTACCTCAACAAAACCGCGTACCGTCCGAACGACGCGCCGATGATCGTCGCCCGGGCCGGGACGACGGAAGAGTGGACGCTCGAAAACGACACCGACGAAGTGCACACGTTCCACATCCATCAAGTTCACTTCATCGTCGAAGCGGTGAACGGCAGACCGGCTTCCGGCCCCCACTGGCTCGATACGGTCGACGTTCCGCCGCGCGCGCACCTGGCGCACGGCCGCATCGTGCCGTCGGCGGTGAAGGTCCTGATCGACTTTCGCGATCCGGTCGTACGCGGAACGTTCCTCTTCCACTGCCACATCCTCGATCACGAGGATCGCGGGATGATGGCGAAAATCCGCGTGATCTAGGCGGGCGTACGGCACAAAGGTTCCCCGCGCGAACGGCGTAATCCGAGTCACCATGAGCACGACCCAACCTCGCCCCACCGCTTCGTACGACGTCGGCGGCGTGAAGCTGCCGCGTCCATTCCGCGTCCGCCGCATCGGCCATTTGGGTATTAATGTCGACCGCATCGACGAAGCGCTTGACTTCTACACCAAACGGCTGGGCCTGCGCATATCGGACCCGATCAACTTCGGTCAGCGCTTGCCGCCCGAAGAGCAGGCGAAGCACCCGCATCACCACGGCTACTTCCTGCGCCACGGCACCGACCACCACTCCTTCGTGCTCTTCCCGCGATCGACGGTCGAAGCGATGGCTGCCATGCGCGGCGGACATCCGGACTCCCGCGTTACGACGAACCAGATCACCTGGCAGGTCGGCAGCTTGCGCGAAACCGTCGATGGCGGCGCATATCTCGAGCAGCAAGGTTCCCACGTTACGCGCACCGGCCGCGACACGCCGGGTTCGAATTGGCACGTCTATCCGCTGGGACCCGAGGGCTTCGTCAACGAGCTCTACTACGGCATCGAACAGATCGGGTGGGACGGCGAGAGCAAGCCCGAAGCGATGCATCAGATCAAGTACGCCGAGGCGCCGCCGCTCCCGCACCGCTCGGAGTCGGCCGAAATCTTGTCCGCCACCGCGGCGGGCGTCGACATCGCCTCCGGCTACCGGGCCTTCGAAACCGAAGACGAACGATTCGATGTCGGCGGCGTCTTGCTGGGGCGCCCGTTCAAAGTCGTGCGAGTCGGGCCGGTGCGACTGTTCCTCGATGACGTTGCGGCGGCTATTCCTTTCTACCGCGATGTCTTGGGATTGGCCATCACGGAAGAGGTTGTTTGGAACGGACATCGCTGCGTGTTCCTGCGCGCAAATACCGAACATCATTCGATCGCGCTCTATCCGACCGGTGTTCGTGACGAACTCGGATTGCGCGCCGACAGCAAACTCTTTTCCACCGGCTTCCAAGTCGCCGACTACCGCCAACTCCGCGACGCGGTTTCATACTTCCGCGGCGCCGGCGTGACCGTGCGCGAGTTACCCGCGGAATTGTTCCCCGGCATCGACTACAGCGCGTTTGCGATCGATCCCGATAACAACGCCGTGCAACTCTATTACTACATGGAGCAGATCGGCTGGGACGGCAAGCCGCGTACGGCAGCGCAGCGCCGGGTCGTGACGCCCGGTGCGTGGCCGGAGCAACTCGACGCCTTGGGTGACACGTTTCTGGGCGAAGCCTACCTCGGTCCCTGGGGCTAAACTCAAACGGCCTAAACGAGTTTCAAATGCTCAAGGTCTGAAGTGTCGTTTGAAGCGCGTCGAGGCGGCTGTCGAACAGGAGCCGTGCGGAGTCGAGCACGGTCCAAATAGCTGGATGGCTGACCGTATAGACGACGAGCGTCCCGCGGCGCTCAGCCTGAACAAGATCGTGGGCGCGCAGGATCGCCAGCTGCCCGGAGAGGGTCGCCTGCTCCATCCCAAGCTGAACCCGAAGCTCGCCGACCGTGCTCGGGCCCGCCCGTAAGGCATCAAGGATGCGAATCCTCGACGCGTTGGCTAAAACCCGAAAGAAAGCAGCCTTGGCCTCCTGTATATTCGGATAATTAACATATTAGAATTACCGAACATACGAAAGAAGTAGTATCCCTTTACATAATTCTCCAGCCAGCTCGCCGGAGGCATACTAAGGGACTGCCCTAGCGAATCGCGGCGCCGGCGGCTTTGCAGGCGCTGCGGACCGCTGCCACCATGCGCGCGCGGTCGGTCGCGCGGAAGCGCGCTTGCGGACCCGAGATCGTGATCGCACCGCGCAGCTCGCCCGTTCGGCTGAGCACGGTACAACTCAGCGCGTACAGACCGGCTTCGCTCTCCGCATCGTTGATGGCGAAGCCGCGCTCGCGGACGTGCTGCAGTTCCCGCAAGAGTGCGGTGCGCGTCCGAATCGTCCGGCGCGTGAGTGCGGGCAACGCCTCGCGCGGGTACCGCTCGCGCACCGCCGCGTCGCCGAGGACGGCCAGCATCGCCTTGCCGCCCGAGGTCGCGTGCGCCGCGAGCACGGTGCCGGTCCGGTTGCCGGCACGCAACGCCTTGGTCGACTCGACCCCACCGAGAAAGACGACGTCGGCACCGCGCAGCGTACACACGTGCACGGTCTCGCCGAACGTAGAGGCCAGCGTTTCGAGGTGCGGGCGCACGGCGCTGTGCACGTCGTCGTTGGCGGCCACCACGCTGCCGAGCGCGACCAGCGCCGGGCCGGCGTGATAGGCACGCGTATGTTCGTTCTGCACGACGAACTCGTAGTGCGCCAACATGGCGAGCAGGCGGTGCGCGGTCGAACGGGCGACGCCGAGGAGCCGGCTCGTTTCGGCCACCCCGATCGACGGCCGCTCGCGGAATTCGAGCAGCAGCTGGAGGGCGTTGGCGACAGCCTCGACCGGATAGCGCGGCAGAGTGTTCTGCATACCAGAACATTTCGTTCCGCTGAGAAGAACGCCTCGTAGGGAAGCACATCGGCCGCGCGGGAGAAAGCCCGCATGACGCCTCGTATCGCCTCACTCGGTCACGTCGGAATCTTCGTCGATGACGTGGACCGCTCGCTGCGCTTCTACCGCGATTTGCTCGGCCTCACGCTGACCGACGCCGACGAGAACAACGGGATGTATTTTCTTTCGTCGCGTCCCGATGAAGAACATCATGAATTTCTCGTCTGCCGCGGGCGAACGGCTGCACGCGACGCACGCTTGATCCAGCAGGTCAGCTTTCGCTGCCCATCGCTACAAGACGTGGTGGCCTACTGGGAACGTTTGAAAGCGGCAGGCGTGGAATTCGACCGCATCGTCTCGCACGGCAACGCGGTCGGCGTCTACTTCTTCGATCCCGATCGCAACCGGTGCGAAGTCTACTGGCCGACGGGATTGAAGGCCCGCCAAACGTTCTTGGCCCAGATCGATCTCTCGCGTCCGGTTGACGAACTGATGACCGAGATCAAAGCCGACGTCGAGCGTTACGGCGAGACCGGATACGTCGACCCGGAACTGCTGCGAAATTGACCACCGCCTACGACGTCATCGTGATCGGCGCGGGACCCACCGGGCTTGCGGCCGGCTTGTTCCTTCAGGCTCACGGCGCCCGCGTGGTGCTGCTCGAGCGCGAGGCGGCGACCGTCGTTGAGCCGCGTGCGGTCACGCTCGACGACGAGACGATGCGCGCGATGGCGACGCTCGGACTCATGCCGCAGCTACAGCCGCTGATCTTACCCGGCTACGGCACGCGCTGGTATACCGGCACCGGCCGCGAGTTGGCGCGCGTGAGCGCGAACGCGACACGTTACGGCTATGGATGCCGCAACGGCTTCTCGCAACCGGACTTCGTCAATCTGCTGGCGCGCACGCTGGCCGATCGCGCGGAGGTGCGCTTCGAAACGACGGTGACGTCGGTGGAACAAGACGAGGACGGCGTGACCGTCAAGGCGCGCGGAGCCGACGGCTGGCCCCAGATCTATCGCGCGCAGTTCGCCATCGCGTGCGACGGCGCGGCATCGCCGGTCCGCGAAGCCCTCGGCATCCAACTCGAAGGCGATACGCACGCCCAGCCGTGGTTGATCGTCGACACCATCAACTCGACCGAGACCGATCGCTTTTCAAAGTTCTACTGCGGCAACCCGCGCCCGTACGTCGCGGTGCCGGGCCGCGACGGCCGTCTGCGCTACGAGTTCATGTATCTGCCCGGCGAAGAGCCCGAGCAGATGCGCAGTGCCGATGACGTGCGCCGCTGGCTGCAGGGCCGTCGCGATCTGCGCGACGAGGACATCATCCGCATCGCCGTCTATCGCTTTCACTCGCGAGTGAGCCCGCGTTGGCGCGCGGGCCGGCTCTTCTTCGCCGGTGACGCCGCGCACCTGATGCCGCCGTTCGCCGGCCAAGGCATGAACGCCGGAATTCGCGACGCGTTCAACCTCGGCTGGAAACTCGCGCAGGTCGTGCGCGGCCATGCCGCCGACGCGTTGCTCGACACCTACGAGCGCGAACGCAAGCCCCACGTGCGCGCGATGCTCAAGCTCTCGGAGATCATCGGTGCCGTCGTCATGTCCAGGGACTCGATGCCGGCAACGGCGCGCGATGTGTTCCTCGGCACCGCGCGGCATGTGCCCGGCTTGCGCGAGTACATCGCCGAGATGCGCTTCAAGCCGAAGGCCGGCTACCGCGACGGCTTCGTCCACCACAAGGGTCCGCTTGGACACCTGACCGGAAAACTCGCCCCGAACCCGATGGTCGTCGACGAACACAATCTGCCGCGCCGGCTCGATGACGTGCTCGGCGACGGCTTCGCCCTGCTCTCCGTCAGCGCGTCCGGCACTCCCGTCTTTCCGCAAACCACGTCGCCGCTGCTAACGGCGTTCGAACCGCGGCGCGTGCGACTGTGCTCGGGCGAGTTCATCGCGTTGCCGCAGCCGGGCTGCATCACGGTCGCCGACACGCACGGTGCGTTCGCGCGGGAACTCGGTTTAAGCCGCGATGCGCTCGTGCTGGTGCGCCCCGACCGCGTCATCGCTGCGGCGACGACGCCGGCAGCGTTCACGAAGGCCGAAGAACACTTCGCCCGCGCTTATTCGGCCTGATACGCCTCTTCGAGTAACCCGAGCCGGCGCAGCACTTCGCGATCGCTGGCGACGAAGATGCGCGCCGGCTTTCCCGCGTCGCTGCGATGTTGAATCCACGTGCCTGAGGGCAACACGAAGACGTCCTTTGGTCCCCATGTGAACGCATCGTCGCCCGCGGTCGTGCGCCCCGTTCCTTCGACGACCGCACACACCGCGTGACTGCTGGTCTTGAACGGAACGCTCGCCGTATCGGCGTCGAGCTGGATCAGCGTGCTGTCGATCAGCGTCATCGACGATCCGCCGCTGACCGGGTTGACGTAGCGCACCCGACGTAGCCCGTCTTTGCCGACGGGCGCAACAGCGACGGCGGCGGACGCAGCCTGCCAGGGATAGCGGTATAGCGGCGATTGCGTCGCGTCCTCGCCGACTTCGGGAACGATGTTCGCCGTGGCGAAGACGTCATCGGGGGTGCGTGCGGGAACGTCGTGCGGTGGCCCCGGTTCGAACGCATCGGTGCCGAGGAAGCGATGGAGCTGCGCATCGAGCACATCCAGCCATACGATCGGCGCGGTACCTTCGTGCGTGTGTTCGTGCCACGTCCAGCCGGGTGTGAGGACGAGGTCGCCTTCGAACATCGGACACGCTTTGCTGTCGACGCGGGTGATCGCGCCGTTTCCGTCGAGCACGAAGCGCAACGCGTTCATCGAATGACGGTGCGGGCGGGCCGATTCACCGGGCAGCAAAATTTGAAACGCCGCGGTGAGGTTGCTGA